>Ga0209354_10000021_pt1 | contig 79242 bp, 117 predicted proteins | sample LauGreSpBDMM15DD_2_FD_187562 | JGI IMG/M metagenome (GOLD analysis project Ga0209354, IMG submission 187562) | Freshwater lake microbial communities from Lake Michigan, USA - Sp13.BD.MM15.DD (SPAdes) (version 2) | ecosystem: Environmental > Aquatic > Freshwater > Lake | place: Lake Michigan...
TTGTTCAGCAAGCACACTTCTAAAGTATTGCAATGTACGTGCATGACGATCCACAACATCACGAGCACTCATGCGAGCAAATTCTCGCTTGTCATTTCGAATGATACGGAAGTCGTTCATCATACCTTCAATGGCATGCATTGTCAGCGGATCGCCTTTGTTCATATCAGTCCACAATGTGGCACCAACAAATGTTACATCGTCAATGACTTTTGTATCGCACTCTAGAAAGTAGATGTTAGGATACTTGGCACATTCTTCACGCAGGTAATCAATGCCAGCAAAGAACTTACCATGATAAAATTCGTGGTTGCCAGCAACATAAACCACATGCGGGAATTGAAAACTGCAACGCTTTAAGAAATCACGGAAGCGAGCAACTCGTTGCAACTTGCGACCAAGGTCGGCTAATGCACCATTGCTGTAAGGACTAAAATCTGCGGCAATATGGTCGTGCAGATCCTGGGCAACCATAATGTCACCTGATAAAATAAGCACGTCACACTTGTCATCGTTTGTGATATTGATATCACTAAACTCCAAGTGTAAATCACTGACCAGTTTAATCTTCATCGCCGCTTTCCAATTTAGCTATTGAGTTAAGTCCATTTACAGGAATACCGTCTTCGTCAACAATTGCAAAATGATCAAACACAAAGCCTGCACCCTTGCAAAAGTCTTCAAATACTTGGAGCACATCATCCAAATTGGCATGACTGTGATCCATAGCAATATTTCTTATACCATCAGTATAACACAAAACCCACTTGGGGTCAATGGGGTCTGCGTCCAAACCTCTGATATTTTGTAGTGCTTTTACAACATGTTGCCATGGATCATTCTTGGACATTGGTCCTCATTTCGTTATTTAGATCTGTGATGGCACGAATCAGGTCCACATGCAATCCAGACTTGACTAGTGCAGTTTCAAACGTTTGGACATCCTTGGGAAAACACTTGCCTGAAAACCCAGGAATCCCATCAAAGCCCGGAACAGTCCAATGGCTTGTGCCCAGCCTGCCTTCGTTTTCCAGCATAACTCGAACAATACTATAGTCTGCGCCAACTGACTTGCATAACTGTTCAACCTGGTTCGCGAAGATAACTTTCATTGCCAAGAAGGTATTGGTAGACAGTTTTGCAACCATTGCTTCCATTGGGTCAGTGATGAATGCTGGGCCTTTATATTCGGTCAGCAAGTCAGCAAACGCTTCTGCTGGCTCACCACCTAGAACAATAAACTTTGGGGTTACTGCATCTTCTTGCCAACTTGCTTCTCTAATGTATTCTGGCCATACTAACAAATGTTGACCCAGTTGTTCGGTATAATCTTTAATTGCACTCATGCCTAATGTGCTACGAACAACAACTGTTCCTTTGAAGCCGTTTGCCAATGCTTCGTTAATAGCATCACTAACATTCTTAGTATTGTTTTCTGGTAATGCGAGAGTTTCATCTAGGTCAGTGTTTACGCAAACAATAACATAGTCTGCTGTGGCCCATGCGCCTACAGGTAAAATTACTTGTTTGTGCGGATCATTAAACTGCACTTTTGCATCTGGTAAAAATTCTCGTAGAAATAATGCAGTTGACTGTCCAACGATGCCTTTGCCTTGAATAATAATATTTGTCATGTTAACCTTTGATAATGTACTCGGGGTACTTGTTTAAACTTTGATCAAGTAGCGACTCTAGTCTATCTACATCAATCCAACCTTTGATGACCACAAGTATTTTTCTATACTTGGGATCAAAATCTGCTCCGTGCAAGAAATCTTCATTGTTCCATGCAAATGTATTAGTATCTATCGGAAGTTTGACATAGTGTTTGTCCACTTGCGGCACTTCTGTTTGTGGATTGTGTTTTGCAACTGGCGTCAACCAAAATGTTTCATGCGGGTTTTGATCGTCAAGCATGATTCTAATTTCAGTAGGGAAACGTAACACACCATCTAAGCTAGGCGGCATGTTGCCATCATAGTGTGCTCGAACTTCACGATTGGCACTCCACAATCTAACTGAACGTATTCGTTTAAAGGGCAAGTCCTCAAAAATTGATTTAAGAAACTTGTGTTGCGTAGTGGACAATGCAGTTGATATTTTAGTATTCCATGCAGCCCTTGATAACAACGTAGAGTCTTCATACATTGCAAGACCTTCCCATTGGGTAAAGGACATAACAGGAGCATCTTTACCTAACGCACCTCGATCAATATGTTGACGGTCAACAGTTGCAACTTCTTCATTCCATGTACGCCAAAACTCTTGCACATCATCTAATTCAAACTTAGGCAGTGCTAACGGCAACGCACCAATGCCAGAGTATTTCTCTACTAGCCTTGGTACGCTATCAAGTTTGATTATATTGATCAAACTTATTCTTCTAAAAGATGACGTTTGTCTTTGACTGCCTTAAACTCTTCAGCTTCGGGCAATGGGGTTTTCTTTTTAGAGATAACCGGCCAGCCAGCAGATAAGCGAGCATTGATGTCTGTCCAGAACATATCCTTAACTTCGTGTTCCGGCACAATAGCGTCTACAGGACATTCAGGTACACATACAGCACAGTCAATGCATTGATCCGGATCAATAACTAAAAAGTTAGGGCCTTCTTTAAAGCAATCAACGGGGCACACATCTACACAATCAGTGTACTTGCATTTAATACAGCTTTCAGTGACTACAAATGTCATTTTAAATTTTCCAATTCGATTCGATATATTCTTTGTTATCTGGCTTATTGCCAGTAAGACCCAACATGCCGCGATAGGCTTGCCACGCTTCTTGTACCATTGGGTCTGCATGACCACCAGTTGGAAGCAAGTCGGCCCAGACACAATCCTCTGGCATCATACTTCTATAACTTCCAAAGTTACGTGGTTGATGAATTTTGCCTTCACGAAACAGAATGCTTGCTACACCTTGACAAGCAGATTCGTCTAGTCCCAATAGATAGTTATCCCGCCACATGTACTCGGTAACAATACCAGCTAACTGTTCTTGTTTTTCAAAACGAGTACCTGATACGATTACAACAACATCACTTTCGTCTACAGTACCGTTGACGATGTCGCGGATGCAACGACCTAAACTAAATCCAACTTTCATGTGCTTCTACTCCAAAAAGATTCCCAAGGAAAATCAACCCAAATATCTCGCTCAAGTTTGTTGATAGCAATGCCATAATAATCACTATACTCTTTACTACTTTCGTTCTCAACAAGACTTGCCCAACGAACACTATTATGCCAGAATTTGTCAATAAAGTCAACCTCTATTCCTGCCACACTAGAGGCCCAGTCTGCTTTGAGCCATTCCTGAGTTGAGCCTTGATCATTGATGTCATCTACCAATAAAATCTTCTTACCAAGAATAACATCATCTGGTGCCCATAGCAATGATTCAGTATCTACATCCTCACGCAACGATACCTTAACAGTTGTATGTGGCACCTTTAGGTAATGACTCAGCATGGTACTAGCAGGCAAGCCGCCACGGTCCACGCCAATGATCAAGTCTGGCTTCCAGCCATCTAATTGCATATTGCGAGCAATAGTCTGCACATGCCATTCAACATCTAACCAAGAGAGTGATAGTTTATTCATTTGAATCAGGACCTGATAGCAATGCTTCCATTGCTTTGTATTCGTCGTACATTTGCTTTAACATTGGGTACTTTTCGTGCTTTTCAAAGTTAGGTGCTAAAATTAGCAAACGCTTTTTAAGTGTTTCCATCATCTCGGCCAGTTCGTCAATATCAATAGTGTGCTTGGCAGTCTTGATAGTGGTCTTGCCATACTCAGTAGTGTCTGCATTAAACGTACTAGAGGCCGCAAAAGATATACTAGATCCGTTTGCCCAATTATTGATACCTGCATGTCCAACAGACAATCCTGCACCGTTTGACATTGTACCTGACAATATGTCATTCATACTAATGCCAATCTCTTGTGCAACAACGCCAACAGTTGTATTAGTTTCATCCCACTTAAACTCTAGTGGGGTTACTTTATCTAGATTGTTATCATCCATAGAAGTTATCGAGGAGCAAAGTCTTGTTGGAGTTTGATATTATCAAAAAACTCTTTCTTAACACTTTGATCTTCTTTGAAGGCACCTCTTAGAACTGTGGTCTGTGTGAGACTACTGTGTGCCATAATGCCACGATTCTCGCAGCATCCGTGGGTGGCCTGAATGTACACTGCTACGTTTTCGGAGTCAGTAGCTTTGCTAATCTCACGGGCAATGTCGTTGCAAAGTTCCTCCTGGAGAGTTCCTCTTCGGGCACACCATTGAGCGATTCGGGTATACTTACTAAGACCGATAAGTTTATTAGCAGCAATAATACCAATATAAGCAACGCCAGCCACAGGTTGGTGATGATGGCTACACATACTGCGCAACTCGCTACGTACAACAAGCATACCTTCATAACGGTCCGCTGAATCATTTGGAAATGCTGTTGCGTCTGGTGCTGCTTCATATCTACCTGCCATTATTTCGTTAAAGTACATTTTGGCAAGTCGTCTTGCAGTACCTTTAGAGTTTGGATCTGTTTCGCGATCGATTAGCAAGCTGTCAAGCACTTGTTCAAATGCGCCTGCTGCTTCGTTAATCAATGTATCCTTTTCAACATCGCTGATGTATTCGCTGATGTTGTCTCCTGCCCAAAAACGTTTGTTATCGTTTTTAAGTCTGTCGCGGATAACCTGGCTAAGAGGGCGTCCGTCTTCTTCTCTATAATTTAGTTCTGACAATTTATTCTCCGAGTTAATGACGTGGATGTCATATTGTTTATTGTAACATCTATTTAGGAATTAAGCAAGACATCGCTTGGCCAAGTGAGCAGATACAGCATTAAATCTTCGGGCTTTTTAAAGTGGACCATAATAGTAATATCAAACATCTCATGTGAGTGTTTAGCTGATTCTATCTTTGATAATTTACGCCAGTTAAATGGATCACCTTTGTAGTCAACTGCTGACCAACGATTCTTACAGTTATCGATTAACCACCGCCTAATGTCCTTTAGTGTGAACACATGGGCAGCAGTTTTTGCTGAATAGAACTTATCCTTTGTTAGCGTTGACATAGAACTCACTGGCTCGTAAGTCGTCCCAGCCGCCAACAAGATTCCCATCAATGATAATTTGCGGAACTGTTCTTGCAGTTGGAACAGCTTCTAATAAGTTTTCACGGGTAAAGCCATTATGGCCTACCCGATGTTCTGTGAAATCAAAACCTTTACTACCTAACCATGCTTTTGCTTGGTCGCAATAAGGACAATGATCCTTGCTATAAACTACAATTGCGGTCATATTCCTGCTCCATCATCAAATAATTGTTCTTCGTATTGTTGCAATGCTGCTTGGTACTGTTCTTCAGTTAGGCCATGCCAACCACGGCACTTACCGTCCGGACTACGACCACAACCGCATGCACCAAATTCTTCTGGGTTTTCTCTTACTCTAATTTGCATGTTAGGCCTTTGATGTGTCGTATGTTTGTGCGAAGATGTCTTTCTTCACAGCACCATAGTCGCCTGTGCCATGACGTACAATGTAGTCATTACCAGCAGTATAGTTCAAGTCGCCCCATGATGTATGTATAACACCATCATGGTCAGCAAGTTTGGCAATCTTGGGAATCTTCTTAGGAACAGCAATGCCATTGCCTAGATCATCTTTGAGATTATTAAACTTCTCAGCAGTAATAGGATACTGCTCTCCTTTTGGACCTGTCATGATATAGTGTCCTGCTTCATACTGTACAGGGCCTTCAAGAGTCTGTACAGTTCCTGCTTGTTGGGCAATCTCATACTTTTCTTGTGCTGGCTTTTTGAATGTATCAAAGCTGCCAGACTTAAACCAAGCATCATTGATGCTACCTTCTAATTCATTTATTTTCATTGTTGTCCTTTTCTACCTGAGATTCGTATACTCGTCTACGTAAACTGCTTGAACTAAAGCTGTGATCTCTACCGTTAAAGTAAAGCTCAATGTTTCGTTTATGGCAAATTTCTCTACCAGTAAACTCTTTGCCTTCGTACTCTACTCCTAGTATACGCACATTGATAGGTAAAGTCAATAGCAAATCTTCAAGATCTTTTTCAGTGTTGTAAACCCAAACTTCGTCAACATATCGACTACCCTTGAGTTGCATCTGACGCTCTACAATAGTTTGCACTGGTTTATTTTTTGTAGCACGATCTAGTGTCGGATCGTTTTGCAATCCGCATATCAGGTAATCACATTTAGTCTTTGCTTCTTGTAGCATAGACACATGGCCAGCATGTAGCAAGTCAAAGGTAGAGCAAGTAAATCCAACTTTCATTAGTGATTCCTTTTGCCGTCAAATACACAGTTAAAAATCAAATTCATGTCGCCATTGTTAATTACACGATGGAATGCACCGTCTGGAATTAGGACAATGTCTCCGGGATTCACTTCGATTGTGTTATCACTTTCTTTGCCAATGATCATTTGACCACGTCCCTGGACAAAAAAATATATTTCTTCTTGGCCTGGATGTTGATGACCACGTGTACTTTGATTTTTGTAAAGTTTAGTAGAACTAAGCACAAGATTTTTTAGTGTCTTGTTATCCTTAATAACATAAGTGTCATCATCCTTAACTACTTCGCCACCAATGTCATGAACATTATATATTGTCATGCTCTGCCCCTGTACTCTGCAGAGTTATACCAAGTCCATGCAGTCTTTACAATGTTGTCAATACTACTATTAGCAGGAGTCCATCCCATGGTCTTCTTTGCTTTATCAGCGTAAGCAACCAACGTAGCAGGATCTCCTGCTCGCATTGGACCCTTATGTACCAGCACCGTGCGACCAGTAATACGCTCAACTGAATTGATAACTTCGGTAATGCTTACTCCCCGGCCTGAGCCAAGATTCAATTCAACTGACGTACCTTTTTCAACTGCTTCACCCCACTTGGTAGCAAGGAAATGTGCTTCGGCAATATCTTCAACATGCAAGTAGTCGCGCACACACGTACCGTCGGCTGTTGGGTAGTCAGTTCCGTTAAGAGTAAACACGCCCTTGTTAACAATAGTTTCCATAATGCGAGCAATCACATGGGTGGCTGCCTTTAATTGTCCGTGTCTAACTTTACTATCTGCACCACATGCATTAAAGTAACGCAGAGCCACAGTTTTAAATCCATATCCCTTTGCACAATCACGAAGCACCTGTTCAGCCATTAACTTACTATGACCATACGGACTAATAGGAAGTGTTGGACTATACTCGGTAAGTGTATTAACAGTGGGCTCGCCATACACTGCGGCACTGGATGAAAACACCACAGTCTTACGCCAGCCACGTTCAGCCAGCGTGGCCAATAGCTTGGCAGTGGCACCGACATTGTTGGCGTAGTATGGTCCAGGATCTAGTAGACTTGGACCCACTAAACTTGTTCCAGCAATATGTATAAGTGCTACTGGATTTTTGTCAATAAAAGAATTGATGAACATTGCGTTATTAAAGTCTCCTTTAATAACTTGATCCAGTTGCTCTGTAATCCAGGGAGCGGTGGCATTACGATCTACTCCAAGGATTTTGTATCCAAGATCTTTAAACCGTAATGCCGTTTGGCCACCAATGTAACCATTGCAACCTGTAATGGCAACCCATTTATCTGTCATTTGTACTTTGCTCCTGCAACATGATCGCGATAGCGATTACCTGCACGATTCCACTGTTCACCAGTATCTTCCATAATGTCAATAATGCGATCAATGGTACCATTGTTCCAATCACTGATCTTGCCCATGTTAGGACTTGGTTGATGCAACAGCACATCAAGTTTTGCCAACGCATCGTCCATGCTCCATGGAATGTACATACGAGTATGGTCATTTGCAAAGGTCTCGGGGAAACTACGATAAGCAGGATACAGTACGTTACAGCCAAGTGCGTCAGCTTCTGACACTGTATTGCTTACCCAGTCTTGTAGCGCACAGTTAAACAACACACGGCTATCATTTACAATAGCATAGTACTGATTCTTGTTCAAGTCCTTGCGGATCTTTAACTTGCCTTCTGCTTCCAACTGGTATGCACGATCCAAGTATTTGGAATTGTTACTGCGCAACGGGCCACCACTTAGTACTGCAAACTCTACACCACTATCAGGATTGCGTCTATGGTATTCTTCAATCAAGTCCATAAAGAAGTCTGGTTGCTTCTCTTGATCAAAACGTGCGGCAAACACTACACGCTTTGCTCTTTGATCAAATCTACGAATCTCAGCGGGCCCACCAACTCGCTCAATGACTTCATCTTTGCCAAATGCAAGTCCACTGATATTATAGATAGGTGCTTCATAACCTGCAATACGCATGTGAGCAACCATTTCTTCATTGGTAGCCAATACAGTAGCAAATTCATTTACCATCTTTTCATACAAGCCCATCCACTTGCCCATACCCCATACATGAACAAAGTCATCAGGGTCGATAGCCTGTGCAAGGCAACGCACAAATACACGCGGGCGCTGTTCTGCAGGAATCTGATCCATAATGTATGGAAGCGATTCAATGCCCGGCTGGAACATGTCTTCAAAGTACACAACGTCTTGGCCCGTGACCTCACCGCTACGCATCATTTGTACCAAGTTCATCATTTGACTCATACCAAAGTAGCTTCGACCATGTGCGTCTAACACTTGTCCTACACTGATTGCTCGAGTATTGTCAATAGTCTGTCCGGGCACCACAACATAGTCGATGCCACGGCGGCGAAAAACACTCTCATTCCATTGCTGGAGTTGAAGTGTGTATCGGCCTTCATAAGGCTCGAGTCCCATGTAAAATAGTTTTCTCATTTATAATCCTTTATTAGATATTATAGCAAAGTACAAATGAAAAAGCAACGGCTTTTACACCGTTGCTTTGCCATTATGTATTACAGGCGATTAGGCATGCAACATAAACCGTCTGCTTGATGAACCGTTTCCAGGTTCCATGCACTCTTGTAAAGACCAACGTGGATCTTTAGAGCCTTCATAGCCCGCTCGCGGCCGCTTTGGATATTGACCGTGTAGGTAAAACTACGGTCACCGCTTGCTTCGTGTGTACGAAGCTCTGGATCATCAATTGAATATGAGAAAATCATATCCGCTTTGCACAAATCAGTAAGGTACTGATTATAAAACTCTAGGGGCAATCGCCCAGAGTCCGCAGTTAGCACACCATCATACAACTCGCTGATCTTTAACAGATCAAACTTGATGTGGTTGATGTTTAGACCAGCACGTCGAGGTTGGTACTGGGCATTGTTGTTGTAGCCACGTTGTTCACGTGGGGCTCGGTTGTCGCGATTGCCGCGATCATTATTGAACTTAACGTGATTGTTAAGCGTATTGCTTGAGGCATCCATTCTCGCCATCCTCCGAAACTTCAATCCAAATTTTACGATCTGTATACTTTGATGAGATCTGACCATGTAGGTCATCTGCCATCATTTCACAGGACTTGTAATCCAATGCCAACGTTCCTTGGTTATATAAATTCTCCAACCAACGCTTGAACTGAATAAACTCAACATCCCGATCATCATGAAACACTTCGAGATACACTTTAAAGTGGAACATGTGTCGATGAGGATGCCCTAAAAAAGAAACATCATACTCGTCACCTGTTGCCAACTTAGGATCCGTAAGTGCCGCCGGATACCTATGAACACCTTCCTTGCGAAAGGTAACCCAAATCATGTCTTGTGACATAACCATTCCTTAGTCAATGTAGTTGTTTGCTTTTAAGTAAACCCACATCTTCCAATCAATTGCTTGCATAAACTTTAACACTTCATCAAGTTTTGCTACAACTTCATCATTGGTTGCTGGAACTGCTTCGGGTTCTGATCTGACACCTGGGACTGGTTTCTTTGTTGGCTTATTAAAACTTCCAACTTTAACTTCTTCTTCGCTCATTCTGTTTCCTTTGTTACAGGGTTATCGCCTACGTAGGCATGCCAAGGTGTAAACGCTTCTCTATTCATTAAGTTATGTAAAGAAAGGCACCATACACCAGGGTTCGTCGCATTAAAATCCTTGTCGTCGATTTTAATCGTTGTATTGTAGTTAAGCAACTTTGTATAGGGTAGTTTGACCGAAATCATTGGAATCACACGATTGTCTTCACTGGCCAGGCTTTCTAAAAAGCCTTCAACTTGGCCCGCAGTAAAGTCCACAGTGACATAGTCAACCTTACCAGACTCTAGCACACCTTCAATCATTCGGTCCCATTCTCTCCATCCATCGTGATCATCATTTGCCAAATTGTGTAAGCTCATATTAGCACCAATATAAACGTGCTGTGCATTAGAGTGTAACACATTTGCAATGATGATGTCAACCGGTTGAATGCCAACTACAAACAAGGTCCGCATGCCTTTGGCAGGTGAGTTTTCGACTTCTACTCCGGTAAAGAAATCTGGAGCAACACGTTCAATTGTCATTGTCAAGGTCTCCTTCGAGGTCCATTAGTTTTTCATTGTCTAAACTTGCCATATCGTCATCGTCTGGTACTTCTTCTGCGGTATCAAAGATGTCGTTGCTCTTTGCTTTACGGGCTGCTTCAACTCCACCAAAGCTAATTGAGTTCAAAAACGTTGTATTATCAGAAATCATCTGACGCTTGTCTGCCATAGATGTAGCTGGATCAAACAATACTTCAACAAAGTTGTTAAAGTACAAGATGTCGTTTGGAATAAACTCACTTAGGTTAGGAGCCTTCTTACCATAACCAACTGCATCCCGATAATCTACGCCAGGATTACGTGCATATTCAATATCAGCAAGCCGCAAAGTTTCTTGCACGGCCTGAATATGGTTGTAAACATTATGCGCCATAATAAACAAGTAAGACAAAGTGTCCCAACTTGTTTTACCAACTTTACCATTCTTATTTGGGTCGTTTGGACCAAGGTAGCAAATGTCACCTGCAACCAATCGTTCCATGATAGGACCTTGATGCGGCATTTCCAACTGCGAACCCTTCATACCTTTATTATCAACACTCTTACTCATGGAGTAAGTTAGCTTGTTAGGAGTAAAGTAATTGTAATTGTAACTCAATGCATAACCACCTGCTGCCACGAATGGACTTGCAGCATCAAAGCTAATATTGATGTTGGGGTTATAATGCTTTTGTAATTGACGCTTGATACTTGTCAAGTAGCAGGCCCACTTTAGTCGACCAATACCCAAGAAGTGAATCCAATCCTTGTCAGCAATTAAATCATCTTCAATCAAGTCCAGCATACGATTTAACACCGACGGCATGTGCTTCATGTTGATACCAGCAAATGCCCAGCCTTCAAGTGTGCGGTCTTTAGTATAGCCCATTTCCTCAACAGATTCTGGCTTACTAAAGTGTTTGATAGTGTCGTACCACAGTTTAGAGTTATCTGGAGTACTACCAGAGCACACATTTAAAAACTTGGTAGCACCGGGAACACGATGCTTCATAAAGTAATGAAGATTGTGTACTGAGATATCCAATGTATCTTCAAACTTGGTAAGCCCAGTTCTTGCACTATATGGTGCCACCGCAGCAAACGCAGGCACGTCCAGTGTCATTGACCAATCAGATGTGTGTTCGAGGTAGCGTAGAATTTCTTCACGGAATTTATCACCGGCTGTACCTTTAATGTTAGCCCAATCCATCTTGATAACACCAGTTGCCAACTGGAATCCAGAACTGTCACCAACAATAATTGTTTTGCTACGATCACGTTTGTGAATCATAGGCTCTTTGTCATCACAGCGTGTCAAGTTGCGGTCAGCATGTCCTGCTGAGTACAATGCTACGCCATAATGGTAGTAGGAGTTTTCGGGATCTAAAAAGTTTGTGCCAGCCATACCTTTTTCAAACTTTGCTGGCACACGACCAGGTGGCAAGAAGTTTGGGTCAGCAGCAATTTTACCCAGCGTCTTAGTGTAAAATCCACTAATGGCTGGCAAGTAGAAGGCATAGTTGCCTTCCATTGCTCTTTTAGTTAAGTCGATTGTCATTGCTGTGCAATTACTAGATATTCGTATGCAATAACGCCAGAATCAAATTCGATCTTGGCAACTTTTTCTGAGATACTGATAATCGGAGTACCTTGGCTTGCTGTCTTTAGTGCAAGCAATAAACTTTGGATTGGCAAGGTCACTGGCCGCTTCAATGTCTGTGTTGTGTCTGCAAACACAAACTTACCCGAGTGACCACCACCTGCTGAACCACCAAAGGTAAAGATCAACTTGCCGTTATCTGTAGTGGCAACCAAGTTAGGATCAATAGCCGCATACAAACCTGCACGTTGACTTAGTTCGCTAATCTTGTTTGCAGCTGGCTTAACAACCACATCCCATGTAGTACCTTTGAAACTACGTGTCTTTGTTTTCATCAAGTTAGTAGGAGTCAAACGATACTCGTCTTTGTTTCCATCAACGCCGCTAAATGCCAAACGATCAATTTCGCTTTTGGCATTTGTACCTGTTGCTACTTTACTATCTTCTGAACGATACAAGCCACTAAGACCCACCAAGAAGCCCAAGTTAAGCATACCAAACGCATCCGGAAATTCATTTACTTTATCTTTGCTGGTGGCAAGAACAGTAATAGTAGAGTCTTCGGGATACGCTGTAAACTTAGTAGTGTCAGTGTCTTGTTCAACTAGGATCTCGTCAAAGGTTCCTAGACTTGCGATGTTTTTTGCTACATCAAGCACGATATCTTTTAGCATTGCTATATTCTCCAGTTATGTTACAATTATAGTTTAAAAAGTTTTGAAAGTCAAGTGATTTATGAAAACACATCATCCAGAAATCCTCTATCTTTACTTAGATTTAGGTCCCAATGAAGTACACCCAAAAGGTTCTCAATCTTAGAGTCAATGATCTTTTCTTCCATTGCTCCATGATCAAACGGTAATTGCTTGAACCAATCTGGTAGATTCATCTCGTCGATTGGATAAGCAATTGAATTAATTTGCATTGGATTATTCTTTAGTTTACACACAATGGCTTTCTGTCCATCTGTAATGTCCATACTACGTCTGTCACCAAATGCTTCTTTGATACGGTTCCAATTAATAGCTGCCATAGCATGGCCAACTCCGCACTTACCTGTTTTTGTATAAACAGCAGTATGTTTAGTTAGGTTGTTTACACGCTTAGGTGTACCCTTTTCCCAACCTGGGCGACTTTTAAATTCTTCCCGGAACTGCTTGACGCGAGCCATAACAGTTTCCATACTACCACCTTCCAGTGTCATAGTAAGTGCTTCTTCTAAGAACTTTTGCATAAACTCGGGAGTATCTGCTCGCTTCATATCTAGACCCATGGCTTTCAATTCGCCCTTAGATCCATCCTTATCTTTGCGCTTGCCTTCCTTGTCTGTGATAAGAACAGCATAACGCTTCTTGGTCATAAAGATGCCCTTGGATGCAACTACTTCTCGACCAGCTTTGATAATCTCACCTTGGTTAGCCGGAGCGTTGAACGCACTATTCATAAACGCCGGGAAGGTATCGTTCACTTGATCAGAGATAGCATCATATAGCTCAATAATCTTATCAACGGTCCAGTCAATCTCTCCACGCTCAATTTGTTCTTTGAATACAGGAACCGCACTAAAGTAAACAGAGTCAGTGTCACCGTAAATGATAGCCTTGCCCATATGGTCATGTTCACCAGTTAAGCAATCGTTAACTTGACTTGCCATATGACGTGCAACAAGACGTCCGCATAGTGTAGTACTCTGTCCTAGTCGTTGATCAAAGAATCGACTGCCTGCATTCAACAACGCACCATAAGCACTGTTCAAGTTAATCTTCTTAACTAGCTGTCGCTTGTCCCAGAAGTCAAACATATCTGTGCCATAGGCTTCTTTGGCCTTGGCCTGTAACACTTTACGCTCGGCATACCAACGCTCTAGTAGACCAGGAATAACACCCTTGGTATCGTATTTGAAAATAGTACCATTGCCCGAGATCATCAATGGTTGGCCACCATGGAACACGTAGTCGTACACTTGAGCTGCACTCATTTGTGTACTGGTGCCATCTGTCCAGTCAATATGTTCTGTTTGTCCAATGTCACGTGCCATCACTGACTCGTATTCAAAGCAAGCAAACTTGCCCTCCCAGAAATCAGCAATGCCTTTACCTTCAGCAATAAACTCGTCAATGCCTGCCAGTGTTCGAGTTTGTCTAACTTGGCCAATGATAGTTTCTGGACTCATGTTCAACGCTCGAATCAACGATGGATACAGCGAGTTAATGTCCATGCTGCCAATCCACTCATGCATACCTGCTTTAGGTACAGCAACATAGGCACCAGCGGCTGCATTGTCTTTGGCATCTTCACTGCGTCGAGGACGGTCGGGAACAACCATGTTAAGGCTATGAGCTTCGTTGATAACTGCTTGATCTGTGACTGCAACTGCACCCAGTGTGGCTCTAAGTCCTACCGTGTTAGCATGGCTAATCAGATTGGTAAGCTCAATAAACTTCAACTTATCGTCCAGCTTCTTTAACAGCAATACGTCTTGTCTGTTGTAAGCAATAAACTTTTCAAAGTCATTGTTGTATAGCTGATCCAGTGTGCCTTCGTAGTGGATTTTGTTTTCGCCAAGTTCAATCTCACCAACATAGTCCAGTCGATAACTTGGCAGTTCGTGATAGTTGTACTTGCGATACAGTTCAAGATAGTCAAGGTGAACACGACCAACAGGGTCATATGTTTCCAAAGCCTTACCATACTTTTCAAACTCGCGGCGCTTGGGATATTGGTCCCACAAGCAAATACGGCGAGTCTGCTCTTTACCTAACACTCGTGTAATACGATTGGTAGTGTATGGAATATCAAAGCCCTCAGAGTTCCAGCCGCTTAATACGTCAGCATCATCAATCAGCTCAAGCCACATGTCCAGCATTTGCTTTTCATTGTCGCATAAGATTGTGTTTTCAAACTTGGCGCAAATCTCTTTGGCCACTGCTTCAGTCATACCATCAGGCTTTAGGCACAATGTAATGTTGACATCCATCCACATTAGATAAGTGGTAATGGCTGTAATGTAGTTGAATGGATCGCTTGGTGGAGCAAATCCTTTTACTTTGTCGTATGAAACTTCAATGTCAAAAAATGCTACATGAAGATCAGGACCATCTTGCCCACCATACACTTCTTCAAGACAACGGTTAAGCGGTTTGTAATCGCTTTCACATAGCTTCTTGTTACTGTGGATGCGCTTTTCTTTGTCAAAGGCTGCGGCATTGCCCAGCATGACTCGGCTAACACGGTCACCAGCAATGTTAGCAAACTTGCCTTGCTTGTCAGGATAGTACAGCACGTACTTGGCTGGATACTGCTTGAGTACTCTCTTGCCATCTACACGTTCTACAACGTGGATGAGCTCTTTCTTTTTGTCGTGATATGCGTCAATGAACATGTATTATGTATTTCTCTTTAGTAGAAGTGTTTAGCCAGTGCTTCAGACAATCGGTCGTCATCTACTTTGATTTCTAATTCTTTAAGTGTTTCTTTGAACACATGCTCTAGGTCTTCGAATCGGTAAATGCTATTATGTAAGCCCAGGAAGCCAGCATGCTGAGCAGCCGCATAGGCCTCTGGACCCCAACCAAAAGTTTCGTATAAGATACCTCGATAGCTACGGTTCTCATCAAGCTCACCTTGTGCCAGCTTTTCAACTACTGCACAAAATGCCCATAGTTGTTCTTCGGGTTCTAAATTTGAGTAGTACGAATTGGCCATGTCTTGGTATTCGTTTGCTGCTTTAAGGAATACATTGCCAGACTCGTGTAATGCATCCATTACTTCTTGTTTTTTAATTTCTTCGGTCATATACAAGTATAGCACTAATCTTTAAGTTTGTCAAGCAGTTCTGCTTCAGCATGTTCTCGCCATTCTTTGAGCCAAGGTGAATGATCACATTCGCGCACATGAGCCATAACACGTTTACGACCAGCGCCTTCCATTGCTTCACCAATGAAGAAATGCATTATCACACGACCGTGATGTTTAACTTCAACTATCATTGGATCATGTTTTGCATTTGACCAAGTGAATTCTTCGTACATATTTTTCCTTTATTTTCCCCAGCGTAGTATAAAATATGCCAAGTCATTTTTTTCTCTAAACCAAAACTTTGCATTGTTAGCATACCATTTTGCACCTGGAGTAACTACATCAGTGGGTGTAGGGCCATACTCTTCAACGCACCATGTTACTATATCATTCCAATACTGATTATACCATCCCGGAGCCCAACTCCAGACTGGCTCGGCAGTATAATATCGTGCGCCATATATACGACCCTCGCCTTGTATCAACTCCATGTTAACTTAAACAGTGCCGCCTCATCTTTGTTTTCAAAAACCCAAGTCTTGCCGCGGTGTTTCCAATGATGCCGACATTCATTGTGCATCCAGTTGTTCATATCAAGTGTTGGCCCGTGTAATGAGAATCTCGGTAGTTCAACCTTGGTCCATCCAACTGAAACCATCATATCAGAAATAAGTTCCCAGTCGATTTCATCTGACAGGATCTTTGCAGCTTTGTCAGCGTATTGTTCTTCCATTACTTGAGTTGCAGTTTTCTTCACAGTTACTCCACACCCCATGATAGTTTAAGATACGCATACAGTTCGTGATGCATGTCAAATATACTATGATAATGTATCCACTGGCGATCAATGTGATTGTACCAATGATGGTTAGGTTGTGCTCTAACCCAATCGCCTACTTCTTTTGTACATTTTACAGTGTACCAAATTTCATCATCCACTAAGGCTTTGGCGAGTATTTCGGCAGATTTAACTGGTATTTCGTCAGTATTCCATTGTTGGTGCCATTGTTGTTGCACCGCAGTTTTAATAATCATACAGTTACAAGTGCTACAAGGCCAACGTATGTTATAGCATGTAGTAATTGATCTAAGCCTAACAACCACCAAAACTGTTCATGTGTATTTGCACCCCAACCGTACTTTTTATTGATATTCATCTTAGCCCAATCAACGTGGTAGTGAACAATAATATCAATTAGTGCCAGGTAGATTGCGGCTATGGGTGCAAACCAGACAAAACAAACGTATGTGCCAATCCCATGTAGTCCGGAGTGCAAGATGCCTCCTGGATGTCCGTATGTTCCTTTGTTTAGGTACTGGTAAGGTTTTTGTAGCGGAAAGTCTACTACAAAATGCTTGGTAAAAAGCAATGCAATTAGAATTAGTGTTTCATTCATGTTAACTCCACATTAGTTTTGCAATTATAGCATACTCATGCTGCTTTTGCCTAATCTTTATTGTAAGTCGATTATCCGAAGCATCATTATTTGCCATGCCCCAGTTCCAATCCCATCCTTGACGACCCACATGCTGTTCCATCCAAGGACGATAGTGATCATTTGGGTCTGCACTGTCAACGTATTCAAATTCTGGACCATACCCACTCCAGCCATCTCTATGGCCAGGCCCAACTTTAACTAGACCGTTGGGCCATGCAACATTGATAACAACGCCGGGCATAAATCTCCACCATAGTTGGTCAATGATGTTTAGTCCACAAGGCATGTACCTGCCCGACGGGAAAAAGAATAGCTTTTTGATTTCTAACTTGCTCATGCCCATGTCAGCGCAAACACTGCTGCCTCCTCATCGCATTCAAATTGTATAAACTTTTCTTTTAAGTATCCTGGACTATGGTAGTATGGACTACGGCAGTTTGTCTTAAGCCATTCGTTAACCAAACGGTCTTTGTAGCTTACTTGATACTGTGCTTGCACATTATCTACAGTTTTGGCATACGTGACTTTATGCAATCGAGGAAATTTAATTCCAGGCCATGCATCGTTTGTAGTATAAGTTATTGTCATGACCAAGCAAGTTTGAATATGATTGCATCTTCTTCTTCGCCAAAGAAGTAGTCAATTTTAGCATTGTCGTATGTGTAGTACCCATCCTGATGAACATCGTTAGTAATGTAGCTGGGACAATTTTCTTTGGCCCAATCAAGTGGCTCCCGGAATGGTCTAAATGGCAAAGTCACGTGAATCATGAACAAGCAAGTTTAAACATCACAGCGTCATCTTTATTGGCAAAGCAATATGTAGAATTGTTTTCGTTAAAGCGCCAGTCATCTCGAAGTAAGTTATTCTTGAGCCAAATGATGCGATCATCGTTGGCTTCCATGTTCTCTACAGCCATTTGAAACTGGTGTGGCCAAATCCGTTTGTTTAATACTCTCATACACCCCACCTTAATTTAGTCATAGCAAACATTTCTTGCGACACGTCAAACACATTGCGATGCAAGGCCCACCTGCTGTCGATATGACTGTACCATTCTTGATCTTCTACGCCGTTTTCACGAATCCAAATAGAAACTTCTTTGCGGCATGAAACAGTGTACCAAGGCACACCATCAACATCAGCAGTTGTTAGCACTTCAAACGGTGGTACCGGCGATAATGGCATGATGATTTCTTTGCAAAGGTTGTCAAGCATGACAGCAGTAAGCATACTCTTACCAGTGTTGCGACCAGATGCAAACGTCATCATTTCCCCACGTTTGATCCCACCATACATTTTGTTGAGCGTTTCTTTTTGCCAGCTCATTATTGGACCATTTACAAGTTCTGTAAATGTTTCAATGTCTAGGTCAAATTTTTCAGGTACAGCCATATCAGGTCCATGTTAGCTTATACAGCATTATAAACTGTTCTGCATCTTCACGCGACCTAAATTTCCAAGTATCGTAGCTGATCCTGGCGGCATTTGCGTTTTCTTCGGTCCATTTTAGGATAGCATCAACTGCCTCAGTATCAACTATAGTACCGAACTCATAGTGATCCTGGTACGGATCTTTAAGAGCTACAACATGCCCCCAACCTTTTCGTAGTGAATAGTTTGGCTCAAGCCAGCTCATTGGATGGCACCACCAAACCGTAACTTGGCTATAATAGCATCTTCTTTATTCTTAAAGCTGACTTGTGTTACTGTGTCCCATGAACTACTGTTAACATCACTTACATCGCACGAGTGCATGATCCACAAGTCATGATCACCGTGGTACATTTTAAAGTAGTCGTACTCTGCTTGCGTAGTCATCAGTAGCGGGCCAATGTTTTCGCTGAGCCATTCGTACACATCTTCTTCAACTGCGTCGCCAATGAACAAATTATATTTTAACCACTTGTCAGACATCAAAGTTCAGCATAAAATATGCTGCCTCATCTTTGCTTTTAATGGTCACAGTGACCATTGGATCACCAGAATTGAATCGAGGCGTGCAGTCAGCACCGGGGCAATGTTCTTCCATCCAGGAGATAAACTCATGATGGTCTTTGCTGTATACCCAGCAGTGCCAGCCTACAACTTCTTCTCGAAACTCTCGTTCTGGCTCTCCTTTTTTTAAAAGGATAGCAGGCACAGTGTGCCAACCATCTTCATATCGCCAATGATGTACACTGATTTTTTGTTTCATTACTGCATCCACATTTTTACCAAAGCAATTGAATCAATTGTAACAAGAAGCAAATAGTTTGCCAGCATACCTACGCTACCGCGAGTCTTAGCAGCCCATGCAAAAATAGCACACTGAAATATAAACAGTGGGTACAGGATTAAGAAAGGTGGAGTTGGTACAGTCAGCATCATTGTAAATGCACAACCTATACTTAGGAACCAAGCAAGAATTTCAAGTACACAACGTACAGGATTTTCTTGCCAATCCGCTTGGATGTAATTGCCTACGCTTGCAAGTAGGCGAAGCATTACACTTTGTTGCCAGTTACTTCAAGGATCTCTTCCATTGCTTCAAAGTCCGATTGGTCTTTGTCAAAGTCGCCTTTGAATGCTTTGGTAATGGCTTTGTTTAGTACTGCTGGTTTAATTTCCATTTCTTCAGCAATAGCTGCAACTGTTTCTTTCAGGCCCACGCTAAGATCATCAATCTCACGCTTGACTTGAATCCCCTCTTGGATCACTCGTTTCAGTTTTGCAATTTGTTCTGGTGAAAAGCTCATATAAATCTCCGTTAGTTAATGTCTTACCAAGTAAGTATACACGTTCCAACGCTGCTTGTCAAGAACTTTTTCGTTCGATATCTGATTCTTCGCAACTAGTGCCAAATTGTATCTCAATGAGCCTGCACGGTTGATCAAAAGGATTAGACAACTGATGCCATGAGCCAGCAGGGATTGCTATATTGGCATGGGCCTCTAGTGTTAGTTGAGCCTCTTTATAGTTGATAACACACCTGCCTTCGCTTACGTGCCAATATTCAGACCTGTTTTCGTGACGTTGCATGCTCAAACTTTGTCCGGGCATGACAGTAAGTTCTTTTACTTTGGTGCCTGGCACTTCATGCAGTACTCTATAATAACCCCACAAGCGACGAGTCTTTGGGGCTTTCCATTCTTCGAGGATCCAAGAACTGGAATTGGCTTTGTTATCCCCACCTACGCCAAATTTAAACAAAATATTCTTAACACTCATTTCAGGAATATTCTCAGCAGTTCGGTCGCCACCATTAGCAAAGATGATTTCAGCATAAGAGTAACTTCGCTGTATAGTTTCTAATAGTTTAACTGCGCTACCGTCAGCATCATCAAATCCAACTACTTCGTCAACACACCGTAGTCCTTCAAGCACTGATTTGCGTTCTTCAAATGTCATAAACGGTCTGCCCTTTTTACGTTCAAGCCAAGCATCAGAGTTCAAGCCAACTACTAACTTATCGCCATGCTCGCGAGCCGCTTGTAAATATTTTATGTGTCCCGAATGAACAGGATCAAACCCGCCAGTTGCAATTACTATTTTCATATGATTATTTATTGGTGCATCCACCATTGGTTTTTCAGAATAAATATCGTATGCAAACTTTTACCAAAATCTTCAACACCAAATATCCTATTGCTTGTATGGCAATGAATCAGGTCTCAGATGTTCCACTGGCAATTGCTGTCCGAAACGCCGGCTGCTTGCCTAGCCTATCAATTTTTAATTATTATGCCAAGACTGGAATTATTTCTCTTAGCTTGTTTGAAGCTGATCTCAAAAGATATTTAGATGCAGTCGGGGATACTTCAATTTTAATTAGCCTTAGCACCGAAAGCATATTAGACATACCAAACTTTTTAGAAATACTATTAACCTATCGCGTTGGGGCAGTTGAAATTATATTAGAAGATCAGCACATAGACTATGAACGCCGCCGCAATGTGCTTTTGCCGCAGGCAATTTTTCGGCTGCGGTCAAATGGCATTATGGTGTTTACCAAGACATTACACGCAACTGATATAATTGATGATACCGACGGCATTGTCCTTAAAGGTCCTGACGGCGCAGGGCGCGGCAATCTGACAGGCGAAACATTGTCACAATTATTTGATAAATTTACTGCTTGTTACCCGGGCCAACATGTAATTACGTCAGGTGGTGTAGGTACAAGCGAGCAATTGAAATACTATGTAGATCGTGGAGCATTTGCTGTGGGCATTGGCACTATGTTTGCAGTTTCTACCGAAAGTAAAATTTCCACAGAATCAAAACTCAAATTGGTAGCTTCAAGTGCTTCTGATGTTAAGCGTTTAGATAACGGTAAGACACTGTCTGACAGTCAAAATGCCATTGTCTTTAACCAATACACAAATCAAGATAATCAGAATAATACCAGAAGCCTGGCAATGGGTGTACGTAGCCCAAGTCTTGGCCATGTGTTTATTGGCAAAGGGATTGAACACGCAAATGAAATCCTCACTTGCGAAGAAATTGTTCAACGATTGGTCAAAGACCTTTAAAGTCTACTCTGCGATAGAACACAATACTCTGGTGGACCACTAGAGGCAAACCTCAATGAATGCATAAATAATTCATAATACTATCTAACTACCTATACAGAAGTAGTAGTTATAGTGATTGATTAATTTAGGATTGGGGAAGCCGTATGTTTAAGTTAATATCAGAGCCGCGCCCGCTACTGTATCAGCTGGAAATTGAAGTTCCTGATGGGTTGGAATTTGAACAGCTAGAATGGCAGGAAATACATATCACAGGCGCAATCAATAAAACAAAATTTAACCTTAGACAAACAGCCAGTGATATTGATCATTTGCCTGTGATATCTAAATTTTGCCAGGATATACGAGAGTCTCAGAGCAAGCTCCTAGAGCACATGTGGGAAAATCCAAATTTTCAAACTGAGTGGGCTGGTTACACCTTGGAACAACTGAAATTAAACACAAGCCCATATTGTGAAGCATGTAAAGACTGGCCGGGATTTGACACTGGTATACATTTAGATAATCGTAAAACTGTTACCGCAGGTATGGTGTTCTTTAATCAAGGTGTAATAGAAGAAAAAAGTACAACATTTTACAGAGATGGTAATGGTAATTTTCCAATTATGATGTCTTGTGCATTTGGGCAAGGATGGTACTCTGCTAACAATCCACACAGTTGGCATCAAGGTGCCAACAATTCTAATGATATTCGCTATAGTATAAAGTTTGGCCACCACTTAAACATGATTTATTGACACCTGTAAACAGCATATTACTGCGCCAAGGACTTAACAAAAGTCCAAAATGTGCCGTTGTTGTATCCGGGTGTTGAATCAAACTTTTCTTTATTACGGTTTGCAATGTTCATTAGCTTATGAAACAAGTTAAATCGTTCGTTGTCTTCGAGTGAGTTGATACGTTGCAGTTCTTTGATAATTTTGTACATACGAGTGTTGGCATCATATTCTTGATCATAAGACTCATCAATGATGCCGTCAAATGTTTCAAATCCCATGCTTCGTAGAACACGTAATGATTCTGCAGGACCTGCAATAATAAAAGGATGTCCGTGTGCAATAGCACGAAATGTTTTTTCGCTGATAAACACATCACCGTGTTCGTATGTAGTTTCTGCAATAACACTCAGCAATGCCTGTTCATAATGGTTGCTGACTTGTGGTCCATTTTGTGTTACATCATATTCGTCAATGGTCAACTGCTTGTCTAGTACTGGCAAGATTCTTGCCTTTACATCTGGGTGCAAGTACAGTGAGTTTTCTGCTACTTCTATTGCAGTTTTAATTACACCTGGGTACAGCTCTCCGCTTGGTACAAAGCTGACCATATTTCCGTCAACAAGATCGTGCAGGATCATTTCGCCTACCAAGTGGCAACGGTGTGCCTTGATAACACGATTATAACTTAAAAAGTTGGCTGTTTTGTTTTCATACGCATGATTGACTGCAATGTCTCTATCTACCCAATTATTGATTGAAACAAAATTTAACAGATTAATATCGTCTGTCGTTTTGTTAGCCAATGATAATGCTTGTCCTGTACTTTGTAATTCATTGGCATAGAAGTATTGGTCTTTTGTTAATTCAGGCCAAAATTTAGACAAACGTTCTTGCCACATAAATGCATGAGCAATCATACCTTCGTGTGGTGTGATAAACACAATCCGATCGTCAGGATTAAATTTACTGATACGAGCCCGCAATGAAACAATGTAGTCTTGCGCCACCAAATCTTTGTTAACTGCTTCTACAGGTGCCAATGCAAAATATGTCATTGGTTTGGCCAAGTCAGAACTAAATTTAAACTGCGAATACAACTCAACAAAGATGTTGCACTTGTTTACAGGATTTAAAATACGTCCATTGATAGTTGGCAAACTAAATTTGGGATTGCCATAGTGTACTACCTTGCAACCTGGAAACTCTTTAATTGTGCGCCACGGATCAACAAGAATACTACCGGGGGCAATGTCATAGTAAAATTCATCTGCCTTTACTTCAACTCCGGTCCCAGCATACGTGATAGCAGGATTGTGTGCCATTAGCACAACTGCTGGACCAGCAGGAACTGTATCATCGCCAGTGAGAGGATCTACGTAATACAACTCTACACCAGCATGTTCAACAAAGTGCCCTACCAACAAACTATAACTGCCAATTGTATAAGGAACATATGGCTTGTATGCTTTACCGTGAATCACAACCGGGAGGTTGTTTTCTTGTGCAAGTTTTACTAATTTACCTGCCATCGCCTGCGCTTGACTGTCGCGAGCACTCATGATAGCATGGAACATATCATAACCTAAATCCAACTTGCCGCTTAACCAGCGTAGAGCAATGTTATCGCGTGGATGGCAAGCACCTGCGTCACCTAAGCCGGCTGTCAAATAGCGTGGCCCAGTAATACGCTGTGTGGCAGCTTTAAGCGCATCTGTTACCACATCTACGTTGATGTTGCCATTCTTTTCTGCTACGTCCTGAATCATGTTGACAAGACCAATCTTGGCTGAGATGAATGTGTTGTAAAAAATCTTAATAGCTTCGGCTTCGTCCCATGTGCCTACGTTAACACGGGGTTCGTTCTGCATTAGCGGCTTGTAAAATTCAATTAGCTCTTGTGCATCGCCTGTTGTACTACCATCTTCTGTACCAATGATAAGACACTCTGGATTAACCATGTCCCACTTAACAGATCCCATAGCAATAAGATATGGGTTGTAAATGAAACGTGCGTTAGTTAGGTAACCAATTAGTTGATCACGTACAGTACCGGGCAACACTGTTGAGATTAAAACAACTAGTTGATCTTGTGTCACATGCGGATTGATTTGTTGAAAAACTTTGATAACAGGTGTGTAATCAAAGTCACATGGCGTCATGTTGCTGATCGGAGTCTCTCCGCCGTATTGTGGATTGTGTGGAGTAGGTACTGCAACAAAAATAATGTCAGCACCTTTAACAGCTTCTTCAACGGAACCTTTGATGGCTACAGTCAGTGTTGGGTCTACAGTGTTGATATCATATCCGCACACATCGTAATGTTCAGCCATTACTTCGGCACATGGTAAGCCTAGCTTACCTAATCCAATCATTGCTACACGTTTCATGTTTCTTCTTTGTCTTTATTTGCTGCTTCTCGTGCAGCTTGCGACTCTTCGTATTCTCGCTTGCACTGGTCGTAGAAATATCCAATTTCTGAAAATACTGTTTTAAAGTCAGTTCCGTTACGACGATCGTGTTCTGTAATATACAAATAAAAGTCACGTCTACTTACCTTATTGGCCGTGCTGTCTTGCCATTCGGCTGAAGCAATATTATACACACGTTGTAAATTGTCAACTTCGTGTGGATAAAATCCATCATGGTAATCAACATGTTGATATGTTGCAGTATTGTGTCGCATAAACTGAATACAACGATCAAGTAATACCAGCATATAAGGATCTGCCAGTAACGAACTTAGGTAACGTGGATGACGTAGATACGGGAAGTCTAATCCAACCCCACGCATGCCCGAATTATTGATACTAACACTTGGGGCTTGCCGCAGTGCCAACATATCACGTAGGAATGATTCAAAGCGTGGAATACTCAACAAGTTAAACGTCACCATTACTGTAATGCTCAGCGCAGGATAACGTAGTGTAATGTCCCACAATGTACGATACCATTGTTTGTAATTTAGGCCAGTACGAATGTATTCGGCTTGCTTGCCCCAGGTGTCACATGAAGTAAAGATCTTTAAACTCTTTACCAAATTGTTTTCTTGGATGTAGTTGGCTTTTTCTAAAAACTCGTTTAGTAGTTTTTCATCTACACCCAAATTGCTGTTGATGGCAAGATCGAGTTCGGGATTGGGGTTGGCAATAATCCAGTCTAATACCTTAAAGGTGTCTTTGGCCAGCAGCGGCTCCCCGCCAGTAATACGGAATACTTTTAGCTTGGGATATAGTGTAGGCCACCATTTCCAAAATGCTTCAATGTAAGGATTATGTTCCCTGTTGGGGATAGGCATGCGGCCTTGTTGCTCTAACTTAATAATGTCACGATCAACACGCCCACCATCAAGTAACACTGGGCCATAGCGTTTGGCCTCTTGCATGATTGTAGAACTAATGTCTGGACTGCAATATGCACAACCAAAGTTGCATACGTTACTAAATGAAACTTCTACATAAGCAGGGGTAACATCTGCGTCCCAGGGCATCTGTGACGACGACTTTAAAAATGGTTGCCCCCAAACTAAGTCAGCACTTTTGAGAACACGATCGGAAAAGTGATGTCCGGGACTATCTTCAGCTTTCCAGCAGTAGTCGCATTCACTTGGACGTTCACCTTCCAGCATCTTTTTACGCTGTTCTTTTTTGAACTTGGTATTGTGCAGCGCACTTGGATTTGCAGTAATTTCCTCTACTGGAATATGATGTGTGGCTGGATGGTGGCACGAATGTGTCTGTCCTGTTGCAAGATGGATTGTAACTTGCTGCCATTTGGCAACGCAATAGCTACTGCTAACAGTGTCTAATTGTTGCTTTATCTTGTTCAAATGAATTTTAATTGGGTCCACGTTTACCTTCTAATGTGCGTACTAAGTCACGAGCAACTGTTGCTTTTATCTTAGCCTGATCAATAACCAATTGTTGATTATATTTAAGTACTATTTGACATTGAGCCACTACTGCACCAAATTCCTCGTCAGTGATACTTATCAGTCGTTTCAATTCACGAGCTACCAGATTAGCACGAGCAATAGGCTCAAGCTCTTCATCGTATTCTTCGTTAATGTATGGAGCAAATGTACGAAACCCAAGTCGTCGTAAACCCCGTAAGTAATGTGGCCCACTTAGTACCAAAAATATTTGGCCAGCAGCCATTGGCTTCCAAATCTTCTCTGATGCAAATGCGCTGGTAGTGAAGCACAGTGTTTCTGTGACAAGATTTACAGGATGTTCGCTGTATAAGTCTGTATTAAAGTCCAGTGCATGATTGGTTTCAAAGTCTGTTCTGTCGGCTATTAGAGGTAGACGTTTATACAACGTCTGAAATGCATCTTCGTAACGATCTAAGAATCCTATTTGTAAATCTTTCAACTCGTCCCATAATCTACGTAAGTCCCATTGATCTTTAGCCCATCCTATGTCAGGCTCCACAAAGTCACGCGGCATACTGATTGTACCGTGCTCAATTAAATCTCTGCGTTCAAGTATAGTCATCATCATAATACGATGATAGTGGGGCCTACGATTTAAACTCATATAACGCTTACGGGCAGTAGTCTGTGCAGTGGCCCTGAGTTGTCTACTTGCCCACACTGCAAAGTATCCATAATATGCAGCAAGCATTGCTGGATGAATTCGATGTCGACTACACCATACTTGGTAGTTATCTTGTATGTTCAAATCGCCTGACACATATATTAATCTATCTTCTAATTTATGTTTGCAACTCCAGGTGTATAAGTCCCCAAACGCTTCTTCTCCAAAGCCTTCCATACTGTAATCAAGTACAATACGACAAGTACTATCGCGCCAGGCTCGAAGTCTATTATGATCTGACTTAAACCATTCAGTAATCAGTTCAAGTTTTATCTTGTCCCATCCTCCGTGGAGTCCAATTACAACAACGCCATTAGAATTGTTTTTATAGTCAGGAAATGTTTTAACTACTACGTCTGACGCAAATTCAGGAAGTATGGTCAAATCAATTGCAGGCTGAACAGTAAAATGATCTATGTTGTCAGTGTCATTGGTAATAAACTGTTGTAGGTAGCTGTGCAATTCAAACGGATTGTCATTCTTGTGATCGCAGTACCAAATCATTTCGCTCATACTTTATTTATTATATGCGCTGTTAAAGAATTTGCGGCCAAGAAAAACCCCAACGTGCTTGGGTAATTAATCCGCAGAGGTTGGGGCCGTGTTAATATTACTTAGTCTTCTAATGCGTGAAGTACTTCCAAAATGTGCTCGTAATGTTTTTTACGATCAGCAAGACCAATTGTACCACCGTTGATTCGTTTAGTAACTGTGGTGATGTCACCTTTGTCAGCCCACTCGTTTAATCGACGTGTGTTCCAGAACCAACCTGCACTTAATACTGCAACTGGGTTTTCTGCTACCGAATCTGGATCAGTTAATAAGTCCATCTCTAATGCTTTACCGCATGCAGTATAGTTGTCCTTGCCAGTTAATTGAATAACACCGCGGCCGCGATACTTGTAACCATCACCGGAACTTTCGGCTCCGTTGCCCATACGGCCACCATATACCTTATTAGCAATCTTTTCTGGCTTACGTGCATAAGGTACTGCTGAATCTTCAGTAGGGAAATACTTTTTAAATGTACCGTTCAAACCTTTGGCACTGTAGTTCAAGTTTTCTTGTGTGGCTGCAAAGTTGCCGGACTCGTGTGCAGTTTGTGCAATAAACATGGCCATGCGTTCTGGCGTGTCAATTTCAAAGTGTTCAAATGTTTCATTTAAACCTTCTACAAACTTTTCCAAGTTGCTGCGTTTAGCTTCTGGTAAACATTCAACTAAAATATCAATATTCAATTCAATCATACTAATCTCCTGTTATTCGCCTTTTTTGACTGCGCGAGCAATCTCATGTGCCTTGTTGATTGTGCTTTTCTTTAATGGTGGTTTATCACCTGTACTTTTCATAGCTTGGCTCATGCCGATCGCATATGGATTTTTATCAGCTTCTCGAATGCCAACGTTGATTTTAGTTTTACGCTGGAAGTCTCTAAGGATTTCAAGTTCTTTCGGACTTATCTTTCCAGCATGATACATTTTGTTTACTAATGTTTGAATCTCATTTGGAATGCCTGCTGGATTTCTACCAGCTACAGCAGGACCGCGATTGACAGCAATTGAATCGTCAGGTTGATTAAAGAAGTCACGCATGGATGCTAAACTGGCTTCCTCAATATCATCTTCCGACACACCTTGTCCCTTTAAGCCACGAGTTGCTGCATTTAAACTGCTTAAACTTGCACTGCGAGTTGCGTCGGGATTCATAACCAAGTCGACACTGAATGCTCGACCGTTTTTGTAAAAATGCAATTCGTTGCTGGTTGTTTTTAAATTTTCAGCACCATACTGACGTAATAGCTTTAGCGCATCATTCAATGGTAAAGTTTCTGCTACACCCTCGTCTATGTCTTCTTCAGGTTTGCCATACAGGTATGTGATAGTTCCCATTGGGCTAATTACACGGTCAACATCATAACCTTCATCGTCAAAACGGGCCAATAGCTTTTTAGCACCAACAACTTCATAACGGTCTGGTGTGTATTCTTGCACTAGGTCATCACCGTCCATGACTCTCCAGATGTTGTTGCGTTGATAGTAGAATTTATCTCTGCCATCATTGGAGCCTTCAACAACGCCTTGCTCGGGCAATTGGCCTTTAGGGCCTGGCATGGGTTTTGTTTTAATTCGTTTCTTAATAAGCTCTTGTTTGAATGCGTCGGGTCCATTAGCAGATAGTATATCATCAAAGTCTCGGGTAGCAACCCGCAACTTCTCCATGTCTTTGTTGGACCATTGTTGATTTTGACCTTGGTCCTCCGCTACACCTTGCTGTAATTCTTCTGCTGGCCAGCTAATATAGCTCTTACCATGCTCGTCGCCTGCTTGCACCACAAATACGCCGCCGTTGTCATAGCCTTCATCTTGTCCAATTTCCCAACCTGCAGCCAACAATGTTTTTTCTGCTTTTGGATCTTCATCACCGTTCCACCACTGTGCTGCCAACTGCTTTAGCATGCGTTCATCGAAGCCATCGTCGCCGCTATCACCGCTGCCTGCTGGAGCAAATTCTACTAGACCTTGCTGTCTACGCTCTGTCAAACTTTCAGTTACTTTACGAACTTCAACTGCGGCAGCACGAGCCTGCTGTTGTGGTACTTTAACGTTGTAAGTTTTACCACGATAATCAAATGTTGGCAAACCTTTAGCAGACGCAGTCAAGTGTGCCATTGCAAACTCTTCAGCATTATCATCACCGCCCAGCTTATCGCTAAAGAAGTCCCAAATGCCGTCGGCCATTTTCATGCCCAGCGTTGCGCCCTGATGTGCCATTGCAGCCGCCATTGCAATACTACCAATGGGACCAAATACTGCTCCGAGAATGTGTCCACCAGCGCCACTGAGTGCGCCCATTGCTGCACCGGCTGCTAATTTAACACCTGCAGGTGCTGCTTCAACTTTGATATTGAGTTGTGCGCCCGTGTCGCCTAAATCTGTGAATTTCATAAATTATGATTCCTTATTAAATGTATTTATTACTGTGCCAGTAATTTGATTACATATTGATCAATCAGTGATCGTCCTCGATTGTATTGTTCAGCAGTAGTCCACAAATTATTATTTTCTTTAAGAAAGTCTTCGTGGGTATAGCCAATTTGGCGCAACTGCATAATTTTCCAACTACCATGCTTTGCATTATATGGATCAGTCATTGCTGATAGAGTTGTGCTGGCAAATTCACCAGCAGTTAGGTTGGTCCAAAGATCATTTTTCCAGGAGAATTTGCCTGTAAAAGTGTAGCCATAATCCTTTGCATTGCGTTCAAATTCACTTGCATTTTTGACTCCGCTTGCACTTAAACCTAATGTGTGCCATGATATATTGTACAAGTCATTGTCATTAAACCAATTTGCAGTGTCTACAATGCTATCCGCAGTATCTCCGGGCAGTCCAACAATGAAACTCAAAGTTTGAAATACTTGCTTATTCCAAATATCGTGATATAGTTTAGGGAGGAATTCGCGAGCCCCTTTTCCACTCCAGCCTTTTCCAATGACATTGGACGCATGCTCTCCCAACGTTTCAATCCCATGAAAGCATGAAAACAGTCCTGTTTCTGCCAACATGTACGGCACATCAGGAAACCTATGTAATAAGTCGGCTCGCAAATAGGAAGTCCAATTGATCTTAAAAGGTAACGATGTGACCATTTTGTGCCATTCCCTCATTTTGTATTCGGTATCGTTAAATGTATCACAAATTACATAGTAATTAGTAGTGCCCCACTTTTCATAATTATGTACCATCTCCTGCCGTACTAACTCAAAATCTCTGAGATAGTCAAGTTTACCTCTTCCCAATAACAAGTGATTACAAAACTTGCATTTAAAAATACAACCTCTACTAATTTCAATTGGTAGTGTTTCATTGGGCATAATAGCATCATGTTCTGTAAACTTAAAGGCATCAGTCTCAATGTTAAATCTAACGGTGAGCGGCGCTGCGTATTGTTTGATTATTGTTTTATATGGGCCAGTGGGTGCAACGCCTGCGATAGTCCAATTTGGTTCTTTACCAATTCCTTTTAAATGATTCAATACGTCAACAAACGTATCTTCCCCATATTGCTGTATAACAGCGTAGGGTCGTTTAACGTATTCTACACCAGTTGCTAATGTAACAAGATTGGTTGCGTAGCCACCAAAAATTAATTTAACATTGGGAAACTGCTCGGATATTTCATTTAGCACTGTAATCAAGTGTGCTGGTAACATTTGTACATTGCGAGGCCGACTTGGATCTTGCATGAATGTAGTGCTAATTCCAATAACTAAAGTTTCATTTGTAACATACTTTAACAAGCAAGCGCGAAGCTGTTCTTCGCTTAGAAACATTAGATGATCTATTATTTGAGTATCGTAACCAGCTGTTCTTGCATAGTGTGCAATTTTATATGCGCCCAATGTTCTATAAGGCGAGATTTTGCCAAAATCTGCTGGGCCGCTGTTTAAAAGTATAACATCCATAGATATACTTACCAGTAGTTTAAGTCAAAGAAATTGCCGCAATTTGCGGCAATTTCGTTGCATAATATAGTTTATGCAGTAGGCTTGTCTTCGCCAGATACTGATAACAGAATGTTGCCCTGCTGAGCAGGATTGTTTTTAATCATTGCAATCGCATAGGCATTTGCAGCCGCTTTGTTTGCAAAGCTCTTTGGAACACCTTTTTGCTTGTATACTTTACCCGAATCCTTGAAACGAACATAGTATGTTTCCTGCGGAGCTTGGTAAGAACGTTCTGGCTTGTCCCAACCTTCGTCATTGGCACCACCGTCTTGTTGATAAGCATAAGATTGACGCTTGCCCATATTTGCTACGCTTGAATCATAATCACGTTGACCAGCATCGCGACGATCATAACGACTTTCTTTTTGGGCAGTTGGCATAATTGGTTTAGACATCATTGCCAATGCTTTCTTAACGTTGGCAATACCTACATCCCATGCTTGTCCGGCTGCACTTTGTGCAGCACTTAGTGAATCAGCCCATATGTTTTTAAACGCCATCATAAATGCACTTTGAATTTTAATGTCGCTTGACTGCTGTTCAACATCAACTTCTTTTTGCATTACTTCGACTCTGGCTTTTGTCTCGGAATCAATGACTGCTAACTGTTTTGCTTTTTCAGCATTGAGTAACTCAAGTCTGCTTTTTCGTTCTTCAGCGTTGTCAATGTTGTCCAGCTGTTTAATATGAAGTTGATAGTCGGCTTCTAGTTTGGCTTTCTTATATTCACCTTCGGCTGTAGCATCAATAACAGCAAGTTCGTGCTTGTAACCAGCTTGTGCCATTTCTAAATCGTGCTTGCGAATATCTTCACGTTCTTTACGATCTTCAATTTCACGCTCAATTGCAACTAAACGTTCTTTGGCATCAAGTTCTAAATCTTGCTTCATTTTAACAATAGCTAAACGTGCTTCCATATCAAGTTCCAACAACTCTTTCTGGTCCGCTTGATCTAATTCAACTTTGTTTAACAATGCCTGAATCGACAATTCATGTTGCATTGGAACATTTTCTAAATCCAATTTATTTTGAATAGCAGTTATGTTTTGCTGATGAATTGTGTCAGGTTGTTGTGCTAATACTTTACGCATTTCAGCCATACTTGGTGCCTGTGACACTAACTTTTCAATTTCGTAAGCCAAATACTGCGCACGTTCGTCACTGTCTGGTTCAGACGAATAGTCTTGTGCTAATTTTTGCAAACTGTTTCTGTCTCTGATGTTATTGGCTTTTGCAACCAATGCTACCTGCTTCTTCCAAATAATATTACGGTATGCATCGCTAAATTTTAAAGATTCTGGAGCTCCGTTGTTTTTGGCCAATGCTTTGTATGCTGGCAACCAATCTTCGGTATCTTCTTTCATAACAGCTACTTGAGAATTGGAAGCTGCTGGCTTTGTTGATAGTTCCTGGTATGGATTTTGAATCTCAAGAGATTTTAAAGGGCCAATGCTAATAACAGGACTGCCATTGTTGTCTTGAATCATGCGTTTGCTTGAGACGCTGACCATTGCAGTGCCATCACTCATTAGCTTTAGTACCTTGGCTTTGATAGGCATCATTTTTGAGCCGGGGAATCTATAACCAATTATGTCGCCTGCTTTAACTTCAGCCTGCGCCACAGGTGCTTCATATGGTGGAACTGGAGGGCGCGGTGTAGTAGGCAGCGGAGTAGTAGGTGTAGCTGCTGGCTTTGCAGGCGGATTACGTCTTGCATCCATTCTTGCTCGCACATCATCTAATACACCAGCTTCAACCATTGCTGATTGCATGATGCGGGCCGCACGACTTGCTGCTTGTTCGCGAACACCGCCACCAAAGTAATTTAAAATCTCTGTGAAACCTTCTTCAGTATTCAATGTCTTTTGCAACAATGCTTTGCTGTCTGGTTTCATCTTGTCAAACTTGGCCAGTAGTTGTTTTGCAATGTTTGGCGCAATTACTGATACTGAACCGTCGGCCAATTCAATACGAGTTGGTCTGTTGTTATCACTGGCTTTGCGTATTTTCATTATGATATTTTGATCAGCGGCTGCTTGATCGCCGGGAGTAGCTTCATCTTCTTCTGCTTCGTCTAAGCCGTGGCCGCCTTTGATAATATCTTCTAATTCCACAGTTAATTCATGTTGAACATCTTCAAAATCTTCTTCTGGGTCAAGACCATGTTCCTGCGCAGTGGCCACAAACATGTCATGCAGTCCCGGAATTCCTTCGTCAAACAGGTCAGTTAAAGTAACTGCACCGTTGCTGTTGTAAATTTGGTCTAGTACATACTTGGCCCAGTTAGGAGTCATTTGTTCTGCACCTTCGGCTAAATTTTCTATCACTGGCTGCATTCCTGCTTCTTGATCTAAACGTTGTGTAATCCACTCATAAGGGTCACCGTCGCGAGCTTTTTGTATACCGTAAGGCATTTCGCCTGAATCAGCATAGTGAGCATACAGTGCATCAAAGAAGTCTTGATTTTCATCAATGTCGCCGCCAGCTTTAAACTTGGCATAGTCTGCACTGTACTTGCTTAGGATACCTTCTAATGTATCGCTACCTTCAGTTAATCCTTGCGCTTTAGCAACATCAGCTTTAATTTGTTCTTTTGCTTTTTCAATGTGAGCTTGAGTAAGATTTTCACCTTGCTCTTTCCAGTATTGTAGTAAGATTCGTTGTGCAGTAGCAACATCGTTATTTGTGCGTTGCTGGCCAATGCCGCCGCCCTGAACAATGGCCTTGATCTTTTCTGGGTACGCAGTTTTGTAATTGTCTGCCCAGGAATTTGCGTCACCAGAGTCCCAACCGTTCCACCAGGCTTCATTGAACGCTTCTGGTGGATTGCTTTGCAACATTTGTTCAACATGCTTTACCCAACCTGATACATCGCTACTACCAATTTCTTCTACGTCACCAACAAAGTCCGCAACTTCGTCAATGGCTTGACCTACCAATACTGGCCCGTAATCTTTAAGCAAGTCCACACGCTGAGTCATAATGCGTCGAGTGATAGCATAAGCCACTGGACTGTGCCCGTCTTCTTCTTTAATTTGTACTCCGGCTTGCTGTAATTGTTTTACTGCATCGGCATCTAAGTTAACACTACCGTCTGCTTCTGGATCAGTGTCTAATTCAATTTGGCCGCTCTTGTTAAACTTAGCGTTAGTTGTTTTGCCTGTTGGCGCAAACTGTGTGCGTTGACTCATGCCACCAGAAGTACCAACTGTGCCAGAACTTGGAATAGTACCAACTGTAGCATTTGGATCGCTTTCATCCATCTTGGCATAGTCTTCGTGGCCAATGTAAAAGTCAGTTTCGGGATCATAATACTTGCCTTCTTTTTTATCGTAGTAAACAACTTTACCGCTCTTGGTACTGAATGGGCCTTCTAAGCCCGGGCGCTCTTGATAGCGTTCTTTGTCGATTCCGCGAGTTACTGTATAACCTTCGCTAAAATGTCGCTTGTATGATTGTTGTCCTGCATTGTAAGCAGCAGCCGCTGGGCTACCTGGGTTATATGGGTTCTTAGATTTACCTTGGGAAGCATCACTATAACCTTTATCATGTTCTGCTTTGTTCTCGGCAGATTCTTTTACTGATTTTGTGCTCATGCCTGACGTAACAATTTTTATTGGCTGCTCGGCATATACTGTACCATCAGCACTTATTAAGGCAGCAACATCACCCATGCTTCTAATACCAAATGCGGCAGCTGGCACTTGTATTCGTGTACCTGTAACTCCCGCTGGTACTTTAGTGAAAGGTGCCGACGGAGTAAACGTTTTACCATCAAATTGAATAGAAGCATTACCTGTAGTTTTGTCCCGTGTCATTGTTGCACGTGGTAGATTAGTACCAGCTGACTCTCTAATGCCATCTTTAACGTGCGGGTGACGTACATAAAATACGCTGCCAGTGCTGCTGATATAGTGTGGCAGGCGTTGGCTATCAGCTGCCATGAATTCGGTTCCAGCCACAGGAATACGACGAACCTTGTTGTCCATGCCATAGATAATGTATGACTTGCCATCTTGACTGATACGGCTTTGATCATACACTACATGTTGAGCACCAGTTGTGGTACGACCAGCGTCAGCACGAGCACGAGCATCTGCTATTCGTTGCTTGCGTAATTGATCTTGTTCGGCGTTCCAAACTTGACGCTCTGTACTGCGTCCATATTCACGTTGACGCATCTTTTCTTTGTAGTTGGGACTAAAAATATCTGTCATGTGCTGGCCAACTGAATGATTTAAACCTGGATAGTTGGGGTTGGCGCCGCCTTGTGCTTGCGCAGAGCCCGCGCCACTCATTGCCATACCTGCTGCCAATGCAGCCGGAACAATTTTCTTGGCAACATGTTGCAACATGCTTTTGGCATCTTCGCTTAGTTCGCCTTCGATAATCTGAACAGTATCGTAAGGACTATTGTACTTTTTAATTTGCTCAAGTACTACTCCTTCGTGTAAGCGGCTGGTAATTTGTTTAACAACTTTACCTTCATTGATTAATCTAATGCGAATCATTTGTATCCCTTTTTATTCTTTTCGTGAATTTCTGGCTGATCACTCGTGCCGCCAATTATCTTGTATGTCAGACCCATTCGTTTAATTTTGTCTAACATTTCTTTATATTCTTCTGCACCCTGTGCAACCAGTACAGTGTCACTGTCGTCTTGCCCAAATTCATGGGGATCAACTACTTTATTATTCCAATACGTGCCAATTTTGTACCAATCTAAGTCTCCGGGTGTATTTACTACAACTGTGTACTTGGGGTTATTCAATGTATTTTTAGCGTATCCTTTAGGGTCTGGTTCTTTTACTAAACCTTCCATCAAGCGATAATTCTGTGTGGCTTGCTCTACGACACGAATACATTCTCTAATAAAATTAGCATCTTCATCAGTGATGCCTCGACTGCCGCGTCCGCCTTTGCGTCTTAATCTTGCTAGCTCATTGTATGCTGCCACGATAGTATTTATTGTGTTTGTTAGTTGTTTAATGTTGTCGGCACTGCGACGGAATGCGCCACCGTGTTCTACACTTAGATCTTGTGCTAACTCTGCGGCTTCGCGACGAGCTTTGTCACGTAGAGCTTTTAAGCTATAACGGCCAGCACCACCCAACACTGCTACTTCAGTATCGCTCATTGGGTTTTCACGATCTAAACGATAGATGACATTTTGATTATCTAATACATGTGCTTCTGCCATTCCATGTTTTTTCATCAATCGACCAATTTGACTGTCTGGATTTGGTCGATTGCCAGATTTTAAAAACGCACGAATCATGCCTAGTTCTTGCTGCTTGCGTTGTGCAGACGTGTCAACAGCAGGTGCGGCTGTAGCACTAGCACTACCAGTTGATTCGGGCTCATAATACCAGCCCATACCCGGGTCATCGCTGCCTGTGCGCTTGGGGTTATCAAATTTGAAATAGGCAATTTGATCTTTATCCCAATAGCCTTTGAACTCGCCCTTGGCGTCATCCATGTCTTCACGATCAAAATGATCTGCTTCGAATCGACCAAAGAAATCTATACTACGACTAAAATGCTCTGGCTTAGGATACTTGTATGGATCCTCGCCCCCGCCGTCATCTCCGGCACCAGGAGCAAATTCGTTTAAGGTGCCTTCAAATACACCAGTACCAATTCCATTAGGACCCGGAACGTACTTTTGTCCTACAGCGGCACGTGCGTTCTTGCGTTTTTCTTTATTGCTTCGACCACGTACAAATAGAGGATAAGCCACAGTAGCGATGTCGCTAGACGTGGTTGCTACACTGGCGTCACCATCCTCCATCATTATTAATTCACGTAGTTTCATAGATATATTTATTGTTTTTGCACAATAACCTTCGCTCTATTTACCGTTTCAAAAACAGGTCCTGTTTTTGATCTATTTTAATAAATAGCAGCATAGATAAAGGATTGCCAAGATGGGTGAGTTTTTCAAGTTAGTAGCAGAAGTAGGCTTCCCAATTGCAGCCGCTATTGCCGCTGGATACTTTGTGTTTTTGACACTGAAGTTCATTCTAGCTGGTGTTACTTCCAGTGTCAGTGGCTTAAAGAATATCATTGAAGCATTAGACAATCGTGTCAAAACAATGAACCATGATGTTATCCGAATCGACACCATTGTTAGCAATGCATTAGGTTTAAAGCCCGATGTATCACGTATTGCGCGAGCAGACGGTAAAAACGATGCGAGACGCGATTAATGAAGCACTATGAATACGACTGGGATTTGTACCCAGACAGAATTATTCTAGACAAAGAATTAAACATTGATCGATTAGGCTGGCGGGCTGGCGACTACTTTAAAGTTGTCAATGTAAATGGCTGTGCGATGCTGGTTAAAGTAGATTCTCTTACTAGTCTGGTCCGCGACATTGGCGAAGATATTAAAAAATGATACAGTATTGTGTAATGACTCAGAACCCAGAGTTTATAAATGTGATTCGTTGGATTAAAGAACACAAAGTTAAATTTGAAGCACATCTGAATCGCACACGCTTTTGGATTCCCGAAGGTGAAGCACACTCGGTATTTTTATTGACTTGGGGGCATGTATGCTTGCCAGTTTATGAAGATGAGGATTTATTAACAGGGCACAGAAATTATGGATTTAGCGAACTTAATTAACAAATACGGCTTCCCAATTGTGGCTGCTGGCGGCATGGGATACTTGATATTCTACGTATGGCAATGGGCAACACAGGACATTAAGCCAGTGCTAAGTGCTGCTAGTAATACGCTTATTGCGCTGATTGATCGTGTGCGTATGTTAGACAACGATTTAATACGATTAAATCAAAAGGTTGATGTTGTACTACACTTACGCGGCAAGATTATTGATGGTGAACGTGTAGTAGAACAGCAAAAAGTAGATCGCGAAGCTGATGAAAAGTTCCGCGACGCTGTTAACATTGATACTAAGCCAGTTAAGAAATAACTATCCCGTTTTGGGCGTACCCTTCAACCACTGAATCGTAATAATGCTGACTTGGCTTACAACCAGTCAGCTTTGTTCTATAGTGCGGTGTCATATAATATACCCAGGCCTGTGTTAGTTCTCCATTGTATTCTACTGACGACATAACGCGATTGTAAAATGTTGGATACCCTTCTCGTATGTCTAGGTCTTGCAATTCATTTTCATCAATTTCCCATAATATGCCAATTGCTGTAACACCTGGCGTTTCAAATACATTGGCAAACTGTAACATTTCCCACTTGTAGTCTAATAGTACTGCTGGTCCTAATCTTTTGCTTGTCTTAGACATAGCATTGTTGTTGGTATTCATACCATATGCAAAATATAACACGTTAAACTCCTAATTTATGAATATTGTTTTGTATGTGTTCCCATACACCTTCTGGACTGCCGTCGGGAAATACTAATTGACAACTAACTGTTACTCTCAATCCCGGACCTTGTATTACATGATGGAATCGATTGGTGCGTAAAATTGCACTTGGCGCAGACGATACTACACTGAAATCTGGGGCCGGTATATCTGCCCAATTTAGTTTATCGTCTTTGAGTTGTTCAGCACAATCGGCAAAGCAACTGATTCTCTCTTGTGTACCCAATTGTTCGTTTGCCGGAAAAATAGCAATGCCTTTATTTGGCAAATAGTTCCACCAACGTATTGCTCCGGGTTCTTCAGCCAGCTCGTAATAACTCAATCGTGCTTCAAGCATAGCAGGACCCGAAGGTGCGCGGACTCCATCGCAATGTATTACCCAACTGGTCTGACTCTTGGCACTTAAAAATAATGTCATTCGTCTTGTTTTAAGTCCAAGCGGTTTTAAGAACTCATTTGTGTTGGCAATAGTAACAGGGAAACTCTGATCGGCGTTGCCAACATTCGATAATCCGTATCCTGCACCTTCTATTTTGTCTCTGTGCGGTACTAATGCTGTTTTAATAAAGTTCGCCTTCTCTACAGGATCTAAACGTAGAGTCAATGGAAAAAAGTAACCTGGATCGCGGGCCGGCTTTTGTGAAAAGTCAAAGTCTAATTGTTGTGTCATTGTAGTTGATTGATATTGTTTTGAATATGTTGCCATACACCGTTTAATTCACCAGATTGGAATGCAATACTCAAACTTAATGTAACACGCACCCCGTCTTGTTGAATAATGTGGTGTGGCAGATTGGTACGTACCACAGCACTTGGACTTGATATAGCAATGCTAAAATTTGGAGTTGGAATTTGATCCCAAGTTATTTTTCCGCTTCGTAAGTCGCGTCTAAATGGTGGCAAACAAATAACAAACGGGTGTGCGCTTGCCTGATTTTTAAGCAGTCTGGGGGTTTTCCACCAAGGCGCATTTCCGTCGTCAACTGGAATAGTATTAGGTAACTGATCCCACCATTCGATAGAATTTTGTCCCAATGACATTTCATATAAGTTAATTCTTGCTTCTAACATTCCAATATTGCCTGCATGATCGATCATGCCATCACAGTGAATATTTTTGCCAATAATGTTACCGCTGCTCATAAACATAGTGGGTTTGTAAACCATAAGCCCAATTGGATGTAGTACTGCGTTAACATTGTCAATGGTGCGAGCAAATTGCATTGCTAAATTAGATCCAATGTGAGTTAGATCTGAATTAGATGTTGTAAACTGTTCAATAAGGTCATGTAATACAGTATTTGTAAAGTCGAGCTTTTCATCTGAATCAATTTTTAAGTTTAAAGGAAAGAAGTAATTGGATTGCATCATCATGTATTTACTTACTTGTTGCTCTATATGTGCCGTCCCAATTAGCTGGCAAGCCTTCACGCATACGTTCCAGCATATTTTCGTAATACTGCTTTAGTTCGTTATCTAAACCAATTAACTTTTCACATTGACGAATAGCACGAGTCCAATCGCCACGGTAGTATGCTTGCAAATATGTGTCATGCAGGGTAATATTGGTAGTGCCTAATGTAAAGATTCTTACTCCAACTGTTTTACCTTTAACTGCAATGCAATCTAATTCTATCGTCGGGTATTGGTCCTGAACCAATTCAGCAGTTCGCTGTCCCAGTACAATTCTAACGCCATAAGGCTTACTTTGTCCCTCAAGGCGGGACGCAAGATTGACGCCATCGCCCAGACAAGTATAGTCAAAACGCTGATCAGATCCCATGTTACCGACCACAACAACTGCGCTATTAATCCCAAGACCCATACCAAAAGCTGGTATACCTTCTGCTGTAACTTCACGATTAAATTCATCTAAACTCTCCATCATTTCTAATGCTGTCTTAACAGCCATATGTGCGTGACGTGCTTCGTCAACTGGTGCGTTCCAAAATGCCATCTGTGCATCACCAATGTACTTGTCTAATGTGCCGTTATTGTCAATGATCTTGCGAGTCATTGCAGTCATGTAACGATTCATAATCTTGGTAAGTCCTTGTACATCCCGACCATAGTGTTCTGAGATTGTAGTAAAGCCACGAACGTCAGTGAACATAATACTTAACTCGCGCTCGTCGCCACCTAGCTGTAACAGCTCTGGATTCTTCTGTAGTTTAGCAACCAGTGCAGGGCTTAGGTATGTACCAAACTGTTTCTTGATTTGTTGCTTTTGCTTGAACTCTTGTACGAAACGTGCAAATAGTGCATGCCCATACAGTACAATGGCTGCAAACGTTAAAGAGTAAATGTCCCATAGTTGACTATAGTTGCTCCACGCAAAAAAGCTACCCCACACAACACTGCCAATGGTTGCAAATAGTGCTGTGCCCACTGCCCAAAAAGGCAATCTAGGCATCGCGAAAATTAGTAGAAACGCTATAAGCACAATTGTTATCAATTCGATTGCATTGGCAAATGCAGGGCGTACAGGGCTATCACCGTCAAGCAATGTTTGTACAGTTTGTGCTTGAATATCGTGTGCCCAGGCTTCACCACGCGGTGTAGCAATAATACCACCTAGGCCTTCTACTGACAAGCCTAACACTACCACTTTACCCTGCAGATTTACGTTTTTATTGGCCAATTCAGATAGTTCATAGCGTGTGAAGTTCTTGTTCCAACGCAACCAGATTCTGGCACGTTCGTCTGTGGTGATAACAGGTTGTCCAGCAATACGAACTTTTTCAATTCCTGCTGAACTCATTTTAACTTGATAACTTTGTTGTCCAGTAACAACACGAAGTGCTTCTAATGGCAAGCTGGGATAAATTTCTTCGCCTACGCCCACAATAAGTGGCATGCGTCGAACAACACCATCTACTTCAGGAGCAACAACAGTTGTACCTACTCCAGCGGCTGCATTAGCCAATGGCCGGTAAGGACTTAGTGCGCCAGGCCAAGAGTACACCCATTCTAACGGATTACCACCTATAACAGCAACACCACGACGAACTGCGTCAGGACGTTTGTTTTGCGTAGTAGGTGCTTGGGCAATAACACTGTTGGTGCGGCCAAGTACTTTAACTAGATCTCGATCGCTGCCAAAACGGTCTGCTTCACTCATAATAACAGGAACAACAATTGCGGCAGCACCCAGTTCTTGTATTTGTTCAATTGCTCGAGCTAGGTCTCGCCGAGGCCACGGCCACTGTCCCTGGCGTTCTATACTGGCTTCGCCGATGTCGACTATAACAACACTATCAGAATCAACAGGAGTGTCAACTGACAGTAGTGCATCAAAGCCTTTGAGTTGAATGCTTTCAACAGGCACAGGGTTAGAGATTTTTAATGCCACAAGTATAACAGCCGTAACTGCTACCCAAGCAATACTCAATGGACCGGGAATAAAGTTTTTCATACTATAATTTAACACATTTTTGACTGAAAGTCAAGTCAAATAAGTCTGGACCAGAACGACTCGTAGTTACCCTTAGAGTCCTATATAGTGTACGTTCATCTGTTAACCATATTTTTGCGGCATCATAAAATTTTACGGTGCAAGTATAATAGTTCCATAATTTTGCGGGTTAATTATTTGTGTATTGTGTTTTGGTTAACACGAAAAATTTGAACTAAGATGAATAGTTTTGCTAGATTGGGTGGCCATACGACACCCTGTAAAGGATGCCGGATGAGATGTTTGCTTAGACGATCAGCCACACTGAGACAATAGGTGTTTTGGTTTCCGCATCTCTGGGCTCTGTACCTTACCCGACCTATTACGATTTTTAAAACAACTTCGGTGTCATATGTTGTTATGGATGCATTGGAACTAAGTCAACTTGCGCTGCACTCAACCTGTATACTAGTATTCAAACGTGAAACCACAATGGGGCACCGTTTTAAGGCATCCGTACGAAGACGGGTAGTGAATACGAGTCCGTGGTGTACTCACAGAATTGGGCATCGGCACACACTTAGATGCTTACCCGGCAGAATATTTACTGGCCTGCTAACCTTTTGTTACACATGATTATTGTGCAGTACTTACGACTGCTGTAGTAGGACCAATCTTCAAAGATGACGTTATTGGCAACTTACAGTTTACGCCACACCTTGCTTAACAACTTGTATATGACTTGGGTCAAGTACAGCAAATTGCACACCATCGGTCCAGGCCCAATATCCTTCGCTACGGGCGTAGTTAGCAATTTCCTCACCGTCCGCAAACTCATCTAACTCGTCCGGCAAGTCATTGTCATCATCTAAATTTAGAATGTCATCAGCAGGTCCCGAAACTTTTGCCATTACTACTGTGCCACCATAACCGCCACCTGAGTAATTCTGATCTCCTACATTGAAGAATATACCAGTATGTGATTTCTTAAATCCATGTTGTTGAATTTGTTGTGCAGCCTCTGCGCTTGTTTCGTGTCCCATTATTTTTGAAAACATAACACCAGAGCTTTCTGCCACACTTGTTTCCCATGCCATTGCTTTGCCACCTTTAACAGTTGGCTTAAAGCCTTGTCCTCGATAGAACTTTGTTAGCTTGGCTTGGCTAACTTGTCCCTTGTCCCACGGGAATAGCGTAAGTGCAATACCATCTTCACGGGCCATCGTTTGCAATTCTTTCATTGCTTTAGAGCCAACACCTTGACGCAATGGATATGCTTGGAACCATTTGACTTCAACTGCGCCGCGCTTACTAAAACTTGGAACAAGTTCAAACATAGCAAACTGCTGGTCGTCACCTGAACCCCATACCATAACGTGATTGTTTTGCATAGTGTGCGGGTACTTGGCATAGACTTTATCAATCCATGCTCGAGCTGCATTATTATTGCTGCCCAATTTAATGTCAGCCTCAAGTAATTCACGTATTAGCATAGCTTACCACTTACGTAATGTTATCTCATCTCTGGAACAACTGATACTTCGGTGCCGTGTCCATATCCGTTTCTAGTTAGCCATTGAATTGCAATACGGTTTGCATCACTTTGACTATTGCCAATACCGCCAAAAGTATGTAGCACTCTATCACTGCCGTCTTTAATTAGCCATTGTCCAGTCCACTCGCCACTGCCAGTTGGCGCACCCGTCGTTGCAGTTGCTGCAGGAGCAGAAATCTTACCGTACATGTAATCACCTGGGTTCTGTGCTTTAAAGTCTTCTAGGTATTTAAACGCTTCTTCAGAACTGGCAGCATAGTAGTTCTTAACAATCTCATTGGTGTCACGATTCTTGATATACCAATTTGGTTCTTGCTGCGGCACCTCAGGTTTTTTACCTTGACGCTCTAACTGTGCTTGACGAATGAAACTCTTTAGTGCTGCCTTGGGCATTTGTCCCGCGGCATACTGTGCAAAGTAAGCCATGGTATCATTATGAGTTTTAGGTTGTAGAATTGCATACAACTTTTTCAAATATTCTTGTTTGTACTTTTCTGGATCTACAGCAGCATCTAGTGCTACAACGAAACGTAGCAGGGTGTTTGTGATTGTACCTGGGTCGCTTGCATATTCTCCTAACCAATCACCACCGGGACTACGAAACTCAATGTAGCCGTCCTTTGTGTTAATACTGGTGAACTTTTGAGTAGCACCCGAGTGAATTGCTTTGCTTGCAAGTGAATCTAAACCTGTCTTCATTTTCCCCAGCAATACTTCTGCATCTTCGGGGCGTTGACTCACACGATTTTTAACTTCGTTCATTGCACTTTTGCAATAGGTATTACCAGCACGACCAAACTTTTCTAAAATGTAATTGTCACCCATCAGCAATGCTAATTTGACATAATCTAACTTGCCCATGTCGCCGGACCAACCTTCAACGCTGACGTTAATGTGCAAGCCAGTTGACTTGTTGGTGTAAGCGCCATACATGCCAGCCCACTTGGCAACTTTGTCTAGATCAGACAACAATTCGGCGATAGGCAATGCTGGGCTAACAAACTCTAAACCGCCATCTGCGCTGTCGTCTGCGGTTAAGCTACCGTCAGGCTCAACAACATAGTGCGAGTTACTGGCATCAGGACGAGCCACACTGCCCGAGTGATAAGAGCCGCTGGATTTGACTTCTCGTCCAATTGCTTTGGCAAAATCTTCAGCAACAGATTCTGCGTTGACTTCGCCACTGGCCCCGGAGTTAGTGTAGTATGGCCATTGTATATCAAACTCTCCCGAAATATCACTCATGTAGCGGTACCTGGCATCTTCTAAGAAGTCACCTTCATCTGCGGTACCTTGATTTTCTTCACGGTACTCGTCTAACGCAGAGTCGTACATGCTGCCGTTGCTTTCCCATTCAGTTGTGACTAATTCTTCAAATTCATCATCAGTAGCACTCTTTGCTTCCATGTAGTGATTGTAATTTTCGTCTGCTTCACGAGCAGCCTGTTGTGCATCCAATTTGGTGTAACGCGGCGCACTATTACCAGCAGCCATTGCAGCATCCACAGCTTCTTCATCTAACCCTTGTGATTCTAAATGTTCGCGGATTTTATCTTCTTCTACCCACTCGTTATTGTTGATCCAATCACGTAAGTAATCTTCCCCGTCTTTGCTCCAGTCTTCGTCAATCTTTTCGCTTTCCCACTCGTAATAGCGTTCTTGTAATTTTTCAATCAAGCGTTGAACTTGATCACGGCTGTTGTAGTCGCCATCATTGAAGAATTCTTCAATGTCTGAAAAGCTACGTGTACGTTCATCGTTATCGTAATCAGCTTCCCAGTCGTCATCATCATCATCACTTTGAGCACCAGGTACAATCATTTCAAATTCCATACCTGCTCGAGCATTGATCTTGCTGGCCAATTGCTTTAGACTTGACGGGCTCATGTTGATTTCGTCTAGCTGTTGTTCAGCTAATCTATTATTTTGTGGGTTGGAATCTCGTAGTTTCATAGTATAGATATTTAGCTTACTGTCCTTGTTGGACTGTAATCTTAGCGCAACCACCTGCTGTGGCACAATTGAATTGTATGCTGTAGAAGTGCTGTGTTGAGCCAGATTGTGTTAAACTTAAATCAGTTGGATTTCCAGTTAGGCCTACACTTGCCACATGGCCTGCAGAACCTTGCTGTAAAATATCTACATTCTTGTTGCTGCCGCTTAGTGTTACTTCTGCATAATGGCTACCGCTATCTTTTTGTGATAATAATAAGCTATTGTTGTTGTCATTTATTTTTACAAACGCACCTTTGATTCCGCCCGTGCTTTGTTGCGTAATTGACACTGTATTGGCATTGCCAATTATTCCAAGATCTGTGTAGTTTGAGGTAGTAGCATCGCCTGTTTGTAAAATGTTTACAGTATTGTTATTACCATTGCTGGCGTACTCTGCATGGTTATCTTTAGTCCCGGTCTGCTCAATTGTAGTGATATTATTTGATCCAATTTGTTCAATGTATATCTGCGCATTACGCTGGTCAATGGGCCTACTATTATATGTTTGTAGTCGAGTTGTATTATAGCTGTTTGGCACAAAGACAGATGGTGATCCAGCACTGCAACATGCAGCAGGTGGACTTGAGAATGAATAATATGCACCAGAAGAGGGAATATATGCAGTGCCGTCGCTGTTCTTTGTGTATAAAAACAAGTAATCTGGATCCGGTCTTGCCCAACTAATAATTGTAGCTGTTTGTCCTGTGCATGCCTGCCCTGAGCTACATGTAGCAGTCCATCCAACTGGATTATATGCTATCAGCGCATCAAATTCGGTTGGGTTATTACCACGATAAACAAATATGTAGTCGCTGCCCTGGCTGCTTACATTCATTGCCTGTGACACTGTAGCTGCGGTGCTCAATGATGTAACAAACATCAGTATCCAACAAAATAAAAGTTTCATGTTTTGAACCAATTGTACTTTTTCAATTCACATAGCAGGTTGTCCGACGATGTATTGTTCCATACTGCGGCCAGACTGACAAATCTTTGCCAATCACGTGCATAGTTATCATTGCCTTGCTGCCAGGCCTGATACATGTGTAACAGATGTAGCTCGCCCATTATCTCTTTGCTACTCCAACGTTTTGAAGTATACTAATCACATTCCCGCCAACACTGCCGTCACCAATGATAGTTGAAGCTGCAACATCGTTGTGGCTAATTGCAACCGTGGTGTTTGATGCATAGCCTTGTGTTTTAACTTCGGCATAGTGCGTATTTTCAGTATTACGGAATGCTATACCTTTGCCACGATTTTGTATTGCTGATTCAGACGGATTATCCCAACTGACACACACGCTAGTTGCTGAATTGCAACCAGCTTTTACTGCCATATCTTCTAATATTAAAATTCGTGCGTGTTCAAGATCTTCTCGCTTGTCTGATACTGCCTGTGCTAATCGACGGGCAGCCTCTGTTTCTAATGCTTCCAATTCTTCGTCACGTTTAGTCTTACCCGACACGTCACGAAGTACTCGGCCAACTTCTTTGGGCTGTGCAAGTATTAAATTATTGTTTAGTTTACTTTCAACAGTCTGCATAATAAATGCAGTAGATGGCGCTACAGAATTGCTTATAACGTATGTGGCCTGGAACGGATGTGACAATAGTACATCGCCTGCCCCAGTTGAAACAAGTATCTCGCCAACTCTACAACGATTCTCCTCAAGCTCATATGTCTTAACATCAATTTGATCTTTGCAACTTGGTAGCAGCACCACAAGGCTACGACCAGTCTCGTCAACTGTCATTGTAAAGTCTGTGCCGCGAACTGCAATATTTGCAGTGGGCGTCTTAATGGAAACTTGTTGTGGATTTTGTTTGGCAATTTGTCCCGACGCATAACGAACAGTGCCCATGCCTACTCGCATTACCAACTTGCCCGCATCACCCTTCTTTGGATCGTACACAAAGTCGTCGATTACCAAGCGACTATTTTCTGTTATCTTAACCTTGGTATCATCTTTGAATACAATATCGCTAACACACCCGCCAGTGCGATATGTGTCCATGCTTTCAACTGCGGCACCTTTAAGTCCAGATAATTTAGATGAGCCGCGCTCGATTTCACAGCTGGTTCCTTTATTTTCTGACACTGCACCAATAGCAGGCCCTGCATGAAGTGGACTGTGACTAATAAGCAACAATGCAATTAGCAGTAGCTTCATAATACTTAACGAGGATTGACGATAGCCGAGCTACTTGTTCTAACAACAATTTGATTTGAATTGCCAGCAGTGGAAATATTAACAGTGGTGTCGATTGTACCTTGCTGTTGAGTAGTAATAGTATTAAAGTCTCCAGCAACTGTTTGAGTTAACAAATGTCCACGTGCGCCTGAAATGTCCACTTGTTGAATGTCAAGTGTATTGTTTCCACCCATAATTGTCACAGTACTTGATGCATTGCTGCTCTTTATCTCTTTATTAACAATGTTTGTATTTCCTGTAATTGCCAATGTACTTGTAATATCATTACCCACTAATGTTTGTGTAACAGTGTTAGTATCACCAATGATGGTTTCGGTTATTGAATTGCGCAGATTGTTTGTATTAGCATCGCCAGCATCTAACTTTGTCTTGTTTCCACTGCCGGTCATAACCAATGAATAAATGTTGTCTGTGCCTTTGATATTGTACTGACTCAAATTGCCGTCGCCAGTTTGACGTAATGTAAGTGTGTTGGTGTTGCCAGTGATTGTGCCATAGTTGGAACTGCTGGGTGTAGCATTTGCTGTTCCGCCAATGTTGTTTGCATTGCCAACTTGCTCAATTAAAATATTGTTGCTGTTACCAATTTGCTCAATGTAAACACTATTTGCGCCAGTGGGCGTTGTTACTTGTGCCAGTGCCATGCTGCCATAAAAAGCAACGGCACATACTGCAATGTATCTGTGTAGTTTAATTCTTTCAAACATAATATAAGTTCGCGAAATGTTAAATTTCACGCTCCTCTGGGCTATGCCCTTAGACTCTGAATCGCCAGAGTATATAACATACAAGCAAGATCTATGCACAAGATCTTACTTTATTGATTCTTTTGCGAATCCCCAATGCCCTTTACGAGCGCCTTCTTTAATAGTATCTACAACAGCGGCTTGAATAGCAACAGACACTGCTTTATTGATACTTTCATTTACACTGGTTCCGACTTCTGCTTCGACTGCCTCGGTTCCTACGTTGACAAACTTTAATACTCCCAGTTTGTCCATATAGCTTAATACTGTTTTTGTAATTGTAACCGACGTTAACACTTCGCCGGTACTTACACTCACTGTTCTAAGAACTATTGTAACAGTATCACTTTGGTATTGAGTTGATGCGCCAATGCCCAGTAATCGAAATCCATTGCCGCCTGTTAGTGTATTTGAATCATAACCAATTATACCGCCTTCCATAATGATTCCAGCGAAAATCATTGGTGGTAACAACTTTGCATCTTTACCCTGATACTGCTCACGCATCTGGCGAATCATCTGACGCTCTTTAATTAAATTTTCTAAGCCAACACGTTCAACAACAATGAACCATTTTTTATCACTGCCAACGTCCTGCAACGACTTAATTAAAAAGTTCTCTGCTCCTTGTGTCACAGCCGAACTTAAACTTGCAATGTTAGTTAAACTTTTACGTTGCCCTGTTAGGTCTTTGAAGCCATATACTGCAACAGTTAATGGACCACCAGCTGGTCCTGCTAAGTCGCCGCTTTGTTGTTTTAGATATATGTTCTGTTCTACCACAGGAGCATCAAATTGTTCATTGGTTAGTTTTCCTTTAATAATAGATGTTGACGCACACCCGCTTACTAAAAGCACTGCTAATAAGGATACTATAAGTTTGATCATATTAAAATGCAAACGTACCGCTTGGTACCTTCATAATAGTAACCTGAGAACTATCGGTTAGATTCTGGATAGTGATTACAATCATACCAGTGTCTGCACCTACGCCAAGTTTCCAAGTAATGTTATTGCCAGCAATATCAGGAATCTCTCCGCACACTGCGCCAGCAGTTGCACTGGTGCAAGCTGGAGTACCAGCTGTTCCAAATAAGCTATCAGTTAATTGTTTTGCTAATTGCGAGTATATGCGGGCTTGTAGATTGGCAACGAACTGTGCCTGTGGATTTGTAGCAGCATCACGCTCGGCCTGCGCCTTCAATGAATCTGCTACATTTTTGTTATTTTGCTTGCCTTGGTCTTCTAACTGTTTAATAGTTAATATGTGAGTACTGTAACCAATTCCGGAAAACGACGGGCTATTGAATCCATGTTGCAACTCGGCAGCATAGCCACAAATTGGGATTAATAGTAGTAATAGAAGTTTTTTCATGAATGTCCATATACAAAAGTAGAGTCATACTCAACTACTATTTATGGAATTCACTGATTTTGGTTACTTCAACTCTCGATTGGTGCTAGTAACAGTCATTGCAGACTTGTCCTTAGGCACAATTTTCTTAGGCTGCGGTACTGCAACAGTAGCATCACCGTCATCTGCTATATCGGCTTCTTTGGCACCATTCTTGAGAATCTTGAAGGTAAAGTTGCCCTTACCCTGCGTACTCATATATGCTTTACTAGCATCAAGTAAAACGCCTGTAACAGTTTCGCTTGGGTATACCGCATTGAAGTTGTCAATGCTGATTGTGTCCTTGGTTTCGGATGTATTTGTGTACATCTGCACCAATGCACTGTGGTTTAAAATGTCAGACGCAGCATTGCCAAAGTTTGTATTGGCATTAACGTGAGCAGCAACTTTATAAGCAATAGCACTGATCATGTGTTCCATTGGAATAATAACACGCATATCACGTGCCTTGCGTCCATTGTACAATGTTTCTAATGCAGTGTGGCCGGCCCAATCAATTTGATCATCGGGACCATACTTCTTTAATGTCATTGCAAATGTAGCATCATCGGGACTGATCATTTTGTAGTCTACTGCTAGTTTTAACGGAGCACCAAAGTGGCCTTTAGCATCAATGTCCTTTAGAATCTCAACGACTACTTTGTGCTTTTCAAGCAATACTGCGCCTTTGGGAGCAACCTTTAATTCGTTAATACTCTTTAGCAAGTTAACAACACTTGCACTTGCACCGCTTGCACCCTTGCTTGACAACTTAATTTGCTTACCTTCGGGGCTAACCAACAAGCTGTCATATAAGCCACCTGTTACGCTATTATTGAAACTGATAGTGCTACCTTTGTAGCCCCCGCTGCCAAAGAAGATGTCAGCAGCTTCCCCGGCATTACCTTTGATTGGCTTGTCCATTAGCAATGCCATTGGCTGTAGCATTTCGCAGAAGTAGTCGCGAAACGCTGTCATGTTTATGTTTCCCTTGGGGAATGTAATAGGAAATTTGCTGGCTTTTAAAAATGCGTTCAAAGCAACAACTTCATCGCTTCCTTGGCCAAACTTGGTAATAATTTGTCTAGAGATAGAATCAACTGTGTTGTCTTTGAACTGTGTTAATACTTCGCTGGGCTTATAGCCTGTATTTTCTTTTTGTCCTGCTTTGCTTTGGTACTTAAAGCCGCCGGGAATGTCTTTATGTTGCCAATCGTTTTGTACACGATTAGGACTGATTGTTCTGTAATAGCGTCCTAGGTAATACGCTTTCTTGTTCTCGTCAGTGAATGTAGCAATGGCAAAGGCCAACATACCAGAATTGGTATTGTTGCTCCAATGAATATTTTTACCCTTACCTTGTGCAGCAATCTCTGCTTGCATTTCTTCAGCAGAAGCAAATTGGCCGCGCTCCGGAAAGAAGTCCAAACTTTGGAATGTAATTACATCGCCTTGCGGATTCTTAAATTGCTCACCAGGAACTCGAGCCGCTAAACCACGACCCTCAATTAACACTTCAATTCTAGTTTCAAATATATGACGTAATAACATTTTAAATCTCAACTCCATCGCGACCTAGTGTTTCTCTGGCATCTGCTAACAACGCTTCGCGTTCGGGATTATTTTCTAGTGCTGCAAGTACAGCTTCTACACTGGTTAAACTGGTACGATCCGCACCTGCTCCAAACAATAACTTGGCAATATGATCTGGATCGTCACCGTTGTCAACTAACTTCTTAGTCGCACGATCAATTAAGCCAGTAGTTGGATTCCAAGTGAAGCCTAGTACTTTAGCAATGCTACTTAGTAGAATTTGTTTGTGGGCGCCGCGGTACTTGCTGTGCGGATCAGCAGCCATTGCAAACTTTGCAAACTCCAAATTGGGCACAAACATAAAGTCAGTTTGTACATAACCACGTTCAGGACTGCCACCAATTGGTGTTTTAAAATGTACACTGATGCCAGACTTTCGAATGAATGCTTTTGAATCTTCACCGTGTTGTGATGTCCATTGGCTTAGCTTGGCAACCAATTCTTCTTTGGTAACGCCTGCTGGCATACCAATATCCAAGTCGCCGCTTGTGGGAGTCTTGCCAGTAGTACCTAGCGCATGTTCAAAATGCGGGATTCCTGTAATCTTTTCAAGAAAGCGGATAGTTGGTTCTACATCAGCTTGATTGATGCGCTGTGTTAGTTCTTCGCCTTCTGCACTCTTGAAAACATTACCGCCTTCGACGATAATGGTATTGTCACCATGATAAAACTCCACGACTGTATTTGTTTCCGTATTGACACGGGCCCAACGTCCGTTTACTTGACGCAGGGATTCATATACAGTGACTCGTGGAGTGATATCGGTTAAAAACATTATTATGCCTTAGGAGCCTTCTTAGCACGTGGTGCTTTAGGAGCAGCCGGCTTTTTGGCACGTGGCTTCTTTTCAACTACAACTGGCGCAACTTCAGTAACTGTTTCGGCTACAACTTGCACTTCGACTTTATACGGAGCCTCGACTGCTGGTGTAGTACCAAACCCAAATAGCTTCTTTAAAAATGATAACATTTCTTTTCCTTTATTGATGGCTCAGAATCATCTAAAACCGTGTATTATATTTAGTTTTTTTGCTGAACTTGTAGCAGTTCAAAACGACCGCCTATCGCATTGCAACTTGCATGTAATCAGCAAAGTTATCTTTGCGCTGTTCTAAACCACGCATACCCGGGTTGACTTGTTTTGTAACACTAGTAGTATCTTTAAAGTTATCTACGTTTGGTTGTACACGATGCTTCCAAAACCAAACAGCAATTTTAGCCGCTGTAGCAGGATCTTCTGCTAACTCGGGATGCTTTTCCAATGGTAAGCCTAATTCTTCGCCAGCTTGCTTGTAATTCCAACGTCCTGTGATTTGAATAAATCCACGACCTTTATACTTTGCGCCGTCCCCGACTTGTTTATTACCCAGTGCTTTGGCCTTCTTTGGGGCGTATTTTGGATCATATTTGCGGAAGTCTAAGCTACCGCCAAATTCTGTTAGACGTTTAAAGTCTAGTGTTTCGTGAGCGCATTGCGCCATAAATGCAGCAAGCTCGGAACCTTGGAGTCCAGATGCTTTGGCAACTTTTAATAGTACCCCTTCGAGCGGATTGCTAGTAATTGTCTTGACATCAATTTTCTTTGGTTCTGCTTTTAATGCGGCCGGAGCCGCCGGGCTTGCTTTAGCTTGTGCAAACGTTTTTGGTGCTTCTGCTTTTTTAACTGCTGGCGCCTGTGCTACTACAGCAGTTGGCTCTTTGAAGTAATCCTGTGCCGACTGCTTGGCCATCATGCCACCCATGCCGCCTGCGGCAATGCCACCTGCAATGGCTAAGTTAGCAACTGTATCTTTCCAGCCTTCTTCTAAGCCTTCCTCAAATAGTGGCCCAGCAACAATGTTGGTTGCTTTTTCAGCTTGTAGTCCACGTACCAATGCCGCACGAAATTCAGGAGTAATGTCACGGGCACGATAGCCACCGCGAGGGAAAATGTGTACTTCAATAGGAGCATCGCCTTCTAGCTTTTTAACGGCTGTCATACGATTGCGACCTTCGTGCCCTGCAACTTGTGCAGTCTTGGAATAGTCGCCGTCATCCCATTCCTGCGGGATTTTAATTTCTAAGAATGGAGCACCAATGGCACCACCGTCGGCAATGTATTTTTCTAGTTCAGCACTGTGCTCTTGTCCAAGCGGAGCAGCCAGTCGTAGGAATGTGCTGGGCTTCATCATAACACGCAGACCAAAGTAGTCTACATCTTGGTTATAAGGAACTGCTCCAGCACCTTGTTGGTTGTCAATTTTGACTTCAGATAATAGTTCACGTAAACGCATCAGATATTTACCTGATACGGTAACTACGTCCTTGGCTTACTTTCCGTTGATGGATTTCATCTTCTCACGCTTTTCGTGGGAGTCCCTACAATCTACGCAACAGAACGTGAACTCTGTTGGTTCTTCACACTCGAGGCAAAAGCCAGTGCGAATTGGTACAAACTCTTTTGCTAATGCTCTGCGCATTTCTTCTTGCGCTTCCATTGCTTCTTGTGCGTCGTCAATAATATCTGCCATGTGGTTTCCTTAAAACTATATGTAATTATGAGTTATGTTTTGATTTCAATGATATCGTATTCTTTTTCGTCGAAAAAAGTAACTGAGTATTCTAGTTCGCCGTACTGGTAGTGCTCAGTGATAAATCGTTGATTGTTAGTTGAGTGTGTGGGAGTAAGAAGAGTCAAGATAAGCATCATCTCTTCTTTCTCTCGTCCTTCTAAAGTGCGTTCATTGGGACGAATAATGCCTGCTCTTACTAAAAAATCATACGCTTCTTCTTTAGTTTTGGCCTTAAAGTCCATTGGTCAGTACCCACATAAACACATCGGGCCCGTCTAAGATAACCATATCGCTTGCATACTTTAGTCGGGTGCTTCGATACTTTGAGCCAACTTTTTCAACCTCAACCATCTTGGGAGTAAAACGTTTTACTTGAGCAATATAAAGTCCATTGTCGCTTACTGCAACATACTGACCTTCTTTGAACTCGCGCCCCATTAAGTCATGATGCAGTTCTGTGGGCTTTACACTTTTGATAGGCTTCTTGACTATAGTCATTGCATACCTCCGGGCACACTTGCTCGTTCACAACGAACACCCTTGCCAAACTCATCTAAGATTTGGCGGGAATTACCTTTTTGATCAATGATGAACTTGTAACCTTCAATGCATCTGCTTTCAGTCATGCCATTGACCCCATAGCTAATATTATTAGTGCTGGATGTACCGACTATTGCTGGAATAGCAATCATGATTACAATTGCAACCATTACACATACAACCATCACTTCAATAAGGGTAAATCCGCGCTGTTTCATAATCAGATTTGCTTTCCAAATAAACAATAAATCTCAAACCATTTAGCAGGAGGGTTCTCAAGGAAGTAAGGATTAACACGAAATGTTATTTCCCAGTCCCTCGAGAACTGAAAATGGCGCACACCGAATCTGATGTTGAACCAAAGATTGCTCATTACTTGGGCATCATCAATGCGTTGAAGTTAGAGGGCACAACAATGGTTTGAACCTTGCCGTTCTTGATACCTTCACTAACGTTCAACATGGCCTGGGCTTGCATGAATGCAATACTTGCACCTGAGTTGTTGGCCAGTGCTGCCATTCGACGCGATTCAGCTTCAGCAGTCTTAACTTCAACTTCTTTCTGCTTGAGTTCGTTTTTACTACGAACCAATGCGTTGGCACTTTCGACTACTGTGTCGCTAGGCACAACATTACGAATCATAACTTGGCTGATTGTAATTGCACCGTCCAACTTTTCTTCAGTCATGTTTCGCACAATTTCTTCTTGAATGAACTTTTCCATGTCATTACGCTTGTCTGCCATGTCCAAGGCTTCGTACTTACGGGCGGCTTTGTAGATAGCGTTACGAGCATTTTGAACAATGTAGTTGTACATCACATAAGTGTCGCCTTTGAACTCGGCGTGGAAGCTCTTGTTCTTGGTGCTGTACAGTTCGGCCACTTGTGCAGGATTGATGTTGTAAACAACCACAGCATCAAAGTCTTTCATTGTGCTGTTGTCAGCAGCCACCGGAGTCATATTGTCCAAGGTCACGTTAACGTCCTTGATTGGGAATGTAAGGATGCTGCCAACAATACTTTGGTTGAAAGAACCAGGCAGCAATTCGCCGCTTTGGACCTGTTTGTCAAAGCCGACTCGGACTCCAACTTCACCAGTTTCAATACGAGTACAACCAGTAGCAAGAACTGCCGCAGCCAAAATAGAGAGAGTCAAAATACGTTTCATGATACACCTTTAAAAAAGAATTACAATAAGAACCAAAAATGCTGTTGTTAGCAGTGAACATAGTATAGCATAAGATGCTAGCTTTGTCAATGCCCAAGCCTCGCTTCCGGACAAACTTCTAAGAAATTTTATGCCAAAAAAGAACAAGGCAAAAAGGACCAACCAAAAGAAAATTATTCGTATCATTGTTCAATTCCCACAGCATTTTTAATTTCGTAACGAGCAATCTTTTCATCAAAGTACATGTGAACGCCTTCATTGTAAGGACTTGCTACTACAATCTCACCTAGCTCTACTGCAAGAGCTTGAGTAAATTTAAGCAGAATAGACTGGGTGTCTTCCATCTGATCCATTGGATCTCGATCCAAGATTGTTTGGTAATCGTTGATAAGTTTTTGTATGTTCTGATTCATCATATCACATGCTCCAGTAAGATTCGGAAGCTGGGTTGCAACTCCAAGGAGTGTCACGATCAATTTGAATGTCTTTGCCAGTCATCAAATTCTTTACAGTTTTCATTGTAGGGAAGAATTCGATGCGGAAGCCTTTGCTAACGGGCCACAGTTCGTATTGCAGTTCGCGAACTTCACGCTTCATTTCAGCCGCATCACGATTGCGCCAAACAGTAGTGCTAACAAGTCGCTCGCCTGCTTTGGTGCGCTTGTCTGCTTTATAAATGTACACAGTATGATCTTGTTTGCTCATTTAAACTCCTGTTTGTTGCTGTCTATGTGTTTATTATAGCGCATCTGGACCAGGACGTCAACCTTTTTCTGGCAAAAATCTTCAAAAAAGTGGTAAAAAAGTGTTGTATTTTTACAACAAAAAGGTAATACTAAATGCTACTTTTTAAAAGTATATCAAAGGTCCACATATCCGAGAAATTTGCGTCTGCATACGCATACGGAACCCACATATGGCCACCTTCGCCCCAGTCGTCACCGAAACTATTTCGTAATAAAAATGCTTGTTGCACATTGTCATAGCCAACTATGCACATGGCATGACTGCCCATGGACTCTTCAGCAGATGGCGGCAGTTTCAGCGTTGTTGATTGATTGCTTATTCGATTAAATCCAGAATAAACAGCAACACCGACCACCACAGGATATTGTTTATCCAGCATGTTGATAATCTGATCGTGTGAAGTTATTTCGTACACATTAGATATTGTGCGACGCCTAGCATCAAAATAACTTTTCCAGTTGGGTTCTACTCGAAATTTATCAGTGTCGTAAGGCCACAAATCTTCGCGGCACAACCCGTAAATCTTGACTGCTTCAATTGCAGTTGAAATATAAGCACCAATGTCCTCGTTTATGTCGCCAGAAAGCTTTCGAGCGTTGTAGTACAAAAACAATCTGCTTAGGTCAACTGCTTGGTCTGGGTAGTGCATCTTAGTCAATAGTTCATACGCACCAACTACTGCTTGTGCAGTGCAACTACCCAGTTGCCATTGTTCTTCAACAGGACTGGCCCACTCTCTTAGATCAACTAGCTGTCCCGGCATTACGGAGTAAAAAACTCTGGATGATTTTGGATAGCACCAGTTGATATATAATTTGACAACTTTGATCCCGCAGCCGATAATCGATCCATTGCTGCTGTTTCATTTGCTTTATTCTTGGCAAATTTGGCATTGCCTAAATTTATAAGTTCCTGGAAGAAATCATCAAACAATGTTCTTCCAATGTCTCTGTCCCAATAATTATTGTATTGGTTTAGCAACATTCCTGCTGCCCATCCAGAAGTTTTAATTCTATTCAAGGTATCTTTATTATCAAATTTTCGAATAGTGTTTCTCCAATAGAACAGAAGTTGTAAGATTGCATTGTTTAACTGTTGGTTGAAACGTTCTTTAAATTCAACATCATAATACTTTTCAAGCATGTCTCCAAGTCCTTCGTACTCCATTGCTTTTGCTAATGCAGCTTGAAAGTCAAGCGATTCGTCAAATGTTGCGTTTGCCAAATCAATCAGGGCGTCTTCAGATTTAATGAAGTAATTGTCAACAAATGTTTTAAATTGTCCAGCTGGCATAATTTCAGCAAGTGAGTGACGCATGCTCTTTGGCATACCAACGTTGGCTGCAATTCCAACGCCCATTGGGTGGTCGAAGTGCTCTTCGACGATTGTATGTGTAATTTTCTTATACATTTTATTTTTCCTTATTCATTGACGTTACATCGTGTTCCGTCATTGTAAATCCTTAGATGATTTCCCACTTGGCGCCAGTGTACACCAATGTCAATGCACCGTAGTTGGTGTTGATAGTTGCAGTGGCAGCATCGTCGATCGTTTCAAGCAAGTTAGGAGTAATAGTAATAGGGTTGACAGCAGCGTCACCTGTGCCATCTTTGAGATAGTATACAGTGCCTGTGATACCAGCTGGCAATGCTACTGCAACTGCGCCAGGTACTGTAAGTTGATAACTTACAATAGAGTCGGTTGCTAGTACAGTATCCGGCGATACTAGCGCAATACGTACTGGCTCTAATGCAAGTCCGTTTGCAGTGATAGTTACTGAGTTTGCGCCTGTTCCTGTTGTAGGTGATACTGTGATACCTGTTCCTGCAATAAGAGAGCGGGGGTTATTTGTATATGACATTTTAGTTTTTCCTTATATTGTTAACTAAGTTTACTTGGAGATTAACTTATAATCTTCCAATTTGTGCCATCATATACTACCTGTATATGGGCATATCCTCCATTGATCAATGCAAAGGAGCCGCCGTCAATGGTCTTTCCTCCTGTTGATGTAATGGTGATTGGATTGGTTGCAGCAGTGCCGCTGAAATCTTTAATATAAAATGAACGCTTTAGTACTGTTGACTTACCAGCCTCGTATTTTTTGTCGTTGCTTTCATCGCCGCAGCAGTCTTCACCATTGGCGTTACCAGTTGATGGTAGTACCACCGAAGCAGCGCCAGATGTTATATTGATAAAAATTACTTGATCTGTATTCAGAACAGCATATGGGGTTGTGGTGACAATTTTTGTTGATAGATTCAATGACATTATGAGATCCTGGTTAGTGTTACTTTTGCGCTAGAGCCCGAAGGTCTAATGGGCGCTACTCTTGGTGGTAATGCTAGTAGTTGCATAGTAGTGTCTGCACTGCTCCAGCATAGTTCGACATTTCCGCCAGCTGGTATATCTAATGTAAAATTACCAGTGACAAAGATTGTATCTAATGCGCCAGTTAAGATTAAATCTTGGGTTGAACCCACAATGTCAACTCCATTCAGCCGCATCCAAATTGTAATGGTACTTGCTCCAGCGGATGTTTTGTTCACATTCATTGTAAACACAGTATTGTATGTGCCGGCATTGGCAACAGTGAGTTGAGTGCCTGCAACAATGCTAATTCCGTTTGCGGGCCCAGTGAGGTTAAATGTCACTAGATTAACAGCACTTGCTACTGGGTTAATTTGTGTGCCGTCAGTGAAGAAGCCATAGTTAAGTAAGCCAAGGGTTGCTGATACTACTCCAGCAGTCACAGTTAAACCTGTGCCGGTCTTCATTACTCCCCATTCGGTAGTATTAGTAATAGGTAATTTATATGTCATAGTTTAGTCGGCCAAAGAGTTGTCCACGCTGCACACCACCATTTGGGTTTTACAGGTGCGTCCCACTTTTCGCAGAAGCGTGTATTAGTTGTCAAGCTAAAATGGCTGCAGGTAAAGCAATTTTGTCCTGCTGGTGCGCCGTATGCAGCCGGCATGTAACTGTCGGGTAAATTTTTTGGAATTGTGTCACCATCGGGATAAACATCCATTCTTGTCATTCTTTTGGTTGCCATTAATCGATACTCCATTCTGATCCGTTAAACACAAAGCTCAGGCTTCCGTAGTCAACGTTAATTGTCGCAGAAGCCGCACCATCTATGGTACTGCCTATTGCTGTGATTGTAATTGGGTTAGTGGCAGCGTCGCCATCACAATCTTTTACTTCGTATACTTTGCCCACCACGCTGGTTGGCAATCTAACAGTTGCTGGCCCGCCAACATCAACACATAAAAAGTATTCGGTTGGTCCCGGTGTGTACGGCGTTACAGTAACGTCAGTTACAGGTACAATTGACACGTTGGTAATAGTGCCCAAATTGATAATATCATTGCCATAGCCGCCAATGCTGCTGCTGATTTGTGTGACCGGAGCACGTCTTGCCACTCGTCCAGGTCGACGGCGTCGGTACTGCCAGTACGAGTATAAGCCTAAATTGTTAAACATCATAATTTGTTTTCCTTAATAATTTCCACGGCCGCCCCACTTGGTGAATAGGCTTTTAAATTTGTTTTCTAATAACGAATCTGTCACAGTTGGCTCGGCCACTGGCTCGACTGCGGCAACTTCTTCTTTTGCTACCACATCTGTTATTAGATCAGCAGTCTCTTCTACGCATACTACTTCTTCTGGAATTTCAGCAAGTACAATATCACCCCCAGCTTGCAATATTTCAATTGCAGCAGGAGGAGCCACGGCTACATCCATTGGTTTGCTTAATACTTCAGGTTTAGGTACCGCAGTATTTTGCGTTAGCGAGTTATAAATTGTAACACCACGGGCAACTACTTCTTCTTCTGTTGGGTAAACAAATTTTGTAGTAAACGGTATCAATGTACCAGCCGAAGTCCAGGCAGTTCTTGCTGTAGTGATCCAGGCAGTATGAGCAGCTGAATGACTCTTCATGTATTCTTCATTGAGTTGCATTCGGGCCAACTTCAATATTTCACCAAGACGCTGTTGCTCGGCCAATTGTTGATTTGTCATTGAAGTACCCCATGCTTAAACAGCACAGCAAATATTGTGCCTGCGATACCAGCCGCCAAGGAAATAAGCCCGCCCAGCATAATATTACGAATACGTTCACTTCGATCGTCTGCGGATTTGAGTTTGCTTTCTAAATGATCTATTCTAAGCTCAGTTGCAGTACGGCGCTGAGCACACAGCGCAACATGCGCTTCTAAGTCAGTCAATTCTACATCTTTACTTGAGCTTATTATTGCCATAATTTACACCGAAAATTCTAAAGGTGACTGTGCAATAATGCCGCGACTGATCAGATCAGCAATGCTGGTATAACCTTTGTGAATATGATTTGGTATGCCCGACACAGCAATTTTGAGAATGTTGTCAAGCGAAACAGAATCAGTGGCAAAATCTTTTGCCAAGCGGGCTCGGAAGTTGTCGACCCACAATGCTGTCAAATTGATAAACATTTCGTCAAGTGTGTCTCGGGGCCAATAATTGGGATTAAGCTCGTTTAAGTAATTTGCAAGTTCATTGATTTGCTTGTCCCATATAGTTTCGTAAGCAGCAATATCTGCGCCAGTCTTTAGTGATTCTGCCACACGCTCGCCATTGGACACAATGACGCTTAACAAGCTGCCAATTTTTCTAGAAGCATTTAGACCATAATATGGTGTAAAGTAGTTGCCGCAAGCAAATGCTGCCCGCTTTAAATTTTCCGAAACATTTTCACTTTCCATTCCGCTGTATAGCGCAACTGAAAAATTAATCATGCCTAAACTATAACGTGTCCATAGAGTTCTATTGTCCATGCGAAAGTTCATAGTTCTTTCATTAATGACAACTGTTGGCAGCGGATCGCTTGCCAAGGGCTTTACCAGCCGGCCATTAACGTATTTTGTATGTGTTATTGTGTACATCTAATCACCATATAACTGTTGGAGTGGAAATCTGATTTACCCCCACGGCGGTGCCGGTGTTCACAAAGCCTTGATTAGACACTGCGCTACCAATGATGTTGTTGGCGTTATAACTCCAAGGGTTAAATCCCGGATACGCAAAACTTCTGTAGAATGGATAATAATAACCTGAAAACATTTTTACTCCTTAAAAAAGTGAGCCAACCTTGTGAGTCGGCCCACTGTGCTCATTTTATAACAAGCCGCCTGAGATGCCACCGTAGTAGCCACCGTAGCCACAGCCTAAGCCATAACCACAACCTCCGTACCCTAGGCCATAACCATAGCCCGGGTAACCATAGCCATAGCCCAAGCCATAACCACCTAGCACGCCGTATGGATAACCAATACCTGCTGCCAAATAGCCACGACGGCCATAACCACCAAGCCCAATAATTCCGGATCTATACATAATAGTATCTCCTTAATTAATTGATGCTAGTAGGTGTAGAAGTTTGTGTAGTACCTGTCATAGTACCAGTGTTTACTAGACCTTGGCTAGAAATTGCGCTTTGTAATGCGTTTACTGCGCTTACTTGATTGGCACTTTGGTAAGCACTTACTGCGCCACCATAAGCAAGACCCAAGCCACCAAATTGAACGCCCAAACCAGTTAATGCTGTGTTTGTGTTGATCAATGCTGTGTTTAAGTTTTGTGTGTTCAAGTCCACGATTAAGCGACGAGTAGCTTCTGCTTGCTCCATTGTCAAGCGTTGTGCGGCAGCACTTGTTGCACCAATTGCAGCGTCTGTGCGAGCTGCGGCCAACATAGTTTGAAGTGTGCTGTTGGCAACTTCTTGCTTGATGCTAGCTAGTTCGCTGGAGTCGTGTAGCGCAACCTGCATAGCACGGTTGTTGATGTCGTTTGTTTGAGCGACCTGTAGTTTGTAGTTTTCAAAAATTGAATCAGAAACCTTTTCACGTACACCAGCTACCTGGTTTGTCAAAGCGAAGAAGGGATCAGTTGTTAGCATATCAGCCATTTTATTTTCCTTTAAAGTAAAATTCTAGGCTGTATGTTTGCCTAGGATCTGACTGCAACAAAATCAATTTTGCCACAGTACAATATTAGTTAAAGGCACAGGTGCTGATTATTCAAAGGCAAAAGTACTATACTGTGCGTCAGTACTACAGTCAAAAAAATATCCCCATGAAGGGGATATTTTAACCAGGTTGCAAATTATGCGTGTAGCCCTTTGTTACCGGCCAGAGCCAGCTGAGTTCTGTTTCGGACTCCGTATGCTTTTAAAATAGAACTGATATGTACCTTGACAGTACTTTCACTGATGTTTAATACTTGAGCAATCTTTTTATTGCTGAGTCCTCGATTTGCTACCAGTGTCATAATTTCACGTTGTCGTGCAGTCAACCGAATTCCGTATTCCACTGTGGATCTAGTAGATGATTTGATTCGTTGAACAATGTATGCGTCGGGCCAGTGTGTAGTACCCGACAATAAAGTGTTTAAGCCGTCAAAGAAATCGGCATCCCCAAACGTTTTAAAATTTGGTACAATGCCGCTTATGTTGCTTTTCTTTAAATGCTGAACAAACTTTTGTTCACATTTATCATTTATTAAAATTCCTATTCTTACTTTCTTTGGTCCGGATATGGTAGAAATAGTGCGAATTGCGTCTACTATTTCGTTTAGTGTTGTTCCGGGAAATGCAAGTGAATCTTTGTTGAATATCACCAAAGTAATATCCTGATCAACACTGTCATTGTGGCAGAGTTCTTGACAAAGCAGGCTCATAAGACCTGGCCAAGAATCTACTACATCAATGGTACTACTGGTAATGTCGCTGATTGCAATTTTAGCGTCTACGCTTAATTGCGTTTGTAATGTATCAAAATAAATTGTTCGTTTCATAGTTTGTCTCCCGTTAATACTTACTGTGGTATTCTACATAATTGTTCCGGCTGTTGTATTACACTAAACTTCAGTTGTAAGTACGTGTCACGCTAGCAGTACTTCAGCTAACGCTTACAACAATTATAACGTAAAATTAACCAATGAAGTTACGATGTAATTTACAAAGATTGTTAAATGTTATACAACTTAGTCCGAAAAATGAGTAGTAAGTAGCAGGAACATTCAAGTACTACAAAACTTGCACTTGTTTTAATTATAGTACTTGGGACAACTATCTGTCAAATGGAAACTGGCTAACTTGGAAAGGTCCAAGTTATCGAACGAATGCTTGAAAGTAGTAAGTGGTAGGCTGGGTCAAATACTCGCGAATGATGGCAACTCCTCCCAAAGGTTGCCATCCTGCTTTGATTAATAATGCAACTTGTAGATGGAACTCATCGTGCGTTGCATTGATTACTTTATATTCCTGGATCACATCATGCCTTGGTAGCATCCATTAGATCTTTGATAAACTTGAACAGTTTACGTTGGGTGTCAAACACATAGTCCTTTTCACCCTCTTCTGACTCTACTGTCAGTACAAAGCCATTGGCCACTTTACGAATTTCCATACGTTCAAACATGATATTTCCTTTAAGTTAAAATTAAACTGTCAATGGGATTATTAATCCCAATTCTTTTTGTCACCGCTGTGCTCATTGTAATCGTAACCAGCATTGTATGCTTCGATTTCAAATTCAGACAACTGTTCAATTCGAGGACCACTGTCACCACCTACGCCGCCACGGTGCGGGGTACGTCGACGACCATAGTAGCTGTCGGCTGAACCACGATCAAAAGCATTGCCGTGTTTCTGATTGTATGTCTTGCCGTTAAACTCAATTTTAGTAACTTGTTCAAGCATATCAGTTCCTTAGATGTAAAAAGCTGATTTGAAACCACAAGCATCGTAAACCGATTCACGAACTGCGGTGTCTGTTGCTTCACCAAAGTCTTTGGGGAAACGTTCTGCCAAACTGCCAAGTTCATTATAAACTTGGGGCCAATCCAATTTGAGGATTCGAGCAGTACGGACGATTGCATCAACTGCCGCGTTACCAGCTTCAGAGAACATAGCATAATCAGACATGGTGTTTCCTTTTAAAGAGTGTTAAGAGCAGGTTGCATAACTGCAATCAATTCGCGTTCACGAGCGTGAGCCGCTGTCTTGCCACGCACTACTTCCAGCAAGTAAGGAGTGAACCCTTCGCGTCCGTGTGTACGAAGTGCAGTACACAGGTTCCAGTTCTTGCTTTCAGTATTAGCACGGCTAAGGTGACGGTTAAAACGTCCACGCACAGAACCCAATGCAGTACCATCAACCACAGTGATACCAATGTAGCTTTCGCCAGTCACTTCGCAAAACAGTTCGTAAATCGCATGGTTACGATCTGTACGGCGCTTGCGTTGTGTTGGAGTGTTTTTGCAGTTCATGTGTTTATTATACTGCAATCTGGTCCAGAAGTCAACCGTTTTTAGTGAGTTTGAGCCAGATTTCTGGACTATTTTCGTTGTATTTTAGCAACATTTAGGCCATATTATTATATTATATTATATATTATTTTAATATATTATATATTATTACCTGCCATAACCAGATCTATATGCTTCATTATCTCGACGCCGCTGTTCTTCATAATAACGTTGACGTGAACCACGTTCACAAGCGGCACGTTGACTGTATAATGAATAATGGTTACACACGTCATTAACAATAATAACTTGTTCTTGGACTTCACGCACCACAACTGTTCTTGGTTGTGACATTGCTGTACCAATGACCATACCAGCAGTACCTGCCACAATAGCAGTACCTGTTCGAGTTGCACATCCACTTAATATCACGACCATTATGGCTGCAACGAGTAGTTTAATCTTTGTCATCATATTCCTCTGTTTCGATATCAATTCGTAAATCACCGTATATTATCAATAACTCTCGATTACTGATATTATTCCAATTTGTGTCAAGTTCTTCGCCTAATACGGCCGCTAAACGATGACATTCCTTGATTACCATGTCACGCATTATCGACGCATCCTGGCAATATCTTCTGCATCTTCAGTTCTAAACACAGGAACTGCGTTTGACTTATGAAGTTGTCCAATTCCAATCATTTTGTCGCCAGTATAAACTGGAACAGGCTTTAGTGTAGCATTGCCATGTCCGCTGTCGCGACTGGGAATACGAGCCAGTTCAGCGCCACGATGAACTTGTTTTGGAGTAACGTATGGTTCGGCAGCAAGAGCACGAGTTCGCTTTTTATCTTCTGCAGCCACACCCCAACGCTTTTGTAGCTCTTTCCAATCTGCGTCCAACTCGCGGGCCTTTCGTGCCATCTCAGCAGATGCAAACTTTTTCTTGCCCTTACGTTTGCCCACGGTACTGAGCCATGGACCTTCCAAATGCATAGTCATCGTAATCCTTGAGTGCTAATTTAATATGTGTAGTATAACACCTTTTAAAGTGTTTGTCAAGTCATAAAAACAGGTCCAATGGACCTGTTTTGTTAAGCTATTTCAATGCTGTCAAATATGTTAAACGACAATCGCTTTAGTAGACGATCTGGTTCACCAGGTTGAAATGTCACAAGATCACGACGATGTACGCTGTTCCAGTTGTCATAAATCAACATGTCGCCATTTTCCCATGTATGCTTGTATCGTGTATTGGGCTTGCTTTCACATAAGCGAAAGATTTTTTCCATAAACTCACGGAAGTAAACAACTTCTTCCCCGGCCTTGGTGGCATGATGAATCCAAGTCTTACCTTTACCATAGCAGTTCATTCTAGGGCTAACTCTGCCAGAATACGGATTGGTCTTTAAGAAAGGAAATTCGGTAAGTTGTGTACCCGGAGAATACATAAAGTGTTGAAAAATCTTTACGTCACTGTAATATGCTTTTTCTTCTTCGGTAAACTGATCGTAAGCAGCTTCTAAGTTAAGCCACTCAGTCTGCCCACTGTTGTCATTGGCGGTGCGCACCATGTACAATGAACGGGCCGGAAAGCTCTTTTCTCCAATGTGCGCCATGTCCGCATGATAAAACATTTCTGTGTCTTTCCAATGGTTATTTGTTGTTTTAAAATAACTGGTTGGAGTTGCCAAATTTTCTTTGTTTAGTGTAACATCAAACTTGCCCGACCCTGCACGATAATCCTCAACAGTCCATAGCGTACCAAATTTACTTGCAACATCGTGAAACTGTTTGTCTGTCAAATCGGGACCCAATCCCTTAACTATAAGCAGTCCACGGTCAACAAGTCTATTACGCCATACAGCCGAAGACTCTTCCATTAGTTCGTTGTATGTTGTGGTAATTTCAGTGCACCAACCATCGTGTATATTTTTTATGTTCATATTGATATTTATGTCCTTGAAATCAAGAGTGTAACCTAAAATTATGTTCTCAAATATAAAGCCGGTTACTTTATCCGGCGCTGACTTTATTAAGGCTCAGCAGTGTAATTACGCCGGTTGCTTACGGCAACTACTCGGACGCCTGCCCGGTGGGCTAACCGTTACGACAACGGCCCTAAGGTGGGTTCTTAGTATAAAATTATTTAGTGCTGGCTGTAGGGATTTTTAGGAGTATCATAACCATCATCTGCAGGGTATACAAGATAGATATCTGGACTAGGCACAGGTTCTTCCAATGGTTCTACTGTAGGTTCATTCATGGGGCTTCTCACCAGTCAGTGTTGGTCTACTGAACCATAATTTAAACCAAGCATCTGTTCCGGGGCGGATGTTATTATCTGCTTGGTAACGACCCAAGTTAGGTAATTGTGGGCTATTGGCTACCACAGGTTGTGCAACTGTTGTGTAAACGCCAGCAGCCTTTAATACTGCTGGATCAACATACGCATCAGGAACCCCGGGATTGTTCCCTTGTGGGTTAAACATGCTGGCAGTTACACGATGCTGTTTCATAGTGTATCTTCGCTGCCTTCACTGTAGTCTATTAGATCTTCTACTAAACTATAAAGGCTTTTTGCCATACGGTTTTCAGCATATCCATGCCCGCCAAGTGCAGCCTTGATGTGTGCAAATGTGTACTGTTCCATTGAGCGGAATTCTCTTGGAAGTCGAGCACGGATCAAGTGTTCAATGTCTCCTAATGCAACGTCCAATGACCTTACAAGTGTTTCTAATTGTTTAGCCAGGTCAAGTGCTTCTTCGGGGCTGATGTCGTCATTGATGCTTTCGGCAACAGGAGTACCTGCCACTGTGGAACCATTGGCAAGTCCAGCCAACTGTTGGATACGACTAACGTCATATTGTTCTTCTACGTTGACACTGCCCATGCCTTCATTTAATTGTTTATTGGTCATTCTATCGTTTCTCTTGTTGAATCTAGCCGCCACATTGTGGGCGGGTTTTACATTGTTTATTTATTCACAATCCAGAATCCCAAACGATCTCCGTCGGCGCTGGCATACCATGTGGTATTTATTGGTTGCAGCCTGACATCTTCCTTCCACACTGGGTATATAACATCTGCGTTGTGATTGCTAAAATCGTCGTTCCATCTGAGATGAACTTCAATAATCTTGTTGTCAACATATTCTACATTGACCCACGGAGTTAGTTTCCACAGCTCGCCTAACACTTTGGGAAACTTATAGTGTTCTTCGATTCGTTCCCAGCGGCTGAAACGATTGAGCCTGTTAGGGTCGTCTCTAAATCCTTCTACGGCCAGATGTTGTATGCCATAATGGAAGTCTACACTGGTATGCCGCCCTGTAAATGTTTCACTCCAAAACATACCATCTGGCACTGAATCAGTGTCTGTGGGAGTCAGCCATAGTTTCTGAGCTCCGCGACTCATTGAACGAATATTGGTTATAGGGCGTATAATATACCAATCGGCTTGAGGCACTGCAATACCTGCTGGTGCTGCCAAATATCCTAACTTGCGGGACAGTATTAATTTATCGTAAACCCACAGGTAATCTGCAGGGCATGTGGTCCAAACATCTTTGTCACTTATAAACATATTAGAAAAAGCCCTCGCTATATTTAGTGAAGGCTCAGATTACTTTTGTTTAAGTCTATGCACAAACCGCTTGCCCATATAGTCCATAACTGCCAGATTTGAGTCTGCGGCTTCGGTAAAGTAAGTGGTAATGTCTGGATGATCTAGTTCAATTGAAGCCAGTGTTTCGCCATGATCGCTTACCATGTGTATACCGTATTTGGCACACAAGTGCCGCACAACCTTATTACTGCTTAAACAAACCATGTTGCCTTTGAGTTGGTTATGTGTTCTGCACCATTGTATAACACGTCGGAATAACTGATTTCCCAATCCTTGTCCTTGATACTCTTTAAGCACACTAAATGCCAATTCCATTTCATCTTGCAGTGCAATATGTCCCACCGCTACAAAATCTAAATTGTCATTTTCTACGCAGAATAAAATATTCTTATCTGCGTCTGCTTCAAATTGATCGCATAATCGATCAAGCACTTCATCTTGGACATGATGACCAAAACGCAGATACTTACTGTCTGCGTCAAGTGATTTTAAGTGTGTACGATATTTGTGATATTCGCTTACTAACACTCTGCGAACAGCCGACATATTATTTGGCCAGCATCAATGCTTTGGCTTGCTCAACTTGCCCATTACGACTTAGATATGCTGCTGCTTTAGCACGACCCATGCTTTCTAATAGACTGCAAATTGTGTTGAAAAATGATTTCATTGGAATCCCTGTGTTCTTGCCAGTCCTTGTAAGAGCTGACGTTGACGATGTTCTAAATCGCAAGCATTTTGTGCTGCGTTTAGATATTGTTCTTCCCACCAGCCCATGGAGGGCTGATGAAACATGTGAGCAAATACTGATTTAATTTTTGCCCACATTGTGATTACTTCTTACTTGTCTTAGTGTAAGCATCCATTACTGGAACTTTGAATGCTTCTAAGTTTTTGTAAGCTTCTGCGGCTTGTGCTTTGAAAGTTTCGGCTAACTGTGTGTTAACGTCTACGATTGTCTTGGCAAATGCAGTTGATGCACCTGTCAATTGTGCAACCAATTCTTTGGCCAATTTTTGGTTTGATTCGAAAGTTTTTGTGATTTCTGTGAACATTTTATTTTCCTTTATTAAGCAAATGTTTAGTAGCCTCTAATGAGCACTACCACTAGTAGAAACACTATCAGTGTTTTCACTAGTATAACATTAATTATGCTGCACCGCAACATCATTGTAGCCCGTTTTAACGGTTTTTAAGGCGTTTAGTGACAGCTCACTAAATCAGCCAAATTTACACCAAATTGAAACTGTTAGTATAAATAACTCAATACAGTGCTAGAGCACTTATAAAGGAAAATAAAATGATAACTTTACAAATCAGCCAGGCTGACGTCAGACAAGCAGGCCCAATGGCAGCAAGCCAGGAATTTATTCAGCATAGACTTGAAACATATGGTGATCGTGTTACTGTAACAGATTCATTAGTTGGTAATGTTACTACAACTTCAATTACATTTGCAGACGACGCAACTAAAGCAGCTTATTATGCTGACCCAATTGTTGTTGCACATCGTGAAAGCATCATAGCTTACAATAAAGCCAATGGTATTGTAGTTACGTCGACTAACGAATAATTAAGCAAGTAATTTGCTAAAATCTAATGAGGCAAGATTTTTACCCTTAGATTCGCATTGAATATCAAAATCTTTTGCAAAAGATAGAGCCCAGGTGTTTACAGCTGAATTCCAATAGAAATCACTGTGAGCCCTGAGCTTTTGTTTTTTATAACCCTGTGCCAACAATGCAGCCATATCGGGCAACACATCTGTGGCATGTCCTACTAGATAATCTTCCCTGCTGACACTGTAGTGCATAGCAGGGCGCACACCACGCCAGCTATCAATCACACGCGAACATCTATCGTCGGTGGGCTGAATGTACTCTCCAGTACGGATCCAGTGATGGTGTACGTCAAGTACCAAGGCGCAATGTTCGGCAAGTTCAAGGCTGCTGTCGATGCCCCAGCAGTTTTCGTCGTTCTCGATTGTGATGCAGTTACGGGCTTCTGGGCTAAGTCGTTGTAGTGCAGCAATGATACCGCTTGGACCTTGTTTACCTGAAATGTGTACATTGATCTTAAAGTCCTGAAATGTCTTACCATAGCCCATCCAACGAGCCAGGTCTGCATGATATTCAAATTCCAGCACACTGCGATCCACAATGCCAGGATTTTCACTTGCCAGCACACAGAACTGACCAGGGTGGAAACTTAGTCGCACATCTAAACGGCGAGCAGCTTCGCCAACTGGAGCAAAGATTTTTTCGCAGTGAGCTTGAACATCGGCCTGTTGCCAAAAAGGAATCCAGTCGTCATGTGTGTAGCCTTGTAGCATTTCTGAACCCAATCGCACCATGCGTCGATTAGGCGGCAAACTGGCCACACGTTCTACCAGGAGCAATGCTGCACGAGCATTGTGGTTCATAATGTCCCACTGTCGTTGTTCGGCTTCTGCTTTGTGTTCGCGCAACCAACGCATTGTGGTACTGCGACCGTTAAGATCTCGATCCACTGCTGAGGGTTTTAGTCCAGCTACTTCTGAGGGATTATTGATCCATTTGCAACAAAAACCTACACGACTCATAATTGGCTCCTACCAATGCCGGATCACTCCAGCCACAATAAAACAGTTTGTAATAATGTATGTTAACACAATTATCGTACGAAAGCAAGCAATATGATCTGATTCTTTATCAGTATTGCCTGCTTTTTCACCTAGGGCCTTGGCCCAAAGTCTCCAGATTTTCTTCATAAAAAGTGCCACGAAGCCGGGACGAAACAGAAATAGTCAAACAGCAAATATCAAATAGCTAATATCAAACATGAGTCTTTTGCTTAGGTATCACATCAAATATCAATATAATTTTTTGATGCCTAAGCAAGACGTTGTAGATTAGTTTTTCAGACTAAGCCAGTAGTTTTCATCGAGTAATCGATGATGTATTTCTGCTCCCTACCCGGGACTAAGTGCGGCAGTCTTAGTCTAGCCCGAGCTCAGTTAGCACAAGTGCTACCTGTTCAGGTACTTCAAACTCTGTACGGACATTGATGGATACCATCTCGTCCTTGATCTTGCGTCGACGGCGTCGGATTGTTTCCAATTCCTTTTTGGATTCTGCTACTGCTTCCACAGGAACCACGTTTACGTCAACTGTGTATTCACGACCGTAAATGCTGGAACGATCACTACCAGGAGTCCGACGGCTTTCAATTTCTGCAACCAAGCTAGATAATGCTTGGCGAACATTAGCTTCGCTGAATGACTTCAAACGTGCTTCGGCAGCACCTAACATGGCTTCTTCGGCCAAGTAGTCAGTTATGCCAACTTCTGCGTTCTTCCGGGCTACAATGGCCCGCAAGAATCGGTTCGCACTCATCAAACGACCTGCATGTGCATGGTTCTCACGAACCTTGGCCAATTGCTCATTGAGACGAGCTTCAATGTCTGTTTCAAACAGACTTACTTTGAGAGTGTAGCTCTCTGTTCCCAGACGCTTGATCTCGTCTGTGATTGTTTGCTGGACCACACTGGCCTTGCGTAAATTAATTTTCATATTAGTCCTTAGTTGCTGTTGTTAGCGTATGTGACTATTATAACACTGTTATTCGTCGTCGTCAATGATTTTTAACGGTTTTGGCAAAGTAAAACGCCCAAAACTTTCCAGAATCAGCGCACCAGTTGGATCATTAGCTCGTACAGTTCCAGCAAGCTCAATTGAATCAGCTACCATAACGTGTCTAACTTCCCCAAAGAGCCAACGTGTGATACGTGCAGGCCGAATGAACCTGTTGTTCAGTTCCATTGTGTATGCAGCTTTACCGCCACTCAAGTCCCATACATGTGCGCTCATGCAGTAGTCCATGTAGGTCATTAGTGCGCCACCATGTGTGGTACCTTGTGTGTTGCGATGGTGAGGATTATTAACCCAAGCGAAGTGGCTAACGGAGTGATCGGGGCTGAATTTGTACCAAGTGGCCATGGTTTTGGTCACAAAGTCTTGCCAATGATTGCTCCGCCGAGTATAACCAAGCAGGCGAAGTGATCCAGGTGTGTACTTCATTATCCTTTGAGGATATTGCGAAAGTAATTGACCGCAGCTTCTTCTACTTGCTCAGGAGTAGCATCATCTGCAACATCTAATTCTAAATCAGAATGACTTGCTTCCAATTCCCACTGTAGAGATTCTGACCAGGCATTTGAAATTTCGTAACTGATGATATCTCCATCAGTAACGTCCATGTCACGTACTAATCGAAACATATAGCAAATGGTATCGTCTGCACCCAGATGTTCGTATACTTCGTCTGATGCAACCAAGTCACCAATTTCTTCGTCAACAATTTCAGTCATGTCTTCGAATTCTTCGTCTGTCAATTCTCGCTCTACACAGAAGCGTATAAAGTGTTTTGGTTCTTGCGTTTCCATTTTAATTCCTTATTTGAAGTCAAATCCCATATAGCGCAATGCTGTGCCAATTGATTCTTTACTATACGTTGGTTTCAATCTTTCAACTACTCTGGATTCAAAACTTGAAACATTTTTTGATATGTTTCGAGCATGTACTTTGTTATATTCTTGTAATTCATCAGTGGACTTCATTTTTGTGTAGGTACCACGGTGCAACACTATTTCGCTGGGCAACCGGGCCTTGACAAGTGGAGGCTGTTTTGATTCAGGATAACCATGTATAGTACCAAAGACTGGAAAAGTATGCTTTGGTAAATTAAAAGTAGTCTTAAAGAATTCCATAGGTAATTGTCGTATTGCTCCACAGTATGTACCTTCGATGCCCATGCTCTCTGCAGCCAAACAAAACGTTTGAGCAGCTATTGTAGCATCAACTATAGCCTTTAAATGATACTCGGCAAATGTGGGCTGTTCACGAATACGTTCATCGACATCAATGCTATTGAGAATAAGTTTAAGTCTTGACAGATCAGCAAGCCAGATCATAACAACTGCTGACGACGCAATTGCGTTTACATTATGACTATCAATTCCACCTATTAGTTGTATATTGTTTGGCGAAAAGAAAGTCTTTTTATAGATGCTTGCTTTTTCTTCGGGGGTAGTTAATGCAATGACACTCCAAGTTTGAAGCATACCGCTTGTTGGCGCACTTTGAGCCGCAGCAACCAATAATTCTAACGTCCCTGGTTTGAGTGGCTCACCATTGAATGTACGGCAAGAACCCCTGCGTAGTATATTGTTTACAAACTCGTTTGGTACAGCTTCTGGGTCGGGAACAGGCCGCCCGTATCTTTTTTGATAAGGTGTCATTATTGTACTTACCAAAAACAAACTTTAACTTGTTATGCTGCCACGACTTGGATTAGTGAACGGTGTGTATAGATAATTATTGGCTCCACCTTGTAAGCTATACAAGTTTGTCCAGCTTACTGCACCTTCGGCCAATTTGTTTTTGTTACTGTTTTCGGCAATAAACTTTTTAATATTGTTTACAGTTGAATTTGGTCGTAGTTGTAAAAAGCAAGCAACAACACCAGTCACTTGCGGCGTTGCTTGACTTGTACCTGAAATCTTATTAAGATAATATTCTGGGTTACGTGAATCAGCCACTGCTTGAGTCTGATATGGCGAATTAGCATAAGCACCCATAATCATAGTGCCCGGAGCATACACGTCAACTCGCGGCCCTGTTTCGCTAAAATAAGCCTTGCGTTCAACAGGCGGGTTAGTTAACATAGTATCAGTTGCACCAACGTTAATCATACAAGGAGTAGCAGTTGGACTTGAACCTCTGTGATAGTAAGATTGCCCCCAGTAACCTGTCCAGTAGTTATTATAATCTTGGCCCCCTGGCACATCAATCTTGTGACGATAATTGCCGGCTGCACCAATAAGGATAACACCAGCAGCACCACAGTTTTCAACAGCGGTATCAACGTAGTACACTCTTGCGCCATGTACTGCTGCTACTTGCCCATACAATGAATTGTAAGAGCTAGCAGAATATGTTTGCCCGCGATAGGTTGTTGAAGTCATCCCTGAATAATTTGAATAATATCCCCATGAGTTTGAACATACGGTTGGACGTGTATTACCTTCTGCCTGTTTCTTTAAGTGAAATGCACGTACCAAGTCAAATGCAACGTCAGAATTGATGGCGCTTAGGTATTGTCCAGTGCGAATACTAGTGCCAGCAAAAATTCTAATAGAATAAATTTTAGAACTGTGTGCCCAACCACATGTGTTGCCTGCGGCAATACTTGCACAGTTTGAACCATGCCCATCACTATCTCCCAAGTAGCCGCCGTACGATGCTGAAGATTGTACACCAGGAACACCAAGGCTAGCCCAGTCAAAATCAACTACACGACTACCACCAGAGCCATCAGCATTAACTGCGAACTCGGGATGATCAGCTTCAACTCCAGAATCCAACATAATGATGTCAACGCCTTCGCCATCTAAGTTGTAGTTAAAGTTGGTGTTGAGGCTTGTTTCTGTGCCGTAAGGATCATTCTGTTGCGTACAACGCATCAAGCCCCAGTTCTTCATTGAGGCAGTTGTTGAATAAGGATTGCGATCGTAGTTGCCGGCTCGTTGACCATAGAAGCGTTTTTCAACACCCGGCTGCTGGTCAGCTTGTAGTTCTACTGCGGCAACTCGCGGGTCATTTCTAAGTTCAACAGCTTCTTCATCTGTTAAATCAAAGTGAGCCGAGTAGTCATTGAACGGACGTTCATTAAGTACAGGCACAGCATGATCGGGAATAAAGTTATCTCCAAGACCGTTTTCTGTTAGTTCACTCCAAAGTGTGTCCCATACTTTTGGGTCTGCAACCGTTACAATATATTCCATTTGTTATTCCTTATAGTGCCGCAATGCGAGCTTTAAAATCAGCAAAATCAATGGACGATGCCACTATCAACTTCAGTTGCGTTTTAGTGATTACAAATTCACCGTTAAATTTAATATCACCGGCAGCCGCAAAGTTCAAATCATTGTTGCTGTTGATTGTAACTGCACCAGTGCCAGTAAAGTTTACATTTTGAACGTTTAGGTCTGTGGCTGTTACACTATTGAATACAGGATCTGGACTCATAGCCCCACCGCCTGTTGGTGCTGGACCGTATGTTACTTCTTTGGACTCTGGATTGTAATATGCAACATGCGCTGTTACATCGTATCTAATTGGATCAACAAATAAACCTGCGGTAGTACCATTCAGTTCGTTTCCGCTTGCGTTGATTACAATAGATCCGGCTGGTTGATTTGTTTTGCCTGCCAAGCTGCCAATTGCTATTGAGTTTACGCCCTGGTTAGTATTACCTGCGCTTGCGCCAATTGCAACGGCAGCACTGCCCTGGTACTCATTGCCAGCTGTTAAGCCAATAGCAATTGCGCTTTCTCCTTGGTTGGTATAACCAGTTGCAACTCCAATACCAATTGCAGCGCCACCCTGATTTGTTTTACCTGAACTATTACCAATAGCAATAGCAAATGAGGAGCCACCGTATGCTCCATATCCGCCGTACCCACCATAACCATCAGCATCACTGGATCCGCCTGCATTGCGACCCAATGCGATTCGAGTCGGACCTAAGTTGTTACTAATATTAACTAAGCTATTCCATGATGGAGTAGGCATAGAACTTAATTTCCAATCAACATACGCTTTGGTTGTTGCATGACTTGGATTTGTTATAGCACCTGAAATAATAACTGAGTTGTATGTTGGATTTGTTGGCTTGTCTAATAGGTCATTATAATTGCCGCTGAACGCAACAAAATTCTGGCCGTTGATAGTAACATTGCCAGCCGCCGACAAGTTTAAATCATTGCCACTAAAAATGTTTACAGCACCAGTGCCGGTAAACGTTACATTTTGAACATTTAACTGTGTTGTTGTTACTGAGTTGAATACCGGATTGTCTCCGATAACAGGAGAGAACTGTTCTAGTAGAGGAGTTACAACATCAAGAACACGCTGTTCTGTAAAGTATAAATTGCTACCTTCTACTAAATGATATGTGTTCTTTGACGCAAATGCTGTATCAAATCTATCTTGTGTCCAATATAAGTTGCTACCTTCTTGAATGTGGTACGAGTTTACTGTTGCAAGCTGATTCCAAAATTCTAAACCAAAGTTGCCAGCTGGCAATTTTTCATTGATCAATGCAGTAACACTGGCACCAAAATTAGAGTCATCATTTAATGCCGCTGCTAATTCTCTTAGGGTATCTAATGTACCTGGAGCAGAATCAACTACTGCATCAACATAAGATCGTGTTGCTAAGTTTGTCAGTGTTGCCAGGCTCTCAATTAAGGCTGCTCCATCAATTTTTACAGTTTCTTCATCCTGTACAATTACAAATTGATCTGTAGTACCAAAGCTAGCCGTTGCTTCTAGCTCGGAAATTTTAACGTATTCGTGTGCCATTATTCAGCTACCCTTGTTAGTGTTATGTAAATTGTAAAGTTTCCGGTACCTGTACAATTTACGCTTAGTGTTGTGCCGTCGGATGTTACTGTAACATCTGCTGCAATGTCTTCTTGAAAAACATCCTCAATTCTAGTAACTGTTGTTCCATTAATAGTTCCGCGAAGTTGCTTGGCAACAATACCACCTGTGCTTTTAACAAGTACTTTGGCATCGTAAAATTCCACACTAGCGATTGCTATCTGGGCGCCAGTTCTATCTGTTGCAATACCAGTATCAGTACGACTCAGTGAGTACTGTCGAACTTCGTTACCAGTGCCTTGACCTAATGCAAAATTACTTGATGTAGTTCCTGCGGTGTTATTATATGTTTTCATTATATGTAAGATACCTCAACTCTGATATTACCAGTAGCAGTGTTGCTTGGTATGTTGACAACTACATCTTCACGAACTGTAGTCATCAAGTCAGAATCAACTGTGTATGTTCCTGTTTTACTTGAACCGTGTTGACTAAATTGCCAAACAGTATTACTACCAACATTGATAGCAAAGTCTGGTGCATTGACTAAATCTTGTAATACTGTTACGCTTACATTTAAGATTCGACGATCTTCGCTGACAGTACCAATTGTGGTCGTGGCCCCTGGTAATGCGATTGCTTGTTCTATTGTTCTGGCATCAACTGCAACGCTGCGCTCTCCGCCAATCTTGATCCAGGCGGCGCCGTCAAACAAGAACAACGCCCACTCGCCGTTGCCATCATCCAGCACATGGGCCTGATCGCCTACTAATGCATACAGTGCTTCCCTGCCGCCTATTGTTGGAACCACAGTAGTTGTACTTGAACGCAGGCCTTGTTCAATGTTTAAGCCCAGTGCATAGCGACCAGTTTGTCCACTCATTACACCTACGCTACTCAGGAACGATCCCTGAATGTCTCGAATTGTAATTGGGCCACCATCTAAGCGTTCTAGTCTTAGTGTATGTGTTGTACCGCTTGCTACAGTTAACAATGGCAAACTTGATACTGATGCAGGACCTGCAAAGTTATTTCCATTAACATCGGCCGTTACGTTAACAATAACAATATCCTGGCCAGCAGTGTTTGTTAATTGCAAGTTACTGCCATTGGCAACGCTGGCAACAATGTCAGGAATAGCAGCTTGATTAATATCTATTACCATGTCATTTACGTCAGCAATTGCAGGATCGCCGTAAGCAACGCTACCGCTTGTTGTTGTGGTAAATGTCACTAACTCGCCATTGATAGTGGCACTAAAAGGACTATAACCAGCAACAATGCCATACGCACTGCCAATGCCTGCAACATCAGATTCCACAACAGTGGCTGCACCTACTTTGATTGCAGTTATGTAATGTAGATTTGTATTGGCATTGAACGTGGCAACTGCATCATCTAAGTTGTAAGTACCTGCACCGCTGCCTAGGGTCATTTGCACACGATTAAATTCTACAACATCACCATCTGTGCCTGTTGGATCTACTGAGGTACCGGTTGTTGAACTGGTAATGGCTGCTGCCACCTTCATGTAGATAGGTCGACGGCTTGCGTCATTGGTTGTTAAATCACCCGAACCATCCATGCTGGGATAAATGTAGTCGCCTACTGAGCCTGGCAAGTTAGGAACAAAATCAATAACTCCGTTGGCAGGACGTAGAATAAATTGATTTGGGCCCGGCCCTGGATGTACGACAGTTCCAATGAACTTGTTTACGTTATCGGCATCACTTAGTACAAACTGTTCATCTTCAATACAGATAGCATCACCTTGTTCAAAGCCGTTGTTTGGCTTTTCCAACAAGTAGTTGATAAGCGGATTCAAATACTGGAAACGACTCATCACGTTACTGGCAAAGTCAACTGCTGCTTCACCGGGAACTGGATCCAACATTGGATATCCAAGTTCGTTAATTTGGAAGAAGATAACTTGTCCCGGTGCTGTAAACAGGCCAAAGCCTGCTGGGTCGCGGAATGTGTTGTAGCGCA
>Ga0209354_10000028_pt1 | contig 74733 bp, 92 predicted proteins | sample LauGreSpBDMM15DD_2_FD_187562 | JGI IMG/M metagenome (GOLD analysis project Ga0209354, IMG submission 187562) | Freshwater lake microbial communities from Lake Michigan, USA - Sp13.BD.MM15.DD (SPAdes) (version 2) | ecosystem: Environmental > Aquatic > Freshwater > Lake | place: Lake Michigan...
GCATAGTTTAACTTTATCTTATTAAAGTCCGTTTGTCTTAAAGGCAACCCAGCCACAGAAGTTATATGACTGCCAAAAGCGCTGAATAGTGAACCCAGCATCCTTGAGCATTTGCTCATTGGCTAGTTCCGTCTGGGATACCATAACATTCTCCAACGACATACGCTTTTGTTCAATAGCATCTAGTGAATAGCCGTTTTTGTGCTTCATGGCGTGATATGTGGAAACAATCGTCTTCTGAGCGATATCTGAAGGGCAGGTGATTTTTTCTAAAAATACCAGCACTCCATTGGGGCGCAGGGTTTTATGCATTTTCTTAATAATGGATGGTCGATACTCCATTGGAATGAACTGAAGAGTGAAGATGCTTAGAATCACATCAAAGTCATCCGAGAACTTGGGGAATACTGATTCCTGTTTGACATCCCAGTTAATCCAGTAACAAGATTCATCCTGATAGTTGAGTCTTGCCTTCTCCAGCATGGGTTCAGAATTATCAAGACCGATATATGTATTAATATTTAAATTAAAATCAGTTAATGATTTGTAAGCCTGACCATCACTGCAACCTATGTCCAGAATGTCTAAATTCTTTCCTTCAAAGTATGTCTTCAGCAGGAGTGCTACTGATTCACGCATCCATTCATGTCCAGGAATTGAACGGTCAAGCATATTCTCAAACACCTGAGCGACATCATTATTGAATTCCCATTTTCCTTCTGGAAATGTCTCATCAATCACAGTTCTATTCCCAACCTCTTGCTGAATGCTGCTTTTGCCTCTTCTGCCAGACCAAGGCGCTTATCGTTCGGATGAGGGAGGTCAAACTCAAACTCTAGAGCGGCTCTCAACTTATCGATATCTACTGGATGGGGTCTCTTGGCAACTGCCTGAATTAGACCATTCTTGGCTGTCTCAAATACATCTACATGCTTGAAGCCTTGAAGCCACAGTTCTTTCCATTCGGTTTCTGAATGATACTTCTGCACTTTTGGCTTCAGTGAGATATCGGCAACAATAATTCGAGGTTCGTAGTCAAGAGGAAATCCACCACTTGAAGTGTCGTGGCCTTTCTTGACATCACCATGAGCATGATTATGCCATCTGTCTGAATCTGTGCTAATTACCGATGCATAGACTGCGCTGTTCTCCGAACAAAGAGCAGAGATGATGGCGACAATGTGAAGACGGTCTTGGTAGAAAGGAACGCTATTGAGAACGCTTGAAATAAAGATTGATGAGAACTTGGTTCCATCTGCTACGCGGCTTAGGAAATGCGAACACAGTTTTCTGGCAGCATCGGTATCGATTGTTTCTGCATCGCCAGCAAGAAAGAATGGTTCGAATGGGGTGCAGTCGACACCCACAATATTATTTAGAATGTCGGTCTTGTCGCACAATCCAGCACCAAAGTCAATTACATGTTCTCCGTAGTAACGCTTCCACAGTTCAATGTGCTTTGGGTCATCCAGGTGGAAAGCAGCATTTCTATTTCCAGATGGAACATGATAGCGAAGCATGTCTTCCAGGAATGTTGGAGTAAGGATTTGTACTCTTTGGTTCTTTCGTCTGAAAGAGTTATACCTGAGCAAGTCTGCATATCTATCTTCAAGATTGAAGTCCATAGAAATTAGATTCATCATCGCCGTTACTTCTTCAGAAACATCAGAAGATACTTTTACGGTATCGATGAAATCGACCCCACCCTGAGATACAAAAGTAAGTCTTGCTCTGCCATTAAGAACTTTTAGTTTGTCATCTATGATTACTGGCATCATCGGGAGCCCGCTTGACTTCAACTGAGAAGCCATAACAATGCCATGCTGTTCAGTCCATCTGTCATTTAACTTCATTAGCCTGAGAACTGACTCTGGACGAAGTTTAAGTACTGGATACCATTCTGGTGTATCTACTTGGATACTAGGAAGAAGTTTTACTCTCTCAACTACATCCTGCTTTTCGCGCATAGTCTCAAGAAGGTCGCGAGATGAGGTGTTCTTTTTAATATCGTTCGTAGCGCGGTTATAAAGAACATTTATTCCCATTCGTCTTTCGATGGGCAAAGGTTTTACATAGATAACTGGAACCTTTGTAGCACCCAATTCTTTAGCCATTAGATGGCGTTGATGTCCTGAAAGGATTTCACCATTGGAGTCTGCATAGATGGGAAGAAGCCAACCAAACTTCTGAAGAGATAACTTAACTAGGTCAAGTCTTTCTCTATCCGCTTTTCGTGGGTTATATGTAGATGGTTGAAGTGAATCAATATCTACAAGTATTGGCTTCATTACTCATCGCCCTGACGGCGCGCACTCTTCTTTTTTGACTTACGCTGACGAGTACATACCCATGAATCATCTGGCAAGCCGAGCAATTCAATTATTCCACCACATACCTCATCGTAAGAGTATCCATAGTTATCGAACATATGCTCTTCCCACTCATCAAAGAACTTGCGTTCAAACTTAATTTCCCACTTGCCGACGATTGCAGTGACATTTCTGTCTTTGTCAATATCATCCGAGTTATTCGTTGGCTTTTCCTGAAGGCCCCACCCAGCAACTTCTTTAAGAAGGTCATCAACATCGTCTGGTGAATATCCAGTTCCTTCAAATGATTTCATGTCTTTTAGAATGTCGACAAGACCAACATGGTCGTATGAGCCAAGGTCAGCAGTGCGATTATCTGCAAGAACAATACGAGCAGCCGCTTCATCATCCACTTCAACCCAGGAAACAGCAATCTCGCGCCAGCCAAGCATCTTGGCGGCCTTCCATGTGTGGTTTCCGACAAGGATTGAATTGTCTGTTTTGTTTACAACGATTGGTCGAAACTGACCATTCTTTGAAAGCGATTCAGCGATTAGTCCTACATCTCCTTGACGAGCATTCATTGGGTACGGGAATACGCTATTAATATCAACAGTATTAACCTCAAGCATTGAGGTCTTACTTTCTTCTTTGATGATTTTCTTTTTAACTGGCCTGCCGCTTCGAGCCTTTGCAGGAATCGGAGTGGCATCAGTAAGGTTTAGTTTCTTACGAATGTACTCTTCGACTTCTGTGTAGTTCTGCTCTACATCGCTTGCCCATCCAGCATAAACATCGTCATCGACTAGGCATCGGTATGAACCTACGCAGATACGAACTTCTGTTCCTACGGCTCCAGTACGAGTGCCATTAGGTGCTTCAAATAAGCCACCGCCATCAAAAAGGGAATTAAGTTGGTCAATATCTGTATCTGTGAATCCAGTTCCCTTTAGGTCGGGAAGTGATTGGAGAAGTTCAAGTAGTTTTGAGTCATCGTAGATTGACATATCAGATGTACGGTTGTCAGCAAGCACAATGCGGGCGGCTTCTTGGTCATCTACATCTACCCATGAAACAGCGATAGTTGTCCATCCAAGAGACCTAGCGGCTCGCCATGTATGGTTTCCAGCAAGAATCGCATTGTCGCGGCGATTGGCAACAATGGGCTTGTACTGACCATTTACTTCGAGAGACCTAGCAATCTCATCCACATCACCACGGCGGGGATTCTTGGGATAAGGCTTCAGTTCGCCAATTGCTACTGTCTCTGTACTAACTCTAATATTTGCATCCATGATGCATTAGTATAGTCGTTATTAATGACTGTTGTTGGTAAACCTAGAGCGTAATTGTTTAATTATCGCTTTAGTATTCGCATATTCTTCTTCGGTTTGTGTAGGCATTGCCAGTTCACGGCTCTGTGATTCAAGTCTGCGCATCTCTTCAACACGCTCTCTCTTGAACGGCTGAATGGCCTCTTTAAATTCTGCCCATGCAGGCCAAAACTTACAGGTATCCTCTATGCGCTTAATCGCTCTTCGAGCATCAGAATATTCATAGTCTGCAAGATTCTCTTCCCACCTAATAACTTCTTCTACAAGTAGATTTTTATTTGGAAAACAGATGTTAAGTTCCGCGATGATGCGGTCTGCCTCGTCAATATTCACTAGTACTCCAAAGGCATAACAACGATTGGAGTCTGTTCTCCAAGCCATGCGCCGAAGATGTTGAACTCAATGTATTCACAAGCCTCTTCAAAATCCATTTTATCCCTATTTGTCAGGACATCAATCATGAGTTCCCATGAGTAGACAGCCAGAATAGGCTCATTGAATCTTTGAGAGAAGCCTATAAATGCTTCATCGAATCCATCCATCAAGATAGTGCTCTGACCAGTCTCTTCCAGGTATTCTTCTATTTTATTTCTATTCATTGTTATTCCTTTGCTCACGCGCTTGTTTAATGGCATTCCATCCTTGTGGAACACTCTTTGTTTTATCTTCAACGACCATAGTGGTCTCATCCAATTCTGACCAATGACCAGCAAGTGCTATGGGTGTCATTGCCACATTTGGGAACTTGACTTTATAGGACTTAGAGCGCAGAATTATCTGCTCAGGCGTTGCACCTGACTCTTTAAGCGCCTTAACAGCCCTGTTGTGCCTTCCACGCTCTTGAGAGTTTACAGTGGCTGAATTAACGCCACAGACCAGCATGACGGCATCCCATATCTCATCACGCTTCTTCTCAACAGTTGCTACCTTGTTAGATGGCTTTGCTTTTGGCTTATCGATATGACAACCCATCACAACTCTATAAAGATTGCTATGTCCAGGCCTATCCATAGTCTGCAACTCACCAATATCGTGAAGGTTCTGAATACAGCGTTGAACTGTACGAGAACTTAAACCCGTCTTGCGTGAAATTGTGCCTACAGAAGGCCATGCATTGCTTCCATCATCCCATGCATTATCTGCAATCGCTAATAGAACAAACTTATCTGTTCCTGTCGCCTTAGAGTCTTTCCAGACCCACGACATTACCCCAATACTCATTATTACTCCAAACTACTTTCGCAGTATAGACACCTTTTCTGATTTTTCCACTTCGCAGAAATCATCAGGGTTCATTCCAGGAACAATGTTGCGTAGAGCAGTTACTCGCCAGTCACGGATAGCGGCTGTTGCGGTCAAGTTTCTAATTACATTATCAATGAGTGGCTTAGCAATTGTAATAATATCAATCAATTCACCAGTCTCAGGATTTACAACTTCTCCATCGGCGTTAGATAGAGATGTGTTAATTACTGCTTCAATCAGGGTCTTGTGTTCCCAATTTTTACGGCGTGATGAAATCTTGCGCTCTACAACATGTGTGCCAAAGTCATGAACCTTTTCACCATTGATTGTCATATTGTGAACCATTGCTTCGTTGATTGAGTTCTCAATAACGCTTAGTTGCTTCTTGTACTCAGACATCAAGAACAGTGCTTCAAATGCCATATTCATATCCATGTCTTCCACGGATACAAATTCCTTTACAGCATTCTCGCATTGAACAATGGCTGTGCTTAGAGCATCAATATCTTCATTCAACATGTGGACTCCAGATGGTTATCTTGATTCCAGGGTTGTCAGGGTTATCTTGGGAGATAACAATTCCTTCTACCGAGCAGTTGTATTCGATACCGCAGTCCATTTGGGGAGCAACGAATCCTGCCATCTTCTTTGAGATGTGACCTAGTTTTTTACCATCTTTATAAATGGAGATAGCATTAGGGTCAAATTCATTATTTGGCTCTCTAACTAGGTCTAGTGAATCATCACCAAGAGCAAAGCCAGAGGCAATAGCAAACACATTATTAGGGTAATCATCGTTGAATGTCAGTCCTACTATTTTGGTTGTAAAAATTAACTGCACTATTAGTCTTGACTTGCAGTGAACATATCAACCATTTGCGTATATTCACGCTCTGGAATCTTATCTGCCCACTTATCAGGCTCTCCAAATGCGGCAATCACTTCAAGACGAATCTCTTCATCGAGCATCTCGAATAGTGCCTTCAGACCGTCTGTATTGAACAAATCTGCTTCGTCCTCTTCTGCATCGTGAACTTCTTCTTCGAAGCCTTCACGGGCTGCATGCATGCCTTCCAGGAGGATTACAAGTGTATTGAGTTCACCACGGGACATAGGCCATTGGCGATTATTCAGTTTGAGGTGTTCTGAACGCAGTTCTTCTTTTTCCTGTTCATTCAAGTCATTTGAACGAATCTTAAAATTGCGATGTGCTTCATCACGCTCAATGTCTGTAGACCAGTCAGTAGATGGCTTAACAGGGCGTTCCTTGGATTCCATAGCAACTACTGGAGCAGATACTTGATTTCCAGCAATGGTCGTCTTGTGGGAAACTTGATTGTTTGCAGTTGTTGAAGTAGTAACTACATTTGCAATAGTGGGCTTCTCATCCTTACCAGCATTGATGTACTTGGTCATAGTACGCAAGTCATCAATAGTGTCAGGGTAACCAGCCTTCTTGAGAGCGCGACCCATAGCCTTTGAGCAGAGCACATGCCATGCATCGCTGTCCTTAATTTTGCCAGCATCACTTTGCGACTTATATGCCGTAATCATGATTGGGTCATTAGGGAAACGAGTAATCTCTGCTACGCAAAACTTCTCATCAGCAGTCTTCGAAAAAGATGATGGGATGTTAAGAACCTGAGCATCGGCTTCATGAAACTTAATTTCACCTTCAGGCCAGTCGGCCTTGAATAAAGCCCAGCGTAGGGATGTTGATAGGTAGCCTTCTTGAATTGCCATTTGTTATTCTCCTTGTAAGGAATTGTTATTATAGGGGGTGATTATTGATTATCCAACACTGCTGTTGGAGTTTCTAGTTCAGCATTTTTTGTGCGTAACTGAGAGTTTAGTGCTTGAAGAATAGCAATATCGCGAGACATTGCTGCCACTTGATTACTGAGTGATTCAATCACTGCATTTGGGTCTACTTGTTCATTCATTATTTTCTCCTATTATTGTTCATCTAATGGTATCGGTGCCATTGGTACAACGGACATAATTTCATCAATTGTTTTACCTACTATATCGGCTCCAAGAATTTTTACTCCTTGAGATAATATATTATTGTACATGCCTTCTAATGAATTTAATCCATGATTCAAAACCCATTGTTCTTTATCTTCTGGCTTACAAATCTTTGATAAAATATAATCATATTTTGAGTCAATTTCCATTTTTTACCTTCTTTAATTGGTTTATTTCTTCAGATAGTTCCTGAATTGATTTTATACAGATAGAGAGTATCGCATTAGTATCAACAGAAAGCAAATCTTCGTTCTTTGAATCTTTTCCAACTTTAATAATATCTGGAAAATACTCTCTTACCTCTTGAGCAATAAATCCATAGCGTTTAGGCTCGCCTTTAATGTGCTTCATATTATATCTTTTAATAGATATGCTATTTAAAAGAGGCAGTACTGCGCCTAAGTCATCAAAGTTTTCTTTTAATTTAATATCTGAATACAGGTAAGTTCCAGCATTAATAATCCCACCGTATGTGATAGTCATTGCATCATATGCTTGACCATATGTGTCCCAGTTTGTCGCATCTCTAAAGTGAAGTGACGCATCTCCCCATCCGCCAGCACCAAGGCTTGCTCCAATTCTAAAACCGCTATGATGATTGTATGTTCCACCCCAAATGCCAGTGTCAGTGACAATCGAAAGCAGGTTATATCCTTCTCCGCCTTTATATCCGTCATCGCCAACTCTTACACTTGCTACGCGGCTTCCAAGTCCAACAAATGTTCCCAGCGAAGTGAAAAAACCACCGCCAGTCAAATAGTATCCTGATGCTGTAACAACTGGTGAACTAATATTATCAGATGCCGTAATGGTTCCATGAGTTAAATAAATGCTTTTAACAATACTCGCGGAAGAATCTTTCGACATAATCGAAATATTACCCACTGACTGTCCAACATATGCTTCACGGCAACTTATGTCAATGCCTCCACCCAGTGAAGATGCTGGGCTTATTGGCCTACTTGATAGTTGAATTGCGTTATTAAATATGATAACGGTTTCTTGAATATTTGCATTCGATACACTATAGCCTTCAAAATATGCATTGCTTCTTACTTGTGTTGAACCGATATCAAATTGTGTATATCGGTTCCAAGGGGCATTATATGATGTTGATGTTAATCCACCCGAAAATAAAGACAAATTATAGTTACTTGCTCCACTTGCTGTATAAATATTTATAGAACCACCACTATTAAGAGTAAGTGGTCCACCAGTTAATGTATATTCCCCAATTGTCCATCCACCAATTGTTCCACTAGTCGACTTTAATATTCCTTGATTGGTGACACTAAATTTTCCAGTTAATAGTGTTGCCCCGCCAGACCAAATGTTTCCCGCATTGTCCACCCTAAACCAGTTGGGTGAAGTTCCACTTGAAAACTGACCTCTCACTTGAACATCAGAGAATTCGGCAGAACCAGCAGACCTAATAATCCATCCAGTTAAACCAGTAGCAAAGTTTGGAGACTTAATTGCTCCACCGACTACTTGAAGTGCATTTGCATCTTGTTCAGTCGTGTTTGCACCGCCGCCTGCAGAAAAGAAAGCAGTTGGAGCGGTGGAGCCACCTGGCTCGCCATTTGAGTTTAAAGAGATAACTCTTGTAAGGTATGGGCGGTTAGATGTTCCCAATCCTTCTACGGTTGCGCTTGTCTGGTTAGCAGATGCTCTGACTGAATATGATTCAGTAACTAGTCTTACCGTAGCCGCGCTTGGCGAAGATGTTTTATCTGGTCCAGGGTTTGAGTATGTAACAGTGGTTGTACTTGGGACAGCAGTAACAACGGCATTGAAATAATCAACCGTTGCGTCTCCAGTATTGTCAATAATAATCTTTTGACCAACAAACAATCCGTGCGCCCGAGATGTTGTTAGAACAGTTGCATTATTGAGTCTTACATAAGATGCAATTTTAATACCAGAATCAAACCTTGAAGCGTCTGTCAATGTACCTGACTGGTTTGTCCCAGCATTTGAATACGAGAAGGTTCCATTAAGAACTGCCGTAACTACAGCATTGGTAACATTGAAAGAACCATATGTTGGGTTAGCCATATTTACGGTAACAAGGTCGCCAGCAGTCATTAAGTGAGCGTCAGCAGATGTGAGAGTTGCAGTTTCAGAAACTCTAGACAATGCAGTAATTCTATTTAATGAACTTGTTCTGTAGACAGACGCTTCATATCCAGATGCTCCACTGGAACCGCTGATATTCCATGAAACTGTTACCTTGTTGGAAAGTCCAACAATTGATGCAACTGGAGTGTTCTTGATTGACGGAGCAGCAACTCTTTCATTTCCAGCAGCAGCGAATGTGCGTAGTCTGGAACCCTGCGATGTGCCGTAGATTGATTGATTCTGAAGTTTTACAAGAGCATCTGGAATAACTGATTCAAGAGTGAGTTGAACAGATGTCTGCATGTCTGAGCCGATGCTTACAGATATGCCATTAACTACCCTTGCCTCGTATGAGCCAATTTTGTATTCAATAAGGATTTTATCGCCAACATTAAAGTTTTTGAATGCCTGACGACCGCTTGTCTCTACAAAGTCGATGTCGATTCCAAATGTAAGACCAGCGGCTTTTGTGAGTCCAGTACTGGCAATATTATCCAATGTGTCAGAGTCGTTGCCGCTGTTGGTGTAATAGCCTTCACGCCTACCATGCGTAGAGATAATTCCCGTGTCTGTGCTGTTGGCAATCAAATAGTTATTTGATGCAAAAACCACTGAGCGCATATCTCGTGCTGATGTTTTTGTTTCTGAAGAATTAGCAAGTGGCAAAGAGAGCATTACTGCTGCTGTTCCACTAGTCCTGTCTGTTCCGAATGGAATAGTATAAAGATTATTGGGCTTGCGAGCGATGGAAACTACACCAGTTGGAGATACATGCCAATGACATTCAGTCTGGTCGCATACTGACTGGATTAACTCAAGGAGTGACTTTCCAAAGTCAATAGTAATGTTTCCACCGTCTTTAGGTGTAGAACTTTTTGAATCTGTTAATCCTTCGGATGCAGTAAGAACAGAATCAATAGACAGCGCCCATGTAACCTTATTGGCTGCTCCTCCACGACCATACCCATCTCGTACATCACCCCATGTTGGGCCTTGAGACATAGATAGTTCATAGCCAGTTTCTGCTTCTTTGAAAAGAATATAGAATCCAGAAACTGCAGTATAAACACTTGTTGCTTGAGCAAATGTAATTGGGCTTACGCCGAATCCAGCATCAGAAGATGGGCAAGCGGTCATTACAAATGCTTTTTGACCGTTTGTTGTTCCTTCATTTACAAATGTACGAGCCCCTACATATACATAGCGCTCTTCATAAAGACTAAGAGTAGAGATGCGCTTTAGTACCCAAGGTGTAGACACTGAACCAAGGTCATCCACCATATAAACGCCGTTATGGGCAGTGTTGCTTTGTTCTTTTACAAGGATAGTGTCATCAAGCCCGACATCGGAAACCCCATCAATTGCTGGTAATTCTCCATTTACTGATGCTGTTAAATATCCCATCATGTTTGATGTATTTGTTGAGTAAGTAGAAGCAAGGTTTACTGTAGTAGCAAGACGAGCCAGGAACTCGTATCCTCGTAGTTCGCGTGGCAACAACTGCTGTCCTGCTGTTTCAAGGGTTACCGTATTCATGTGAGATGAATAGTTCTCTGGAAGTACGATTGCCCAGTCAAGTTGACCCGCAATACCGCGTCCTGCAATTACTGTCTCTTGTGCGTATCCAGCGCGCTGAACACTTACATCTTCAATAAGGAATGTAAACGACAATATTCCATCACGCAAAACTTGAATTGCGTGGGAGCCATCAAAAAGTACCCCATCGCCAAATTCTGCATCAAACTGGGATATAAAATTGTCATTATAGTCAATGGTAATTTTTCCGCTTCCAACATCACTTAGTTGGTCGGAGAACTCAAGAGATGTCCACCTAGGAATATATGCACGGATTGCAAGGGTGGTCGCATAAACAATACGAACATCCCATCTAGATAGTGGAGAAGTTGCCATTTAGAGATATGCCTTTTTGTAAGCAAATGATACGGTGAAATTTCCACTTGTGCTTTGCACCGTAATTGGATTAGTGACTCCAGCCAAAAACTCAAACCATTCTTGCCTGTACCCACCCCTAAATACTGATGAAATTGCGTTGTTTGAGTTCAATGTAACTGTGTAGTTGCTTGTATCTATTACAACACTTTGACCAGAAGGTATTGTTCCAGTGTAGCCAATTTGACTTGGATAGTTACTTAGAACTCCATTTGTAATGATTGGATTTACTACTGCTCCACCATTTGCAGTGATTGTAATAACCATAGATGTTACTGGTGCATTACCAAATGATACGGACGGAACAGAATATGTTAATGGCACTGAAGAGCCAGTTAATGAAAAAGTTGCAGTATCTGGTTCTTGCCATAGTGGATTTGGGTATGTAATTTCTACCGAAAATGTTGCACAGTTAAATTGCTTTGCATCTTCATATGAGTATGAGCCAGAAACTTCAGCATATGCATTTAAGTATTTATCTTCAGTAAAAGTAAAACTACGAACTGCACGAACATTATAACTAGCATCTTTAAAATATCTAAATTGAGTTCCAACTGTGGCGCTGATATTCAAAGTTTGTGCCCATATTTCATTCGCGTCATATTCTGAAGAACTAGCATATGGAGCAAGACTATTAAAATCGCCAAGATTTAGAGGATATATTAAGTTTGTTCTAATTGCGTTTATTTCGTTTTTTGATGGAAGAAACCAATCGCTTACTCCGCCATAAGTTAATACATCACAATATTTTGCTGCAGATAATGCTGGGTCATTATTTCCCTGATTTACAATGTCAAGAGTATTTTGATATCCAGTTCCTAAAATGAGTCCATCAGCACCAGTAATTAGTGCGTTTTGATATGCGGGCTGTGCCCAAATCCTAGAAACTTCCGTGCTGAATGGAGCAACTTCAAAATATTTGCCTGTTGTATTTCCAACCGTAGTTGGAGTAATGAAAATATATCCTCCACCAGGGCCAATATCTCCAATTTGTGGAGTAAAAATTTGATAGTGCTTCTCAATCAGAAGTGAACCATTTTCTAGACCTACTGGGGTAAGACTATTAAAAATGCGATTAACATAGTCCATATTTTCATTGAACTGTGCGCGCTTATCATTTTCCGCATCTGGGATTACTCCAGTTACTGGGTCAGCATCACATACCCAAATATTCCATGTATCAGTACGCGGTCCAAAACGCTTCTCTCGGAACATACTGCCATGCATGATTGGACTAGTTACATTCTCGCCTTTGCGCTCTGGGAGACCTGTAGTAACAGACTCTACTGACCAGCCATAGGTAGCCATAGATTCACCATTTACGGTAAACCATTCCGAGAATAGCGGGTGTACATTTGTAACAGGCATTATGCGAACAATCCTAGTGAAGACATATTTTGCATACGACGGGCAATTGAGTCGGATGCTCTTTCTGGAACTGGGTTATTAACAGTGATGTTAATTGGTTTAGAACTTGAGCCACCATAACCATTACCAGCGTCATGTGCAGCACTACGAGCATAGCGCTCAAGAACACTGTAAGGGGTGATTTTCGATGCCGAACGAGAAGTAATTAGTTCTGGACCTGACTCACCGACAAGCGTAAGTTGTCCAGGAGTTAGTGAGCCGCCCTTTGCTTTGGAGGCAATATTATTGTCCACCATATACTTTTTCCAACGAGCCTCACGATTGGCTTCCGATACAGCACCTACTCCAGCCTTAATATATTCGCTAACATTCTTCCATAATGGTTTTGGTTTAAATTGAGCATTGACAATTGCAAGAAATGCTCTTCGCCCATCATTGAAATCCATTTGCGCGGGGGCCGCTTCAGGAGCAGTTACAGGCGCTGTTGGAGCGTTTGTAACGCTTCCAGCCTTTGTCTCTTCGTTTGCTCCAGTAATAAGTGCCTGTAATCCTGGAGTTACTCCTGCTGGGACGACTGCGGCTAGGCCTCTAAAATAATCCACTGTTGCAGTGGCAAGACCTGGAATTGCTATTTTTGCAAGACCAGAAAGTGTATCCGCGAGGTCTCCGCCAGCAGTTTGAACTGCCACATAAGCAGCGGTGAGTGCGTCTTGTGCGGTTACAACATTAAGTGCGGTTGCGGCCTGTCTGTCAGCAGATGATGCTTTTGCAGCATCCGCATCAATTACATCAGTTGTAGCCGTAGCAAGTTCAGAAGATGCTTCTGAAGCCTTTGCCTGAGTTTCAGATAGGCTAGTTTGAGCATCTTGATATTCGGCAAACGATATTTTGCCTAGACGATAATCTCGTGCTGCTTGTTCTGCTTGTTGTCTAGCGGTCGCAATCTGTGACTTTTCATACTTGGTTACATCAATGCCTTGATTGCCGCCAAATTTGTTTTCCGCTACGGTCTTTGCCCTGTTTGCAGCATTTACTGAAGCCTGAAGCATCTCAGTAGTATTCATTACCAAGAACTTTTCAAGGTCTACTTTTGCCTGGTCAAGGTTAATCTTTGCATTTACATACGCAGTAATTGTGCTTAGTTTAGTTGAAACCTCTGACATTATGGACTTCAGAAGGTCCGTAATGGGGGTCTTAATAAGCGACTTGGCAGCATTTACGCCTTCTGCAAACTTTGTTAAGAATTTTCCACCAAGTTGACTTGCGCTCTTGCCAGCAAGTGTTGTACTCATAAGGTCATATACGCCCTTAGAAACCTTCTTTCCTTGAAGTCTTACTGTCTTTGCTAGTTTTTCAGTATCTTCTGACTTTGATGATGTGCCACTGCCAGTTGCATTGTTGGCAATATCATCCCAGTTTGTTCCTGCTGCCAAGGCTGCTGCTTTTGCTGCTGCTATTGCTCGTGCCTTTGCTGCTGTCTTTGCTGCGATAGCAGCAAGAGGTGCTCGTTTTTCAATAGTAGAACTTGGAGCACCACTAGCCGTTACACTTGCATTTTGTTCTCCGCTATCCATTGCGGCCCAAATGTCTTTTACCAAGGCGGTTGCAGCACCTGTTGCAATTGAAGTACCGTCTTTAATTCCTTTTGCGATTCCTTGTGGGATTGGCATGCCGATTTCATCACGCATAACTTGCGATGGAGATTTAATCTTTAGTCTTTCCTTATATGCATCAATAATTGCCTGAGCACTATCTTTGGCTGTTTCTTGAAGCACTTCTTTTCCAGCATCAAGTGAATTTCCAAGACCATCTACAACCGATGTGGCAACATCTGCACCACCAGCAGCAGCCGTGGTACCAATAGTATCTTGAGATAATGTTCTATCATACCATTCTTGATTAAATCCAACTCTTTCTCCAGTGGCATCAATATTTTTACCTAATGCTTCAGTAAAGAATCTATCTACTTCTGCAAGAGTAACTCCACCTTTAGAAACAATTGCTGCTTTTGCTGCATCTAATGATTCTCCAAATGCTACTGATGCAAGTGCTGCTCTTTCATCTGCTGTTGCTGTTACAGGAGCATTTTCATATGCTGCATTACCAACATCAATTACCGCTTTTGCTGTATCAGCAAGGGCTTTTTTAGATTCTAGGGCTGCTTTTGTCCCAGTATCCCATACTCCTCCAGATGCTTTAAGTTTTGTTATGGTCCCACTAATTGCATCTGAATAACCAATTTCAGCATCAATACTGTTCATTTGTGAACTATATAGAGCATCCTGCCCACGCTTTACTTCTTTAAGTGCCTCTTGATATGCAGACATAACTGCTGCTATGCCATTAATTGCTGGATTAAGTCCTCCATTGAATGCCTGTGTAAGAGAAACTGACGCATCTGATACTTCATTTAAACTTAATGCTACGCTATCTGCTGCGGTTCCATATTTTTCAAATGTATTTAGAAGTTGAGATGTGCTTACTTCATTTGCTTTTGCACCATTTGTATTTTCTGCTGTTGCAACAATTAGGTCATCAAGTGCAGTACTGTATTTGCCAGTGTTGTTGGCCATAAGTTCAAGTACTGTTGCCCCTTTTGTGTTCCCTCCAGTTGCCTTAAATCCTGCTCTTGCCATTGCAACAGTTGCTGCTTCTGCATGAACCATTGAACCAGTAGATGCAAGGGTTTGCTCATACACAGTCTTCATTGACATTGCAAATTGAGTAACTGAACCAGTAGTTGAGTTAAGAGAATCTTTTACAGGATTAACAAAATCAGGAAATTTTTCAAATGCAGTTTCCATTGCTCTGCCAAAATTGCTTGCCTGCTGATTTGCTGGAGTAAACAAATACTTTGCGTAATCTCCAAAACTTTTTACATTTTCTGGAAGGAATTTTTTAAGATGTTCTGTACTTAAAACTTTTGCAAATTTTGCTTCTATTAGTTTAGTTCCGCCTTTTTCTGCTTCAGCAAGTCCTGATGCCAACATTCCTGCATCGACACCATAGAGTTGAGCGAAATAATCAATTGCTGGTTTTCTTGTAGCAGCATTGGCACCGAATTCTGATGCCATAGCAAGAGCACCAGACATTGCATCGTCTTTGCTCATTACAGCGTTTCTAATGTTATCTATTTCTTTTTCAATAGACTTGGCTTCTTTTTTTACTTTTCCTTCTTCGTCACGAGGAAGGAGGAAATCTCTAAATTTATCTGTATCTGTTTTTGCGTTTAGTTTGTCGCTGAGACCACTGCCAGAATAGTTATATTCAATTCCTACACCAATAACAATTGGAGCAACAACAAAGTTGCTTAATTCATCTTTAAGACCCCTAATTTGTGTAGTTGCTGAAACTACAGGCTCATTAAGTTTTTTAAACATTGAAATGGCTTTACTGATTGCAAATGTGATAACCATCATGCCAATCATCATTCCGCCCATCATTGCAATTGCTGGTCCAAGTGTTGCTTTAAATGTCTGAAGTCCAATTTTTGCTGCTGCTATGCTTAATCTAAACCAATTCATTCCTTGTGCTGCCGACATGCTGGCACCTTTGGTTACAAGCAATCCAATAATATTTTGTTTAAGGGTGTTACCCATTGTAATCAATGGGGGATTTGTGACTGCGGCGGCGGCACCTGTCGTACCAATTCCCACCGCCGCGTACTGTGCCGCCAGTCCAGCAGCAGTCATTGTTCCTCCTGCTCCAGCAAATGTTGAAGCAGTTCCTCCTACTGCTGCTCCAGCACTAGAGGCAGATGCTCCAACCATTCCCATTGTTTGTGAATACTGCTTACCAGTCATGATATTTGTAATCATTCCTGTTGTCTGGTCACGGAATCCATTTGCCATTGCTTGCAAAGCAACAGTGGTAAAAGCCTTTAATCTAATAAAAGTTGCAAGACTTTTAATAAAGATTGTCATGCCGATTGCTGCTCCAGCAAATCCTGCAGCAGTTCTTACAAGCCAATCATTCTGAGAAAAAAAAGTTAAAGCGCCAGCGGCAGATTTTCCTAGGTCAGCAAGCAATTTAATAAGAGGAGAAATTGCATCTCCAACCTGGATAAGTGCAACTTTTCCTTGAGCGGAAGCAGCATTCATTTTGTATCCAAGAGTTTCTTGAGCAACCTTAAATGCTTTATCAGCATCTCCTGCTGATGCTCCAATTTCTCTAAATATAATTGCGTTCTTAATCATGCTTGGTCCAAGCAATGCATTGATAGCAGTTAACGGACGAACATTTCCAAATACTTTTGCCATTGCAACAGCATTGTCGCCAAGAGCGCCTTTGAGTTGCTGAAATCCAGCAAACAGACCTTTACTCTGAATTGTCTCTCTCAATATTTCTGTTGATAGACCGTATTTTGAAAGTTCTTCTCTGGCTTCGGCGGTAGGCTTGAGAAGGCTTGAAAGAATCTGACGCAACTGGATTGCAGCAGTTCCCGCTGGCGCACCCTGACGAGTAAGTGCGGCTACTGAAGCAGCGGCATCTTGGAACTTAACTCCGAATGCTGCGGCTACTGGAAGCACCTTACCCATCGCTGGAGCGAATGCTGAGGCTTCTGCCTTACCTTCTCGTACGGCAGCAACCAAAATATCGGTTGCAATTCCAGCACTATACATTCCAGGGGTATAAGCGTTCATGACGCTGGTTGTAAGGTCTGCTACTGCCTGTACTGAGCCAAGACCAGCAGCGGCTGCTTTAGCGGAAGCATCAAGGGTATCCAGCGCTTCTGTTGTATCTGTAATACCAGCAGAAGTAATGAAGTAAAGAGCATCTGCAAGTTCTCCAGGAGCCTTACCTACATTGCCAGCCATCTTGAGAACGGCATCACCCATTGTCTTGATGTCTTTTGTACCTACGCCTACAAGTCCCTTAATGAGACTCATTGAGGTTTCAAAGTCTTTAGACGCAGTGATTGCGGCCTTGCCAATTTTCATTAAAGGCATGGCGACCTGATAGTTCATCAAACTACCAGTCATACGCATTGCGTCACCAGCACCACGCCATGTTGGGATTGTGCTCATCATCGAACGGTTCATACCGCCGACTTGACCAGTCAATCCACTTACAGCAGAACTTGCTCCACCAGCGCCTTTGATGACATTGCTGAACATCCCTTGTGCAGCATTAGCACCGTTAACTTGAACAAAAATTTGTTGATTTAACGGGGGTAAGTTAATACCTCCACCACCTGCTGAACTCATATCACAAGTATTTCATTAGTTGCAGGCAAAAGCAAATGAATCCATCATAAATAGAATCATAAACTATTGCTTTACATCCATGCCCATTGCCTTAGCGAATTGCATGATGTCTGAGCCTTGTGCTTTTTGTTGCATCATCCCAGAACTTTCAAAGACAATCGCTGCCTGTGCTGGGCTTGATTCCCAAAATTCAGTTAGGCTTCGTCCAGTTTTGGCCCAAGTGATGAGCCACTCTTTCCACGGGAGGGTTTTGGTTCCTTCGGAAGTTGCTTTTCTAGTTCGGCGTTTATCGCCTGACGCTGTTCTTCTGCGAGTTTTTCCGCCTGGCGTAGGAGACGACTCGCTGTGGTAGGGTCCACGCCGTTACAAATTGACCATGCCATAGCAATTGCATTTTGGTAGTCAGTTAGCGCCCCTTCCAACATTGATTCACCGATTTTTTCTTTGTCTTGTGCAAGACACATTGACAAAGTTTCGCGAACCGTGCTGGTTCCGCGTGTTTCCTGCATTTGCTGCCATTTTTCAAGGTCACCGAAACGGTCCTCGATATCGGCAATGGTGTTGTGATTGAAGCGAACATAAGCGGTGTGCTTTTCGTATTCGCCTTCTTCATCAAATTTGCGCTTCCATGCTCCACCTTCACTGCGCTCAACGACCGCAAGAAGGATTGGAACACCTTTGTTCTTTAATACAATTGGGGTATAGTCCATGCACACACTATACACATAGGGTGGGTATAAAGCAAATGACGGCCCTTTCGAGCCGCCATTTGTAATTTTGGACTAATTTGAATTAGGCTGTAAGGCCAGTTGCTGCTTCGCGGAATTCAACAGTACCGAAGTTCGTGGTGTACGAGGACAGAATTGCTTCTGCGTCGAACTTTGGCTGACCGAAGTTGTCGGTCGAGCCACCCATGATTGAACCACCAGTTACTTGGCACTTATCAAGAACCATTGCAATTTCAGCAAGGTCTGATTCGATGTCATTAATCAAGAACTCAACCTTGAAGTAAGGAAGGCTACGACTGTTGAATGAGTAAGAGGAGATTTCACCATCTGGTGCTACTCCATCGCTTGTAATCCCGCCACCATAAATAACGCTCATAACCAAAAGGCTAAGTTCGCTGTATGTAGCAGAGAAGTTAAGACGGTCAATCTTACCCTTCTTGGCAAGAACCTTACCGCCGTCACCTTTAAGTTCTGCAGTTACAAAGTTTGCTTCTACTGTTACTTCTTGAATACCAGGAACATCAACGGCATCGCCGTATGTTACTCCTGCATCGGTATCGGTAAGCAAAGGATAAACCTTGCAATCCGCAACATCGAATGTGATTGTTGACCTGTCTGATGCCATTTTTTTTAACTCCTAAGTCCTGAGATTATACTCATTTTATACCTCTACTTATGTAGAAGTGTGGAAGGGTAATGATTAAATAAGTGAAAGAATTTCGTTACCGACAATACCAGTTGGCTCAGAGCCGACTGATGCCTGAAACTTCTTTACAGCCTCATGTGTGTAAGCACAGAAGATTCCAGTAGATGGGCAAGCAATGCCTGCTGCTACCAAATATTCCTGAACACTCTTAATATCACGACCTGCGTCGCCTCGCTTGTAAGTCTTAGTTGACGCAGCAGCAACCTTAGGTGCCTTGGCCTTCTTGACTACTTTTGCTTCTTCGACGACTTCTACAGCCTCAACCTCTACGGCAGGTGCTTCTTCTACGGCAGGTGCTTCTTCTACGGCAGGTGCTTCTTCAGCAACTACTTCCGCTTCGACAATTGCTTCAACCTCAACAGATACTTCTGCTGGTGTTTCTGGGGTGTCATTAAAATCTGTCATGTCTATTACTTTCAGGCTGCTGGTTTATCACCAAAGAAAGAGGCAACCGCTGGGTCACCAATCTTCTTTGATACTACTGCAAACGCAGTGGCCAGCATAGGGATGGCCATTGCCATGAGCGCAGGGTCAACATTGTACTTGCTCATGAAATAGATTGCAATGCCCATGACACCGCCCTTTACGCCTTGGTCGCTTACTTGTCCCATAAATACCTCCAGAAAGATTTAAAAGTATTTTCGCATCTATTATCGTATAGACTAACTACCACTGGAACGCTGAGAGATTCGGCGCATTAAGTCAGCCAGAACAGAATGAGAAACTTCTGTATTTCCATCTGTCACAGAATTGACGATTCCTCTTTTTTGTTCTATCAATTCATAGATATCTTCGTCGATTGTTCCTGCACACATAATATAATAAACTTGAACATTATTTGTCTGTCCGTAACGATGGCATCTATCTTCTGCTTGGTCATGAATTGCGGGTGTCCAGTCTTGCTGAACAAAAAGGACATCTGATGCGGCTGTCAGCGTGATGCCTACAGAACCAGCCTGAAGGTTAAGAACAATTACTCGTGCTTTAGGGTCATTCTGGAATGTGTCGATTGCATGCTGTCGTTCATCCATCTCGTCTTTTCCGCTAACACGCAGGCCACCATACTTTTTAGCCAAGGTATCCACGATGCTCACATTGTGGGCAAAGACAACAAGTTTTCTATCTGTGGATTCCAGGAATAAATCAATCCATTCATATGTTGCATCCATCTTGGCTTCTGTAGCGAGTTTCTTTAGAACTCCTGTTTTCAGCAAGTGCTGTGCCGAGTCTTTTGCCTTATAGCCATTCTCGGCAAGGAATGAAACTAGGTCCTTCTCAGCCCGCATATAAGCAAGCATCTGAGATGGGGAACCAGTTACGGTCACGATGTTGCGTGACTTCTCTGGAAGGTCTTTAAGTACATCTTCCTTAATGCGGCGGATATAGCAGATTTGACGCAATCTAATGTTCAACTCGTTGGTATTAGACGCTCCAGATGTATCCCAATGGTAACCATCGTAGTAAGCACCCGCATAGCGCTTCAGGAATGCCCACTTGCCACCAAACTTGCCAAGTACTCCCAATATATCTAATTGGCTTACAATCTCTTGTGGGGCGTTTGTGATGGGCGTACCGCTAAGAAGAAGTACCATTCCAGACTGAGGAACATACTTTGCTATCTGCATAACATTCTTTGTTCGTGTAGCAGATGGATTCTTTACATAATGAGACTCATCGCAAATCATTGACTTGAGATTCACAAACTTTAGTGCCCCAACAAAGCGAGTTATAATGTCATAGTTTGTTATAATTACATCTGCTTTTGTAACTTCATCTTTGGAATTAAGAATCTTTACCTCGCGATGAGGTGCCCACTTATTCCATTCACGAGACCAGTTCTCTTTAAGAGACTTGGGGCATACGACAATTACTGGGTAAGCGTTCTCTTGTTCAATTGCTGCAATAGCCTGAATTGTCTTTCCGAGACCCATTTGGTCTGCGATAAAGCACCTTCTGGTCTCAATGGCGTATTTAACTCCAGCCTTTTGATAAGGCATAAGTTCTCCAGTAAGACCAGATATCTGGATATCGGCATCGGTGGCGGAAGAACTTTCTAGGCGGTCAGCGGCTGAGGTGATGCTGCCTTCCATCTCGTTCTTGATATCAGCATCGACATCGAACGAAAACCTAAAAGCAAACTGCATCAACTCTTGAGTTATATTTGCAGTCCAGCGCTTATCTTTGGTATCCCACTTTTTCCCAGGAAGAGACTTGATTGCCTCAATTACTTCTTCGTTATATTCGAACTCAACTATTGCCTGTTTTTTATATGGATAAATACGCCTGGCAATCTGCTTTGGTTTTGGCTTATCTTCAACATTAAAAGCGTCTAGTGGAAATCCATATGACTCAGCAAATTCTTGTAAGTCTTTTACATACCTACTGCTTACAGTCCATACGGAATGCTTTGGATTCCAAGATGCGGTAGGAAGGTCTGCAATAATATCCACCAATGATTGCTCATATGGGAATACTATTGAGTATAAATTTCCATGCTTTTTAATGGACTTCATTTAGAAATATAAAGGCTTTCGTTGTAGATTGCTCGGCGCTCTTTGGGAGTAGTACCACCCCAAACGCCAAAAAACATCTGGTTCCTAACAGCATAGTCAAGGCACTCTTTGGCTACTGGACATTCTGCGCAGATTAGTTTTGCATTTCTGTAAAGAGCGTACTCTTTTCCAGCCTGTTCCTCTGATGGAAAAAACAATTCTGTTTTACTTCTGCAGACTGCTTGTTCAAGCCACGGTTCTTTAAGACTCATGTATTCCTTTATATTAATTTTTATCTTGCTAAAGCAGACCAAAGTTCAAGGTCATGTGATTCTGGAGATAACCCAGCAGACTCACTTTGCTGCTTGTGAATCATTATAGCGGCTGCAAGCAATTCCGCACGGGAATTATTATCATTTCCGCCAAACATCATTGTTTTAACTTCTGTAATTCTGCGTTGCAATCCAGCCTTGTATCGTAAGGCTTTTCTTTGCCAAGCATCAAACTTGTCTTTTTCAAACTTATATTCTTCCGTATTTACAATGTTCAACTTGACATCTTCTGTCATCATTGAAACCCTGTCACGGTGATATGTCATTTGCGAATCAAGTTCGTTTAATGCATTGATTAGCGCATTGAGCCAACTATTGTGTTGCTCTGGATTGTTGAGAAATTCAACTTCCTCTTCGGTTGCTTGTCCCTTGCATTCGCGCTTGGCAATGTCTTGGATGTCCATGTATTCCTACTTATTGTATCTTTATAAAAATACGGGCTACATAGGTAGTTTTGTCCGTAAATTAATCTCTATTAAAAATCGCGCCGAGCAAGTGAACTGCTAGCGATACAAGACTGATTATAATGCCATAGGTGCGCGTTTGACCACTAAGGGTGATAAGTACCAATCCAGTACCACCGATTGTCCATGCAAGTTCATTAGCCTGCTCTGCAATTTTCTTAAACATATGTATCTCCTACTATTTTGTTTTTCTTGAATTCTTTTTGGTTTCCACTGGAGCGCCACCACCAGAAGGTCCACTTGGATTGCTATTACCACTAGGTGCGGTTGGTGCACTTGTACCAGTAGCACCCATTGCTGTCATTGCCGCACCTGCTGCTGCGGAGGCAACTATGACTCTTCTTGTTGAAACATCTACAGAAGAACCAAGCGGGACATACACATCAATAACCCCATCAAATACATTGATTTCTGTTTCAAATGATTCGCGTACTTCTGTGGGTGCTTCCTGTACGGCATCTACAAGTTGCGCTGCTTGTTCTGGAGAAACATCCGATATCTGAACAGCATCAAAAATTTCTGCTGCTTGGTCACCATCGACACTTTGAAGCACTTTTGAACTCGTGGCAAGTTCCGTTGCTTGGTCTTCAGTTATTCCATTTTCAACAATCGCATCGACTGCGCTTGCAACTTGTTCTGGACTAACTGTTTCAGATTCAAGGATTCCCACAACTTCAGCAAACTGCTCTGCGTCCAAAGGCTGGTCTAAGACATTAGAGATGACTGATGCAAATTTTTCATCCGAAATTGGCTTATCAAAGATTACATCCAGAACGGCAGTCAACTCTTCTTTAGATAATGGTTCGGCAAAAACCTGGTCGATTACTGCAGAGAACTGCTCGCCAGTAAGGGGCTTATCAAGAATTGTATTAACTGCGGCACCAAGTTCTTCTGGACTTGAGGCGGAAGAAACAACATCCGCTACTGCTGAAGCAAGTGCTGCTACTGATGCCGTAGTGGGGTCAATCAGGGCCGCTTTATCTTCCAGAATCGGTGGAAGGGTCGTTGTGGTGGTTACAACTGGAACCAAGGTTGTTGTTGTCGATGTAGTCGATGTGGTCGATGTTTCAACAACTGGCTCAAATATCTTGTTAATTAAGGCAGTTGTGGTTGTAGTCGGCGCTTCTGAAGTTGTTGTGACGACTGGTTGCTCCGTAGTGGTAGTTACTATTCTTGGAACTTCTGTCGTGGTGGTCGTTGTACTGGTAGTAGTAGTCGTACTTGTTGTACTTGTTGTAGTAGTCGTACTGCTTGTGGTAGTCGTATTTGTTTCTGTTACGCCAGTTATCTCGTCTGAATAAGCAGAGTAAACTCTTTCCGTATCGTTGTCTGCACGAACTCTAATCTTGCATGATACATCAGATGACAAATCTTCAATAATGGCATTTGTGGTTTGGGAAATAGCACCTAGATGTGGTTGCGAACCGTCATTGCAATCAACGAGAACTATGTATCGCTCTACTTCAACATTGGATTGTTCTGGTGCATCCCAACTTATATAAATTTTGCTGTCATTTACTGATATAACTTGAACATTAGTGGGAGCATTCAGGTATGGAGCCAGAGTCGTAGTCGTTGTGCTGGTTGTAGTCGTTGTTGTGGGGGGAGCGTTTGTTGCTTCGGAGTTTGTCTCTACTGTATAAAACTCGCCATACCATCCATCTGGATTACCACAGCAGACGCTTGTCCTTAGGCGATAAATACCAGTCTGCTGAACATCATAAGAAATGTAAGAATCCAGACCGTAGTAGTCGTCATTGACTGCCAATACGGAATCATCGCTGTCATATAGCCACAACTGGCTATCAATCCCATAAGACTGGGCAGTTGCTCGTGCCGTAAAGGTGCTTCCAGAGTAAAGATTAAAATAGAAATCTTCAGGACCATGAGTTGTTAAAACACTGCTTTGAGCCACTACTGAATCGGCTTTTACCGTATTGGCAGCAAAGTTTCCTGCTACCAATTGAATTAAAGCATAGATTATTAGGGAAACACCTATTTTTTTGGTCACATAGTAATCATAAAATTATTTTATGAATAGAATATGTACTTCTTTTGAGTGACTTATTCTGGCTTAGGAAGTGCTCGCCAAGCGGCTTCAAACTTCGCAGCATCCTTAGCCATCTCTGGAGAAAGTTCTACATGCAACCACTTACCGCCAAAAGAACCAGCGTTGTCATCTTTTGTAAAAATCTTTACGCCTTTGGCCCCTTCGCCACGGCTGCAGCGGAAGCCTCTTCCGAAACCTTGGTTCTTGTCTTTTGTATTGGTATCAAAGGCATAGTCGTGGATTTCTTCAATGCCCAATGCCTCTGTGTTGGCCAAGAACCAATCCCACATAGCCACACCGACCTTGCGGTCTGTATATCCAAGGTCAATAGCGGCACCAGTAGCATGAACAGACATCCACTTTTCCATGCCAGGGTCGCCCATTTTCTTGCCTTCAGTATGAGAATTTCGCATCAATCGGGCGACATAAATCCCCATATTGGTTGCTTTCCAGCGCTTGTTGCAAAGTTCAGCAAGTTTCTGAGTTCCAGGCTGTGCGCCTTTTCCATCGAATGAAGGGTAATAAGAGTATTTTCTGGCCATGTCTAAATTGTATACCAGTATAGTCTGATTATCTAATTAGACCTTAACTCATACCATCCCTTACCCCATAGGGATAAGAGGCGTGTGAAGTATTGCTCATACATGATTCCGACAGCATCAAGGCCATAACGGTCTTTTGAGTACTGGCTGATTGCTGCTCGGTCAAGGTGTTTTGCGGCTTCGGCAGCATCGACAAACTCTTGAAGAGTGTGACATCTGAACCCAGTAACGCCATCAATGACGGTTTCTGTGAAAGCGCCCCAGTCAGTTGATATCACTGGAGACCCACAAGCCATCGCTTCGATAGCAACAGTCCCAAAAGGCTCTACATAAATAGTGGGTGTAAAGGTGGCGATTGCTCCACCCATTAACTTGGCTCGCTCTTCTGTTCCGACAACGCCGACATACTCGCCGTACTCTGGCGGTACACCCTGTCCAGCAATCACCAGACGCTTTCCTAGGGCTTTACAGACCTCAACTGCAATCTGATAGCCCTTACGCTCAATTAAGCGTCCTATGTACAGGTAGTAGTCGTCTGGTTCTTCCTGTAAAGGGAAGTCCTTAACATCAATATAACTTGGAATAACGGTGTCAAAGAACTTGCCGTCAAGGGCATGGGGGTCGGTAACTTTGGAGCCATAGCAGGAGTGCATCCATGCGTAGGACTCAAATACCTTGTAGTTGGCAAACGACCCACCATAGCCAATCCCAAACTCCACGCTTAGTTCGTCTGGAAATGCGTCAGCAATTGGCTTAGAGGCATAGCCAGCGATAAGGCAAATAAAGTCCTTATGCTCTAGGCGCTCCTTAATGCCTTCAATTACATTGCCATTGAATGTCTGCCAGTGCGGAAGATTCCAGTCAAAAGAAGCGGCTGAGTAATGCCCGCCACCGACAGCCTCTAAACGCTGTTCTTCGGTAATGCACATGATGTGCTCGTCACAAGGGGCTTCGTTGAACTCCCCACCATAGAGAAAGACGGTATGACCGAGGTCTTTCATCATTATGCAAAACTTGCGGACTTTTTCCGTATAGGCACAGGCGGTGAAGTCCTCTGTCGTGTTCGTATGGGGCAAACTAACTATATGAAAGCGCATCCCGAAATACTAGCAATAAACTGGTTTAATCGCCAACTGGAACAACAATTTTCATTGTGTCCCCTTCAAGGTTTTAATAAACTGCGCCGATGTCTTCAATGGTCAAAAAAGCAAAGCGTGTCGATGTGCGTTGGAGTGTTGGACTTCCTGATGTGGAAAATGTTGATGCTTTTGCTGTGATGACGGTTGCGCCTGCGGTCAATGTTCCGACATAAATACAACTACACGATGAATAAGTAGTATTTGACGGAACATGAGGCGACGAGGCTTCCATCAGCAGTTGCGCGCCGTTATATACAAACATCGTTTGACCCGTGCCTGACGATGTTACACTTCCTCTGATGCGCGGCTCGTAATAAGTAATACGATACAAACGCCCCGCAACCGCTGTAAAACTTGCCGAAGTCAATGTCGTGACAACTGAAGTAGTCAAAATATAGTCTGTCCCGCTTGTGACCACATTTGTCATTATGCCTCGTGGTGTTGATGGACTCGTAGCACCAGTCGGACCTTGCGCACCAGTCGGACCCTGCGGACCCGTAGAGCCAGTAGGACCAATCGGACCCTTGATGCCGTTAGCAATTTGAGGGTCACGAATCATGGTGTAATCCTATTGACAAAACCATAAACAGAAATATACCCCGTCCAAACAGGCGATTCACCAGAAATAATTAAACCGCTGCTCCCATCACCAGATACAATTTGCCCTTGCAAAATGCTAGTTATAGAATTTGGAGGAAGAAGCAATCTGATGATTCCTCCTTCTACTTCGCCTGCATAAACAGAGAAATTTATAACTACAGTTTGCTCTGCAGCATCTGTATTTTTAGCCCAAAGCCATACTTCGTCAAGAATTGTTGAACTAGAACCTGTTGTATGAATGGTCATTGGAAACGCATTTGTTAGACTTATTAATTGCCCTTGTGACGAGCCACTTAGTTTCTTTTTTTCGTATGTAGCCATAATAATTTCCTAACTAAAAACTTGAACTTCAAGAATGTTTGCGACAGCAGCCAAGCCTGTTGCTCCAGTTGCACCAGCGGTTCCACTGGGCCCTGTAGCGCCAACATTACCTTGGATGCCTTGCGGTCCAGTAGCACCCGTCAAACCTGTTGGACCAGTTGGTCCGACTATGCCAGTAGGACCAGTAACTCCTGTTGCTCCAACTGGACCTGTAGCGCCGACTGGGCCAGTTGCGCCAGTGTCGCCAACATCTCCAGTTCTTGCAAAAGTAATTTGGATGTCATCAGCATCCACGAAACTTGTTACCGAACCACTCATGAACGAAACAGGAACATGGTAGTGATTGTTGTAGTGGAAATGCGAACCAGTTATGGAAAAGAAAGCATAATCATCAGGAGTTGCTGCATCGTAGATTTTAAAGTTACCCTTGATTGCGGATGATGAGTCGTCAATTGTGTCAAGGAAACCTTGTGTCAAAACTGCGTTAGCGTCGTAGAACGAGATATAAAGAGTCGTTGCGCTGCTTATCGTCGTGTTGTCAAACCCAAGTATTCCACTTGGGAAGGCATCGTGGATTTCTGTCGGGAATGAAGTCTCATAGGTATATTCAAAGGTCGCTCCACCGAATGTTCCCTGTGGTCCAGTTGCGCCCGTTGCTCCAGTAGCACCTGCAGCACCAGTTACGCCAGTAGGCCCTGTCGGTCCAGTTACTCCATCAATCCCGTTACTACCGTCCGAACCGTTTGCTCCAGCGGTTCCTGAAGGACCAGTTGCTCCGACATCGCCTTGGATTCCCTGAACGCCAGTAGGTCCTGTTGGTCCGATATCTCCAGTTGTGCCAGTTAGCCCTGTAGCACCCGTGAGTCCTGTGGCACCAGTAAGGCCAGTAGGGCCCTGAACTCCTGTTGGTCCTGTCGGACCCTGTACGCCTTCTAGTGATACATTGAGCACCCATTTACCACTGGAATAGGTCCATGTTTTACCACCGACTGTATAGTTGTCGCCTTCTAGGGGTAAATCTGGAAAATCAATAGCCATATTGACCAAGTTTACACCATGAAGGGCATAAGGTCTGTGTTAGTAAAAATGCTTGAATATGGACAGAATTGCCAATATTACCCATGCCACATTAAACAAAATAATCGTGGGCAATGTTTTTTTCGTGGATGTCCAAATAAGGCTAACGCTAGATATAACGGCAAAAATGTATAGCCACCAAATCTGGGCATCAAATAGTAGCCCTGGGAAAATGATGGCTATCTTTGTGGTAAATCCCCACGCTTCAACAATGTTTACTTTTGTCCAGTAATCTCGTGAACTCATGGTCTTCACTGCGACAATAATTTTCTTGAAAAACATGGCTAGAATCTAGCACATGTTTATAAATGTTAACGACCTTGAAATGCCCAAAATGGCATCGCGTTTTGAGTTGAAAGCAGACGGTATAAAGCGTTCCGACTTTGTATCAATGGCTCGTTCAGTTGCTGAAAGTACATGGATAGCAAAAAGTGGGCTTGGGTACAACATCCTTTCTTATAACGATGTACAGGCAGTTTTAAAAGATAGTCGCTGGCATGCCGCCATCGGTCTTTTGGCAGATTTAAACCCGTACACAACGCCTGAATTTAAGCAACGCAGAAAAACATCAATGCTCGCTATTGATGGAGAAGCACACCGTCGTCTTAAAAAACTCGTTAGCCCTTATTTTTCTCCTGCCTTGGCGGAACGAATGCGTCCAGAAATGCGTCAAGTAATGTCTGAACTTATTGAGCCACTTATTGGCAGCCAGTTCGACATTAGTAAAGAGGTCTTTAGCAAATACCCAACTAAGATTATTTGCCGAATACTTGGGGTCCCAGATACGGAGTTAGAAAACTTCACCAGATGGTCAGAAGACATCCTAAGCAACTGGGGTAACGACTTTAGTAAATCAACTGAAAGAATTCTTGCATCCCAAGAGGAGATGGATGAATATATTGGGTTTATTATTGCGCAACGACGCGCAGTACCTAAAACAGATTTAATCTCGATGCTTGTTCTGGCACGGGATGGCGAAGATTCCCTTAATGATGAAGAGATAACAACGCTCGTTGAAACGCTAGTCATAGCAGGGATGGACACAATCCATCATCAACTTGGAATTATGTTAGTCACTCTGCTAGACAATCCTGATATTTGGAACGACTTTGTATCAAATTCTAATAACAGGAATAAAATCATTGAAGAACTTTTACGCATGGACGGAACTGTCTGCAATACGGGAAGAATTGCCTCCGAAGACATAACCCACAACGGTATTCTGTTTCCTAAAGGAACGATTGTTTTTATCAACCTAGCCGCAGCAAACATGGACACATCAGTATTTCCAGAACCTGATGTTTTGAACATTGCACATGACGAACAACATTTTGCGTTTGGAGGGGGTCTACACAAGTGCATTGGTGCCGCTTTGGCCCGTGCTGAAATCCAGGTAGCCCTAGATGTTATTGCTGAAAAAATGCCAGCAATTAAGAAAACTGGTGAAGTTCTTTACTCTCCAGAAAATTCTGCTGTTTATGGTCCTGTGTCGCTAACAGTATCTGCTTAACTTCTTCCTCATTCAGCACTATACCAACCTGCAAGCATGCAGATTTAAGCCTGTCCAATTCGCTCACAGGTCATCAAGCATTTCTTCAAAAGATTTCTTTGCATAATCAACAGACAACTGTAAAACCCACGCTTTAAATTTGTCAGACGCTTCTGGGTATGGGTGAGGAATTACCTTGTAGTCAGTCTGGCCTTTAAGAAATTTTGCTAGATGCATGTCTGGCATAGCGTCAATCTCGTCAAGAATTTCTTGTGGAGGATTTAATGTATCAAAAACAAGTTTTGAATAGATAGCCATAGGGTAGTCAGAGTTGAATGGCTCTTCTACAAGAAAAGACCACTCACGCATGTTTTTAAATAGTTGAAACATTGATTTTCCAACCCACATAGTTGATGGCGTTGGGTCTGACTGAATATCAAACCATTCTCTCATTTCAAGGTATGTAATATAAAAATGCGGCGTAACTGCAATCGGATGTTCAAACTTGGCAACTTGAGGGGTGGCAAGAATTACATCAGAAACAGAAGTTTTTGCATAAAAAGAATGAGCATGCGAGGCATATGGGGTTCCCTCGGTTGGAACGACTCCACTAAATGAAATATTATCGCAGCGCTCGGTATCTCCTTCTCCAGTAGTTTCCCCCTCAACCAGGAATATGCATTTCTCAAGCATGAACACGCCCTTTAATGAGGGGTCAGAATTGCGAAGCAGTGTTTCTGTATCAAGCACTTTCAAGTTCTCCAAGTTTTACCATCAAAGTGGTCAAATTCTTTGAATGTCTTTCTAGTTCAATCAATTTAGGATTTATGATTCCAGTTGTGCTGTTTCCGTTTGGATGCACATATGTTGAGTAGTCGAACGATTCTGTATCTATCCCCAACTCCACGCACAAAGCGTAGATAGCCATAGATAAAGATTTCTTCATTCTCTGAAGTGATGCAATTTTTTCTTCAGTTGTTAAGAGTTCACTTATCCCCATAATTATCTCCACCGCTTAATTAGACTGTTGATTAAGCCCTGTTTGGTGTTCTCTAGTTTTTTGTCCACCCGTGTTCGTTCCCGCCTGTATGTGGCTCCTGTTTCCCTAGGGGAAACAAATCCTGAACCGAATCCAGTACTTGCGTAGTACTTGAAGTCTGATTCGTCATTAAACAAAACTTTTGTAAAGTCAGAGTCTCTCTTGAACGGAATAAGTTGAGCAATCGGAGTGTTGTATTTAAGTGAAAAGGGTCTATCGCCTATTAGGTTTAAAACAACATTCACGGAGTGATAATAGTCTGTATGAACAATTGCTGGGACAACGGTATAGTCTTCGCTGGGTTCCCAGTAGCAAGGAACTATTAGTGTTGACCATCCTGGAGCGGTCTCTATTCTCCAAGGGTTAATTAATTTTGGATACTGCCCTGTTTCTATTTTACGCACACTAGTCATTGGACACTCACCAGTGGATTCATGGTTGAAGCCCGATGCTTGTCCAATAGATGTTGGTTGCCCTCCAGTCACTGCTGAAGGATAAAAGTCATCTGCGCCAGTTTCCCATGTACCATTATTGTCTGGACGAAAACGATAGTTTGTCCACATTGGAAGAGTTACGCCAGCCGCAAGAAGGTCAATAGTGCCAACACATTTCCGCAATCCTGCGCCTTCTTTGCTGATACGCCTAAACCAGTCTGGCAAATTTGTTAAATTGTTTGCAAATGGGGCGGACTCCATGAGTCTGTTGTCTGTCGGAGTAAAGCGTATTTCTCCTGGTTTAACTTTGGGTTTTTTTTTCATTTTAACTCCACTCTTCATCAACTAATTTTATTTCTCTCAAGGATTGAGCATGGTCAACCAAAACATGGTCATGTCTATAGTGTTTATAGTCGTTCAATTGTCTCTCTACTGCCTCGCGTAAATGAAGAGATTCAATCACTCTCGTACATGCATCCATATTGATAATTCCCTGCCCTTGCCCAACATGTGTTAGGTGTGGCGCAGCAAACATTTCCCCATGATTATTGGAAAAGTCGTATCGTGTTGGCGGACGCTCAGACCACAAGTCAATAATTTCTTGTAATTCTGAGTTTACTGGCATGTGTGACATTTCTTGCCAAAACTTTGAATCTTGTCTGTCGCCATAATAATGCAGTCGTATCATTGTCAAGATATTGCGCATCATCTCGTTTGAACTCTTATTGTAATGTTTTTGAGAAGCCGTATGGGATGGAAGATATGAAGCAAGATACGGGATAGCCGCTCTTACTTGCTGAATTGTAGAACCAATACTGGTTGCCTCTAATGGTTCAACAAAAGAAGAAGCCAAACCAACAGCGATACAGTTTTTTTGCCAAGGCTCTTTCAAGTGCCCAGCATCAAATTTAATTATTTTTGGGTCTTCAGGAAGTTTATATCCAGACATTTGTTCTGCTTCCCGAATGGCCTCTTCTACAGAAATGAACTCATCGGAAAATACATAACCGTTACCTCTGCGTTCTTGCGTCGGAATTTCCCACATCCAACCAGAACTTGCTGCCCGCGCCCTCGTGTATGGGCGTATTTGTCCATTCGGGTCGCTTTCTGTCGGGAAAGCAATTGCTGTATTGCAAAGCAAAAATTCACTAAAGGAACTCCACTCTGCATTGCCAACTTCTTTCATCAACACTTTGCTGAACCCAGATGCATCAAACCAAAAATCAGCCTCTACTGCATCGCCTTGTTCTGTGAGAACAGACTTGATAAGACCGTCTTCGTCTTTTGTAACAGACCCAACTTCTCCATCAATAAATTTAACATTCCTTCTAAAAGCAAGTTTTGTAAAATACTCGTTTAGTTTTACTGTGTCAAAATGGAACTGATTGGTGTTCTTGTGCAAGCCTTCTCTATTGATTTTGTTGCGTACCATGCCAACGCTTGATGTTTGGCTTGTAAGTGTTTTACCAGATTCAATAATTCCCATATAGGCCGCAAAAAAGCCGTAACAAAAAATATCGTCAACATGGCCAACGCTGTGAAAGTAATCTTTTGTATGCGTGGTCCAATTTTCGTAGCGTATTCCATACTTGTGGGTAGCCAGCGTCTCTATCAACATCTCCTCAAGAGGGATATCTACTAGTTCCATAAACTGTTTCCAGTGTTCCGTGGAACCCTCTCCCACTCCAATAATACCAATCTTGGAAGATGACAGTACTGTTATCCCACAAGTTGGGAAAGCCCTACGCAAAATAAGTGCAGTTATTAGGCCTGCAGTTCCTGAACCCACTATGCCAAAGTTTTGTAAACGGTCTTTCATGATTTTCCTATCCTTGATACCAAGTAACAAGCGAATATTTCACACCTGCTGTTACAGGGTGTGCAATGTGTAGATACGGAAAGTTCGATGGAAACAAAATAACTCTTCCGCATATTGCTTCAACACTAACATCAAAATGGGGGAACTCTAAATGTCCCCCTTCTTCTGGGGTGGACAGAAATGACACCATGCTGTACACCCTGCGATTATCTGGAGCATGGTCATGATGTGGTTTGTATTCAGATTGTTCTAAATACTTCAAAAGAGAATATCCCTCATGCATCGCAGTTGGAATTAAAAATTCATGTCTGTAATCTTCCGACGCTTCTTCAATCGGATTTCTAATTTCTTTTGTAAAAAACCGCGATAATTCAGTTTCGGGGTACGGTTTCATTAGTGGGATTAGAGAACACGACAGGGAAGTTCTATAAGAAGTCGCCTGCCCTGACCCTACAGAAGAACCATCCCATGACAATTCGGACCATTCTGAGCCTGTTTCTTTTTCCAGACTATTTAAAAACTTGTTTGCTTTGTCCGCAGTGAATACATCCTCATAAAGAGATATGCATGTTCCTAGTTTTGTATGTTTCATATTACGATGAAATCTCCTTTATAATATGTCTCACCGTTATTATCAACAATATCGAACTGATGTAAACCTAGCGTATAGAAGCGTGAACGGAATCTAAGAGAATGTTTTGTAATAACCATCGGCTTTATTGTTTGAGCAATAGAACTCGAGTCCATCACCACCATGTGTGTATTCCTCGGAAAATCAATAAATTCATTTGTAATGTCTAGCATGTGTATAAAGCCCACTTTTACTTCGTCCATACAGTCGGTAAAATCGTCTTCTGGAAAAGACTTAATACAAATTCTGTCAATATCTTCTTCTATACGAATCGATAATTGAGACTCTCTTGACAGTTTTATTGCTTCATCTGGCACGCCACCCATACTGGCTGGCACGCAAACAAATCGCTTCATTCAATCTCGGTTAATTTTCTCTCAATTAGTTCTACGCTATTAAGAAGAGTTTCTAGTCTCTGCTGCTCGCCTATTAAAACTTCCGAGATGGTGTAGTTTGCTGGGTCAAAAACATCGGGGTCAATGTTTGAACGGAGAAGCAAGTGAAAAATTTCCGACTTAACATTTCCTAAACTGCTTTCCAGTACGGCTTTTTTTTGTTGTGTATTTAGACCGTAGTCCATGTTGTCTCCTCTATGAGTTTATGAGTAGGTATGCAGAGCCTGAGGTTGCACTTACGCTACCATACGACCCTGCTGCTGTGTCGTATGAGATTGTCCCAGCGACTGCATCCGATACGACCAATATGGCTCCACCGCCACCTCCGCCGCCAGCATCTCCCGTTGCTCCTGTTGCACCAGGTGTTCCAGAAGTTCCAGGCGAGCCTGAAGGACCAGTCCTTGCTGGCGCACCAGCACCAGTGCTTGTACCGTCATTTACCCCACCAGCGCCACCCGCATAGTGTGCAGAAGCGTCTGCGTTGGGGTGCGAAGCCGAGTGTTGAGTGTGGGTGTAGTCGGCACTCGAATGAGGATGGTGTGCGTGCGTATGGCTATGGTGTGGAAGACCAAAATGCGCATGCGTATGGCCGTCATGCCCACCGAATGAGCCATGATAGACCTTGGTGTGGTGATGGCCGTTGCCGTCTGGTTGGTAATGTGAATGGTGTCCATTCGGTTTTTGATGGCTATGTGGCGGAAGGTGCACCCAGTGACCTATGCCGTTGTAATGAGGAACCCATGCATGCCAATAATGACCATCCCAGTGCGTAACACCGCCATGCGGACCATCATTGTGGGGGTGATGGTAGTGGCCGCCATGATGCCAGTGACTACCCTCGTAATGACCCAATTTACCGCCGTCAGCATGGGGCTTGACTATGTGTCCATGACGGTCGGAATGTATTGTTGTGTGGTTGTGATGATTGTGCGTTCTTGAGTGTGGGGCATGAGTGTGGCCTGGAGCCACATGGTGATGGTCTGTACGGTTTGGAGCAGCCGTTCCATTTGCTCCATTCGCCCCCTTGGCCTGGTGTTGCCCTGTGCCGCCAGCGCCGCCAGCAGTTCCAGCAGTTCCAGCGGTTCCAGCAGTACCAGCAGAACCATGACTGCCTACAGACATGATTTTTCCTGCTCCTATAATTGTTTTAGCAACAATAAGTACAACTCCTGCACCGTAGCCACCTGAGCCTCCTGCGCCTCCTGCGCCTCCTGTGCCGCCAGCGCCCGCAATACCACCAGTTCCGCCCGTAGCGGTAGGGTTTTCTGAGCCATCTGCGCCAGGGTTTCCTTTTCCGCCTGGAGCATTTACTGTACTCGCGCTAGGTGCGTAGGCACCGTTAGCACCAGTCGCTCCTGCTTTGCCAGTCCATGTAGCGGGAGTTGTACTTGGTGTTCCTGATGCCCCAGCCGACCCTGGTGTTCCAGCAGGACCTGTTGAACCAGTCGCTCCAGAGTTTCCTTTTGACCCACCACCGACAGGGACGATTGAACCAGAGGTGTCCACCATGATTCCCGAAAGCATCATATTGATACTCTTGTATAGGTACGAAGGTAGTTGCGGGATGGTAGGTGCCGTTGCCCCTCCACCCTGACCGCCTGCTCTGTAGGTTATTGCAGCCTGCGAATGACCTTTGATTGTTCCATCCGAAACAACGGAAGATGCAGGACTAACGACCCCACCAGAAACAGAACCTATGCCTATGTGTCCATCCAAAGTCAATGTATTTCTTACAAAAACTCTGTATCCGTTAGTAAGCAAAACACCAGATGCAGTTACTGTCAGGGAGTCATAAAACATGTCTGAAGTTAAAGTGACAACTGAAGAAACAGTGACATTGCCGTCTATTCCTGTTCCGTATACAGAGTCGTTTGCCGCCCTTGCAACACTTGTTTCTATTCTTGAAATGGGCATATCAGACCTGTGACATATAGTAGTAGGTTCCTGCGTTTTGTCCAGTTACATCCGTAGAAATGCTAGAAGGCAATGCTTGTGCAGAAGACACAACAAGAATAACCCCACCACCAGCAGGCGCAGTCGCAGGAGCCTTAATATAGGCAGTTCCAGATGCAGGCCCAGAAATGTATCTAGCAGCAAGAATGACGATTCCTCCGCCAAGTTGACCTATGCCGCCTGCTCCTCCACGAAGGAATACAGGGCCTCCCGAAGCAGTAATTGAATACCCAGTGATTGCCTGACTTGGAACTTTGAAGTAGTTAGCACCACCTAACGCTGCTGTTGGCAATGTCGCTAGGTACCCAGTTGCTGCGCCACCAAGAGAGTGGGTAACTGCTTCAAGCAGTCCGCCACCTTGTTTGATTGAACCAGCAGTTGCGTATCCAGTTGTGTAGCCAACGGTCGCATTGGTTCCCATGAATTTAAGTGTCCCCTTGACAAAAATACGCCAGCCGTTTGGTTGAAGGCGGCAACTTGTATTAATAGTTAAATCATTAAAATACATGTCGCGTGTCATTGAATAGACGCTTGCAGAAGGAGTCATGCCGAGAATAACTGTAGTTCCATCAAGAACAGCATCGCCATCTGCGCCAGTTCCGTAAACAAAGTCAACGCCTTCGTTGTAGTACGCAAGCCACGCCGTTCCGTCCCATTGCCAACTCTTAGAGCCGACTGTATAAATCTGGTTTACATATGGAGAAGCAGGAAAAGTAATCGCTGGCATTAGACGGAACCAATATCTTCAACAAGCATATACGCTGGAGAACTTGCAGAGCGTTCAATCAAAGGCGAACCTGTCAATGTATTTGCTGAAGCAACACCACATAAAGTTACCGAACCTGCGGTAAATGTACTTGTAATTGTTGCTATATTGCTTTGATAAAAGGCACCACCACCATTAGTCTGCACATAATTCAACAACCTTTGTGTTCCTGAAGCGTTAGTCTCTTTAATTTTCAATGCTGTATAAGCATTTGTAGGTGAAGGACCATAAAGAGTTGGTTCATACCAAGAAATTTTGTAGTACCTGTTAGCAACAGCAGTAAAAGTAACCGTCATACCAGCAACGATAGCGTCAGTTAATGTAACAGTATAATTAGAACTAGATGAAGCCAATGCCATCACGCCACGAGGGGCTTTTGTCAACGCCGAAGAAATTTCAATCCATGCAACACCGTTATAAATTTTTAACAGTTTTGTATCTGTTTCATAAGCCGTCTGGCCTGTCCATGGCGAAGATGGAAGCGTAGAAGAAGTTGCTTGATATGGCGACATTGTGCCGCCACCTAATTCAACCCATGCTGAGTTGTAGTAGATGAATGATGCACCAGTAGATGTGTTGAACCAAATATCTCCAGCCAAAGGCGACACGGGTGCAGTAGCAGAACTTGTTAGCGGAGCGCCAACTCCAGTAGCACCTGTCGGTCCTGTCGGTCCTGTAGGTCCTGTTGCACCTGTTATGCCCGTAGGTCCTGTTGCACCTGTCAGTCCAGTTGTGCCAGTTGCACCAGTTAATCCAGTCGGACCCGTTGACCCAGTGCTTCCAGTCGGACCCGTAGGACCAGTCGGACCAACAGGGCCTGACAGGTCTGTATAGATGACAATCCATTTTTCGCCGTCATACTTCCAGGTTTTTCCTGAAGATGAATGAAGGTCGTTTGTGCTTGGTGTATTTGGAAAGTCAATAGCCATGATTAGTACTTAATGATGTAGTTGAGGACTAGGAAGGGGTTCATTAAAGGAAGAGCAGTGTTGGCAAAACCACCATTGCCAGTTATGTCGCTACTGGGTCCGTCCGAACCCGCCGAAGGACCACCTGAGCCTGCAGAAGGACCGCCTGTTGCATCAGACGACGGTGCACCAGAATCCGCTGAAGGACCGCCTGTGCTGAAGTTGTTGACATCAACCGTTACTCCATGAGAATGGTTTGCATCCCTAGCAAGAGTAGTTAGGCCAGTGTTGGCAGGGTTGGTAGAAAGAACAAGTCTGTTTGTTCCAGCAGTTGCAATCGTGTCGCGAGGTAACTGATGGTCGTGATTAATGCCAGCACCAGCACTTGAACCAGTATGTCCGTGATTAGCGGTATGAGTATGGCTACCAAGAGCATGTGTATGTCCACCAAGCGTGTGTGTGTGACTACCAAGCGTGTGAGTATGTGAGCCAAGGGTATGCGTATGTGCGCTAAGTGTATGTTGGTGTGTTGGCAGGTTTCCTGAAGCAATAATCACGCTTTCAGCACCGCTTTTAGCAGCGAGTGTACGCGCAGTTAATCCAGAACCAGTACCAACACCAATAATTGCTCTTCCCATTGGGTCAGGAAGGCCAAATGTAGAACCATCTCCAGCGCCGTATGTGGTCCCTAATACAGCAAACAAGTTTGCATATGTTGTTCTACTTGGTGTTTGACCATTGCATAATAGCCATCCTTCTGGGGCTGTGGCACCAGCATATGCAATGAGGCTTCCAACTGGAACCAATGGGTAACCACCAGGGCTGTTGTCGTCGGCAATAGAAATTCCTTCTTTAACCGTGAATTTTGTTCTTGCCATTTTTACAGTCCAGCCGTTTCTTCATGCTCGTGAGATGCTACCCAAGGGGTCGCGCCTGCTGTCAAGTCCCAGTTGTCCCAAGATGTAGGTCGGCCTGCAATTGGAGGAATAGGAAGTTCAATAGTATTTTCAAGAGGCAAAGAGACCATCGAGGTGATGTCTCTCATTTCTTGTCTCCAGATACGCCAATCATTTTTAATCTCTTCAGAAAGAGGGCAGTCTGGCATTTGTGTCCAATCCGACTCGCCAAGCAGGACTTGGCGCATTTGGCGCAAAGCCATTACCAGTTCTTCTTGAGTTGTTGCTGGTTCTCCAGTTGTATCAAGAGGATATCCATAAATTTGAATCAACATACTATAAACCTATCAAACTAGAGACAACTTTGACTGAAGCGTTTGTAGTCAAAGCGTCGGTAACTGTTGCCTGAATAAGAACATTGAGTCCACTAATTGAAGTTGAAATTGTTAGCGGGATACGGCTTGCTCCAATTTCAATAACACCATATTCAGAAAGTGTTGGGACTGTTCCGTTGTGTATTAGAAGAATCTTAGAAACTGTGTACTTTGTACCTTGAGTTACTTGGATTAAGAACTCACCACTGCGCATTACTGTCTTGTCAAAACTTGTGATAGTTGTTGCGCTGTTTGTTGTAAGGCTTGTTTCCTGAACAGAACTAGAACCTCCACCATTTGTTTCAACCCAAAATGAATCGTAATACACAAAAGTTTTACCAGTATCAGACTCAAACCAAATATCACCTATAGAAGGAGATACTGGTGGAGTATCTGAAACAATGATTACCCCTGCAGGACCCGTGGCTCCATCTATGCCAGTTGCGCCAACTGGACCAGTCGCGCCAGTAGTTCCTGTGGCACCCGCTAAACCAGTTGCACCTACAGTTCCCTGAATTCCCGTTGCCCCAGTAATGCCAGTAGGGCCAGTCGGGCCCTCAACGCCTTGCACTCCCTGAATTCCAGTAGCGCCAGTCGCACCCAGTGGTCCAGTAGCCCCAGTCAACCCAGTCGGTCCAGTCGGCCCAGTAGCGCCAGTCGCTCCTTTTTCTGCAAATGTTGTCCACCATGTGTTTTCGGCAGGGGCAGTGCCATCAATTGTTTGAATACAAATCCACGAAGAGCCAGCATATGTAACTACATGATTTACATAATATTGTGCTCCAACATTCCATGCTCCACGGAATGTAAAACCTGCGCCAGTTGCGCCAGTTGGGCCAGTAGGACCAACCTGCGTGTAGGTCACCTGGGTAATCGTTGCGATAACCGAAGGGGTCGTAGGAGCCACAGGAGTAGTAGTCGCAGGGGTGTAAATAAGACCTACATCAGTAGAAGTTGCATACCACCACAACTCGATATAATCACCGTCGTTCGCTGCGGTACCGACAAGAGACATCGTTGCCAACGATTCAGAAGGAATACCAGCACTTTTTCTTCCCCTAAGGAAAACTTGCGTATTCGAATCTGCCCAGTCGGTACCGTTGTAGCGAATCCAAAAATATGCTTCCTGAACATCATTGGACAAGTTTGATACTTGCGCAATAAAGTTGAACATGTAGGTTCCAGCACTAGCGAAAGTGATTCTTTGACCACTTGTGATGCTCACCCCGAAAGGTGTTGGGTACTCAGAACCAAAAGTAACAGCCTTAGGAGTTAACGCAGTCTCAAGTGTTTGGTTCTGGTCGCTATAAAACCCACCAAAGTAAGCAATTGTTCCACCAGCACCAGTTGCACCAGTTGGGCCGATTGGACCTGCACCGCCGACATTGACGAAAGTCATTCCGTCCGTGCCGATAATGATTGACTCGTCTAGGTTGGTTCCGTACGAGTTCATCATCCACGATGTTCCGCCATTGGCTGTTCCCTGAGCGACAAACGCATAGTCACCGTTATGGACTTCAATGTCATCGCCTTTGTTGTCAAAATCAAGAGCGCGAGTCAAGCGCCAATAGGTAGCAGGACCACCAGCGACAGACAAAACATAGATGCCGTTATGAATCGGGTTCAACTGATTTTTTACAAGAACACGGTCGCCAACAAGGTCAACAAGATGCGAGTCAACATACAAAGCACCATACGATGTTGCTTGAAGGTATGCGCCAAAACCAAGACCATTATTGTCGTCAGCGGTCCCTGCTGTGTACGAAGGAGTGTTGGGAAGAACTACAGCGGTAGCAGCGTGGACGGATTCATGAGAGTTAAGGTTTCCAACTGGGCCAGTCGCGCCAGTCGCACCAGTCGCACCAGTAAGACCTGTTGGGCCTGTTGGGCCTGTTGGACCTGCAACTATTGAATCAGCACCAGTTGGGCCTGTTGGGCCAGTAGGACCTTCCACTCCAGTAGCACCAGTCAGTCCTGTTGGCCCAAGTGGTCCAGTAGCACCAATCGGACCAGTAGCGCCTGTAGCGCCGTCTAGTCCTTGGAGACCGCTTGCCCCTGTTGCACCTGTTGGGCCTTCTAGCCCAGTTGGTCCTGTGACTCCCTGGATGCCCGTAGGGCCTGTGTCTCCAGTGGCACCAACTGGGCCCGTAGCGCCAGTAGGACCAGTTGGTCCAAGTGGCTGGGGGCCTACTTCAACCCATACAAAATCGTAATAAATAAAAGTGATACCAGTATCGGACTCAAACCACAGGTCACCTTCAGCGGGACTTAGCGGCGGTTCATCAGAAACAGTCACATAAGCAACTCCAGTGGCTCCAGCAGGTCCTGTGGCTCCAGTGGGGCCAGTAGCACCAGTAGCGCCATCTAATCCGACATATCCGTCTGCACCGCTTGGGCCAGTAGCCCCAGTTGGTCCAGTTGCTCCGTCTGAACCGACATAACCATCTGCACCGCTTGCGCCAGTCGCTCCCGTTGGGCCTTCTGGGCCGACAGGACCTGTAGCACCCATTGAACCAGTCGGACCTTCAATGCCAGTAGCGCCAGTTGCGCCATCAGCACCAGTAACCCCAGTTGCTCCAGCGGGTCCAGTTGGCCCCTCAATACCAGTGGCACCAGTGTCGCCTGTTAATCCAGTTGCTCCCGTTAGTCCTGTAGGGCCCGTCGCTCCAGCATCTCCAGTTAAACCAGTCGCACCCGTAGGTCCAGTCAAGCCTGTCGGTCCAATATCTCCAGGAACTCCCTGAATACCATCCACACCTGTCGGGCCAGTTGCACCTGTCGCACCGACTGAAACAATCATTGTCCAGTCGGTTGGTGGGGCTACTCCTGCGACTCCAAAATTAGATGTACGAACCCATACTGAGCCTTCGTATGTTACGGAATCACGAAATACATAAGGATAAATAGCGCTATAAACACCTAAGTAGTTTGTTGCTAACGGTCCTGTTGCACCAGTTAGGCCAGTTGGTCCTGTTGGTCCAACTACATACCCGACTTCTGTCCATCCATAGCCAGCACCACTTGGACCGTAAGTGTAAAAACTTCCTTCGCTTGTTACAAAACGAATTTCAGCCAATGAGCCATATATTGCAGTGAGGTCTTCATAGGTTGCAACTTCTGCCCCAATGCTTACAGAGATTCCACTGGGACCAGTTGCACCCGATGGTCCTTCTGGACCTGTTGGACCTGTTGGACCTGTTGGACCTGGGTCTCCGTTTGCCCCACTTGCGCCACTTACTCCACGGAGTCCTACAACGCTAAAAAACCAATCCGAATGCTCTGTGTTATTTCCAACAAAAGACGGATATACGGTTATCGAAACATCCGTTATTACCTCTATTGGTCCCTCAATGAAATCATTGACAGGGTTTGTTTCAGAAGCAACTCTTACATATTGACCAGTTTGGTATGCGCCAGTATCTGTTGTTCCAAAAACAAACGGTCCGCTCGGTCCAGGACTTATCGTGCTATCTGAATAAACGAGATAACTTGGGCCAGTAGCCCCAGTTGGTCCAGTTGCTCCATCTGAACCGACATATCCATCTGCACCGCTTGGACCTGTTGCACCCGCAGGGCCTGTGGGTCCAGTCGCACCAGTTGGTCCAGCATCACCTGTATACGGAACAAACTTTGTTCCATCAAAACGAAGAATCTGGCCTGGCTCAGCAGTGGTCGTATCAATTTCAATACCATCAACAAAAATCGCTGATACTTTTACAATTCCGTCGCTCTTTAGAGTTCCAGCCTCATCGCGATAAAGATTGACATCACCTGGAGCGCCACCGCCACCCCATACAATTTTTCCACCAGCCTCAATATGTAGACGCGCGTCTGAATCACCGTCAACAACAACATCGATTGCCGTTGAAGCCGCTGAGCCTAGTTTATCTAGGCGTAAACGCTCTCTAAATTTTGGCATGGCCGCGACCAGTCCTTATCTGCGCCCTCAAGCGCTTCTACTATTCTGCTGCGATTACAACAATGCGATATTGCTGATTTGTTGGTGCTGTGGAGAATACCAGGTTTACAACATCTGTGCTATAGCGAACCACATCACAGTAAACAGTGCTTCCGCTTGATACTTCATAAATCTCAACTGTTACATCGGTTGTTCCGAGGCTGTGAGTTACTACTGCAGTAGTTGAACCAGCAGGAACATAAGCCTTGTACTTGGTTGGTACAGCGAGTGCGCTACGAGCATCTGCTGCCGTAGTTGAGTTAGTACCACCATTGGCGATTGGAAGAACACCAGTAACTGCAGAAGTTGAAGCAAGGTTGATTGCTCCGAAACTTGGAGTTCCATCAGAACCAGCCTGAAGTACTTGATACTGGGTTCCAGCAGCAGTTACTTGAAGTGGGTCTGTGGTATTTCCATAAATAATACCGTTAGTTGTAAAGGTTGCAGCACCTGTACCGCCATAACCCACAACAACCGTATCTGCTGTCCATTCACCAGTTGTGATTGTTCCAAGGGTTGTAATGGTTGACTGACCAACATATGTAGAAGCAATATCTACTGCGTTGGCTGTTACATCAATACGGTCAGTGGTGCCACGAACATGAAGGGTATTTCCTTCTTTTTCAAGGCCATCTCCAGCCTCAATTGAACCAGCGCCAGAGAACTGAACCCATGCAATTGGGTCTGTCCCAACAGCGATTGCTCCGTTGCTTGATACAACCCATCCGCTATCAGCGTTTACATGACCTTCTTCGACGAAAGTAAATGTTCCACCAGATACTTCACCAGTATCTACAGTTCCATCAGCATCAGTAGCACGAAGTGCAGCGCCTGAAGCCTGAACAACATAAATGCCGTTTTGAGAAGCAGTCGCTTGGTCCTTTACGAGAACACGGTCACCAGCAACAAGTGTTACATCGGTATCAAGAACATCGCCAGGCTCAAGTCCAGAAGCGATAAGAACTGGTGCGGTTGTTGCAACTCGAACTGACTGCTTAACATCAAGACCCTGACGAGCAGCGTCTACATAGCCCTTATTGGCTGCATCGGTTGCATCTGTTGGGGTAGCGAGGTTAGTAATCTTTTGACTATTGAAGGATACAGAAGATGTCGGAACAGACATTTGGTCAAGACGATTTGCCTGAACACGAGTATCAAGGTAGTAAAGGTTTACATCACCTTCTTCAATTTCGTCAGTTGTGTGACCAGAGAGAGATGTAACGGTTCCAGCAGAACCGCTTACATTTCCAGTTACATCACCAGTGAGATTGGCAGAGATTGTACCAGCAGCAAAATTACCATCACCATCACGCTTAACAATCGTGCTTGCGGTATTAAGATTAGTGGCATTATTGACCAATGTATAATGAGTCGAAGACATGGAACCAGCATTGGAACCATCTGCTGCAGAAATGCTAATTGCTGGAGTTGAAGTTCCATCACTTACTTGAATTGGTGATGTTCCAGTAACGCTTGTTACTGTTCCAGGCTTTCCTAGGTCTTTCCATGCAGGAGCCGCACCGCCAACTGTGCAGACAAAGACTGTCTGGCTTACTGAGTTGTAGTAGAACTGTCCTTCTTTTGGAAGGGATGGAGGACCACTCAACACTTGAATTACGGCAGAGCGCAATTCATTTTGGTTAAGGTCTACATTGTTTACGAATTTTGGCATTGTTCCTCCAGAACTATTCTATATTAAGAAAGATACGCTTTTCCAGCGAACGAGTGTGCGAAGGTCACGATTAAGTTGTTTGAATCAATATATTCAACATCTCCGATTACTGAATTATCTCCAGAGTCGACAACCGTCACATTTGGATAAAACCTTAAATTATGAGTAATATACCATATTGTTGTAGCAGAATACTGCTCAAAAACAAACTTTGACTTTTCTCTTACTTCTACAATTGCATCCTGAACATTTGTTGAAAATATTTCGGTTGTTGGGGTAAATTCAATAGACTCAGCACCGAATAGTTCTAATGAATCTACATATTCTTTTGTGGCATAGTTTTGAGTAATAACTGTTTGAATATTTGGAACAAGGTCTGCTAGGTCAACTGCACCATCTACGGCACCCTTGTTGATTGCAATGAAGTACTTATTTTCATTGGAATCGTTAATTCTCTCAGTGACTTCATAGGTAACACCACGAGGGGTTGTGAAATCACCATTTGTGGCAGCGAGATTTACACTTATATATCCAGTTTCATCCAATACGGCAACTAGTTCGATTGGTGAAATGCTTTCGTTAGTAACCGTGTCGCGCATTGTCTCTGTTGCAATGAAGGTTACTGAGCCAGTTGCTGGTGAAGAATCAGGCTTTAAGTATGTTGCTGTGACTTCTATGATAGTGAATGCCATATTAAACCTTACGATAAATATTCAGGGTAAGTGCATGATGGATTATTCCATCATCAAATTGAACGATTCTTTGAGTATCTATTAGTCTACATCTAAATACTTTATTATCTGAACCAGTTAAAGAAGCAGTATCGAGTCCAGTTATTAAAGAACTAATAATCGAATCGTTTTCTTCTGTTCTTTTTTCCCACAAATCAACTTGAACCATATAATTTCTTGCAAGAATTTTTTTATCTCCAGTTAGCGCAACTCTGTCATTTAGTCTGTCGGCATATGTGACATAAGGATAAGCGGTTGTTGGTGGAGCGAAATCTTTAAATACTTTAGATTCTATCTCTGCTATGGCAAGTGAAAGTATCTTGGTTCTTAGTGCTGATGCTATTGAAGACATTACTTATTACCCAAATTCTTAAATCCATTAGCGCTTCTTTGTATTGAATCTCGCCACCTATTGGCAACAGTATTTGTAATAAATTTATGGAAGTCGGCATCGGCGGCTAGTTTTCGCATAAAAGGATGAGGAGCGGCTTTGTTCTTTCCGCCATGACCAAACTCTACTGATGCCGCATATGGCGCTGTGGGTCCATATGCGGCTACTGCTGGGTTTCCAGGCCTTGCAGGAACAGTTATGACAGAATCCCTCAAAAAGCCTGTTTTTAATGCTGGCGGCTTTCCTGGAGCAGACTTAGATGTACTGCTTACAATCTGCCTGACTCTCTTATTTCCTTCATTTGCGCAATCGGTTGCAGATTCAGCATTTTTTTTAATAGCCGCATCTATTGCTCGTTGAATTTCTTTTTCTCTCATCTTCATTTGGTGCTGTAAAGTAGCCATTTAGACCCTGATTATTCTTACTTGAGCACGGAGATGGCTAGGAGTATAAATCACGGCATCGACTTCATAGATTCCATCTTCAGTCTGATTTTTACCGCTTATGACAATTTGGTCACCTTGGGAGATATTGGTGTTTTTAGGAAGTCTTGCGAAAGCCACAATGCGCTCTCCATATTGACCTCCAATTTCTGGATTTCTGTCATACATAAGAGTGTGATGGAATGAACCACGGACAGTCGTGTCTACTTCATCAGCAATCCACAGTCCATCTTCCCGAACAATAACTTCAGGTGCTGTAACTTTTCTGACAATAATTTTGTCTCGAAAGCCCCTCATAATTAAATGATTACTCTTCGTTTAAATTTGTTTGCCATTTTCAGTTCTGCTTCTGTAAAACCTGAAGCACCCTGTTCGGACATGTAGTACTGGCTGTTCTCAACATTCATACGCATTAGGCCTTGAGCATCGAGAAGGACTTTATTCATTTCTCGTCCTGCTGCTGCAAGCATAATGAAGGACAGACTTTCCATATCTTGTGAAACTGGTCCAGCGGTATAACTTACTATCGCACGATAACCATCTCCAGAAATTAAAATGTTATCGATTCCCCAAGGATAGATATCAAAATCTACAAGATTCTGTTCTACTTCAGTTCCAGCAAGACCAATATAAAAACTAGTAACTTCAATTACTGGTGCCTTATAGAGAAATATTTGTTTTTGGCTTACTTTTAAGCGATGAACTTCGTCAATAACTTGAACGGGAGAAATTGGAATATTTAGATACATTGACAAATAGCGCTCTAGGCTAGAGATGATTGTCGTTGCGGCAGCCCTTTGTCCAGTATCAAATTCGTGATTCATATACCTTTGAAGGTCTGTATAAGTGATGACTGCCATAGCGCTATTTTACATCCGATTGTCTGAGGGTGGTGAGGGGTCTAATCTGCTTCCTCTAACCAGAATATTTTTTTATATGGGAAAGCAGTCAGTGAATTAGATTCATCAGATTTTATAATAAATCCAAGTTCTTCATCATTTATACTGACATCAGTATACAAAACTTTACCAGATAGTGAATATATTACAATATTGTCATCTAGCGGTTCCCACTTGTAGTTGACGCTTATTGTTCGATTGGTTTTTAATGCGTTTACCACAAGAACTTTTGTGGTAATTGTATTAAAAACTTCGTCATTTGGATACTCTGGATACAGTTCATCATTATGAATAGACTGCATATATAATGCTGCTTTTATGTAATTAAAAGGTTGTCCAGAATCCCATGCTTTTGCATAGTCGTGACTAGCAAAATTATCAGAATCCATTATTACTTTGTTTCTGTTACACCAAATGAAGAACTGCCGATAGGCATTACCTTGTACTTCATCGCTTGCTCAAGAGTCATGCGCTCACCCTTACGGGCTACAAGTGTTTGCTTACCATCTATGTCTTCCCAAATATCTTTTGGGGCAACGACTGAAATATCTGCCATGTTGAAATTGTACCATAAAAAGCAAAAGAGCGGGTATTTCTACCCGCTCCAATGCAATTATTTGCTGACTGTTATCAGACAGGTGCGCCGTCGAAGTTGACTTCAACGAACGACTCTGGACGCTTAACAGCAAGTGCGAGACGCTCTTCAGCGAGTACTGCAATTGCGTTGCGAACAAAGAAGTCGCTGTGCTGCTCGGAAACACGAATGGTTCCTTGCATGCGGTCAAACAAAGTTGCTCCGATACCGAACGAACCGACAAGAGCGTAGCCCTCTTCGATTGCTGGTGTCTCAACAACTGGCAAACGCCACATACGGGCTTCTGCACCGATTGCAACAGACATAACCATGAGGTAGTTCTGAATGCCGTCTTTGCTGAGTTCGATTGCCTCGTAGTCATTCGGGTGAATGATTACGCCTGTTGGCTCGTAGTAAGCAAGCAGTGACTTGGTGATGGCGCGACGAACTGCGTCAATACGGGTATCGTACTGTGCTCCAGCGCTCCAGTCGTAGGTCTGAACACCAGAGGTGTTACGGATGCCTGTCAAGTTGGTGCCAGTACCGTCACCGTTAAGGATTTGGTCATCTTCCGTGAGGCGCAAACCGTAAAGAAGTTCGTTGTCGATGATGCCGCGAAGGGTTGGTTCATCGTCAAGAACATTGCGGTGAGCAACTTCATAATGAGCAATCGTGCGCACTGGAGCCTGAACACCAGTAACTGAAAGCGAGGACTGTGGCTTGGCTGCGAATGCAGAACCGTCACGCTCGGCAACAGTTGCTGAGTTGTTGGTGAAACCAGTTACACGGAAATACTCAATCATGTTGGTATTTGTCTGCTGAATGTCGAACAAGTCACGAACACGGCTGGTGCGCTTTGCGCGCTCAACAATGCCCAAACGCTGTGGGGTACCGAAGTCGGTTGGTGTTCCACTTGGCAAGCCAGTGTAAACATCCTTGACTCCGTAACGCGAACCCAGGTCTCCCGTTACCGAGAAAGGTGTGTTCATCGTGTAGCCAGCCTTGCCGCCCATGAGCGCCTTGAACTCGCCAGAATCAATGAATTCCTGACCGAGGGACTTGAAGCCTGAAGTCTGAGGAGTAAAGAGGCTTGGTGCCGACTGAGGTGTTTCCACACCCTGTGCCCATGCTTTTACTTCGTCAAAACCTTCAAGGGCTTCAATTTCTGAACGGATTTCGCGAGCCTTTGCGAGGTTAGAGCGGAATGCTTCAACATGCTTGACTTGTGCTTGAATCTCAGGGCCACCCTCTTCGCGGTTTGCATCAACATGATTAACGATTGTGTCGTTTTCGTTGAGGACCGTTTTGAGGGCTGACTTGAGTTCCTGAATGCGGCTGTTATAAGCCATAATTTACTTCTCCTTAGAAGTTGTGGGAACGGTTGACAAGGTAAGCACCTCGTTGATGCAATTATGCACCCGTTGGGCTTACTTTGTCAAGTAGGGTATTATTGTAATTCTTAATTAATATCATCGTTGTCGTCATCAGTATTGAATTCAAAGTCTAAATCACTATAAATCGAATCTGCCTCAATAAGAGTAACGCCATTTAATGTGACCTTTGGCCCAATTTTTAAATCCTCCATAGAATCCAAAATTTGCTCAAAGATTGCACTTGCTATAAACGGTGGCACTGAGCCCAAATCAACATGAATTGGTTCATTGGGGTCATCGTAAGATAGTGAAATTGTGATAACTGGAAATTTCATATTCATATCGTTGGCGAAGATATCTTTATTATCAGGCACTTTCCTTGCTCCAGAATTTTCCTCTGTAAAACATTTTTCCAGAACGAATAGGAATCATCTCAAGGTGAAACTCTTTGTCTCCATCTTGATATGTGACAACGCATAGGCCTTGCTGCCAGTTCTCGGTAACAGTCATTGGGCGACCATTAAGGTCGATTCCACCTCTTGTTGATGGTACAGCACCATCACAACGCGCCAGACAGCCAGCAGAAGCCGCCAAAATGGTTTTAGGGCCATCGTAGTCATCGCGAGTAAGTTCTGCCCATTCACGCCTATGGATATGACCATACAGAACACTGGTCTTTTCTGTTGCCAGATAAGCATGAGCAGTGGAGCCACCAGACTTAACTTTTGTTCCGTGAATAACTTTAAGTTTTTCATTGACCCAATAGACTCCAGCAGGGTATCCAGGCACATAGGCAATACCGTATTCTTCGAATCGACAAAGATATGGGACGCTAAGCACTGGCCAAGACTCAGGAGAATTTCCTTTTTTAAGGCCAAATGCAGCGGCGGCATTATCAATTAAATAATTAACAAGACGCTCTTCGTGGTTACCAGCAAGCCAAACAATTTCAGAGTTTGGACTTGCGGCACGGAGACGAGCGACCATTGTGGTTGCGTAGTCAATAGATGCCTGAGTTGTTCTCTGGAATGCAGGAGAAAGACGATACTTGCCCATCTCTGGAAGGTCCAGGTTGTCTCCATGCATGATTACCCTTTTGGGCTTTACAGAAGCGACAAGACTAATTGCTAGGTCGATAGCATCTGGGTCATGACTTGGCTCAAGTTCGTTTTTCTCGTTATGAAAGAAACCAATCTGCATGTCTGGAAGAATTACAGCAGTATCCCACTCTGTTGATTTTTCAACAACGGTTGCAATTTTAGGCAACTTCACAGATGGTCCCTGTTGGATTACTGGCCATTCTGGTCCAGTATCCCAAGATGGAGAAATGATTACAGATACTCCACCAAGGTCATGAATTTCTGCAAGACCTTCTTCGTTTTTTGTAATTCCTTGCCATTCAGAAATGCGAATTTTTTCAATCCTGCCTACTTCTGCAACATCGATACCAGACTTTTCTAAAAGTGCTGAAATCTTTCCAAGTCGTGTCTTAGATATTTCTTCATTAAGTGCGTCGCTAATAGACATTATGCTTCCTTTTTGATATTTACACTGCGCCAAAGAGAAATAGCCTGTTTCCCAACAGGCTGTCCTCGCGTAGTTAATACTTCAGCAATTTTGCTTGCTGAAATTTTTGATTCGTGTAAAGCAGTAAGAAGAGATTCTCTATCTTGCTTATTCATTCCACTTAGGATTGAATCAACTTTTCCGCCTCTTGGTGTCCCAGCAGTTTTATGCTTCAGACATTCTTCAAATATTCCCATGATTCCTCCGTCGGCGTGTGTGCCGATACGGAGACTATAGCATATCTAGAAGGTCGCTGAACTCTTTCAAATCATTGAGGGTCAAGAATGCTGCTTTTTCTTCAGGCACTTCACAGCATCCATCGACATGCTCTTCATTAGCGCATGCTGTAGGTGCTTCTTCGGCAACTGCTTCTTCGGCTGCTGCTTCTTCGACAACCTCGGTTGCTTCTTCGGCTGCGACCACTTCTTCTTCAGCAACTACTTCTTCGGCAACTTCTTCAGATTTAACTTCTGTTTCAATTGCTGGAGCATCAATCGCTGCTTCATCTGCTTGTTTTTCTTCAATTACTGTGGCATCAATTTTGACACCAATTTCAGCAATTACCAATTTGGCAATGCTCTTAACGAGCACTTCAAAATCTTGTTCAGTCATTTCATAATCCTTCGATTTGGTGTTTGTAACATTATCAATACCTTCTGATTTTTCACCAGAGGGTACAACTTCTTCACTATATTCTTGCACATTATCTTCTAGACCCATTGTCAGGAAGTTTTCTTGTTTTGCTTCTTCTAGTGGAAAATCATAAACCGCATCGCTAGGGAGCCATTCTTCATCAGTAAATGTCCACTCGCGGATGGCTGCTTCATCACCATTAATTTCCATAATGGTTCCATAGATAATACCTTCTACATTGTCAACAGATACAGTCTGTCCTACAGAAAGTTCACTTGACTTTGTTTCCACAAGGCTGTAGATGCTATCAATTTCAGACTTTGCAAGAAGTGGTGGTGCCTGTCGACCAGCGTCTTCATAATGTGAAGCCAAATGACGGTGAACTGCGTTGCGACCAGAATCATCAAGTACTGTTCCACTGCGAGAGCCATTAAGTGCGGCAATTCCAGCAGCGAGAGCGCGGAAGTTTGCTGCTCCAGGAGTTCCGTCAGCAGCCACCATGTGATGGATAAAGCGATAAGAAGACTTAACTGTCTCGTCTGAGCCATTGTCAAGCCATGCATAGATGCGACGGAAATATGCGCGGGTTGATGGGCTATCTACACGGCGCTCATTTACACCATTGTCCCATGAAGAAGTCATATCTACTTCTGTCGAATGGCTTGGTAGACCCACTTTTGCTTCACTCATGTGTTTGTTCCTTGGTTGTTAGCGGCTCATCAATCAAGCCTTTTTCCATCATTATTTCATCTACTGCAAAATCGCTTTTAAGTTCTGGCGGTGTTCTGCCAAAATCAATATAGTGACGCTTGTAGTGATTGTACATCTTCTGACGCTCTTCGCCTCGCAAACGAGTTCCACTACGCCCACCATTAAGCAGTGACATTGTGTTCATTAGCGCAGGCCAAGATGCTGCTCCAGGAGTTCCGTCAGCCCCAACAAAATGATGCACATAGGTATAATGCGTTTTCATTGTTCCGTCTGTTCCAGGAGTCTGGTATCCAAAAATCTTATCGTAGTAGGCCTTTGTGGCAGGAGATTTCATGCGGCGGAACTGAACAGTGTCTACCCAGTGTGAAGAATCGTCTACTGATGTTTTATGGATTGGAGATACATGACCTTTAAGTTCCAAAGAATGAATTGACTTTTCGTCTTCCATCTCATCTTCTTCATCATCCATTTCTTCCATATCAGGCTCTGATTCAGGAGATGTCTCAATAAGTGTCTGGTCAATTACCCACAGTTTGCAAATTGCATCTGGAGCAATTTTGCCTTCTACAATATGGCAACCTTGTCCACCTTCGTAAAATACACAATTAGAGCACTTTAGGCCTTCTGCGACAAATGGATTTTCTTCTGCGTAATGAGCGCCATCTGCCATTGAAGACTGGTCAAACTTGCCAAACTCTCCGACAATCTCCACATAGTATTCGACCATTTCCACTTGACGCTCATTAAGGCCTTTTTCGGACACTTCATGAGGAGCCATAGGAACATCAGTTTCGTCTTCCATCTCGTCTGGCTCTTCTGGCATTGGCATTGGAGGGGCCATCTGCTTCATTGCTGGGCGTGGCTTGCGGATTGTACGAGCAGTTCTTGGCTGACGAGGAGTAATCCCAATACTTTGTGGTTCTCCAAAAGCACTAGGTGAGCCTTCTGGTGAATCAGTGAAGACATCTTTTTCTTCATCCCTAGCATTCATTGCGGCTACAAGTTTATCTGACCACCTACGACCAGCATCTCCACCCCATAGTTTCCATGCGATGATTCCATTTCCTGGATATCCTTCTGCGCTTGGGTCACTATTTTTAGGAAGAGACTGTTCGTTTTCATGACGAGGGAAGTAGCGAGCAATATGTCTTGCTTTTTCTGGAGATACTGTTGAGTTGGAAACGAGGTAACTTGCGGTATTTTTGCCGACAGATGTTCCTCCACGACCATACTCTTTTGACCACTTCAGGCCAATTTCTGCTTGACTCTTTACGCCTTCAGGGATTGCAAAACTAATATCTGAATAGCGAGAAACAAGTGCTTTTGATTCTTCGGTATCAGAAACTTCTTCGATGAAGTCATCAATGGTCTTAACATTGAGTGTGCGAGTATGGGGGGCTGCACCAAAGATAACAGGACTATACTCATACAGTTCAAGTTCATTAATCTTGCGAATTCCAGTTTTTGAATCTGTTACAGACTTTGATTCTCCGACCGAGTAACCAATAGACCATTCTTGCTCAGGACCAAAGAATTGAACATCATGGAAAGCGTCACGACCGCGAGTTGTATTCAAGTTGAACTGCATACGCACAAGAAGCGCCCCAGCATTTTTGCCAATCAAGTCCATTGGGAGACGAGGGTCTCCAGGCATTAGTTCTTCTACGCGGAGAGTTTTTGCGACTGGGATATTTGTGTCATGAGACCAAACACCCTTTGGGTTACGCTTTTTGAGCGTATTTTTATAGGCTCCTGGAACAATGATGTCGTTAACCGAGTCAACAATATTGGTTACAGAAACGATGGCTTCTGCCACACCCTCAATGGTGTCAACATTAATAACATCTGATACTTGTACTTGTTTATGTTCCAAAATGCCCTCCGCATGCAATATAACTTATAAAACAACGCGATTGTTGTAGCGTAATCTTAGACTATACAAATATGTATAGATGAACTATGAGAAGCGTAATGTGCAGCGACAGTTCACAATTTCATCTGCGACACCATTGATGTCTCCAGGATATGAGATTGATTTGCCGTCAATGACGAATGACTCATCAATATCAATAATTGTGTTTTCAATTGATGTGTGATTATGGCGAGAACCATCGTCAGAAAGAGGAACCCAAGATTTTCTTGTAAATCCAGAATCCTTAGCGGCAATCATCATGCCACTATTGAAAGAACCAGACACTTCTGTTCTTGCAATCATTGCAATTCGTGATGCTGTTGAGAATGTAAGTCTTTCCTCAAGGTCTGAAATAAATTCGTTATGTGACTTGCTGGAAGATTTCTCTAGAACTGAATCAATGATTGATTTAGTTGTTTCATTGACAAGGGCCATTCTCATGCTTCTTTGTTCAATAATATCCAACACTTCTGGGTTATTTTGATTTGCTGGGTTATTGATTGAACTCATACCAGAAATTTCAATAATTCCATCAATCACAGCAGATGTAATCCATGTATTGGCATCTTCAATAAATTGAGAATCCCATACTTCTTTATCAAATACTTCAGATGAAGAGATTTTTGCTTCGCTATCCCATTTATCTTTTACTTTGCGAGAAGAGGCTTTTTCCATGATGACACGGCGCTGGCGCTTGAACATTGCACCCATCTGAAGAGCGACACTGCGCTCCATGCGCTGAATATGACGGTATCTACGCTCAGCAAGATTGTCTTCTTCTTTTGTCTCTGGGATATCAAACGCTAGTTGAGTTGAAGGAGATGCCTGCACGGCAATTGGAGCAGGTCCACTTGTCGAGTCTCTAGGGATATTGACATCGCTAGTAACTCCTTCGGAACTGTCACTTGGTTTTTTGGGAGGTCTGCCTGGCCTTTGGGCTGGATTTAGTCTTTGCCCAGTTCCATTAGCATCTGGACTTGCTTGTGCCGCTTCTGTGCTTGTTGAATCAACTTCAAGAACTACTGGAGAAAGGTTGGTTGGCACCAGAAGGTTATTAATTCCAACAGCATTGCGACCAGTAAGAATGCGATACTCATCAATTGAGATTGCACCCTGCTTTAGTTCCTCAAGGTGATATGCAGACCTCTCACGGTTGTCTCTATCAAGCGTAGCGACTGAAGAAAGGTCATGTGAGTAAAAGGTGCTTGGGTCATCATCTAGCCTGTCAAAAGCCCTCTCAATGAGTGTGATGTGGGGAAGCATTGTCTCACGCCAGAAAATGTCTACTTCAACATCGGCATTAGCAAATGTTCGTCCAGCAGCATTGCCCAGAATCGCTTCAGGAACACCAAAGGCGATTAGGATTTCATCCTTGTTAAGTTGACGGGCTTCTGTATATTGAGCATCGCGCTGGCTAGTAGATGTATCAATCCATGTAGCGGCATCGGCAGACATCACTGTTGTGCGACCAGCGCCACCAATGTTGTTTCCAGTTGTACCCTGAAATCTGCGACTAATTTCTTCGGCTTCAACATCGCCCATTTCGCCATTAACAACAAGAATTCCGCCTGGACGGTTGTCATTGACCACGAAGTTGCGGTTATAAATCTTTGAATAGTAATCGTATTCAAGTGCAAGACCAGCAGACTCAAGTGGAGTTTGTCCCTTATATGGGTCCGTTGGGTGTGGAACTTTAATCCAGATAACTTGTTCGGGGGTAAGAATACGATTCTTTCCCTGTCCCATTTCGACTACATATCCAGTTACAAAATTAACTGGGTCTGGGATTGGGTATGTAATTGCTGGTGGCAAAAGATTAAAACTGATTACATCGCCAACTTTGTTCCTTACAACCTCTACAAATGCTCCCTTTTTTGACAACAAGATTTGCTGTGAAAGCATAAATCTAAAGGTGAAAGCATCTTGATATTCATTTGCCTTGTGATTAAGCAAATGAATAATTGGAGTATGTGGGAGAATCTCTCCGCTGCGAGGATTTTGCGAGCGAAGATTAATGCTCAATCTGGCGGCATTGGAGGCAATTGCGTATGCTGCCTTATAAGCCCATGTGACCTTTTCGAGAGCATCTTCAATGCCTCGGTCGACATCCCAGCCGTCCTTGTATGGCTTTCCTGACTGCGAATATCCATTAGTAGGAATATAGACAGAGCGCTTAGATTCGAGAAAGCCATCAGATGTATGGCCAGAGAAAGAACTTAAAAATGGCATTCACTAACCTTTGTTGTCGTAGCCGAATAGTAGCGCAATAATTAACAATACTGCCGAAAGGCACAAAAAGCCGATAGCCTCGTTAATTAAAAATCCACCCAATGCCAGAAATGAACATCCGCCAAACAGGCAAGAGAGTGCAATATTTGCTCTCCATCTTCCTGTAACTACTTTTGGTGACACTGCACCAATAATCATAAATACCAGACATGGTATAATATACAATAAATTAATCTTTGTTTCCATATGTTCTTTCACTTTTATTTCTAGTGAAATGGAAACCAACTAGTACGCATTGAACTAGTTGGTTTCCACTCACCGAGATAGTTCACCTCCTAGCCATTGCTATACCGTTTAACGGGTTAATGCAACAGTAAAAGGCTTTCACTGCCTAGGAAGAGTAATCTCCTAGAAAGGCTCTTCTTGGTCGTCCCATACTGGTTGCTTTGGTGCTTCTGAACGAGAATAGTTCCCGTTAGATTCATTCTTAACAATTTCAGGGACAGTTGCAAGGCGAAGTGATACTCCGATATCTTCGGCAACAACAACGATTTTATTTCGCTTATCGCCATTCTTGTCTTGCCATGACTCTTGCTTCAGACGACCAACCACTACTACGCGGTTACCCTTCTTTAGCGACTTGGTTGTATTTTTACCAAGTTCTGACCATGCTGTGACATCAAAGTAGGAAGTTTCTTCTTCCCACTCATCATTCTTATTTTTCCAACGGCGGGAAGAGGCTACGGAGAAACTTGTGATTGCTCCACCATTTCCTGTTGCCCGCTCTTCTGGGTCTCTTGTCAAGTTACCTACGATGGTAACGCTTGTTCCGTTGCTCACTTTGTTCTCCTAGTGGCTAGATGTGCTTGTGCTGTTTTGTTTTAATTGCAGTAAAAACCAGTCATGTATCCACATGATTGCTATTACTGAGTATCCAACAATATCAAGCCAAGTATCTTTGATTGGTTCAAAGAGGACTGGGCCATCATGATGTTGAAGATTTTTAAGGCGCTCGATTTTGTCGTTCAGCCTGATTACGATTCCTGGAAGTGCAAACCTAGCAATATTCTCTTGACCATACATTTTTTGCTTGGCTACAAGGGTATCGAAGATTTCATTAACAGCAATCCTTGTATTGGTTGCTGCTACTATAGCATAACCATGCATAGCATATGCGGCAATACTGCTAATAAGTTCTTCAATGCTTTCTGAATCTTTTTCATTATTGGTGAAAATTTCTTCTACCAATTCATCAAACTGAGAAGAGATAACATCAAAGCAGTGTTCAATACCAGAGCAATCAGCGACTGCTGTTGATTTTGCAAGGTCAAAAGTTGAATCGATAACCATCGAAGCCGCTGTTTGCCAATTTCTGGGATTAGGTACTGTACTCATAGAAGGCTTTTGTTAGCCACGGGAGCAAGTATAGCAGTTTTTGACTTGCGCTGCTCCCATTCAAAGATTCTCCTAAGGGACAAAAATGTATGAAATACATCATCATCAATTTTCAATGGCTGAAAAGCCCACTTGTCTGGACGAAGCCATAGTGCTGCTCCTGCATCAATGCGGGGCATTTCGATTTCTTCATTCTCATCATTAAACATGACATCTGCGCGAGCATAAGCAGCCAACTGCATTGCTACTTTTGAAGAGATTCCAGAGCGAGTTGTCTTAAAGTCGATAATGTAGTTCTTATCTTTAATTTTACAAATAGCATCAAAGGAACCTGCATATAGGTGGGTTACCGAAAAGATTGGGCGCTCGATAAATAGCCACTCAGGTTCAAATCTGTCACAAAACTGATAGAAGCCATCTACATATGGCATTAGGTCTTCTTCTACTTCAAACAATGGGTCGTTGATGAGGTCCTCAAGAACCTTATGGACCCTATCTCCCATGTCAGCCGCTTTGCTAAGTTCCCTATCGGGAGCGCCCTTCAGCCACTCAATAGCACGAGTCTTAGACTTTGCCGCTACTTCATTCACATAATCAAGATTCTCTACTGCTGACATCGCCGTAATTTTGCTATTCCACTTGCGGAGGTAGGGAGCAGGCATCATGTCTAATACAGATGTGACGCTAGGCACTTTAAGATTCTTTTGTGTCGGGTGCTTGTAGAACCTTCGACCGTCAATGCTGACTGTTTCAATTTTTGGTGTTGTCATTGTAATATTCCTTTGTGTTTAACTATTGACCAATCAGTGCTATAGACATAATGAGTACTTGATGTACCAATATACAGGCTTCTGCCCATATCTAATACATAATATTCCCATGTTGGGTAAGCAACATCCATAGTTTTTTTATCTAATGGACCGCCCGAAAGCGTAATTTCAATACTTGTTATTTTTTTTTCTTTATTAGATTTTGGTCTAACCATTATTATTTATGTAGGTGCCAGTCAATATGACCGTCAAGCCTTTCAGACACAGAGTCTAGGCCTTCAACTACATTATCCAACTTCTTCATTACTTGACCGTGGTCTTCACGGTTTTCCTTGTGCATTTTCTTAAATGTGGAAATCATTGCGATTCCGATTCCACTAATCCCTGTTATGAGTGAGGCAATTACCACCGACCATGCGTCATTCATATTACAGCCCTATTCGTTAATCAGTTGCTTTGAGTAGATTATCGAACGCTATACGCAGTTCTTCGGTAAGAGCGAGTATCCTTTTAAGGCCTTCAGCATGAAGAGTTACTGTTTCTGAATCCGAATCAATTACAAAAAGGGCGATTTCGTCATTAAGTGTCTTTAGTGCAGTTTGAGCACTTTTGGAATTTGTGTTGATTTGTTTAACTACTGCATCAAGATTCCTGCGATTAACGGAAGCAAATGGGTTAACAATTGTTTCGGCTGTATCTTTACCAGTCATCATTTTTCCTGGAATACTGAAAGGAGTATTCTCGTAATCCATGCCAGATATATTTTTCATCATAATATTTAGTCCTAACTAAAAGGATTTCCTTCTGCCCATGCTACTAGCGCCCATCGTTCACCAGAAGTTACTGGAGAAACCTCATAAAGAGTCCATGATGGCCACACAACAGCAATTCCGCGTTCTGGAGTTATAGCAATACTATCTGCTCCAGTATGCAAAAACACATCACATCCAGAATAATCATCTTTTTCTGACAACTGAATTGTCATAAAGAGTTTTCTGCGGTTTTTACCTGCTGACCAATCTGTATGCGCTTCTTCGTAGTCGCCATCCCTATAACGAATTATTTCAATAAATATATTGGTGTAGTAGAAATGAAGATAGTTTCCAACAACAAACACTTTTCTAATATGCTCATAGAGACCAGAAAACTTATTTTCGTCTATAGCAAATTTACGAGTCAAATTATTTGACTTATATGATTCTTGAGACTGAAGGGCAAGGGATATGATTTGTTCACATTCTTCCGATGTGAATACAGATATCTCGCTTGCTATTCCTACTAAATTGGGATTTTTTCTGTGTGTATGATGCATATTGTTGGTATCGGTTCTGTTGTAAACCAGAGCATTGGAAGTCCTTCAAATGCTGCTAGTTGTGGTGCTTTATTAGAATGCTCGTCTAGTAAATCTAAGTCAATACTGGCAATATAAAAGTGGTCGTAATCACCGATTACTGGTATTTTATGAGTTTCTCCATTGAGTTCCATCTCAACAGTTTCATCAAAAATCTTAAATGTTCCTGCTTTTTTACCAGCATCACACGCATCTTCCTTTTCAACAAAGATTGCTATTCCTGAATCACCATATTTTTTATAGATGCCACTTTCTATAACGGCATCATATTCCCATACTGGTACATGAACGAATCCATAGTTTGTCACTTATTCACCTTAAAACCCCAATTTGCAAGTCCACGGCCTTCATCATATAGAACTGCTGAAATTCTTACATTGCATTCAGGTTCTAACAAAGCGCTCATTTTTCCATATGGAGTATTGCATACTTGTGAGGTCAAAGTAGACCAAGTTGAATTAATTTGTAAAAGACCAGAGTCATATGAGGCAACCGCTTTACACTTCTTATAAATGTTTGCTGGTGCAAGTTTACAGTTCCAGTGTCCACTTCCCTGCTTATAGTTCCATCCAATTGCTTTTGAAAGGCAACGAGATTCGCGATACATAATGTATGAGTAAAGTTGAACTGGAAGTTCATATTTTTTAAGTAGTGGCTCCCATTCAGGACAACGCATTGTCTTGTCTGAAGGAACCCGCTTCATGGCCTGTCGAATTCTATTTCTTTCTTCAGTGCTTCTTTTAACTTGCACAGAGTTTCCAATAGAACTTTTGCTTACAGAACTTTTTTTAACATTATTATTTTGTTTTGAGTTTTCTGTCGCAGTTGGGCGGGTCTTCAGCCACTCAGTCATTCCTGCTTGGGTGTACCTATCTCGTGCAGGTTTGCGTGTTTTCCAGTTCACACAATTCTTTCCCCAGTTCTTCATGCTTCTCCAACCAACTGCTGGTCGGAAGTAAGGATTTTTATTTAACTTGTCATCTAAAGTTCCAAAGGTATTCTTTGTCTGGAATCCAAAGAAAGCAGTACGGTTGGCAACAATAATCTGTTCTTCTTTAGTTGCCTTAGATGGGCGAGATGCAAACTGCTTGCCTCCGTAGTTCACCCATACTGACTGAGCCATGCCAAGTCCGCCTGAGTAATAGCCACCATCATTCCATTTATGGTTGGTCTCACACCAAGAGACTGCTTCCCAAAATTTAATTGAGCCACCCTTTTTCGATTTTAGTTGATGCTGAAGTTCAACGGGCAATTCGACTAGACCCATTTGTTTCACTTTCCCAGAAAAGTCATTCTTGACTGAAAGTGTTGAAACCTGTGTTGTTATTGGTGTTGTAATTTTTTGTTCGGGTTTGTCAAATACTCCAGAGAGTAAAGTCAAAGTAGCGGTTAAAAGGGCAATGATAGTACGGTAACTTAAAACCATATGTTCTCCTTGTCCTACTGCGGCGGCAACCTTTTGGTAAGATTGAGACGCTCTGCCTCAGCGGGATTATCGTGTTTCCAGGTGTGATGCGCTCGGCACAACACCTGACAGTTGGATGCGTCTAAATGGGAACCGCCTCTGCCGCGTGGAATAATCTCATCGACATCTAATGGTCCCCAACATTCTATTAAGTTTACAATATGCTTTGCTTGACATTGCATATGGTCTCTCAATAGAACTTCTATTCTAACAACTTCCCTATCTCGCATTTGCGATTTAGTTTTTTTGCTAAACATGTTGACTGGACCCCTTTTCATAGAAGAGGGGCGGTCTTCACATTCATACACTCTAGCGATTCCATCCGAATAAACACGCAAAGAACCATAAATAGGGCAATTTTCTTTAGAACAGTTCTCTTTTCTGCCTTCACATTCACCTTTTCTTTTATTCACAATATGATTCTTACCTTTGTTTTGTTGTTTTTACCGACTAATGCCTGTATAGCGCCTGATACAGCATCAACTTGGTCATCGTGCGCACCATATGGGAATACTTCGCATTCGTCAATTAAAATGCTGTTCCATCCTGCTCGCATAACAAATACATTTCCAGATTCAGATGCTGAAGAAAATACTGAAGCGCGTTCTTGTTTAGAACCAGATGCTCTGATTCCGCGAAAGTTATAACCTTGTAAAACAGTTCGTGCGTAGTGGTCAATAACATTCACTCCAGATGAACCTGGTTCTTGCTCCATGATAATTGCTGTTCCAATTCCGTCACGAGATGCAGTTTGAGTAATCTTTTTTTCTACTTCGTATGGAGTACCACGCATACGCTCAATGTCCAAGATGAAGTATCTTCCATCCTTCATTCCAACAAGTGCGCCTACCGTCCAGTCAGGGTCATTGCTTTTTGTTTTTACAGTTGCCGCCAAGTCCCAGTATCTAACTGTTTTCATTCCTTCTGGAATATTGCCAGTGATTTGAAACCAGTCACCCTTAAACATTCCGCCTTCTTCGCGGATGTCCCAGTTACCATCAAGCAGTCGTGAACGCTCTACATAGTCAAGTTCATTAAGACCCTTGATATACGCTTCGGCATCAAGAGATGGGTTATCACTAATTCTTGAAGGCATAAACTTTCGCTCTGTGCTTTTGTTAAGAATGAAACGCTCGTACACCCAGTTGTTTCCAGGACCACCTGGGTTTGTCGCTCCTCTTGTTCTAAGAGGAATGTCTGCTGCTGTTAATCCACAATCAGGACATGCTTTCATGTCTGCTTGGACTGCTGGCTTACGAACACGAGAGAACCCAACATAGCGATAAACGCGGTCAGTCTTCCACTGTGTTAATTCGTCTACTCCAACAAAGTGATAAGCAAATGACTGGAACTTATAACGGTCCTCATCTCGTTCACAATGGTCAAAAGAAAGCATTGCTCCAGAGGGGAATGTCCAACGCTTATTGGTTACGGAATATGTAGCGCCACTTCCAGCAAGCCATTCGTTACAACGGTCGATAAAACCGTCTGGTCCAGAAAGTTGTGGGTATGTCTGACGCAAAAGAAGCGCCGAATACCCAGGGATACATACATACTGAAGAGCACTTAGTAGGAGAGTGTCAGACTTTCCACCACCAGCGGCTCCACCAAATAGTGCTTCTCTAGTCGTTCCCCATGTCAGGAACGCTGTCTGCTTCGGGTGAGGCGTGTGGGGAAGCCTCAGTGCGCACGGCTGTTTCCAGTCCGTTAGTGTCGATAATTGGTCCCGTGATGTCATCTATAACCTCTGCATCAATAGTGCCGTCCCATGCATTAAGAACATTGTTTGGCAGGTCTCCTGCTTCGACAAGTGCTGCAAGTACGGCGCGTTTTCTATCTTCATCTTCAACAAGAGAATGTCTCATCTCTGTTTGTATTGCTCCACCGCCAAGGCCAGTAAGTTCTACCTTGAGGGTATTTGAGTCACCCCATTCATCAGGCCAGCGCTTAGCAAGGAATGCTTGAGCGGCTTTCCAGTCGCCTTGACGGGCTTCTCTAAACCAAGAGACCACAAGACCTGCTTGTGCTTCTGCTTCGGCCTTCATCATGCTTTGCACGAATTCAAGATATGGGGCTTCTAGTTTGGTTGGTGCTTCACCTTGTTCGATGCGCCACTGTTCTTCTGAACCGCGCTTAACCCATCCTGATACTGCTGACTTAGAAATACCTGCTGCCTGCGCGGCCATTGAAGGACGCATGCCTGCACGAATCAAATCCACAATGGTTGGACCCAAGATTTCACAAGTTGTGACTTGAACTCCACCAATTTTTCGTGGTGCAGCATCACCGACAGCCTTTTTCCGCTCAGCCATTATTTATCCGAAAGTTTCTGAATATACATTAAATTTCGAGGCTTAGGGACATGCGTTCTAACTTTAATATTGTGACGGGCTGCAGCCATGTATACAGCAGACCTCATCGATTCAATATCTGCATCGAAATCTTCACCTTGTTTGAGAAGCCAGACGCTTCCATCAAACCATTTGCTCCACGGATACTTCTCTTCGTTTGCTCGTGGTGGGAATCTAAGTTCTCCTAGAATATCGTCACTCATCTTGTTCTCCATATTGTTTATCTAATTCGCCGTTTATTGGTTTCCCAGGATTTTCTTTCATCCACTCGGAAACTACCTCTTTAAGTTCTTCTTCATTATTTCTAATGTTGTCTACGATTGTCGCAATCCATCCAGTAGTAAAACCAGTTGCCTGAGCAATTGCTTCCATAGAGCCACCACCAGTGCGCCATACATTAAAAATGTCCCACCTAAGTTTCTTAGTGGCAATGTCTGCCTGATTCCTAAGAACTTCTACTGCTTGCCTGCGCCGTCCTAAGCGTTCTAAGTCTTCTTTACGGACTTGTTTAACTCGCGACACCTTTGGCATCTCGCTAACGCGCTTAGCCATGTCAGAGGCCTTGCGTCAGTTGCTTGTACACATCTGGACGATTTGTGATAATCCAGTCCAATGCATCTCTCGCTACCTTTTGGAATTCGTACTGTGTTTCAGGCGAACCTGACCTACGGTACTTCTTCAGGTATTCACTATTGGCCCGCTTGCAGTCTGGACACCTACACAGGTGCTTAATGTATGTAGTTCGATTGCCATGTCGAAGACTTTTATTAATATACACAATTACGCTTCTAGATAGTTCTGAAGGTCACCATTGTATTCAGGACACAGATACATAATTGCTCCAGTAATTACTGCTGCGTACAATTCTCTGTCTGAAGTAGATTCTGCATAACTGTTAAGCAATGCAACTACCTTCTGTACAGAATTGCCAGCATCAAGAGACTGACAAACCAAGTCACCAAATTCAATAACATCCGCCTTTGATTCACTATTAGCCTGACCAGAGTTCTTGAGAACATGAGCGTAATAGTCGTCATACTTGTTTGTTACTGGTTCTTGATATTCAACTACCGTTGTGGGTGCAGACACTTCTTTAATAATTGTCTTTGTTCCACATCCCAACAGCAAGATTGCTGTAAAGAAAGCGATTACTGCTAGTCCAGTGATTTTTACTAATTTTTTCATTTATTTATCCTTACATTCGTAACAGGTGTTCACAGTATCATTTTCGTAATCATGAACTGCATACATATCGAACAATGCAGTCACAATTTCTTTTAACCACATACTGTGTGGATGTGGTAGTTCTTTTTTGATTGGTGGTGGAGAAACAGCATGCCAGCCAAGCAACTGTTCTACTTCCATCTTTTCTAATAGGTCTGCTGGTGTGTAGACCACATTAGAAATTTTTTTTTGAATTTGGTCCATTGTATATAATTTCTATTCACCCATATTCACCTCCCCCTTCGGGGGAAGGTTCCTATTTATTTCCCTCGGTATGTAGGAAATTCGTAATTTATTCCTACCTGATTAAAGCACTCCTTGAGTCTGTTAGACCAGTGCTCTCCTGCGTACATCCGTACCAACTGTAGGTAAGTCCCTCTGAAGAGGTTCGTATGCCCTCTCTGTGGACTGGTGTGATGTGCTAACTCATGTAGTACTACCCACACCTGTGCTTTCCTACCTAGTACTACTTCCTTAGTGTCATAGTAATAAGTAGACCTACTGCCCTTGTATGAGTTCTTCCATCTGAACTTGACATCTGTAATACCCAGGGTATGTGCAATGTCTTTAGCCTCTTGGAGAGTCTCTACTCTCTTACCTAGGTCTCTATTGGCCTTATTGGACTTATGGAAGCATAAGTGCTCTGCTGCGTAGGTTTTATTGGCAAAGAACGATGGCTCGGCCTCTTCTTGTATCTTTAATTCGAACATATGTTCAATCTATCTCTTTCCCTCTGGACAGTTCTTCCTTTTTATCTGCCTCTCCATCACGAATTTCGAACTTTCCTCTTGCTAACTTGCGAAAGGAGTTCGGATGGTCAGTAATGTATTTAACAGCAGTTGGGTATGAGAATCCTGAAATATCGGCAACTTCTTGTGTTGTTATCTCGCTACCTACATTTTCCTTAATGTACTTATCGATGCTTGCATACTTAGCGGAACGCTTTTCTTTTTTTTCTGAGATGACCACTTCGTCAAACTCATTCGCTCCTACTACCTTGATGTCAATGTTGTAGAACTGAGCAGCCTTAGATAGGGGCATTCCATCTCGCCTAGCAACATCTTTTACATATCCCCACCGTCTTGCCTCGTGTTCAAGACGGATATTTTCGAATTTAGGGATGGATGATGAATCATTCATGGTAATTCCTTTCTTTTTATAAGTTATTTTACAGAGACGAACATATGTCGCACTGGCAATGAGCATATCGCCCACCAGATGCAACGGAGCCGTTTTCACAAAATTGTGAACCGTGGTGGTTTTGTGCCGAAGCCCACCCAATTTCACAAATTGCGCAGTGATTTGTGTGAGAACAATCAGTCTTTTGTACGCGAATTTCAGTTGAACTGTTACCTGATTGGATAACACGCTCACTTCCACACTTGCAGATTTCCACTACTTTTGCGCCATCTAGTTTTATGACCATCTTTACACCTCCTGTTTGGGGTATGAATATAGCGTACCACAACGGGTGTGTAAAACCAACAGGGGTCAGGTGGATAGGACGGGTAGGGGACCTATACAGTGGTATTTCGTCAAAAATGTGTGTGGGACCCGCGGGCAGCGGGCGTTTGTAAGGTCAGCCTAACAAGGGTGGGGGGGGTATTAACCACGCAGAGTGATGGTAGGTCAGCCTAACAGAACAGGCGTTCGGTCACTTAGAGTGATGAACGAACAAGCGTTCGCCAAGCGTGAGACGCTCTGTGTGGGCTTCTAAGACACGCTACCGATAGCCAGGCCTTGCCATAGCCTAGATACCGTGCAAGAGCGTAGGAGAGCGTTGGGGCGCGTGTGGTGGTGTCGCGTGTGTGCATGGTGGCACCGTGTCGGGTGCCGTGTGTGGCTCTGTTGTGTGCGCCTGTGTGCGCCTGTGTGCGGTGTCGCGGTGCGTGTGTGGCGCGTGTGTGCATTGTCGGGCATTGTCGGGCTTGTGGGGCGTTGTGGCGCGTGTGGTGGTGGCGTGTGTGTGGCGTGTCGCGTGTCGCGTGTGTGGGCAGATAGCAAACGACCCACACGCGCGAGGCGTGTGGGTCGTGTTGTGCGTGTCGGGTTGTGTGCGTGGTGTTCTAGATATCTTCTGACCAAGTAAGCGCGTAGTCAGTCCACATGGCTAGCGCGTCTTCACCAAGCGCGGTGGCGCGTGTGTGTTGTTCGTGTAGTGCATTGAACACCATCGCGCGTAGGTCGCTATCTTCGACAGTCGCCCAAGCGATAGCGAGAGCACCCGACATGGCGCGCGTGAGTTCGTCTGCCTTGCGTGTTGTGCGTGTGTTGTGTGCGCGTGTGTCTTGCGCGTTCAGGCTTGCGCGGTGTGCGTGTGTGCGTGAGTGGCGTACCGTGTCGCGTGGTGTGCGTGGTGTGCGTGTTCCGAATGTCTCGCGCAATGACCACGCGACTAGCACGATAGAGAGCGCGAGCATCGCGAACGCGAACGCGAGTGAGAGTGTGAGTGTTACAAGTTCCATTTGTTTTTTTCTTTCGTTGTGTGCGGTGAGTACCACACGCTAGGCGCACCGATGCATGACCGATGCGCCTAGCGCGTGGTAGGCGCGCCGTGTGTGACGCGCCTACCGTGTGCGCTAGTTGGCGAGTAGTGCGCCTTCATAGTCGCGCTCTACCGAGCCGAACACATCGCTACGCTCTGACGCAAGGCGGGCGGTGGTTGCCTCTGCCATGAGTGACACGCGGAGCATTTCGCGCTCTGCAATGTTTGCCGAGTTGCGTTGTGCCTTCTTCGCAAGTGCGGTGAGTTGTTGCGTGGTGAATGTGACACCGCTAGCAAGTGCTAGGCGTTGCGTGTGGTTCATGCCTGCCGTTGGCAAGAATGACGCGCGGAGTGCCTCGCCTGCCGTGCTACTGATGCGAACCAGTACACCATTGCGGTACACCGTGACTTTGTTGGTATTTGTGGACATGACAACCTCTTTCGTGGTTAGCGTTTCGGCGGGATTGCCGATTTGCATATTGTCAAACTATCGGGGATAAGTGGCAATGTGGTGGATTGTTTGAGATTATTTATTTGTAGTGTGCAAGTATCGGCTCTGAGCCTTATGGCATAAGGGTTTGCGCTCTCAGATTATTTTTCCCAATAACGACAAAAGCCCCACACGCGCTAGGCGTGTGGGGCTTTCCGTGTGGGTTTGGTTAGTCGTATCGGTTCGAGTCCGTTTGGTCGTACTTGTCTTCTTCTTCCATGTCGTAATCGCAACAACCACAATCGCAATCTTCGTTGATTATCTCGTCAAACTCTCCTGTAAGACATTCGCCAGTTTCGTAGTTCATAGTTCCCATTGTGTCGCCTCTTTCGTAGGTCACGGCGGAAGTGCCGTACTGACATACTAGGGCACACTCTCCCACATTCCACCATTCCACCCATGATTATTTTTCGGCGTGATTATCGGGGGCGCGAGACGGGCGAGCCGATACCCTGTGAGTGGGTAGCGTCACGGTAGGTGAGACCACACAGAGTGACGGCGTGGGTCGGTTGCGTTACGGTACGAGAAAACGCTGTGAGTGGTCGGAGTCGGTGGCATTATGCAACCTATTGGGTCGGTTTCATAAAAAGACCCGCATCCCCTGCGCGTGAAAAATGGTATTAAATACATAATAATCCCAAGTAAAATGATTTCCAGACCTCGGTGTGGGCCTCCCCCGCTTGTGGGTGGGAGAGCCTTCGGTCCTTCCTGTGCCCGCGTGTCGCTTTAGCCCCGCAGTTTCTCGTTCCTAAGTTGGAGTCCTGGGTTCGTTTGGCTTTTACCGCGGGTTGAATCTCCCTCATCCCGCGTTTTTTTATTTCTCTTCCCGCGTTTTTGTTTTAAACCCGCAATCTTTATTTTAAAGTTGCCTCTCCACCGTCGGTCTGTCGATTTGTAATTGCTCTCAGGAGAGCGCCCTAGGCGATTGTCCTGCAATGTCTAATCCCTCAGTTGGCAAGTCCCTGAGTCGCTGTCCTCGTCCCTTTGGGATGGCTCTACAACTGCTTCACCCACCCATTGAAGGCGAAGATGGCGAAGGTCCAGGTTACGATATTGATTATAATGGTTGTCATTTATTGTGAATGTTTTTCTGTTGTGTTGTTAATTATATTATAGCATGCTCCGTGGCAGGATGCAACCTGTCCTTGGTTCTTTATTTAGTCCTCGTCCCGCCGCCCTTGGCTCCACCCGCTGTCAGTTGTGTTAGACAACGGGTGAAACCGTTTGGCGAGAGAGTTTCGTTACAGTCCGCAGGCTGTGAGGAAGCGTGTGCGGTCGAAGGCTGGGTTGTCCTTCTTCAGCGTCACTGCAAGCGCGGTGACCACTGCGGTCATGCCCTCAACCTGTGAAGGGTTTGTGATGCGGTGGCAGTCAATCTCTGTCTTGATGTTCTCTGCCATTGCTACATAATCTTTGCGTGTCATTTGATTGTTTCTTTCTCTGTTTGACCAAGGATGAATTTCCTAGGTCATTTCCTATAATTATATTGTATCACGCTCTGCCATGCTCTGTCAAGCCGAAAGGCGTGATTTGTGATTCTTTCTCTCGGGCATAGGTTTCGTTAAGCAACTCACTAAGTAGATTGGTTTGCCATTATCCCGCGCGACCCTCAGCCGAGAAATCCCTCTGCCCTTGGTCGGATAATCTTCCTCGGCCTCCAGATAGTTACGATGCCCTAGTTGGCAAGTCCGTGGCCCGAATCTCTCGGTGCCTCTCGGTGCGTATTACGGTATGCCCGCGAGCAGTGAGGGAGAGCCACCCCGCGGTGACCCTCCCTCGTTCGCCCTAGTCCTCGTAGTCGTAGCCCTCGTCTACCGCGTTCAAGTCCCAGTCCACTGACTTGACTCGTACGATTGCCCTCAGTTGTCCTACGACTGGTGCTGTCTCGCCCGCCTCCCATGAAAGGTTGTGGGAGAAAGTGAACGATAGTTCGCCCTCTGCTCCGTCTTCCATAGGAACACATGTGAGCCATCCCGTGCTCGGTGCGGTGAACTCTGTCGCGCCCGCTGCCTTGAGGATTGCAACGATGTCGCCGTAAGCCGTGGCTCCGAGACGGTTGTCGTACCACTCCGCGGTGATGCTTGCCCTCAGTTTGTTTGTCGTTGTTGTTGTCATGACCATATTCTTTCTCTTGGTATATATACAGTATAGCACGGACTCGCATAGACCGTGCAACTTTTGGAACATTTCTTTATGAAACTTCCTCGTCCCCTTGGGGGGAGAGCCGACCCTGTGTCGACCCTCCCTTTCCCGTTAGAGTCCGTGGCGTGAGTACGCTTCTTCTTGGAGCCACTCCGCGATTTCCAGGAGTTCCTGTAGCGTTGCTTTGTTCAACTCGCGGGCGTTGTAGTAGTCCGCCATTTCTTGGATACCTAGGTCATCTTCCCATGACTGTGGTTTGTCGGGTGTTCCGTATGCGATTTCCCAATCATTCATTTTTTGTGCCTCTTTCGTTTGGCTAAGGGCTTCTCCCTTATGTATTTAAGTGTACACGCTATTGCACACTCTCCAACACGAAAAGGCAAGAAAGATAGTTGTAGTGTGCAAATAATTTCCCGCGCTTCTAAGCACCCGCGTCAGGACTAATAAGCCCGCAGTTGGCAATTCCCTTGGGCAAACTTCCTGGGTCGCCCTGGTGCGTCTCAGCCCACCCCGCGATTGTTTAGGAGGCGCTTGCGGGGTGGGAGAGAGTTCTTTTATCTCTTGGTTCTTTTCTTCCCGCGGTGCGTGTCGGTGAGAACCGACATACAGAACGCAGGGAGAGCGATGACTCCCGCTAGGAGGTACATGAACCACTCAAGAAGATACATTTGTGAGTTCCTCGCGGTCCGCGCGGTAAAGTTCGTGCATAACCGCTTCGACTGCCCGCAGTTGTTCAGGCGTGTCGAATGTCATTCGGAACTGCAATGAGTCCGTGGTTCCGCCCGTGGGGCTTTCCGTGAAGACTTCGATAGTGGTGTTGGTTATTCCCGCGTATCCGATGATTTTGTTTCCGTTTAGTGTTGCCATTTTCATTTTTCCTTTTTCTCTATCAGGTATTTCCTGATACTTTAATTGTATCACACTCTTGCACAAAGCGGGCAAGATTTCGAGTCAGTTACTAAGTTTTTTTTAGCAACTGACTCTCGGTCTTTAGGCTGCGACTTGGATGATTTCGAATCCCGTGATTGCGTGGTCACGGTCGTAGCCGACTTGGTTCTTGCGGTGTGTGTGAACCGCGGTCAATGCTTCCCCGTATGTTGGGAAAGTTCCCAAGAATCTCGCGGTGTTGCCTTGCATGTCGATTGCTTCGTATTTCATATTTTTCCTTTTTCTCTCAGGTTTTCCTGATAGTTATATTATAGCATGACCTCTCGGTCGTTGCAAGTTATTAGAGAGTTTTGTTTAGAAACCCTCGCCGTTGTTATTCAGCCCGCAAGACCCGCAACCGTCCCAGCAGATGCACTCCTCGGCAGGTGTGTCCTCGTCCCACAAGTCGCCTTCGGTTGCCCACTCCTCGGCATCAGCGCCCGCGAACCGCTTGCCCTGGATTGTCTGCGCACGGAGACGGCGACCGTCTGCGAACTCTCGGCGCTCATCTGCGCCCCAGCGATTTACTTGTTTTGTGTTCTTTCTCATAATAACAGTATAGCACACACTTCCACGCATGAGACACCAAACAGCAACATTCGTAAGTTTTTTTTAGCAACTGACATCCCGCGTGACGCTTGGGGATTTGCTTTGCCCTAGTCTTTTAGTCCCGTGAGCCACGCCCTGGAGCCGTCCTGGTGCGCCTTAGAGCCCGCGGAAGTGTCTCATTCCGCGGGCTGGCGTTGTCCTTATGCTGCCACTTCTTCCCAGTTCCATTTTGCTGCTTCGGCTGGTGTGCACCAAAACTGCATGACGGATTTCGTTACGCCACCCTCTATGCCCATTTCGTAGCCTCTGACATAGACAGGTGAAAAGTCGCGCACTTCTATCACCATTACCGCCTGCGGGTCTTCCTTGTTCCAGTTGGTGACTGAATATCTAATATTTTTTTTCATATTTTCTCTTTCTCTTTGTTTTGGAATGTCTGCGCCCCGCCCTCTATGTAGCCTCCATCTTTCAACTTCAACAACTACTAGGTGACTAGGCAGTGGGCGCACTTTAGGTTCTTTGTCCTATAATCAAGTGTACACGCTCTGCAACAATATAGGACACAATTCCTCAAACTATTTTTAATTTCTTTTTGAGTTGCATCCGACCCTAGTCCGTGCTATAATGTAATCAAGGGTGGGGACTGCCTTCGGTTCCTCATCCCTAGGGGGTCGGTGGCTCCTTCGGTCACTCCCGCCGCCCTCTTGCCTCTTTCTGTTTTACGCGGCTCCCGCTCTTGCTGTTATCTCAGCAGAGTTCACACTCGAACTCTGCTGATTTTCCTGCCTCTTCGAAGTGGTAACGCTCGCTCGTGGTTCCTTCTGCGATGTGTGCATCACACAGGCATGAATAGTTGCTTGGCTCCCCAGGCTCGTCGGACATTTTATAGATTGCAATGATTGTGTTCATTATTTGTTCCTTTCTCATAATAATAGTATAGCATGCCCTTGCACGAAGCGGGCAACATTTCTTCCACATTCGTAAGTTTTTTTTAGCAACTTACCTGCGGTGGGTTGGGGTGTCTTTGCCTGTCAGCCAGTTTCACCCCAGTTCCGCGTCCTAGTCCTCGTGCCGTTCGTGGGCTTCATCGGCCAGCCATTCGGCTAGTTGTGCGAGTTCTTCCTCGGTGGCGTTTTCCAATGTCTCTGGGTTCATGTTGTTTTCCTTTCTCAACCTGATAAGTATATTATAGCATGCCCTTGCGGGCTTTGCAACTCTTATTGAAGATTTGTTTTTGCGGAGATTTCCGCGACCAGTGAGGCGAGAACAGCCCAGCCGAAAAGCATCCCTACGGAAGCAATTGGGTTGATGTCCCGCGATGCCATGAGCGCAATGACTCCTACGAGTACTCCCACGGTGGCAAGACTCCCTGCCACAATTCCCGCGATGATTAGAATATTTTTCATTTTTTTCTTTCTTTCCTTAGCGCCGATTTGGCGCTAGTTGTTCCGCCAGCATTTGCTGAAAGAGTGTTTGACCGCTTGCGAAGTTTCCGCATTGGCACTCGGTCAAGACGCTCGGCATATTGTCGGGGACTTCGGTTGCCCAGTTGCGGAGGCAGTCATCGCAATGGAAGTGGAGGAGTGTTGTTGTCATGTTGTTTCCTTTCTCAACTTGATAATAACAGTGTATCACATACTCGCACAGACCGTGCAACTTTTCAGACATTTCCCAACAATTTTTTGGGAGCGCCCTGAGCCGTTTAGTGGGGTTTGGCATCACGATGCCCTAGTTGGCAAGTTCCGCCCGCGTCGCTTAAAACGCCGTGTGGAGCCTCTCAGCCCGTTCCGCAGTGTCTCGTCCGCGGAACGGGCTTTGAGTGGTCTTACCTCTCCTTTGGCTTATCCGTAGACAAGTTCTCCAAAGAAGCCATACTGCCAAATGTTGTCATGGTCAAGGTGGTCTGTTTCGCATTCTGCGAGGTTTGACCAGTCGCCACCATTTTGGAGCCACAATTTAATTCCTCTAACAAGCGTTTCCGTGTTGAAGGTGAGTTTATCTTTTTCGTGCATGACTGTGATATCTCCGTTTTCGTCTGAGCCGACGGCATCAACTTCTACCCAGTAGCGGGTGCCGTTTTCTTCTTTGACATATTCGATGATTTCGTCAGTGAGCATTACCGTGTAGGTAATTTCAATTGCTGTTGCTGTTTTCATTTTTTTCTTTCTACTTGGGCTTTCCCTTGTGTAATTAAGTGTACAGGATGAATATGCAATAATGACAGATTTAAGGGAGATATTTTAGATTTCTTTTTAGGGTGCGCGCTTTGCCCTAGTTGGCAAGTCTTTTGCGCATCGCTTAGAACGCGCCCTGGAGCGTCTCGCGGTTATTGGGCGAGCGGAGGAGCCGTGCAGGTGTCCACTCCCACACGGCTCCCGCCCTCGTTATTCTGCGATTATTTCGTTTTCGCAATTCGGGCATTGCGCGGTCTTGAACCATCCCTGAACGAAGCGAGTCTCTTGGTACTCCAGCGTCCCAGCGAATCCGCAGGTCCAGCCCATAGTTTCGTCTTGCATCTCGCAAACGAATTCTTCTGTTTGGATATCTGTGTTTTGCATTTTGTCCCTTTCTCGAACTCAATAATAATAGTATAGCACACCCTCTCACGCTTTGCAACTATTTGAGAAGGTTTTTTTTAGCAACTGTCCCTTGCGGCTCCCGCCCTCGCGGTTCGGGGGTGGTTGTGGGGCTTTCGCCCCACTCGCTCCCTAGGCGTTTGCTCCCTCGTAATCGCGGGCGACTGTGCGGAAAGCGTTTGCGCGCTCGGTGGCAACACGGGCGCGGATTGCGTCAGCGTCAATTACGATTTCAGCCTTTGAGCCGATTTCGTCAGGCAACCCACCCTGGCGGTCGAAGCGAAGAAACGCGCCTGTCGCGAGGTCGCTTACTTTGATTGTGGCGGTCTTGCCATATGGATATTTTGTGATATTCATCTTGTCCCTTTCTCGAACTTGATATATATATCTTACAACACTCTCCCACACTTTGCAACCTTATTTTCATATTATTTTTAGAAAGTTACTTGTAGTGTGCAACTATATGTTTCACGGGAAACATTCCTAATCTTGCGGTCTAGCGGTCGGTTGTGTCAGAGTTATTATGAAACTGACCCTCACCCTCAGTGGTTAGCGCCTACCCTCAGTGGTCGTCACTCTCGGTGGTCGCTCACTACTCTCGGTGACCGAACCCTTGTTCGTATCATTGCATTATGCAACTGTCTGTCTCCTGGCCCTCAAAAATGGTAAGAAGTAATAAATAATCCCAGTAAAATGATTCCATGATGCCCGTGGCCCCTGCTCTTGAGAATACGCAATGCCCCGCAGGGAGAAAGAGATACCTGCGGGGCTTTTCAGCGAATTAAATTGTGAGTGAAAGTTTCTCGTGGTGTTTGTAAGCCCACTTGCGGGCGTACGACATTGAACTGAATCCCTTGGGGTGTTCGCTCTCTGTGGCGTTTTGACCGCCGTTGCGATAAATATCTGCTTGGATTGTCACATGCCATTTAGCGTCACTGCCCTGGGATATTGTATAAACTCCGTTAATTGCGGGTGCTTCAAGTTCGACTGTTTTCATTGTTTCTTTCATAGTTATATTATAGCACGCTAATTGCTATTTTCCACCATGTTTTTGTTGCAATTCTTCCCATCGTGCCTTCGTCCCAATGAACCAGTGAGGCTTCGGTTCGTAAATCCCCTGCTCCTCAATTGCGTTATACAACTCATCGTCCGAGACTGTCGGCAGAAACTCCGTGCGCGACATAATTTCTTCGGCTTGT
>Ga0209354_10000029_pt1 | contig 74562 bp, 127 predicted proteins | sample LauGreSpBDMM15DD_2_FD_187562 | JGI IMG/M metagenome (GOLD analysis project Ga0209354, IMG submission 187562) | Freshwater lake microbial communities from Lake Michigan, USA - Sp13.BD.MM15.DD (SPAdes) (version 2) | ecosystem: Environmental > Aquatic > Freshwater > Lake | place: Lake Michigan...
CAGCTTGCTGAAGATCTAAAGAAAAAAGTTGTAGATGCTGGAGATGCAATTAAGGCTATTGCTAAAGCAAGAGAAGCAGGTATTGTAGATCCAGAAATGCTAAAAAGAATATCTCAAGATCAAAGTTTAATTAATAAAATATTATCAAGCAGTATGGATAATCAAACAGTAAAGGGTATTGTTGATTCTTATAAAGCACTAGATGAATTAGGACAAATAACAGAGGGCCTTATTGATCCAGCAAGGGCTGCAATGGATGCATTTGATAAATTAAGAGAGGCTGCAGACAAGGTTTTTGATAGACAATCAAGACAGGCTCAGGCTGATTTTGAAAGCTCAATGAATAGACTTGCAAGTACAGTTACAAAACTACCAGCGGCATTTGAAAATCTAACAATTAAGGGCGCAACAAGTAAAGCAAATGAAGATATAGCTACATTAAATAGAGAAATTGATCAAATACAGTATAGAGATATTCGTCCACTTGATATTAAAATTGAGGCAGCAGAATCTTCAATAGACAAGATAATGCAAGGTCTTGAGTCTCAAGCAGCAGGTATGCAACAAGGATTTAAACTTCCGCCAGCAGCATATAAAGATGTTGCAGAGGGACTAAGAGATAAAATTAATGAAATGGAACTTGATCTTGAATTCAATCCTAATTATGGTTCAAGACTTATTGAGCAGTTACAGGATCAGATTTCAGATATAGAATTAGAAATAGAACTTAACTTTAGTAGGTCAATAGCAGCATTACAAGAAGAGTCTTCAGATCTTTCTAATGAATTAACATTAATGGATCGCGTAGTTGATGGCATCAATAAAAAATATGATGCACAAGCAGAAGCCCTACAAAGAGTATCAGATGTAAATCAGGAAATTTTAAATCAGCAAAAGAGTCAACTAGATATTGCAGGCGCTCTTTCACAGGGAGATATTGCTGCTGCTGCTCGTGCAGCCCAAGAAGCAAGGGCGCAGGCTGCTGCTGCTGCATCACAGAGGGCTGGTGGAGTGTTAGATGCAGCAAGACAAGCAGAGACCTCAGCAGTTCGATCTCCAGGAGGCCTAACTAGAGCACAAATAGAAGAGCGTCAATTCCAGATAAGTCAACAAATATTCCAACTAGAAGAGCAGTCAGAAGCAAGACAGCGTTCTATTCTTGCACTACAAGATCAAATTCGTGGTATTGAAGAAATTCGCACACAAAAACAAAGAGACATTCGTGATATACAAGATCAAATTGCTGCTGGAGAAAGAGCAAGAGAGATACTTATTAGAGAAAAGATTATTCCTCTAGAAAATACAATTAAGGATTTGCAGAAACAAAAGGAAGGATTTGTTGCCAGCATAAATGCAAAAGAAGCAGATATTCTTAGAATTCAAAATGAAATTCTTGCACCACTTGAGATAGAAGTTGCAGCAAGAGAAAAAATATTAAACGATCAACTTGATGCCATTAAGGCTCAAAAAGATGCTTACGATCAAGCACGTTTAAAACTTGAAGAGGCTATAGTTCCTGCCACAGAATTTGCTAAGCAAGCAGGAAACGCAGAAGCAGCATTTACTAATGCAAAAAATAAATATGAAGAGATGACAAAACTTGGGGCTATTACTATAAGAATAAATGAGATAGTTACAAGAACTGTTAATGTTAATACTGTTGCGGGATCAAGTCCTTTCAATACCGCACAGGTTGCTGGAAAAATGTATGGTGGCAGAATAGATGGCTACATGGGTGGCGGTAAAGTAAGAAAAGCATATATGACTGATGGTGGAGCAGTTGGTTCTGATACCGTGCCAGCAATGCTAACTCCAGGAGAGTTTGTTGTAAATAAGGCATCTTCCAAAGCATTTGCTCCATTTTTAACTGCTATCAATGAAAGCAAATACCCTTCAATTTTAGCAAATAAAATATCTAATGCTAGACCAATATATCAAATTCCAATTCAAACATCTTTAAATCAGCCATCATATAACATTTCTACACCAATGTTTAATACATCTCCAACTAATATAGCAAATGCTTCATATAGCGATAACTCTAGCGCAGTGTATAATTATAGTGTAGGTATTAGTGTTGGTGGAACCAATGCATCACCAGAAACAGTAGCGAAAGCAGTTATGAACGAAATTAAATATTTAGACTCTCAAAGAGTTAAGAAGCAGAGGGTATAATAATGGCCACATCCGCTTATTTAACTGGTAGAAGAAGATATCAAAGACCACAGGCAGCGCTTTGGGCTAACAATCCAGGAACTTTAACTGGTGGAGTTTATGTTCCTAATGGACAAGAAGTTGGTGCCAATACAGCAGAAACAGACGAAGATCTTTTAAATCAGTTTATTATTCTTTCTGATCATAATAGAAGTGAAATTTCTTTTACCCCGCAAAGAATAGAGCAGCGCCAACGTACCATCAATGGCCGTATGAGATCATATCATATTGCAGACAAAATGCAAATTAGTTTTTCTTGGAGTATGCTTCCTTCTAGAGCATATTATCAGGTAGCAGCATTTAATGAAAGCACGGGAATATCTCCATACAAAAATAATACTCAAGAATTTACTGCAGATGGTGGAGCAGGTGGGGTAGCAATATTAGATTGGTACAACAATCACACAGGACCATTTTGGATGTATCTATCATATGACAATTATGCAAACTTTAAAGAAGATGGAGAGATAGTAAATAACTCTTTTGGCCACCTCGCACAATATAATGAAATTATTCAGGTATATTTTGCAGACTTCAACTATTCTGTAGTCAAGCGTGGTGGCGACAACTTTGACATGTGGAATATATCGGTAACTCTGGAAGAGGTCTAAAGTGTTTGTAAGCGAAGCATTAAAGACTCACCTTGAAACATCAGCAACAATAAATCTTCAGTCTCTTGTTTTGGCTGAATGGAATATGAATATGCCAGATAATATTTTTAAGGTTGGTAACTATCGATATCGCCCAAGAGATGTAAATTCAATTTATAGAACCATTCCATCAACATTTGATCAATTAGATGCTGGAGAATATTATACTGGTGCAACAGATGCAGATGTTGTAATTGACGGTGGATTTGAAAACGACGGGACTCCACAACAGTTTACTTTAACTAAAGACAAGATGAGAATGCTTTATTCTTTAGAAGATTGTCTAAAACCATTTAGACCAAGGTCTGGAATCAATAAAGCATTATACATTTCTGGAAGACACATTGCCAATTCTGGAGCAGACATTTCTGAAAGACCAAGATATTACATGCCATCAAGATATGATCAGTTTAGATATTGGACTTCGTATAGAACAGAAGGCGGAGATGAATACGGAATTGCAAAAAATGTATCAAATGGATTATATTTTATAGATGATGCTGCCCCCTTTGTGGTGTATAAAGAACAGGTTCCAGCAAACAGGGTAGTTATTAAAATGCAAACAAATGTTGGAGATGTTGATCTTGGACCATTCTCAACAAACACAGGCAGCATAGATGATCCACTATTTGGAACGGCAAACCAAACAACCCCGTCAAGGTGGAAAGTTCAGTATTTATCTGGAACAGAGTGGATAGACCTATACGTATTTAATGAGTTTACTACTAGAGATGATGAAGAAAATTCACCAATCATAGGCTCTGACGGATATGTTGAGTTAGAATATGGACTAGTTATTCCAGATGCGTACAAAGATACTTTTGTTTTTGCTGAGATATTTTCTTCAGATACCCTGCTTCCAGAATCAAGTGTAACTGGATATGCATATCTTGTAATTGAAAATGAAGGAGATCTTGGAACATTTCACATTTGGACTGGTTCTGAATACGAAACATTTAGTCCAGAATATGGCTGGTCTTTAGGTTCAGAAACAATAACAAATCAAACTAACTTTGTTAATGACTTGACATCTCCAGACTCATTTACAGACGAATTTGACGGGGCAACCAAATATAGACAATTCCAATACCTAAAAGGATTACGCATAGTAGTAGATGTAATGAATAAGCAAGATAGCACCTTTGATCTCATAGAAATGTCTCCAAGGCTTTTGGTAGATATGTCTGACAAGGTAATTGATTATAGAGTTACCAAAATGCTATCTGATCTTGGAAACAGTTCAATTCCAGTAGGCCAACTTATGGCTTCTAATGGAGAGTTAAATATTTTTGATGACGACCAGGCTTTTAATGATAACAATACAGATAGCATTATTTCTTCATATGTAAGAAAAAATATTAAATTTAGATTCTATGAAAAAATAGTAAATGTTGATGGCTTTGATTATTATGTTCCTATAAAGACTTTATACTCTGATGGGTTTCCACAGGCAGATGTAACAGGGGCAACTCTATCTTTAAGCCTTAGAGACTTCTTTTTCTTTTTAGAGTCTATGCCAGCACCAAGATTGCTTATGACACAGACATCTGTTAGCATGGCTGTTTCAACTCTTCTTGATTATGTAGGATTCAGCAACTATACATTTAGAAGAGTAACTGGAGAATCCGATACTATAATTCCTTTCTTTTTTGTAGCCCCTGATCAAAACGTTGCAGAGGTTTTAACACAGTTGGCTGTTGCAACTCAAAGTGCTATGTTCTTTGACGAATTCAATAATTTTATAGTAATGAGCAAAAACTATCTTCTACCAACTGAAGATGATAGAGCAACTGATTTTATTTTATCTGGATCTAATAATCAAACAGACACAGGCGTAGTTAAAAATTCTACATCTGGAAATCTTCCAAACATTATTTCAATATCTTCTCAAGATAAAAAAATATACAATGATGGAAAAATTAATTATACAACTAGATACATTCAAAGATCTTATGGCAGCATAAGACAAGCAAGTTTAGTTGATGCAGAAAAAACGTGGATCTACAAACCAGTCCTGCTTTGGGAGGTTGCTGGAACTGAAAACTTAAAGACAATAAATGAGGTTGCTTCAAAACAAGGAACTTATGTGTTAAGTGCTTTGCCTATGAACTCTAATCTAACTACTTCTCCACCATCAGTATCTAATGGCGCTGTTATAAATAACGTAATAGATTTTGGAGAAAGTATTTATTGGCTTACAAGATATCAGGGATATTTTTATTCTAGCGGAGAAATAATTAGATACGATGCCGTTCAATTTAACATAACTGGCGTTGGAAATGTTTATATAAGTAGCAATCAAGAGTATCAAAGATACTTTGCATCCCTGCCATTTAATGGAAAGATATATCCAACAGGGCTTGTAAGAATCTACTCTCTTCCTTTTTATGAAACAATAGACGGCAATACAAGAATGAAGTCTGGGCCTGTCTATCAGCATGGTCGTGGACAATTTGGAACACCTATTGTTGATCATACCGCTGGTATTAATAACTACTGGACTGATAACGAATATGTTCGTGGTTGTGAGATGCAGACGCAATATCTATTTACAACTTTGCTTGATGAAGATATAAATGCTCCCTCAACAACAACTGGCGCTGCTGGAGTAAACAATGATCTTGCTCGTCAAACCACAAGAAATGGTGTCATTAAAAACTTTATGACAACAAATTATTTAACTGAAACACAGGTAAATAATCTTAAAACAACACAGACGGGAACAATACAATCTTCTGCTTTAGTTATGAATGGTCCTTCTTTTAAAACTACAGAAACTCCTTTAAACTTTGTTTCTTATGTATATAAAAATTTAGATAATGCATATAGACATTTTGGAACAAGGCTTAGAGTTATTGGGAAAATTGAAAACAGTGAGGTAAGAGGTCAGACCCCCATAGGTAGCACATCCTATTTTCAAGTTTCTGGTGCGGGCACAAATAAAAACATAAGTATCGGAGGAGGATCTGGAGGCTTAGCAGTTCTTCTTAATCCAGAAACCAATAATGGATACTACTTTGAAATAGTAGCCTTAACAGAAAATAATATTGAGCAGTATTTAAAAATAAACTCTAAAACTGGAGAGGGAGAAATCTCAATCAATAACGTTGTTTTTTATAAAGTTAAAAAAGATTCTTCAAACACAAACGCAATACCAGTTAAACTTTGGGGAGGCTTAACAAATATACTTGTAGACGATGGTAGATTTACTGGTCAATATAGGCTGATGGGTGAAGAAAATCCTACGGTTTATGACCTATCGGTTGAATATCAAGACATAGGAAATACAAGAAGATTTTATTTATATATAAACGGCAAACTGATAAAAATTGTAGACGATACAGATCCTTTGCCAATATATAACAATATGGCTTTATTTACACGTGGCTCATCAAGAGTTATGTTTGAAAATATTTATGCACTAACCAATAACTATGCTCAAAATTCTGTATTCACTGTTGGAGAGACTTTGTCTAACGCCTTTGGAGACAAACAAATAGATGCAAATGAGTCTTTTAGAAAATATGCAATGAGCGGTTTGCTTCAATCTACATACCTTTCTGGAATTAGTGCACAAGAGCCACCCAAATACAATATGTATTTTGAAGAATTTGGAACTATTATGCGTGAGTGTGCATACTTTGACATTAGATATGATCGTGCATACCCTGCATTATATGCAAAAATATCTCCAACTTTTAATAGAATAAAAGGATACTCGGTTTCTGGATTTCAGGCAGATTCTTACGGTGCCGAATTTTTGATATTTAATGCAACAGATACTGCTTTAAACCTAGATGAAACAACTGGAAACTATTTAAGAATTCAAGGGGTTACATTTACTCAAGACACTACCCACGAACTTACAGTGGACGAATATTTTAAGAAGAAAAGCAACTTGTCTGATCCAGAATTTGAGGCAGACACAGTGACTACATCTGCCTTAGTAGAAAAAGCAAAGTATGACGAAATTAAACTTAGTAGATTAATCTATGGCAAAAATGAATTTTCTATTGATAGTTTGTATATTCAGACACAAGATGATGCAGAAGATTTGCTTGGCTGGATCATAAATAAAACAAAAGATCCTAAAAAAGCAATTGGGCTAGAACTATTTTCAATACCCACTCTACAACTTGGAGATGTTGTAACAATAGATTATCAAGACGCTAATGACCTTGATTTGGTTACCGCTTCAGATACAAGGTTTGTTGTGTATAATATTGATTACTCTAGATCTGGTGCTGGGCCATCTATGACTGTTTATTTGAGCGAGGTGTAAAATGGTAAGAAAAAAATCACCAACCAAAATATTCAACGATGATGATTATTTAGATGCAAGCGGAAATTACACACAAGTTCCTGCTCCTAACCCTAAAGCAGTTACTCAGGCACCATCTACAAGTGATGATTTTGATAATGCAATTAGGTCTATTCAACAAATTGTTGCTGATTCGCAAAGTGCCAGAGAAGAAAGACAGGCTGCTGCAGAGCAAAGAAAAGAAGAACTTGCAAAAGCAAGATTAGAAAATTTTACACCACTTTATGAAAGAATAGATGCTGCAAGAGTAAATGTTGAATTAATACGAGCAAGGCTTTTAGAAAGCGAATATGGAGGAACTCCTCCTCCTCCTCCTCCAAAAGCTAAGACAGAGGTTGGTAGAACCTATTCTGGTCAATGTGCAAGTCGTGTTTTAATAATTAAATATAGCGATGGTAGCTCAGATACTATTTCATCTCCAGACACAACAAGCACAGGATGTTTTGATCCAGGAATTGAACTTGGCACAAGCACAATAGACAATCCTATTTCAACTCCCACCCCTCCACCTGCTCCAACGCCACCAAAGCCAATAGTGCTCCCGTCACCTCCACCACCTCCACCAAAAACAGCACCAATAGATACAATTCTTTTTGATGAAGAGGCTGTTCCAATAGAAATCATGTCCGATATGATCTTTGAAGATATCGGAGGACATGAAATAATAAACATTGCTCGCAATGATACTATTAATGGACAGACTGTTACATACCAGCCAATAAAAAATCTATCATCAATTCAACAACAGTATAATCCAAATAATGTTCTTGCTTTACAAAATACATCAGATAAATACTTTCAAAATTTTTCTATTAAACTAGATACAAAATTACCAGAGGAGGGCTCTGGACCAGATGCAGCCTATATTTATATAGAAAATGCAACTGGAGATTTAATAATAGAACTTATTAATCTTGAGCCTGATGAGCAGATAGAGGTAGAAATTAGCCTTAGTGGTACAATATATGAAGCGGAGTTCAATGAATCATGATAACTAATACTGGTAAGAATATTATTGGCAAATACCTGCTTGGTCAGGCACCTGCCTATGCCTCTTATATAGCCGTAGGATGCGGTCCACAGCCCCTAGAAGCTGCTGACCCATATGGTGACTACTCCACAAAAGAAAACCTTGATTTTGAGATGTTTCGTGTGCCCATTTCTTCCAGGGGATTTGTAACAGAAAATAATGTAACTAAACTAGTACTCACAGCAGAACTACCAACAGAAGAAAGATATGAAATATCAGAGATTGGTATTTTTTCTGCTGGAACAAATCCGTCTGCTGGGGCATCTGATAGCAAGACAATATTTGCTTTCACGCAAGGTGAAAATTGGCAATATTATTCTGCTACATCTACAGTTGCAATAGACACTGAAACATCGCAGTTAGACTCTGCAGATGATAATGTTATTGATGTAGCCGATCCAGTATTTCAAACAAATGCAGACAATCCTACATTTTTTAAAACTGGTAGAACAGAAATATTTGAAAGATGTAGATTTTTTAATAATACGATATTAATGAAGGGTAATTCCTCAACCTTAAATGCATCCTCAACTTCTGGTTTTGCAATTGTGGCTGGATCAAACTACATAGGATTAACTGGAGTTGGAACTGCTGTTGATTTTACAAGAAACTCTCCAGTAGACGAATTAAGACTTGCTTTTTCTGTAGTTAACAGAGATGGAGATTCGGGTGTATCTCCAGACAGAGTTAAAATTTTAATTGAGTTTTCTGCGCCAGGAAGTCAGTTTGCAAGGTTTACAGTGGATGCAATAGATGGGGCAGCGGGTTTTAATTTTGATGAAAATAGATATTATGTGGTATCACAAGAACTTCAAGAACTAGCAAAGACTAATGGCTTTACTTGGGATGCTGTTAACATTATCAGAATTTATTCATCAGTTCTTGTTAGTGGTTCAGTTTCTTCAAATTATTATGTTGCTTTAGACGCCCTTAGACTAGAAAATACCTCAAGCAATAATCCTTTATATGGTATGACTGGTTATACCGTTGTAAAAAATACAGATGGAGAAACAATAATTAAACCACCTAACACTAGCAATTATGTTGAATTTAGATTTTCTATCGGAGTAACATAGTGGCTAACAAGGTATTAAGAATTCCAAAAAATGATTTGCCTCCAGTAGAATCAGACAATGTTTATTCTGTTAGATTTAGAGTGGTATCTGAAGATAAAAACAGAACTTCTCATTGGTCTCCTGTTTTTGTTATAGAGTCAACAACCCCTGTTGCCGTTAATGGAGAGGTCGTTGTTAGTGGACCAATTATTATTGCAGCCTGGGAAGATGAAGAAGATAGGCCACAATATGATGTGTTTGTCAAGTTTGATTCTGATCCGTATATATATCATGGAACTACCCCAATTCACACATATACATTTTTAAATGAGGCGTCTTCAACTGTTAGAGTAAAAATTCAAATAGTTGGATCTGCCAAAACAAGCAATGCAACCTTAACAATATGGGAATCAGCAATAACTTCCGTATAGTTAGAGGCTAACTGGTATAATTAAATGAAGGAGAAAAATGGCTAAAGTACCGCTTCCAGAACGAGGACAACCTCTTGATGTAACTTATATATATCAATTGGCTGAAACAATTAATGATATTGCTACACAGGTTTCATCTGCAACATATAACTATACTACTATTGATACTGTAAGCGCTGGAAAGCAAAGCGTAAAAACTTCAGAAGCAAGAGTAATTGGTGGTTTCGTAGAGGTTGCAAATAATTCCACAGTAAGCGCTGGTAACGAAAAAACATTTGCATATGACTTTCCATCAGATTTTAAGTATGCTCCGATTGCAACAGCAACAGCAGTAAACATAGGAAACACGCCTGCTGGTCAAAACGTAACTGTAATATTAAAATCTATAACGACTTCTAGGGTTGAGGGCGTTGTGAGGTTTGGCGCTTCTGGAGACCTTTCTTTAAATATAAATATTATTGTTGTCGGTATTCCAAACTAAGGGGTAGTTTTGATTCTTCGTTGCAAAAAATGCAATGGCAGATTATTTGTTGACAGACAGTACTCTAGCCAGATACACTTAGAGGTGTATTGTCTGTTGTGTGGCAGTAGAAAGTTTTATCATCCACCTTCAGATAGCAAGGAGGGTTTATGGCTTATGTCCCAAGAACAGTTGAGAGCAAAGGCTATAATAACAAGCCTGTAATTCCTGGAAACAAAACTATTTGGTTTCTTAATGGAGATCTTGTAAGGCTTTATCATAGTTCTAGGTCTACTGGCATGGTAACTGTTTATAACATTACAAAAGATAGATTAGAAACATGTCTAAGATCTGATTTTAGAAGAAACAGAGAAAAGGCATACACTGTATCAGAAACTGCTCAACTTGTCAATAGGCATCGTAAATATTTTCCAAGATTAGTAAAGAAGGGTGCAATACCTCCTCCTATGGGTGCACAGATTAATGGAACAAGAGGTTGGCAGATTAGAGCATACTATTCAGAGTCGCAAGTAAAAGAGATACGTGATATACTTGCTAGTTATCATTTAGGCAGACCTAGAAAAGATAAATTAATTACAAATGGAATTACGCCAACAAAGCAAGAGTTGACACGCAGAATTGGTAATGGTATACTGACATATACGAAAACAGAAGACGGTAGGTTTATACCTACATGGTCAGAAAAAATCTAGTCCTTGGGAGGGGCAGTGGAAAAAGAGAGCACAAAAGTATCAGTAACACTTGGCTACACACTTAATCTTGGTAATTTTCAATCGTTAAGAGTAGACATTGGTGTTGTAGACAGCGTTCGCAATGAAGAAGATATAGACCAAGCAACAAATCGTGTTTATGATTTTGTTGAAAGCAAGGTTATTGAAAAGGTCAATGAAGCAAAGGCAGAACTGGTAACAGAGTAATATGGCTGAACGCAAAGACCGCATGGCTTTGCTCAGTCGGTATAACAAACTGCATTTGCAAAGATACGAAACGAAGTCTAATCTCAATCTAAACGTTGAGCAATGGGCTGCCGATGCTCTAGTTGAATCATATGGTATTTCACAGTGTTATGATTTGTTATCTTATTACTTTGAAATATCAAAAAATCCTTCATGGAATTCTTTTGCATACAACACAAAACAATTACTTGATGGTAAAATGGCTATAGAGAAAGATAAAAAAGAACGAGAAGAGCGTAGGAAAAAAGCGAGGGAGTGGTTAAATGATTGATACAGAATCCAGACTAATCTCCGCAGTGCTAAAAGACAAACAGATACACGTTCTTTTACAGGCTAACGTAGATAACATTATGCGTACACATAATGATGTGTGGCAATTTATACGTAGATATGCAGAAGTAAATGGTTCGGTTCCACCAACATCCCTGGTAGTAGAAAAGTTTAGAGACTTCCAGCCAGAAGATGGAGTAGGATCTACAAAGCATCATCTTGAAGAGTTGCAAGTAGAATATCTTAATGAAAGCGTAAAAGACATTCTTCGCTCTGCAGCATCGGAGGTTCAGAGCGGTAATGGAACAGCAGCCCTAAATAATCTTATAACAAAAACAGCAGAACTAAAAAAGAATACGTCGAATATCCGTGATATTGATGCAACAGATATTGATTCTGCTATTGCATATTTTGAAAATGTTCGTAGAGAACAAGAGTTAGGCAAGATAGGTATTTCTACTGGGCTGCCAGGATTTGACAACTATCTCCCATCAGGAATCATGCCAGGACAATTAGGTATCTTTCTTGCCTACCCAGGAATTGGTAAGTCTTGGTTGTCTTTGTATTTTGCAGTTCAGGCATGGAAGCAGGGTAAAACTCCACTTATCATAAGTCTTGAAATGTCAGAAGTAGAAGTTCGTAATCGTGTGTATACAATAATGGGAGAGGGATTGTGGTCACATAGAAAACTAAGTAATGGTAATGCAGAAACAGAAATGTTAAAAAAATGGCACAAAGATAAAGTTGATGGCAAGTGTCCTTTTCATATCATCTCAAGCGATAATGGTGGAGAGATTACCCCATCTGTAATTCGTGGAAAGATTGATCAATATAAACCAGATTTTGTTATAGTTGATTATCTACAACTTATGAGTCCAAACCAGAAGTCTGATAATGAGACGGTACGCATGAAGAACCTGTCTCGTGAACTCAAACTAATGTCTATTGGTGAAGAGGTGCCTATCATTGCTATTTCATCTGCTACACCTGATGATGTTACTAATTTAAATACCGTTCCAACTTTGGGTCAAACAGCATGGTCAAGGCAGATAGCATATGATGCTGACTGGGTTTTGGCATTGGGAAGAGCAGCAAACAGTGATGTTATTGAATGTGCATTTAGAAAAAACCGTAACGGCTTTATGGGAGACTTTTTAATTCAGGTTGATTTTGACAAAGGTTACTACAAGTATAAGGATTTTGAGAATAATGCATAGTGAAGTTTACACAGAAGATCAGGTAGAGAGAGTCTTAGAGGGCATTGGCATAGAAATATCCTCTCAGACTGAAAGCAACTTTATGATATTTTGTCCGTTTCATAATAACAACAGAACTCCAGCAGGAACTATCTCTAAAGAAAAAGGGCTGTTCTTTTGCTTTGGATGTCAGACCAGCAAGACTCTTATAGAGTTTGTGATGGCTGTATCGGGCAGAACATATTTTGAATCGGCTAGGTATATCAAACAAAAAGATAAAGAGTTAGATATAGAAAAGGTTGTAAATAAAAAACTTTATGTTGCTCCCGAGTTTGTGCAGTTTGACGAGGTATTAATTAAAAGACTAAACAATCAAGCACTAGAATCTCCAAGGGCAATGAATTACTTTCATGGTCGTAGAATAACAGATGAATCTGTTGCTAAGTTTTCTTTGGGGTATTCTGAAAAACAGGACTATGTAACAATACCAGTTCAATCACCAGACGGTATGACTATTGGTTTTGTTGGTAGATCTATTGAGGGTAAGGAATTTAAAAATACACCAGGACTTCAAAAGTCAAAGATTTTATTTAATCTTCACAGAGTTAGGTCGTCTAGATTTGTTTATGTTGTTGAGTCATCTTTTGACGCAATCAGATTGGACCAAGTAGGTTTCCCTGCGGTTGCTACCCTAGGGGCTAATGTTTCATCAGTTCAGATGAAACTATTAGAAAAGTACTTCAGTGATGTTGTGCTTGTAGCAGACAATGATGAGGCTGGTTCCATAATGGTAGATCGTATCTTAGGAAAGATAGGTTCTAAGGTTTCAGTTGTAAACATTGATCAAAAATATAAAGATATTGGCGAAATGAGCGATGAGGAAATTAAAAAACTAGAATATAAGTTTGACAACTCAATAGTCGCTATGCTAAAATAGAAGAAACAAGGAGAAATAATGACAATAGTAAAAGGTCTAAAAAATATCAATGCATTAGTTGATAAGCCAAAATATGAAGGTACAGGAAGTAAGGTTCGCTGGCTAAAATTAGCAGACGGACAATCAGTAAAAATTCGTTTCATTGAAGAGTTGGATGAAGACTCTGCAAATTACAGCGACAGCCGTGGTCTTGCTCTAGTTGTAAAAGAACACACAAATCCAAAAGACTACAAGCGCCGTGCTCTTGACACAATGGAAACAGAGGGTCGTGACTGGGCAGAAGAAATGCATCGCAAGGATCCAAAGGCTGGCTGGAGAGCACGTCTTCGTTTCTATTGCAACGTTCTAGTTGATGATGGACTAGAAGCGCCATATGTTGCTATTTGGGCAATGGGTGTAAGCAAGCAATCATCATTTAATACTATTCGTGAGTATGCTCTTGAAACAGGAAGCATCTCTAATATTGTTTGGAAGTTAAAGCGTAACGGGCAGGGTACTGAAACAAGTTACACATTAATTCCAGGTGGTCCAGATAAAGAACCATTTGATTGGTCTAAGGCAGAGCCATTCCCATTGGAAAAGGCTCTTAACAAAATTCCTTATGCTGAGCAAGAGGCATATTATTTAGGGTTTGATACTCCAGGCAGTTCGTCAACAAACGTTGACTGGTAGTAGATGAATTACGCACCCTTACATCTTCATACTCACTTTTCTTTATTTGACGGAATAGGTACTCCAGAAGAGTATATCAACCGTGCAGTAAGTTTGAGTATGCCAGCAGTTGCAATTACAGATCACGGAACTCTTTCTGGTCATCGTGAGTTTTATCGTATTGCAAAAGAAAAGGGTGTTAAGCCGATCCTTGGTCTAGAAGGATATATGTGTGCAGACATCTCTGATAGAAGAGATAAGTCTGAAAGAGAAGGTCAACAAGATCTTGTTTATAATCACATTATCCTTTTAGCCAAGAATCAAAAGGGCCTAGAAAATTTAAATAAGATAAGCGAATTGGCTTGGACAGATGGATTCTTTAAGAAGCCCAGGTTTGATTTTAATATTTTAGAAAAGCACAAAGAGGGAATTATTGTTTCTTCCGCCTGCCCAAGCAGCGTTTTGGTTAAGGCCCTAGAAGAAAATGAATTTGCAATAGCAAAAAAATACATTGCTTGGTTTAAGAATGCTTTCGGTGCAGACTATTACATTGAAGTCATGCCACACAATAAACCAGAAATAAATAAATACCTTATAGATTTAGCAGATGAGTTTGATATCAAAGTTATTGTTACTCCAGACTGCCACCACGTTGACGAGTCTCAAAGAGAAATACAAGAGTTTAAGTTATTAATGAACACACATGCCAAAGTTGCCAAAGATGTATCATATGAAAAAGCAAAGAAGGCATCTTCTATGATGGACAGGCTAGATGCCCTATATGGCAAAGATCGTGAAATGACATTTAAGAACTTTAATATTCACCTTCTTTCATATGAAGAGATAAAGGCTGATATGAAAAAGCAGGGTATTGATAGAGAAGACATATATTCAAATACCTTGTTACTTGCAGAAACAGTAGAAGATTATAATATTAAAGATGGTTTAGATCTTCTTCCAGCACAATACAAAAGCCCTGACCAAGAACTATCTAACTTGGCATTTGCAGGACTTGAAGAAAAGAAGCTGACATCTAATTGGCTTGGTAATGATATCTATGAGCAAAGACTAGATGAAGAACTTCATATTATTAGAGAAAAAAAGTTTGCTCCATACTTTCTCGTTGTTCAAAATATGATTGACTGGGCTAAGAAAGAAGAGATTCTTGTGGGTCCAGGGAGAGGTTCTTCTGCTGGTTCTTTGGTTTGTTACCTTTTGGGTATAACAGAAATTGATCCGATAGAGCATGACCTGCTGTTCTTCAGATTCATCAATCCTGAGCGCAATGACTTTCCTGATATTGACACAGATATTCAAGACTCTCGTCGTGAAGATGTAAAAGATTATCTAGTTAGACAATATCGCCATGTAGCATCTATTGCAACCTTCTTATCGTTTAAAGATAAGGGTGTTGTTCGTGATGTTGCGAGAGTATTGAATATACCGCTAACAGACGTAAATAAAGTTCTAAAGACCATTGATACATGGGATGAGTATTGTAGATCAAAAACAACTTTATGGTTTAGAGATAAGTATCCAGAAGTTGAGGTTTATGGAGAACAGTTGCGTGGAAGAATTAGAGGAACTGGAATTCATGCTGCTGGTGTTGTAACTAGCAAAGAGCCAATATTTAGACATGCACCTATGGAGACAAGATCTTCAACTGGTTCTAATGAAAGAATTCCTGTTGTTGGAATTGACATGGAAGAAGCAGAAAAGATTGGTTTAATTAAAATTGATGCTCTTGGGCTAAAGACTTTGAGCGTGATGAAGGACTGTATTGACATTATCAAGGAGCGAGAGGGAACAACAGTAGATCTTTTGCAGATTAAGATGGACGATGCAAAGGTGTATGAAATGCTCTCTGATGGATATACCAAGGGAGTTTTCCAGTGTGAAGCAGCACCTTACACAAATCTTCTTGTAAAGATGCGTGTAAAGAACTTTTCAGAACTTGCTGCTTCTAATGCTTTGGTTCGTCCAGGCGCCATGAATACTATTGGCAAAGACTATATTGCTCGTAAGCACGGAAGACAAAATATTGATTATCTTCATCAGATATTAAAGCCCTTGACTGAGGAAACATATGGATGCATTTTATATCAAGAACAAGTTATGCAGGCTTGCGTAGAACTTGGCGGTATGACAATGGCAGAAGCAGACAAGGTTCGTAAAATTATTGGTAAGAAAAAGGATGCGAGGGAATTTGATGAGTTTAAAGACAGGTTTATCAAAGGGGCTTCTAAGTATATTACTCCTAATGCTGCTTTGGATCTTTGGCAAGACTTTGAAGCACATGCGGGATACTCGTTTAACAAATCACATGCCGTTGCTTACAGTACTCTCTCGTATTGGACGGCGTGGCTCAAATACTACTACCCACTAGAATTTATGTTTGCTCTTCTTAAAAATGAGAAGGATAAGGATACGAGAACAGAGTATCTTATTGAGGCAAAGCGCATGGGGATCACAATCAAACTACCACACGTAAACGAATCAGATGTTGATTTTAAAATTGAAGGTAAAGGAATTAGATTTGGACTATCTGCAATCAAGTGGATATCTGGAACTATTGCTGAAAGATACATTGCAGCAAGGCCGTTTACGTCCTATGAACATGTAGAAAAGTTTACATTTACAAAAGGTAATGGAGTAAACAGTAGGGCTTTACAGGCAATGAATTGTATTGGAGCACTTACTTTTACGGACAATTCAGTAGATCAGGCAAAAGTAAAAGAAAATCTTTATGAGTATCTTAACCTGCCAGAGTTTAATGTTCAGATACCACAACATTACTATGCATATATAAATGATGTTGATGAGTATGAAGAAAAGGGTGCTTTTATATTGATGGGCATGGTAAAATCAATTAAGAGAGCAAAGGGTTGGTCAAGAATAGAATTGTTAGACAAAACGGGAAGTGTTGGGATATTTGATGAAGAAAATACCACTATTGAGGCTGGTCGTACTTATCTTGTTCTTGCAAATGATAATAGGGTTGTTTCTGCAATTCCTGTTGATGAAGTATCTACTTCTAAAGATCCACTAATTAAGTTTTTAAATTACAAGATGTTGCCATATAAAGAGGGCGAACACTATGTTGTATCTTTTAAGCCTAGAGTAACTAAGGCTGGTAAGAAAATGGCATCACTAACAGTTGCCGATGCTGGCAGAGAGTTACATGCAATTACTGTATTTCCTACCGCTTTTGCAAAAGCATACATGCATGTTCAAGCAGGAAATGTTTATAAGTTTGAGTTTAAAGAAACCAAAGAAGGAACTAGAATAATGGAGGATGTAGTAAATGTTTGATGAGTTAGCAGAAGAGATACACAAAAATGCGGTAACCAAAGGGTTTTGGGACAAGACTGTAGACCCTATCTTTGTGGCAAAGCAGATGATGATGATTGTTTCAGAAGTGTCTGAGGCGATGGAGGCTCTTCGTAAAGATATGGATCCTGACCAGATATCAGATGAGTTTGCAGATATTATTATTCGTACCCTTGATTTATACGCGGGTATAGCAGAAGCAGGGTATGTAAAGAAATCACTTGATTATGCAATTAAAGAAAAGATGGAAAGAAATACACATAGACCAAAGAAGCATGGGGTAAGATTTTAATGACATTAACAATAGATCAGGTACTATCACAACTAAATCCTAAACTAAGGAAAAGCATTCTTGTTGGAGATGAAATACCAAAAACAGAATACGCTGCAACCCCTAGTTATGGATTAAACAAAGCATTGAATGGTGGTTTGCCATATGGCAGACAGGTGCTAATTTGGGGTAGCAAGTCTAGCGCTAAGTCCTCTTTGTGTTTACAGATGATTGCTATGGCGCAAAAAGAGGGAAAGGTCTGTGCATGGATTGATGCAGAAATGTCATACGATAAGGTATGGTCAGAAAAATTAGGAGTAGACACCTCTAAGTTAATAGTTTCACAAGCAAGAACGATTAATGAAATGGTAGATGTTGGAGTAAATTTAATGGAGGCTGGAGTTGACATTATTGTTGTTGACTCGGTAACATCTTTGTTGCCAGCCATATACTTTGAAAAAGATTCTGATGAATTAAAACAATTAGAAAACACAAAGCAAATTGGTGCAGAATCAAGAGACTTTAGTAATGCTTGGAAAATGATTAACTATGCAAACAACAAGGTAAAGCCAACATTGTTTGTTTTAATTAGTCAGTCTCGTAATAATATTAATGCAATGTACACAAGCCAGCAGCCAACTGGAGGTCAGGCTACAAAATTCTATTCGTCTACAATTATTAAGTTGTTTTCGTCTGAATCAGACAATCAAGCCATAAAAGGAAAAATACATGTCGGAGATAAAATTATTGAAGAAAAGATTGGTCGCAAGATTAGGTGGGATTTACAATTTTCTAAGACTTCACCCTCTTTTCAAAATGGAGAGTATGATTTCTATTTTAGGGGTGACAATGTTGGCATTGACTTTATTGGTGATCTTGTTGACACTGCTGAATTGGCTGGACACATAAACAGAACTGGGGCCTGGTATCAACTAGATGATGGTACAAAGGTGCAGGGTCGTGATGGACTTATTGCTAGAGTAAAAGAAGATTTAGAACTACAAGAGATTTTGAAAAATAAACTAAACAATGTCTAGTAAATTTACGGTATATGAAGGGAAGTTTCCATGCAGAACTTGCAAGCAAGAGGTGCTAAGCATAAGAATATATCTAGAAACTGGAATTGGGACATGGATGTGCAAAGAGAAACACCTTTCAGAAGCCCAAGTTTATCAAGTAGGATACAAGAACAAGAAGGCTTATGAGCGAAAAGAACGAAAGTAAAAGAATAGGTGCTAAACAGCACAAAAATTCTGGTCGTAATAACCAGAAAGGCGATGCTACGTGGAGAAATTTTGTTATTGACTTTAAAGAGTCGGCAAAGTCTTTTACCATAAATCAAGACATATGGGCTAAAGCAGTAACCGATTCAATAAAGGCTGGCACAGATAAGTCTCCTGCAATAGTCATAGTTTTGGGCGAGGGAAATAAAAAAACCAGACTAGCCCTAATAGAGTTTGAATTACTAGATCAATTAACTTGGGAGGTTAAAAATGGAACCAACTAAACCTACTATACAACAGGTTGATGGTTTGTCAGAAATAGCAGATTTTATGCAAGATGAAGAACTTACTGCTGCTCTTGTATTTATAGCAAAGGTCATACTTAAACCAGATATACCTTTGAATGTGGCTACTGTTGAGATAGTTAGACTTCAGGCAATTGCAGCAAAAATGTCATTTAAGGCTACTTGGATGGCTAATGTTGACAAAAGTGATAGAGGTAAGAAAAATATTTACTATACCGCTGCAGAAGCGATCAACAACTTGGTATCTGCGCTAAAGTATACGATACGCTAACTGATATAATAGAATAAAGGATAATATGAGTAAAAACTTACTGCAGCAAATTATGATAAAGACAGAAGAAAAAAAGAAAAGGCCAGAGAGTTCTTTTAAACTTGATGGTCTTGTAGAAAAAATTAAGGCTGGTTATACAAATAAACTAGTTCCTAAAGAGCAGACCAAGTACTCTTTTGCTCCATCTACCATTGCTTATAGCCATGGAGAGTGTCCAAGATATTGGTATCTTGCTTTTTCTGGTGCAACATTTGAAGATAACTCTGATGCTTTTGGTGTGGCAAATAGAACTAACGGAAGTAAGAGCCACGATAGAATTCAACAAGCCTTAATGGATTCTGGAATTGCAAAGATATTTAAAAAGGTAGATAAAGAAACACAAAAAGAAAAAGACACAACCGAGTTTGAGATTAGAAATGAGAACCCTCCTATCTTTGGATATGGTGATGGAATCATACAATGGAACGATAAAGAAGTTGTAATAGAAATAAAGACAGTTCCAAACGAAGGGTTTGAATACAGGAAGAACAGTGGCAAAGGCAAAAAGGCTCACATCATTCAGATACTTATCTATATGAAGATTCTTGGTCATAAGCATGGAATTCTTATTTATGAAAATAAAAATAATCACGAACTACTTCCAATATTAATAGAGGTAGATGATTACTATCGTGACTATATTAATAATGCTTTTGATTGGATGAAAACTGTGAGGGCAAGTTGGATGAAAAATGAACTTCCAACTAAGAATTACAGGGCTAACTCAAAGATATGTAAAACCTGTCCAATTAAAAATACTTGTGATGCTGCTGGTGTGGGTGTGGTGAAGATTGCTTCACTGGAGGATCTGCGTGAAACCATGTGAGTTTTGTAACAAAAAGTTTGCTCCAAAGGTAACCTATCAGATATATTGCAGCGAAGAATGTAGAACTAACGCTACAAAAGAAAAAATTGCTGAAAGATATCAGATTTCTCGTAGACAAAAAAGAATAGGTAAAAAAAGAATTTGTCTAGGTGGTTGCGGAACAAAACTTTCAATTTACAACGACTCAGGATTTTGCTCTAATTGCAACATTCATCAAAAGGCAGTTGAGAAAATGATAAAACAACTAAAAGGATTTATTGATTATGAACAAGACAATTAGCCAACCGCCAGTTATATGTGCTATTGATGCCAGTACTAATAGTCTTGCATTTGCTTTTTATTCATACAAAACCCTAACACAGTATGGAAAAATAAATTTTGAAGGAGATAACATTTATCAAAAAGTTCTTGATGCTTGTGCAAAAGTAAAACCATTTTTTGAGCATTTTAATAAAACAAATGCAATAGTTATTGAGCATACTGTTTTTATGAATAGTCCAAAAACTGCAGCAGATCTTGCTCTTGTTCAAGGGGCAATCATTGGCGCTGCAGGTCTTGCAGGAATTTCTATAATTGGTAGAGTATCTCCAATAACTTGGCAAAGTTATTTGGGTAATAAGAAACTAACTAAAGAAGAACAGCTTAAAATAAGATCCTTAAATCCAGGCAAGTCTGATTCTTGGTATAAATCTTATGAGAGAGATTTTAGAAAACGCAGAACTATAAAGTTGTTAGAGGTAGCATACGATAAACAAATAGATGATTATGACGTAGCAGATGCTGCTGGAATAGGTCATTGGTCTATAAATAACTGGGAAAAGGCTGTGAAATTTGACAAGGACTAGTTATGAGTGGTAAACTGTATACAAGCCAAGTTTGGCTAAAGAAAAGATATCATATGGACAAAAAAAGCCCAGAAGATATTGCTAAAGAGTGCGGGGTAAGCGTAGAGACTATTTATGTATACCTTGCTAAATTTGGACTAAGGAAATCAAAACGATGAGTGAAGATAAGTTTAGAATAGTAGTAGATCAAGTAAATCATCCTGTCCACTATACATCAGATCCTAGTGGTGTAGAGGCTATACAAATAACAAGACACAGAAATTTTAACATAGGCAATGCCTTTAAATATCTTTGGAGAGCAGGGCTTAAAAATGAAGAAACTCATATTGAAGATCTAAAGAAGGCAATCTTCTACATTCAAGATGAGATTAACAGACTAGAAGGCAAATATGACCAGCACAGAGATTGAATTAGTAAAGCATCTTGATGAAATAAACAAGGTGGTTGAAGAATATTTAAAAGGAAACGATCCAACAAGAATATCAAAGACTCTTGACCTACCAAGAACAAGAGTTGTAGCCCATCTTAATGAATGGCGAGTCATGGCCTCTGCCAATGATGCTATTCGTGCTCGTGCAAAAGAGGCTTTAGTTGGAGCAGACGCACACTATACTAAACTAATTAATAAAGCATATGAAGTTATAGAAGATTCTACTACTACGGCAAATCTAAATGCCAAGACCGCTGCAATTAAACTAGTCATGGATATTGAGTCAAAAAGAATTGACATGTTGCAAAAGGCTGGGCTATTAGAAAATAAAGAACTTGCAGAAGAGATGGTTCAAATTGAGAAACGTCAAGAGGTTTTGATTGGAATTCTGCGTGATATTGCTTCCGAGCATCCAGAGATTAGAGATATTGTTATGTCAAGATTATCTGAGATTGCTAGAGAGGGAGAGGTAATAACAATTGTCCACGATGTTCAATGATTTTTTTGAGATTCTTAAAGAAAATCAATTTGAAGAAAATCCAGTAGACGTAAAAACATTTGTTGAGTCTCCTGATTTTTTAGGACAGCCACCGCTATCTCCAATTCAATATGACATTGTTGAGGCAATGAGCCAGATATACAAAAAACCAGAACTAGAAACACTTCTTGGTTCTACAGAAGGAGCAAAACAATATGACAAATACACCAAAAATGAAATCATCTTACAACTGGGCAAGGGTAGTGGTAAAGACCATGCTTCTACCGTGGCTTGTGCTTACGTTGTTTATAAGTTACTATGTCTTAAAGATCCTGCCAGATATTTCGGAAAGCCACCAGGAGATGCCATAGACATTATAAATGTTGCTATAAATGCACAACAGGCTAAAAACGTTTTCTTTAAAGGATTTAAAACAAAGATTGAAAAGTCTCCATGGTTTGCTGGTAAGTATGAATCAAAAGTAGACTCAATTGGCTTTAACAAATCTATTACAGTTTATTCTGGTCACTCAGAAAGAGAATCTCACGAAGGTCTAAACCTAATTATGGCAATTCTTGATGAGATTTCTGGCTTTGCTACAGAAACTGCAAGTGGAAATGATCAGGGTAAGACTGGTGACAATATATATAAAGCGTTTCGTGGCTCCGTAGATTCTCGTTTTCCAGATCTTGGTAAGGTTGTTCTTCTTTCATTCCCCCGTTTTCAAGGAGATTTTATTTCAAAGCGGTATGAAGAAGTAATAATGGAAAAAGAAACAGTAGAACGTAGACACACCTTTATTATTAATGAAGAACTGCCAGAGGGGCCAGATAATGAGTTTGAAATTACATGGGAAGAAGACCATATCTTGTCTTATAAGTATCCCAAGATGTTTGCACTCAAAAGGCCGACATGGGAAGTAAATCCAACAAGAAAAATTAATGATTTTAAGATTGCATTTTTAACAGACTTGGGAGATGCGATGATGAGGTTTGCTTGCATTCCGACATTTGCATCTGATTCATTTTTTAAACAGAAAGAAAAGTTAGAAAAATGTATGACTCTAAGAAACCCAGTAGATAATTTTAGAAGGTTTGATTTGTCTTTTAAACCAGATCCTGATAAAATTTACTATGTACATGCTGACTTGGCTCAGAAACACGATAAGTGTGCTGTTGCTATAGCGCATGTAGATAAATGGGTAAACGTACAGGTTATAAAAGATTACGATCAGGTAGCACCTATTGTAATCGTAGATGCCGTAGCATGGTGGGAGCCAAAGGTAGAAGGACCTGTAAATTTATCAGAAGTAAAACAGTGGATAATGAATCTTCGTAGGGAGGGTTTTAACATAGGCATGGTTACATTTGACCGATGGCAGTCCTTTGATATTCAACAGGAACTAAAAGCGGTTGGAATGAGAACTGATACTGTCTCTGTTGCCAAAAAACACTATGAGGATTTAGCCATGATGATCTATGAAGAAAGAATTGCAATGCCTATGATTCCTTTGCTTCTTGATGAGATGAGTGAACTTAAAATTATGAGAAATAATAGAGTTGACCACCCTCGCAAAAAATCTAAGGACTTAGCAGATGCCGTCTGTGGGGCGGTATTTGGGGCAATCTCGCATACAAGTAAGGATTCTAATCATGAGATTGAGATTCATACTTGGTCTTCTGCCAGCCGACTTGCACAAAAGCAGAGAGCTATGGTAGAATTGGAAACTAGGGAAGTCCCTGACGATGTCAGAGATTTCTTGACAGAATATAAATTAATTTAATGGATAATACAACAAGGAGAAAAATGAATTCATTTAAGAAAATTGCTCTAGCCGTGGTTGCAGCCATGACTTTGGGCACTCTCGTAGCAACACCTGCAAGTGCTGCTGTAATGACAGTCGCTGTATCGCTTGACGGAACTGCTAATAGCACTAACTCCGCTATCGCTACACCTGCTGCATTGCCAGTACCTGCTGATAATACAGTTGATGCTGCAGATGCACTACGCTTTATTGCAACAGTTGACACAGGAACAGCAGTTTCTGCTGTCTGCACAAACTGCACAATTGTGTCTGCACTACACACAACTGCTGCACCAGTAACATCAGCATCGGGATCTTCAAGCCTGACTATTGCAACTGGTACAGGAACAACTGCAACGTTTTATGTATATACTAAAACGACAGCAATTGGAACCGTGGTTGTTACAAACCAGGGAACTACATTAACATATTATGTACAGGGAACTGCTGGAAAGATTAATACCCTTTCTGTAAGTGCTCCTGCTACTGGCGCTGCTGGAACAAAGCAAGATGTTATCGTAACTGCAACAGATACATTTGGAAACAAGGTATCTGCAAAGTCAATTACTGCAACAGTATTTGCTGCAACCGCAGTATTAGACACAGCAACAGCAACAACTGGTTCAGCGCTATCAGATTTTGGAACAGCAACCTTTAAGGTTACTCTACCAACAACTGGAACACGCTCACTAGTAATGTTTGCTCCAACAACCGCTGGAGATGCAACAACTGCAGATGTAGTCGGATTGCCAGCACGAGCACTTGCTCCGTTTGCAGAGATTACAGTTCGTGATCTAGTATCAGAACTTGCTGCTGAAAAGGCTGCAAAGGATGCAGCGCTTGCTGCTAAGGCAGTTTCAGATGCTGCAGTTGTAAAGGCTGCTGCTGATGCAGTTGCTGCTATGGCAGTTTCAGATGCTGCTCTTGCAGCAGAGAAGACTGCTTCTGCAACTGCACTTGCTGCAGAGAAGGCTGCTTCTGCTAAGGCACTTGCTGATGCAAAGGCTGCTTCAGATGCAGTTGTACTTGCTAAGGATGCAACCATCGCTAAGTTAACAGCAGATAATGCTGATGCACTTAAGTCAATTAAGGATGCTTTCAATGCACTTGCAAAGAAGTGGAATGTAAAGAATCCAAAGGCTAAGGTTACTTTAATCAAGTAATTAGTCCAACAACTAGGGGAGCCATTAATTTGGCTCCCTTTTTTGTTATATTATTATGTCTAACTGAATAATTTGATATAATAGGCAAGAGGAGTTCTTATCACTTGAATAAACTTTTGCGTATATCTACCGTTATTTTACTTACTTTTGGATGGCTTCTAATAGCTCCTACAGAAGCTAATTCAGACGATCCACTAACGGTTGCAGCCCAACAAATTGAAGAACTTAACGATAGTGTAGATGATCTTGGATACAAGAATGAATTTTTATCCCTAATTGAAGAAGCAGAAGATAAGTATGCCCTTGCCGTATCTGCAAAAGAAACCCAGACCCAAACCTCTGCCACATACGACACATCACTTGTATTAAAAGCCACGGCAGGAGAAGAAAAAGCATCAGCCCAAACAGCCGTAGATGGACAAACAGCAGTAGTTGCAACTGCCCTAACTAATAAAAATAATGCCCAAGATGCTCTTGATATAGCCAACATAAACTTATCAACCCAGTCTGGCTCAATAACTGATATCACAACAGAAGATTTTAATAATAATAGTATAAATAATGGTAGACAAAATTGGCCAGCAGGTGCTCTTAGTATATTTATAGTTGGATCAATAGACTCAAATGGAAACTCTGTGGGCACTGAGGTTGCAATAACTTCAACAAATAATGGTGGATATTTTTATGGAAGCGACCAGGTTCCAAGTAATGATTATACAAACCCACCAGCACTACATCTTAAATTACCAAGTCAAACACTTGCTTTTCGTGTTGCCAATTGGAGTGAGGGAGCAGTTACTCAGGTTAAATTTTCCGTTTATGCAAAAAATGGAGATGCCACTGCTATGGTCAGGCATACAGATGGAACAACATATAACTTTACAATTCAAGACAATGTTAATTCAAATTATCCAGGATTTGTTCATCAAGAGGTTTTAGATGCCCTACCTGGTAAACAAATTCATGAGATATATTTTTGGGCAAATGATGACTGGTACGTTATTGATAATGTAATTATAAAAACTATTATAGGAAGTGCTCCAAGCCAAGAGTTAACTGATGCAGTTACCTCAGCACAGGCTGTATACAATGACAAACTAAATGTTTATAACCAAGCAGTATCAACACTTAATGGTTACAATCAAACCTTAACTAATAAAACATCTGAGGCCGAGAATGCAAGTTTAAATGTTGTAACGGCACTACAAAATAAAAACAATGCTATTAGCGCATACAATCAAGCAATCAGTAATGTTAATAGTGCAATTGATGACGCATGGCGTTACTATGACGAGCAACTACAAAGAGAAATTCAATCTGCTATTGCACAAGCAGCAGCCAATGCTGCAGCCAATCAGCCTACCCCAGAACCAAGCCCAGAGCCAACTGCTGAAGAGCCACCTACTCCTGAGCCAAGTCCAGAACCAACTGCTGAGGAACCACCAACACCAGAACCAAGCCCTGAACCTACAGCAGAAGAGCCTCCTACACCAGAGCCTTCTCCAGAGCCTACAGTAGACCCTACAGACCAGCCTACACCTGAACCTACCCCAGAGGAACCACCAACTCCAGAGCCTTCTCCAGAACCAACTCCAGAGCCTGCCCCAGAAAATACTGAAGAGCCTGCCCCAGAGCCTTCTCCAGAACCTGGACCAGATCCAAAGCCAGAAGAGAATCCCTGGAATGAACCAGATGTAGAAATTACTGATGAGGTATTAGCAGCACTTGTTCCTGAAAAGGGAACGGGAACTTCAGAAGATTTATCTGGAGTTATTGCTAACCTTACAAGCAAGGATAATAAGTTAGTTACTCTTTCTGCTGAACAAATAACAGCAGTCAGCCAAACACTCAGAGCCTTGACTCAAGAAGCAAAGGTTGAGGTAGCAGAAGACCTTGGTATTAAGCCTTCAGAAGTTGCACAAATTGCGGAGCAGATGAAATCTAATCCAGCACTTGCAGAAGCATTTGTTGAGTTCTCAGATAGAGAGGCGGAGGCAGGAGAAACTCCAATGCCATTTACATTAGCAGATGCGGTAACAGAAGTACAAACAGAAGCATTCTTAGCAGATCCGTTGAGTGTATTTACAAACATAGATTTTGATCAAGTGTTTAGCCCATCAGAATGGGGCAAAGATATGACGGATGATCAGAGGGAAAAGGCTCAAGAAGTTATTATCCCAGTAATTCTGGTATCCAATATTATTAGTTCAGTTATGTCAACAAGGAGGGTATAATATGATAATGATAGATAAGTTAATTAACCAAGCAAAGGCCTTTATTGGCAAAATAAAGGTTCCACAGGTAAAAATACCAGCGGTACCTAAAATAAAAATGCCAAACCTTAAGCCTTTACTTAATAGGGTCAAACCTTTACTTAATAAGGCAAAGCCAGCTTTATTAAAGGCTATAGGCTTACTCAAAAAGGCTCTAGAATTGGCCTACAGGCTTGTTAAAGGCTTTGTTTCATGGTTTGGTAAGGCCATAAAAGAAAGCATTGCCCAGGTATGGACACTGCTAGGATTCTTTATTGCATGGCTTACTCTTACTGGTACCGCTCAACAAATCGTAGGAATTGCTACAATAGCCGCTACTATTTTATGGCTTATCACAATACCTCTTCGTGAGGAAAAAGACGAATAACTGCTATAATGGTAGTTATGGTAAAAATAATCCTAACTGCTTTTCTTGGAGTCTTGCTTGTGGGCTGTGGCTATGATGGTCACTACCGCTATCCCTGCCAAGATCCATTAAATTGGGAAAGGGCTGAATGTAAGCCACCAATCTGCACCGCTAATGGGGCATGTCCAGAAGACTTGTCAAAAATTGAAGGGGAAAACAAATGAGTAAAGAAAGATTAACTCCAGCAGATTTAGATGCTAGGTTAAAGTTTATATTAGGAATAACGCTAGGTTCAATTTTATTTTTAACATCAACAGGCATAATGTATGCCCTTATATTTGTAACACAACCAATCACAGGACAATCAGAAAACGATAAGATGTTTTTTAATGTTCTTGGTAGCGTAGCAACTTTTATTACAGGAACACTTGCTGGATTATTAATTGGAAACTCTGGTGCCAAAGATATCATGACAGCGCAACTTGCTAACAAGGAAATGGATGCCAGAAATACTCAGGCAGATAAAAAGCTTGAAGCAGAGATCGATGCAACAGCAGCTCGCTTGGCAGCAAAGCCAGATGGCGCAATGCCAGAAGAGCAACCAGTTGATGCAGATTGGGACAAAGAGTAATGGCAGAACAAGGAACAGCAGCACGTCTTATTGAAGTTGCTACAGCAGAAATTGGGACTATTGAAGGTCCAAAAGATAACGAAACTAAATACGGCGCTTTTATGAAAGCAAACTTCCAACCATGGTGCGGAAGTTTCGTAAATTGGTGCGGATCAGTATCTGGCGTAAAAGTTCCTAATACTGTTTATACCCCAAGTGGTGCAGCAGCATTTAAAAAATCAGGAGCATGGATTGATGGAGACATCGCAGATCCAGAGCCAGGAGATATAGCCTATTTTGATTTCCCATCAGATGGCGTTGATCGTATTTCTCACGTAGGTATTGTTATTAAAGACAATGAAGATGGGACTGTCTGGTGTATAGAAGGAAACACATCTTCTAAGAAATCTGGAAGCCAGCGCAATGGCGGAGAGGTTTGTAAACAACTTCGTGCTTTTAAGAAGAACAAGGCGGGGGTAATGATTTCAATCGTTGGCTTTGGTCGTCCTAAGTTTGGCGGGAATTTAGAAAAAAAATCTACTACAAAATCACCTAACAAAACCAACAAAGGTAAAACCTGTCCAACATGTGGACAAGCTATTAAGTAATTGACACATTTTTAGTTAGATGATATACTAAATACCAAGTTAGGGGGCTGTCTTGACCTGTATAGTCGCTGTAAAAGATACAATAGATAATAAGATTTGGATGGCTGGAGATCGTGGTATTTCAGATGACAACTCTATTGGAATTGGATCAAGCCCAAAGATTTGGAAAAAAGAAGGATATTTATTTGGATATGCTGGATCTATGGATGGAGATAGAATAAGACATTTATTTGTACCTCCACAATTTGAAGGTCGTGGCAGTGTTGATAAATTTATGTATAGTAGATTTCTTAAATCTCTTAGGAAATTTTATGAAGAGTGGTGGGTTGATACATCACCAACTGCTGATTTTGGTATGATAATTTGTGTTCGTGGAAAAATGTACGAGCATAGCTCTGGCGATATGTCATTAACACAATATGAACAAGAATATTTAACCATGGGGTCTGGTGGAGATATTGCACTAGGATCACTTTATGCTACACAAAAAACAAAAGATACAAGAAAAAGGGCTGTTGCATCAGTTCAGGCTGCTATAAATCACTCTCCATCCTGCAAAGGTCCTATTGACATTCTAAGCATTTAGGTATATACTAAATAGATGAATGACATAAATGAAGAAGACCTGTCTCCAGAAGAGCAGGAATTTAGCATTTGGATAGAAAATGGAATTGAGAGGGGATGGATAACAGAACCTTTCTGTAATACTCATGATGGTGGATATCAGTACATGAGTGAAGAAGAGTTAGAAGAATGGGAAGCAGGAGGCGACCCATGCCAACACGTAGTTAGATTAATGATAGAGGGGTAGTAATGAAAAAAATAGTGGGGCTATTGGCAGTTATTCTTATCGCTGCATTTTTGCCAGCGGTATCTGCAAATGAAAAACCATCAATTGTTATTATTGATACAGCAATTGACACATCAAGGGTAAATGTAATTCATGAAGTATGTATTCTTTATGAAATCCGTTGTCCAAACAGAAAAGCATTTATGGAGGGTCCAGGAGCAGCAAGCCTTCCTGCATCACAACTATATAAAAATGGTTTTCAGCATGGAACCATTATGTCAACAATTGCATCTGCTGTTAATAAAGACATGAATATTGTTTTTATTCGTGTGGTTTCAATGACAAACACAGGTCGTCAAGGATATTATGACGATAATCTTGTCAACGAGGCTTTAAAGTGGGTTTCTACAAATAAGACTAAGTTTAATATTGTTGCAGTTTCTGCATCTGTAGGAAATCACACACGTTTAAAGACTGGTGCAAACTATTGTCCAATTAACCAAGCACTTAGAGAAAGTATTATTTCTCTTCAAGGAATTGGTGTAGCCACAGTATTTGCTGCAGGAAATAATTATGATACTGCTCGTGTTGATACACCAGCATGTACTCCTGAAGCAGTCGCTGTAGGATCAGTAGGAGAGCGTGGCAATGTAGAAAATTATAGTAATGGCGGTCCAGACTTAGACTTCTATGCTCTGGGCACATACAATACAAGTGTTGGTAGGGCAATGGGAACTTCTGCTGCTACCGCTGCATTTTCTGCATACTGGGCAAAAAATTACAAGGGTAGTTATCAAGCAACATATGACTATCTAAAATCTATTGGAAAATATGCTGAGGGTAACGGGGTAAAGACAAATCTGTTTGTCAATATCTTAGGATAGTGCTATAATAGTTAGTGCACCTGCCAAAAGGGGGTGCACTACTTACTCGCTGAAAAGGAGAAAAAGATGGTAAGTTCGTATGCACTGGATCTTTTCAAGGATCCATTTTTTATTGGCTTCAACAGAGAGTTGGAGCGATTTAATAGTCTAAGCAAAGTAAACAATGGTGCTTTCCCGCCATATGATTTATTGAAATTAGACGAAGATAACTACCAGTTAACTCTAGCAGTTGCTGGGTTTACCAAAAAGGATCTAACTGTTTCCATTGAAGACGGAAGTCTTTGGATTACAGGTGAAATTACAACCGTAACAGATGCAGAGGTTGTCCACAAAGGTATCGCTGCACGTAAATTCACAAGGATTTTTGAGTTAAGTGAATACATGGAAGTTTCTACGGTAGAACTAAAAGATGGAATGCTAAATATTCGCATTGTCAGAAATCTACCAAAAGAGAAACAGCCAAAAATTTTAACAATCAAATAAGTATAATGCTATAATTGTTAGATACTAAGGGAGCAGATGTGCCTAAATATGACTATAAATGTGATGTTTGTAACTCTGTAATTGAGTTTGAGCGAGGTTTTGGTGAAGACAGACAGCCAGTTTGTTGCTCAAAAAGTATGAACAGAATTTGGAACTCTGCTCCCAGTGTATTGTTTAATGGTTCTGGATTTTATTCAACTGACAACAGAAAGTAGAGATATACTTAGATCATGAGTCTAATAGTAAAAGATCATCCCAGCGTAAAGCAAAAAGAATGGAGCCTTAAGGCTACCGATAGATGCGATAGTTGTGGGGCACAGGCTTATGTTTCTGTCAAAGGTTCTACTGGAGATTTAATGTTTTGTGGACACCATTATGAAAAGATTATGAATAACCCAGATGCATACACAAAGATGATGTCTTTTATGCTTGAGGTTACAGATGAACGTGAAAGACTAATTGAAAATAAAGCCATAGGGAGTGCAAACTAATGTATGAATATTATGTAAAAAAGGTAGAGAACGTAGTAGATGGAGATACTATTGACGTCATTATTGATTTAGGGTTTGACATTTTGTTTGCATCTCGTGTAAGACTAGCTGGCATTGACACTCCAGAGTCTCGCACTAAAGATATTAAGGAAAAGGCTCTTGGGCTTGAGTCCAAAGAATACTTAAAGAAGCATTTAAAAGATGCAAAGTCTGTTGTTATCAAGACTGAAAAGATGGACTCATCTGAGAAGTATGGTCGCATTTTAGGTTGGGTATATATCAATGGGGATACAGAATCTTTAAATGATAAGATGATAAACGATGGCTACGCTTGGGGATATATGGGAGATACTAAAGTAAAAGATTTTGAATTATTAAAAGCAGCCAGAGCAAAATCTGGAAAATGAAAACTGTATACTACTTTACTGCAGAGTGGTGTCAGCCTTGTAAAAAAACAAGACCGATAGTTGAAAAACTAAATCACGATCAACAAAATGCTCTTTTTCAAATAATCGATGTAGATGATTCTGGAGATCTTGTTAAACATTTTGGAATAAAATCTGTGCCTACTTTTATTTTATTTGAAGACGGTATAGAAAAAAATAGAATCATTGGTGCTCAAACACAAGATCAGTTGGAGAATTTTATAAAATGAATGACGAAACTAACGATATAGAAAAACTAGTTCTTTCAGGGGGCCTTGAGGTCGCTGGTGTAGATTCAGACACTGGGGAACTCCTGTATACCTTTACGCCTAAAATGAAAAAAATAAATGTTCAGCTATATAACGATCATTTAAACTTCGTTAATTCTGAAATTATGGGGCTGTGGGAAAAGGGTTTTGTAAATGTAGACCTTATGCTTGAGGAGCCCATAGTAAAGTTAACAGATAAGGCTTTTCTAGATCAAGAACTCAATAAACTAACAAAGCAGCAGAGATGGTCTTTGGAGGAAATCAAACGGCTTCTTAAGAGCCGAGAAGTCTGATATAATCTTATTATGCCATATCGTGTAGGTGCTAAGGGTTCGTACGGTTGTTCTGGATACCCTGCTTTAAAAGAGGGAACCAACGAGGTAATGGGCTGTCATGATACTCGTGCACAGGCTGCAGCACAGATCTATGCTATAAATCAATCTGAAGGAAACATCGGCAAAAATATGCACACTCTTAAAGAGGGTGATTTTGTCATGGGCGCAACAACAGAAGGCCTTGTTCATGGAATGATTGAACACATCATGACCGAAGGCGGAACTCTTGGAACTCCTGGAAGTAGATTTGCTCTTGAGTCAAAACCACCAGAGAACCCTGCCATGTCTGTTAGAATTTATGAAGAAAAAGATGGTGGTTGGGAACCAACTGCTTACAGTATCGGAATGATGTATGTAAATGCAGAAAAAATAGATATTGAAACACATAATATGGATGGAGAAGAAACAATGAAATCTTATCATTCAGACAATGAAGATGAAGATAAATGGGACAACATGACGAAGGCTTGCTGGGTAGGATATGAGCAGCAAGGTATGAAAGAAAAAGATGGCAGAATGGTTCCTAATTGTGTACCCGTAGGAAAAATAAATAAAGATGAAAACGATATTGATAAAGCAAAAAAACCAAACTATGATGAATTTATTCAGCCAAGACGTGGAGGATCAACTCCATCAAATCCACGACTATATGCAAGAGTTCAGCGTGAAGCAAAAGATAAATTTGATGTATATCCTTCAGCAGTAGCAAATTCTTGGGTGGTTCAAGAATATAAGCGTCGTGGAGGAACATATAAAGGTGAAGGAATTAAAACAACTAAGGATATTTGGGATGGATCTATGTTAGATCCTAACTCATTTAAAAAATAATGTCATCTGGAAAATTTAAAAGACATGATGGTTTTAATACCGTGCAAATTAAAGACGGAATGATTGTTAGACTTCGTAAAGATGGAACTTTAAAAGCAGTTCTTGGAAAATATGGAGAAAAGAAAAATGGAAAGTAGAACAAAGGTAGTGCAGCCAGCAGATATGCACAAAGAAGAAACATATACCCCAACCTCTGGAATGAAGGCAGCAGCACGTCGTGCATTGCGCTGGAAAGCCGAGGGTAAAGCCAAAGGGGCAGGAACTCCAGTAGGATGGGGACGTGCAACAGATATTGTTGCTGGTAGAGCAATGTCTCTTTCTACCGTAAAAAGAATGTATTCTTTCTTTTCCCGTCATGAAGTTGACAAAAAGGGAAAAGACTTCTATAATAGTAGTAATCCTTCAAATGGTCGCATAATGTGGGACGCATGGGGAGGGGACGCTGGATTTTCCTGGTCACGTAAAATTGCAGAACGTGAAAGAAATAAAGCAGTAAAGGCCTGGGAAGGTAGCGCATTTAGTACTAGGGGGTAGTACATGGAAGACTTGGGTATTGAAGAAATTAAACAAATTGTTACTTTCTACAAACAAAGAGCATCAGATTTAGAGTTGTCTAATTTGCAGTGGCAGTTGAAGTATAACAAACTACTTTTAAATAACTCTCAGCCAGTTACAGCAACAAAGGTAACTGCTGAAAGAAAAACCAAATCTGAATAATAAAAATGGAATATGGGATTATTGGTGCGTTGGCACTGGCGTTTTCTTTTTTAATTATTTATTGGATTGGTTTGAAAAGAAAAATATCCAATAAAAGAGTTATCTATCGTCAAAGTGATACCCATGCATTTTTAAAAGAGTTTTTTTCAAGACAAACATCTCAAACAAAAAAGAAATCTCAACTTGAACAAAGAAAAGAAAGACAGGGCACAAAAATAATTGTTACAGAAGATGAAGTAGCATATTGGGTATCTGATAATATTTTTTTTAGTACAGAGGTCATTGACGGCAGACCAGATTTTGAAAACGCAAGACCAGTAGATACTTCAAGTATGTCTAAGAAGGAACTTGACAAAATGCTCTTTATACTGGATAATTTAGGTAGAGGTGATAAGAATGAACGTGGTAGTTCAGGGAACTAGCGATTTTGATGAATACAATGTATTCCTTCGTGCTATGGGTGTAGCAATGTCCAGCATGAAAGAAGCAGATGAGTATTTCTATGTTTATTCTGTAGGACCTGCCAGAATTAACTCAATGGTTTCTGAGTTCTGCAATCTGTCAGAACGAGGAATGAAAGCCAGAGGTAAAAAGATAAAGTATTACAAGGTGCCATTTTCTTGGGTTGAAGAGAATATGGATGACATGGACTACTTTGCTTTTTTAAGTAAACCAAAACAAACTGTGTCAAAGTTAATCGCAAATGCAGAATTAAAAGGTAAAGAAGTGGGGATATTTAGATACTAATGACAACTCAAGATCCAAGATTTTTTTGTTATAAGGAAGAGTATTTTGGCGGTACTGAATATATGGCCAGGCATTTTCATAAAAATGTTGCTCCGTATGTTCAACAATTAAAAGAATATAATTGTTTAATTCTTCCAGGTCAAACAGATAGATCATACTTTGAACTTGTTTATGAACCTAAAGAAATAATTATATGGCTTCATAATCTTGTTGATCAGTTTGGTTATCAACTCTATTATATATTTACAGATAAAAGGTTTCTTGCTAAAATAAAATATATTATAACTGTTTCTGAATATCACAGGCAGGATGTAATAAAGAAAACTGGCATAGATCCAGACAAGGTGCTTGTTATATATAACGCTATAGATCCAGTAATAAATGATTTATCAAGGTTTGAAAATGTAAAAGTTCCAGAATTAATATACACGTCTTCTCCAGGAAGAGGTTTGGAGATAGGCCTTAAGGCTCTTTCAGAATTAGATGTTGATTTTAGACTAAGCATATTTAACGAGATTGTTCCAGATTTAATCAAAGCAGACAGTGCTAATAAGAAAATCTTAGAAGATCCAAGATTTTACTTTTATGGAAAGACTCCACACAAAACGGTTCTAGATCATATGTCTCGTTCTCATATATTTATGCATACGAGCAGTTGGCATGAAACATTCTGTCTATCTCTTGTTGAGGGGCTTAGTGCAAACTGTTTATCGGTTTACAGCACATTTGGCTCCCTTAAAGAAGTTGGTAGTGGCTTAGGAATATCATATGATATAGATGGTAAAACAGAAAAACAACATGTGGAAATCTTTAAAGAAAAGATAACTACAGCAATTGACATGATCAAAAAGGGAAAATTTGATCCAGGCAGTCAAGCAGAAACAATAAACAATAAATTTTCCTGGGATGTTTTTAGAAATTCTTGGTTAGATTTTTATGAAAAGAGAATATAAATGGAAATAAAAGATTTAGACTTAATGGAAAAAATAGTTAAAAAGTATAAAAACTTGAGTTGGATTGGTTGGGATGTGGTTGATCGTCGCCCTACCCAGGCTGGTAGAACCGCTATTAATGGTGTTAGGGTCGGTAGTCAATGGTACGTCCAGACAGCTTATCCAGTAACAACCAAAGGATGGGATATACCGAATAAGTATAGGATGTAAACGTGAAGCAACATTTATGGAAAGATGATGCTTTGTGTTTGGGATCCGAAACAAACCTTTTCTTTGATACATACGAAGAAAATCCAGAAACCAGAGAGTTCGTAGACTCTTTGTGTCGCACATGCCCCATGGCAAGAAAGTGTTTTGCAGTGGGGGTATCTGGTAAAGAATGGGGAGTATGGGGCGGAGTATACCTAGAAGATGGCGAGATATCAAAAGAATTTAATAATCATAAGACCAAAAAAGATTGGTCTTACACTTGGCAAGCATTAACAATGGGGTAAGTATGTATACAGACAATATGCGTAGGGCTTTTCATTCTATACCAGCGCCAAAAAACTTTACTATTTCTATTATTGACAACGAACACTTCATTACGATAAAATTAGATGAAAGATCTTTTCTGCCTTTAAGTCATGATGAAAAGATAGATGCAGTAAAGTATGTAACATTAGTCAAAAAGGCTTTGGAGATGGAGGGGGCTATCGTAATGGTAACACGAGAGCCACTAAAATGATTAGATTAATGTTTAAATCTTTAATTTGTATTGCAAAAAATCACAATTATGTTGATTTGGGCAAATGTCCATTTACTGGCAATAACTATAAAATGTGTACAAGGTGTCAAGAAATGGTAACAAAATAATGCAAACATTTTTACCATCATCAAATTTTGCAAGGTGTGCAGAATTGCTTGATAACAAAAGACTAAACAAACAAATTTTAGAGGGCTATCAGATTCTTAATGTAAATTCTGGCATGTCAAAAACTGGTGGTTGGCGTAATCATCCAGCAGTTTTGATGTGGAAAAATCATGAGGGGCATTTATTTTATTACATTTCTGAGATGGTCAAAGAGGCAAAACTTCGAGGAATAAATACAACAGGTAATGAATCAAATATAAATATGCTAATGGGCAAGGTTGGAGATAGCTGGAATTACGATTCACCTTCTTGGATGCTTGACAATAACAAACTTATGCGTGTAATTACAACACATAGGGCAAATTTATTTAAAAAAGATCCTTTATATTATGCTAGGTTTCAAAGTTCTATGAATAGTCCTTGGAATAACCCTTGCTGTCCAGATCGCAAAACACCGTGTCAATACTACTGGGTAACTCATGAAAGTAGAGTACAATAGGTATATGGACTTTCTAACATTAATTCTTGGAATTTTTTCTGTATCTTTTGCTGTTGCATATACACTTTCAGTTTATAGATCAAAAAAATTAACAAAAGCATTTGCAAAACTTTTAATGTCTCAAGCCCAACTAGAGCAGGCACAAGAAAACTTTTTTAAAACAACAGCAGCAATTAATGATTCTGATGTTCACACTCAAAACTTTATAAAATTTTTATCTGATTCTCGTGATTGGGCATTTCAGTATATAGAAGAGGTGCAAAATGGTTTACAAAAATTTGTTGAAGAAGTAGAGCCACAGATTAACCATTATAATAGATATGGTGCTGCAATAGAAGGAACTATGCCACCATATGATATTGCTTTGAAAAAAATTTCAAAGGAGATGGAAGATCTTAAAAAGTTTCTTCCAGAAGAAACAATTGATAGACGCTAGAGGAATTCCAACTTGTACCTGCCCTAATTGTGGAGGGGTATTGTTTAGAGCCCTTGTATCTTTTGATCCAGAAACCTACACAATAGGAATGTATCATTTAGACATTCAGTGTAATGATTGTGGTGCTTTTGCTACTGCCCCAACTCCGACAGATAATCCAACACAAAGCAATGATTCAATTTAAATTAAAAACTGCAGAAGAAGTTTATGAATACATTTATCCTGTGTGCGAAGTAAAAGATTGTACAACGGAAAGTGAAAAATTGACTTCAACTGAAACAAGATTCGTAGACTTTTGTAAAAAACACTACGAAAATTATATTATGGGGGAGATATGAAAGAAATCGTAATGTCCGTTTTAACAGGTTTTGGATGTGGCCTAATATTTGCTGCATTCAAATTGCCAGTTCCAGCACCACCAGTTTTTGCGGGAGTCGCAGGAATTATTGGTCTTTGGGCTGGTTATGCTATACTAATAAAGGTTCTATCCTAGGAGGAAAAAATGGAACTTAAAAAAGAACACAAAGCAATGCTTGCATCCTATGGTCGTTCAGTAGTCGGCGCAGCATCAGCACTTTACGTTGCAGGAGTAACAGATCCAAAGGATCTATGGGCAGCACTCGTAGGAGCGCTTATACCAGTACTAGCACGTGCAGTTAATCCAAACGATCCAGCATTTGGTCGTATGCCAGCAGCAAAGGCTGTTGAGAAAGCACTTAGCAAGGCTAAGGCTAAAAAGAAGAAGGCTGCAGAGTAATTAGTTATTCTGTAAAAGAAAGCGGGCTTAGAAATAGGCCCGCTTTTTATTTTAAAGAATCAAAAAGTTCTAGATACCTATCTTTAAGAACTTCTACGGAAAAAGATCCAATGCCAATTTCAAGAGCATCACGCTTAACTTGCTGTTTTAGTTTTTTATTCATGCCAACATAATTATCAATGAGTTTGGCTAATTCTACAGGGTCCGCACCATAAACATCTATGGTAGATTTTGCTCTAAACTCTGTAACCTTTGTTGCACCAACAAGCCATTCTTTTGGCAAAACCTGATTATTTGGAGATAGGTCTGTCATAAATACAGGCATTCCACTTATCAAAGCCTCATTCATTGGAAGGCATAGCCCAGCATATCTTCTTGGTAAAACCATACCATCAAAACCATAATACAGATCCTGTCTATTTTTAACATTTTGATACAGCAAAGATACTCTAGGATCTCTTGGTTTTCCATCAAATTCGGTTTGAGATGTTATGACTAAGTTGTAATCTTCTTTAGAATATCTTAGCATTTCTAATACAGTGTCTGTTCCATTTCTATCCCGTGCTGCTTTTTTACCACCCACATGAAGTATTCTGTTATGTACTCTTGACATGTTGTGAGTTCTAGATTTATCAAATAATGTTATTTCAGTTGGTGGTGGTAGGTGGGCAAGCATGGTCTTATCACTAAAAAGTTTCTGCATTTTTTCAAAGTTCCATAGGCTTGGAGCAAGCAAAACATCTGGAAGCGGGGCATCTTTTTGTTCTAAATTTAATAAAAATTCATAGTTGTATTGAAGAACAGTCTTCACTCCCATATCCCTTGCTACATCTACAAACAAAGAACTATAAAATGTTTCACAAGACAATACAACATCCAGGTCTCTAAGAAAAGAAATGACCTCTCCACGCTTGGGAAATCCTGCACGTGTTACCGTATAATCATAGTCTTGATACCAGTCAAAATTTTGTTTGTTTTTATTAAAAAAGGTAGAGTTAACAACTAAAACTTTTTTAGGATTTAACATCTTGACAAGTTCTCTAGTCTGAGTACCAAGACCAGTATTATCTGATCTTGCTATGATTCCTAGTTTCATTCTTTATACCCCCAGGCTTGATCATCTGAAGTAAATTTACGTGTACCTTTGCGTCCATCTAGGTGGTAGGATCGTTTGATATTGCCCTCTGGGTGATATATCCAAAGTTTATGAATGTTCCAACCCTCATCGCTGAAACTGTTGTAAGGAAATGAATCGTCTTGAATTTTTCCATGAAATCTATCTTCTATAAAAGATTTTTCTTGGCAGAATGGCAGAACAACATTTTTATAATAATCTTTTTTAGATAGGTGTGGTCTTTGACTCCATTGTGCAGTTTTCATAAAACCATCTTCTAACTCAATCATCAAGTGTTTATGGGGATTTGGAATTGTAGCCTCAAAGTGAAAACGAATAGTATTTGCTTTACCATATTCAAGCATATCTAAACACTTTTGCCAATCAATTGGTAAGTCTGGTGTTAGTGGAGCATCCCCTTCAACATAAAGAAGAGCAGATGTTTTAACTTCATCGATTGTTCTAAACATCATTGTGGTTTGATGACAGTGCTCCTCAAAAATAAAAGGTAATACATTTTTGTATTCATGTAAACATTTCCATAATATGCGATTTTTATATTCATCATAATCTTTCTTACGATGTTGTTGTTCTTCTCTAAGACCATCAATCTGCATAATAATTTCATTATCTGGAAAATGAACACGAACGTCTTTAATTGTTTGCTCTATCATCTCTGTGCTTGGATGATCTGGAATCACAGAGGTGGCTAGGATAATAGTTACATCATTAATGTTCATTTAAATGTCTCATTATCTTAAAAGAAAAATCTCTTTTATATTTTAACCACCAGCATACGGCTCTGTGAAGATTTGCTGGATAATCATTCATTAGTTTTTCAAAAATGTTAGGCAATTCATTCCAGTCGTAAGTTAACTCTATTGGAACATTTTTGCCATAAACATAATCGTAAAAATTTATTTCTCTGCCCTTCGGATCTTTACGATCTCCTATTGGTAAGGTCAACATTTCTATTGCCTCAAAAAACCTAAATGAATCTATTACTTGTGCACCAGATGGGGATGGAGCAACTTTTGCGCTTGCCAGTTTGCGATAGTACTCTTGTGGTGGATCCCCCTGTGCAAAGCCCTCTGTAGGGCAATATAGGGCGTTTTTGACTGCAGACATGGCCTTGGCTAACTCTTGCCTACGCTGATGAGTTATTTGTCCACCAAAATAAATATCATATTCTTTAATAGGATAATTAGGAAGATTATTTTTAAGGTGCTGAGGAACTCCAATAAAAAATCTATTGTATTTTTCATGTTTTGGGTGAGGGTATTGAATCCAAATACTTATATTAGGATGCTTAATTGCATCAACATTAAACAAACCTTGCTCATCTCCAGTTATAAATAATACAACACGATTAAGGTTTGCTAGTTCTTTGTTTATTTGTTCTTCACTACCTGCATTTCCCTGGCCTGGTATTACAACAAAAGCTCTATCATCTTTAGGAATGCAGGTAACTAAAATTTCTTCTACACGGTTTCTATTGAATGCTTCTTTAAGCAAGCCGTAATCCCATTTGCCATTAGCAGAATCTAGTGGATCTGTAGAAAAAATATATACTTTAGATTGATTCATAAAATAAATGAACCTCATGCTGATAGTCTAAAATTATTTCAGTATATCCTAATCCCTTGATCCATTGTCTAAGATTATATAAAGATTCATCCCATTGCTGTAACATAAACTCAGGGTGTCCAGATAGCCAGATCTTTGGTTTGTACTCTCTAAGCACCTTCTCTGCACCTCCTAGCACCCTCCATTCACTACCCTCTACGTCCAATGAAATAGCGGTAGGTGGCTTAATGCCATGATCATACACACAAGAATCTATAGTAATTTGACCATAGGCATCTCCTTCAAGGTATAGTTCTTTAAATCCATGTGCTGCCTCAATTACATCATTAACTTCTGGAGGCCATTCATTATAATAAATTCTTGCAAGATCATTTATTTTATCAGAAGCAAACCCAGGAATACATACCATAGGAAGTTCTAGGTTGTTTGCAGTCCATGTTGCAGGAAAGTGCGACCAAACTTTAGGATTTGGCTCAAACAACACCACCTCTGCTCCCCACATTTGACACAGCGCTGGAAACTCTCCTTCTTCAGCACCAACGTAGTAAACAACATCTCCAGTACCAATGTTCTCAGACATATGCTTTAGTCTTGGTTTTTCCCAACCGTGTGGTTGATACCAGTCTGGTCTATCAGCACGATGCTTTGGTAGTGTTATTTCAAATTCCCCGTTAATAGTAGCCTTAATCATTTCAGTCATTTTGTATCCATTCCATTAATGATACCTTTGGTATCCATCCAGTTAAATCTTTAAACTTGGCATTAGACGCAAGAGTTTCTTGCACTTCACCAATTCTTGGCGGGATAAATTTAATATCATTTGAAATCATATTAGCAATATCAAGTATAGCGTAGTTGCTTCCATACCCAATGTTATATACCTCACCAAATCCATTTTCAACTTCAGATGCAAGTATGTTTGCTTCTATTACGTCTGATATATGAGTAAAATCTCTACGCTGAGATCCATTACCAACTACTGTTAGTGGTTTTGACTCATGATATTGTTTTAAGAATAGTCCTATTACTGGGGCATACTGTCCTTTTAATGGTTGTCTATCTCCATAAACATTAAAATATCTAAGAGATATAGTCTTTAATCCGTAAAGGTTATAATAAACTCTTGCAAGGTTTTCACCAAAAACTTTAGCAGCAGAGTATGGAGTTAACGGATCAGGCGATTGGGTTTCTTGGTTTGGAAGCAAAGCCTTTTTACCATAAGAAGAAGATGTGCTTGAATAGATTAGCCTATCTACCTTATTAACCCTACAAAGTTCAAGAACATTTGCTGTTCCTACTGCGTTTGATTGAATAGATTTTTTAGGATTTAATATTGCTGGCTGTATTCTTGCATCAGATGCTACGTGAAATACGCAGTCAACATCTTTAAAAAGTGATGCAATTAAGTCATAGTCACAAATATCATACTTATAGTTTTGTGCCTTATCATTCCAATAGAACTGCTCATGACACTCTGCAGACTCATCATCAATACAAACAACGTCGTGACCAAGACTAATTAACTTATCAACAAGGTTTGAACCAATAAAACCAGCACCACCAGTTACTAAATATCTCATTGTATGTTTAATGTTTCTAGTATTGTTGCCCACCTGTGTACATATGTGTGCTCTTGTTTAGTTCTTTCATGCCCAGCAAGTCTTATACTCTCTCTTGAAAGACCATCTACTAGATACTTATCTATCTTGGTTTTTAGATCTTCAAGATTACCATGTTCATAAAATACAATCTCATTGCCATCTTCAAAGTATTCTTCAAGTCCTGTAATGCGAGGGTAGATAGTAAAACCACCACGACCAGTACTTTCAAACAATCTATCACTAGTGTAGTAAGGATAGTTAAAGTTAATATTTAAACTATCACCTATTGCTATTTTGCTTCTTGCATAAATCCGATTTAAAGCATCTCCACGTACAGTTCCAGTATCTCCATCGCCACCAACATGACAAAACCTACTGCCGTAAGTGTCTTTTAAAAAATCTATTAGTTGTGGACGGAATGGATACTCTTTGTGATATCTTTTACTTCCCACGAAAATAACATCATGATCGTAATACTTTTTATTATAATCTGAATGAAGATAGCACTCTTTGTCATAAACTCCAGCAGGAACAAAATGACCTTTTACTTTTGTATTTTTGTTAAACCAATCAGTCATTAGCTTGTCTGTAGCAAAGAAATGTTCTATGTTTGTGTAAAAACCATCATCTTTTAAGTCTTTTTGACGCTCAATACCAAACCAAAGATCAAGATGATAAGTCATGGTTGGTATGTTAATCATCTTCAATTCTTGTAAAACTTCAATCATGTCAAAGTGTCCAGGGGTTTTCCAGCCATGGGTGTGTACCCATATGAATAAATCTGATTCTGATGCCTGGTAAAATATCTCTTTACCTGTTGCTTGACGCTCTTGTAATTTTATTACAGTATGACCCAGAGACTCCAAAGACGCTGCGTGATGATTCTCACTAGAATATGGAACTTCAAAGTTACCAAGAAAAACAATTTTTGCCAATTTTATCCTCCACTGTAAATAATTATAGCATGATATACTTGTAATAGGGGTAAAATGAATTTTATATATATATGTCGTGGCGGGGAAAACCAAGAACTTAGGTACTCTGTTAGGACAGTTGTTAATAGTTTTCCAGACTCAGAGATCTGGGTAGTCGGCGGTATACCAAATTGGTACAAAGGTAAAAGTATAAGCATAGAGCAAAATGCTAGTAAATATAATAACGCTATAGAAAACCTAAAGGCTATCGTAAAGTCTACAGAAACCCCAGAAGAGTTTGTTTTAATGAATGATGACTTCTTCATTGTAGACAAAATAAATTCAATAAAACATTATCACGAGGGACCCCTCCTTGATAAAATTGAAAAATACAGGGATTTAAAAATGGATCCTAGTTACGTTCAAAAACTTGGACAGACCTATGCCAGATTACAAAGAATGGGCATGGAAGAGCCTGTAAGTTATGAAACTCATACCCCAATGATTATGCTTAAAGATAGGCTTAAAGAGGTTTTACAATATTGTCCTACTAGCCTTTGGAGATCTCTGTATGGCAACATACATCATGTTGGTGGAGAACAAATAAAAGATGTAAAGGTTTACTATAGAGATAGGTTTGCAAAAATATCAAATGACTATACTAATTCTGATTTCCCTTTGATGTCTACAGACGATGAATCATTTTTAATAATAAGAGATAGTTTATTAAAAAATAAGTTTAACAAGAAAAGTAAATACGAGAAATAAAACTATCTCATAAAATGATAATCGCCATCTGGGCCATTGTCAGAAAACATCCCCATGTTTTTAAATCCTTGTGATGAAAGATAATCAATGATAACTTCTTTTTCAGGAGATCCAATATTATATTCTACATCTCTTAGCTCTACTATAAGGTGTTCACAAGTTTTTAATGATTTAGTTGCACCCACAAGGACATCTAGTTCTGCGCCCTGAACATCAATTTTAATAAAGTCTGGCTCTTTAAACATTTCATATTTGACGGTATCATCTAAAGTAATGGTTGTCATTTCAACTATACTGTTATCATCAAACAAATAATCTGCTGCTGGACTATATTTTGAATTTTCTTTGTAATATGAATTGCCAGCAAAGTTATCATTGTTCTGATAAAACTTTATATTTTTGTCAGAAGCATTACTTAAGGCACCAATGCTGTATTGCAATCCGCTTTCAACATAAAGACTTTCAAATGCATCTGTTGCATCAAACAAAACTATTTCACTCTCAGGCCAGATATCTTGCGCTCTTTGTGTCCAGTGTAAAACACATGCTCCAATATCATAAATTACTTTTGGGTTGAAGTTGTAATCATATTTTAATTTAAGCAGATATTTAAAATGTTTATCTGGTAGGTTTCTATAGTCGCTAACCTTTTTAATATTATCTAAAATATTTTTATTATATTGTTTCATTGTTAATATCATACTTTCCAATTTTATTTAGCCACTGTGCCATAGCCCATGCCTCACGAAACCTTATGTTTGCCATAGTCATACCATACTCTCTACACAACCTTTCAAAATCTTTATAGGTTTTTGGTTTTTTTGTAAAAAGAATCCACATCAAGGCCGACTCTGTTGTTAAAAATGTTTTGCCACCTTTTATATGAGAAGGTCTTTTAATTACGTTGCACCTTCTGCATCTCAAAGTCATGTTTTCTAAACTGTCTGCTTGATCCCCTAACACTTCTCTCGGAACTATGTGATCCGCCTGCAATTCAAGTCGTGTTCCGCAGTCAGCACATTTACCATTTTGATTCTTATGCCATTCATAAACAGCCTGCATGGTTTTTCTTGGTGGATATTTACTTTGAAAAGTTTTTTTTGATGCTATAGAGGTTCCCACTTGTGATGGATTTAAGTGTCCAAGAACTAAAGCCACAACTTCTTGCATGGTAACAAGACCCTCTGTAATTAATTCATTTAATAAATTAATCCAATCTTGTTGAGTCCATTCACGATCACTGTCTGGAAATTTATTTTGCATTTTTCTTTTCTTCAACTAATTTTTTAATATTGTTTATTTTAGTATAGGCATCTCCACCAGCATCAAGAAGTATTATAACTTCATCAAACGCTTGCTTACGAGCTTTTTTACAGCCATTGCAAGGACAAGCCCAATCTTTATTGTTGCTTTCCAAGGTCTTGTTTTCTTTTAACTTTACCGTCTGCTACGCCAGTCCAATACATATTGTAATAGTTTACATCAAACGAAAATGTCTTGAGATGCTGAACATGTGCACCAGTATGAGCATATAATTGAATACCAGCCTCTTTTAGTTTTCTAAAGAAAGAAACATCTTCGCTAATAAACTTATTTGCTGCTTGTTGATTTTCTCCAAATACAGAAAACTCACCAGCAACTTCACGAACTTTAGGAACAACCGATCTGTGCATCAAAACAAAACCAAAACCAGCAACATCAACTGGTATTAACTGATTTGTTGGCATAGGATGAATCGTTCTTGTTACATATTTATTGTCTGTATTCATATAAATAGCAGGAGTTGGCTCCATCAAACTCTGTTCATTTTCTTGGCTAACAAAATAAACTCCAGTAACAACTGGCTTAGAGATTTTATCTGAAGAATCCCATAGCAACTTAAATGCACCCATAGTCATAACTATGTCTGAGTCAATCCACATTAACCAATCTGTGTTCATATTGTCATACCAATAGTCAATTAAAGATTGACGCTGTCTTGCTATTTGATTACCCTGCACACGAATAGTGCTTGCTACCTTGATTCCACTTCTCTGTGCTTCAAGCAGGGTATTTAAAATGCCACTTGCAAACCTACCCTCTACAGTGCCACCGTCACACCAAGCAAAGGTAACTGTTTCCTTATCGCTGTGTCCTGATATTGGTTTATCTACAACCTTTTTTGGTTGTGCCTTACTAGGCTGCTTTTTTGCCATTGCCATGCTCCCTTATATGTCTTGCAAGGGTGCTGTGAGCAAAGATGCCCCAACGCACCTCAAGTCCTTTACCGCATTGATTGCAGACTGCTACTCTACCCTTGTCCATGTTTCTATTATATACCAAACATTATTTATTGTCAATCTTAGGTTCTAACTTGTCCCACTTGCCTGCTGCATTGCCTTGATAGGTTTGTCCAGTTTCTCTGTCTATGAGCAGCCATTTTGTTGGGGATAATGTTTGTACAACTAGAACTACTTCGCTTAAAGTTTCAGGGAATTCAAAAGAATCTCTCATATACCATTATCTTCCATATATTTTAATCTTTCCATAATAACATCAGTATTTGGATCAGCCAGGAATTGATCAAGAGCCTCTTTAACTATTGGGCGCATCTCATCAACTGCAGGGCCACCTTCATTTTCCATATTAGATATATCATAATGATAGGCATCTGAATCCTCTGTAACCCACTTGGCAGCATCTTCTACATCCCATTTGCGGGTATTGATAAGACGATGTATAACAGGTTTACCAGGCTTAGTAGTAAATGAAGGCTCTAAAACAAAAACACGATTGTTAGGCTGAATAGCAAAATTACCATCATCACGCTCTATAACATGACCACATTTATGTTGCCCAGGATTTTCTGAATACCCATCATCAAGGCTATTAGAGTCTCCTCCATACCAGTCAAGGCTAAACAAATACTTGCCAGATATCTTATTCTTACTTCTGTTCAAATAATTCATACGAAGGTTTGCAAGGTTTGAAAATCTGGTGACGGTAATGAAAGGACTAAAAGAATTCCATAGAACTAGATCATGTATGTCTATCTCTGGAACTCCTGGTTTGGTACAGAAGGCATTAATAGGCATTCTCCACCAGATACCACCATCTTCCATCATAAAATGAAACAGGGGACTTCGGTTTGGAACACTAGCAACGCCGAAAATTACACAGGGAAAGTATTGATCGTGACTATCCTTTTGATCTCGCAAAAAGTTACCACGGATGTAGCATTCAATCGGCGGTATATTAGCATTTAATTCAGGCATAAGTCAATTCTATCATCTCGGCGCAATAGATGTATCAAACCACCATTCGCCCCTTTGCAGGGCGCTATGGTTTAATCTTACTATCTGCGTAATCTTGACTAGCCATGTTTACCATTCTGGCTTTTCCGCAGGGACAGGCAGGAGCCTTATGTATCTTATCCTCATCTAATGTAGTAACAATAGCCATGATGGTTTGACATTCAAGGCATTTAAACATCCATCTACTTTCTACCACGAGCAACCTCCGCTGCTAATATTCTCATTCCTAAACCATTTATCTGAGACGATGTGCCAAGATCGATTGATTCAATCTCTCTGGCTATACGCTCACGCAATTCAGACTCTACGGCCACAATACTATTCCCGATAAGGCTCTGTGTTTGAGATCCGAAGTTCTTAGATACCTCGTTGTAAAAGTGTTTGCCAATGTCTGTAGTAATATCAAAGTTCATTGTCTTCAAACTCCATGTTGTATACCGTGCCCCATTTGTCATAGATAGGCCAAAGATTATCCCAAATCCAACAATCTCTCTTAAATCTAAATCCACTTGTTTTGCCAGTTTCTTCATAGAAGGAAATACGAAGAACAGCTTTTGATGCAAAGTGTCCTGCTAGGTTTGCCATCCACCTTAAAGGAGGGCGGGAGTTATCAATTCTAGTAGTCTTCCACTCTGGAACATCATCATCATAACGCATATGCTATTACCCCCAATAGAAATCCTATAATAAATGCAGAACATACAAAAGTTGAGATAAATCGTTTTTCAAGCCATCGTTTAATTACGGCTCGTTCTATCTCACGATCCACTTCATAAACCACATCATCAACTTTGTATTCTGTCATGACTAGCCTATCTCTTTAATGAGCCTTGCTAGAATATGAGTAGCCTCGTCAATTTCGTGAAGAGAGCCTGAAAAGATCAGTTCGTGTGCCTTTGTGATTTCTGTCTTTATATATTCGTTAGTAAGTTCCATCAAACCAGTATACCCTAAAAAAGCGGGGGAGTCAAACAAAAACCACTATCAAAGTAAGTAAAGGAACAAACCACCATATATGCTTAATCACGTATCTGCCCATATAAGGTATCTGGTTTGTCAGGAATTGTGTTAGGAGTCTCATGATCTGAGCATACGGGGTATAGTTTATGGCCAATTGACTTGATACCCTCGGACTTTTTAGAACAGAAATAGCATATGGCCATAAAGGCTTGACCGTTTTTGCGTATCTTGTCTAAGGCTTCTACAAGTCTCTTATCTTTATACCATTGGGTATGTTGGCTAGGCATATATTCCTCCTAGGAATAAGTATATCAGGCAGGAGGGTTTTTGTCTATTTCTTCTAATATTTTCTTAGCAAGTTCTTGGGCCTGAATATCTTTGTGTTTGGTTTTGAGATATGGGGATAGAAGGTTTGCTATCAGGTCTATCATTTCTTGATTCATATCTGGATATTTATTATACATTATTAATGAGCCGTTTTTCTCATACTCAGGAGACTGCACTCATTTTTCTGTGGATAGGGTAGAGGCAAATGTATCAGATCCCTACTTTGTGGTTGTGGTAGATGATGGTTTAACCCATCACCTATCTAATAGTATATCAGATTAGGAATAGTCTTTGCGTACCCAATGATTTTTTTTATACCAGCCAGAAAATACTGAGCTAGATTTTTTACCATTTAGTATGCCCATTTTAAGAAGACCTTTTGATTCTTTTGATATCCAAGAATCTTGTTTAAATGGTATTAATTGGGCTACTGGAGTTCCTTGTTCTATAACTCCTTCAAAACCACTTTTAATATAAAAGGGATAAGAACCATGTGGATTTGTAACATACCCACCGTCTATTATTCCAGAAAGAGTGAAAAATGGAAGATCATGTCTATTAAGTGGATGAGTTAATAAAATACTATATCCTTTTGGAACTTGAAAAGCAACATTGGTATTCCATGTATATTCTATTGGATAACAGCCTGTTGGGACTAGTGAACTATCAGATACTTCATTTCTAAATCCAGGTGGGTTGCTCATGGTGCCCCATACAACATATGGCGCTCCGTTGTTATTTTTAACATAAATATCAGATGGCAGCAATAGCATATAGCCACTTGAAAGACCATTTAAAAATGGAACACATTGTTTTACTGTTAAATTAATGTTATTTTTAGAGTCTATTATTTCTCCATTTTTCCATTTTGGTATTTTTTTATACCAATTGGGTATTACATTTTTAGACGGAACAAGTGTGTTTGGATATTCTTCTAGTGCTGATTCATATTTTATAGTTGGTTTTTTCTTAAACATGTTTTAATTGTATCAGATATGCCTGGATTTGTAAAGTTATCCACAAATAAATCTTACTGATAAAAAAATGTTATACCAATGGTGGAGGAAAGTGGAGGGAGGTGGGGGATGGAGCGCTTTTGCTGAGGGGATCGTAATACCAAACCAAATATCCCAAACCACGTATCCACGATATGGGGCATATGATACACCAGATATAATGGTTTGTCAAGCCCTAAATACCGCCCCAAAAATGTGTAGAAATGTAACAAAACTATAACAAAAAGTTATAAAACCTTTTAATAACAAACCAAAATATCTAGAAAAGTTAGAAAATGTTTTGTCTCTATATATGGGGGGATTAGGAATAGGGATCGTAATCTTTTTTATCCCCGCCCCTGCGGGGCCGCCGCCTGCGGCGGGGTATTTGACAAGGATCGTAATCCCTAGTATACTTATAGTATTGAATCTGGCCTTGCAGTCATTGATTCAATATTTGGGATCTGGTTACCTTTCTGGCCAGGTCCCAATTTTTATGGTTTGATATAGTCTAAACTTTCAGCGGGGGCTACGGTTTGAGGGTTCTTAATGTCTTTTTCAAAAAATGGGCGGGGATTCAAAGATACACATCAAACCTAGTATAAGAGACATAAGGTTTATATAATACAAGGTTTGGGGATATAAGGTTTGGGATCGTAATGGTTTTTTAAGGTTTGAGATGTCCAGATTGTCTGGTTTGATATGATATTACCCGGGGGGCCTAAAAGGATCTTTAGGGTTTTTTATCTGCTTTGAAAAGAACCTCGTCTAAATCTTCAAACCCTGTATCCTCAACCTCAACGGATGCTAAAAATAAATCAAATGTTTCTGCTACATACTTAGCCCCATCAGGTCTTATATCGCATAGCCCCTCATTAGCAAGATAGGCTAATGGCAAACCAATATCATTGAACTCAAAGAATTGGTCTGCTTCCTCATCATCTTGATATCTAACATAGAACTCTCCTAGTATTACTATCTTATTAGAAAAGTCTGTCGTCATAGTGTCCTCCCTGTTGGTAGTATTCTCTTACTTCTTTATTATACCTTGCCGATTCTAAAATCTCAAGTGCTCTTGAATAAGGCACATAGGGAATAGCGGTTGCCAAGTAGTAGCCAACTGCCTCTAAGTCTAAAGAAAAATCAGATACGAGTGTAGAAATCTTTTGGGCAACCTTCTCCTCTTTTGTAGGTGTAGCGTTGCGTTTGATTCTATACATAGTTCCTCCCATTGTATCAAATAAGTAGGGAGAGCGCAAGCCCCACACCTGCGCTCTACCCTTATATCACGTGAGGGACCCCACCCCACGCATTCAGCCTAGGTCACCACTCCAGGCTCTCAGTTAAACCTTTAAACTTAAATGATAATTAATAAAACTATCAAACTCATGAATGCCAGTTTCATCTTCTACAGTCTTATTAATTAAATCAATAGTGATATCTGGATGGTCTCCACCATAGTCCATACCGTGGCCATTACTGGCCCATAGACCAAAACCTGTCTCCTCTGTCCACTGGTCCCCAATCAGCTGAGACACAATGATACGGGTTGCATAGGATGTGTCATTCCGCCTAGGTTCTGCAGCCTGTAGTGCACGGGCAAGGTTAACAAATCTATCATAGCCACCCCAATGACTGTATAAATTTACAGATAAGTCTTTATCTTGTTTGATTGTGTAGACGATTCTATCTCCCACTATTCATCATCTCCTACAAATTCGATAACAACTCTAGCAACTCGTCCGTCCTCATTCATTTCAGCATAGACAGGATAGAGCCCGTCGCCATAGCCAGTTGAGAACACTACAGCGGTAGCCATACCTAACTCGCCATAGCCTTTTGTTATGGTAGCCTCACAAGCCCCAAGATAACTATACTCTCCTACTTTTTGTTTATGTAGTTCAAAGTCCTCAGCCTCATCATTCCAAGGCTCCCACTCATCAAGATAGCAAGGGTCGCCTACCATGGCTTGCCCACTATCAACAGAAAAATGTCCAATAAGGGTCATTTCTTTAGTATCCATTTCTTTCCTCTCCTTTGGTGTTTATGTCAATTCTATCAAAATCCAGCGGTAATGTCAATTGCTGATAAATCCCTAATAGATCCAACTGTTGTTTTGCCTTTAATACATCTAATGATTCTATTATCATGTACCGTCCCTTTCTGCGATTGCAAATGACAAGTCATATGTTAGTTTATATAGATTTGTATAAGCGTCTAGCATACCTTCACAGTATGTCCTGTTCATTGAATCCATGGCCTCACCTGAGAGCTCTTCTATATCTGCAGCAGCCTCTAATGAGCGTTCAGCCTCCAGCATAAGATTTTTAAGCTCTCCATGTATGACATCAAGGCCTGATGAGCCCAGGTCAATCTGTTTCTGTAGATTGTCGTTCATCTCTTTCTCTTTCCTCTCCTATTTGTATAAAGTGACGGGTAGCAATAATCTGCCCACCTAACCAGTTAAACTCAAAATCTAATTCAGCATAGTCTTTAGAATTCATATCTAATGATTCCATTTGTTCTTTTACATATTCCTGGTCTTGTTCAATACTAACAAGATGTAGCTTCATATATTCTATCAAATAAGAACTCATTAGTCTACCTCAATATAATATTGGTCATCAGGATTCATATTGTAGAATTTATTAAATGCCTGTTTAATTTCTTTAGAATCAGACAATGAAGCAAATTGATAATCTGCATACAATGTACCCTCATCTAAATTAGAATCCATCCATTCAGTAAATAGATGTTCTGATATTGCTTGTATCTCATAATCAATAACCATTTGGTTAATGTTTGCTTCCTCTAGGAAACTCATTTGATTTGGTCCCTTCTGTATTCTGGTAGATGTGCTTCGTCTAAGTATACTTTATGGGTATCACATTCTGCAACTGCCTCTAGGTCTGCCTCGCCTAGCCAGTTACACGATTCACATATCTGACCACATTCACTCTCACAATAATCTAATGTGTTGGTTGCTTCGCAATCTCTGCACATATTCTCATATCCAGAATCAGAAATCATTTCACCACGCAAGAACTCACACTCACCACCCCAACCTGTCTCTTCCTCATAAGATAAGGTAAAGAGCAATGTTGGATACTGACTAGATAGTTTAGCAATAGCAGGCATTGGCGGCGACCAAGCGGTATTAAAATTATAATAAACAACTAGATTCTCTCCATTAGGAGTAGGACCTTCCATATATGTATCAGGATGTTCATTATCAGAAGATACAGCAATTTCCCATTTAGTTCCCCAGTTGCGGACATTCCATGAATACCAGTCATTGCCTTTGAACTGCATGGCTTCTTCAATTGGTAATTTATGGTCAGGCTGCCCTGAATACTCATACTCAGTAACACCGTCTTCAATATAGTTATAGATATTATAGAATGCAAATACAGGATTTGGATAAGTAGTTAATTTCTTTTCCATTTGTCCAGTCTCCGTGTTCCATGAATCATGGACCATTTTGAATGGTTTATTAAGTTGTGCTACAAGGTCATTAACCTCTGACGGACTACCTTCTATAGTAAGTCCACTAAATACCCAATTAGGCATGGGGGTCCTTTCTGTTTGTCGTAATACAATTATCCCAAAATCAGGGAATTCTGTCAATCTGTCGTAAAGTGATTTTGGTCACACCTTTCCCTCTACCCTCGTGGATTGGCATTCCATGCACTTAGGATCTATAGGATCGTAGTACTCTTTATAGCCAACATCCTCCAACTCACCTGCGGCAGTATATGTGGCCTCGTTATAGGAATTCTCCATGAATGAGAACCTAGTTACATTATTACAATCTAAACACTTAGGCATCTGCACCCATCTCCCATGGCTCTACTTTATAGTTTGCACATATTTGCTCAATGCAATCTTCAAGTTCGGTAAAGAATAGGCCACCTTCATTGTCGTCAAAATGACTAATCATGTTGTCAGTTATCTTGAATTCCCATACTATTTTCATTGGACATGTCCTTCTGCTAACAGACCTTCAAAGAAGTCCCATACTATTAGTAATTGTTTATAGTTTTGTTCATCCCCTTGGTTTTTGGCAGTATCAATAGCCCAAGTCAAACTATTACCAAATGCTTGTATATCTTGATATGTATAACCTAACATAATTACCCTTTCTGTGGTAAATATATTGTAGCAAATTTTGGGGAAAAAATCAAACTATCGTAAAGAATTTTAGGTAAAAATATCATGGATCCCGGGGGGATTTTAAAAAAAGTTGAGCAGTTTATACTCTTACTCAGGAGTTGAATTAGATTAAACTAATTCTAAAGTATTTTTTACAATACTTAGCAGACGATTTTTTTCTGCTGTAATTGTCGCATCAAAACCAGAAGCAGCAGCAAGCAGAGATTCGTTAGAATTACCACGAGCAGACCTGTGCCAATCAAGGCGTTCAGTTAGAGCATTGAAAGCACCCCAAGCGGTATTGGCAATCATGCCATTAAACTCGCCTGTGTAAATATCATTGATTAAATCAATTTTATTTTCCCACTTCTTTGATGAGCCTTTAGAATCTTTATCAGGCTTAGGATAAGCAGCAAGAACAATATCATTGAACTGTTGCGCTGTGATTTCTTTTTCAATCATAGCCTTAGCCATAACATCAAAAGAATCCATATAAGCATTAGCAAGACCAAGGGCCTCACGAGCAATTTGGACTTTACCATTAGCGGTCTGTGTGTGGCGAATCTTGAAAGATTGCTTGATTTTATTCTTCTTAGAACCAAGCGCAAGATTAAGAGTGTTAGCGCATACAACACGCACTGGTGTGATACTTGCTTGAATAGCAATAGAGCCATCATGTGATGTATTGATAAGTAAATAAGTTTTTACCTTATCTGCCACACCATTAGGGTCTAATACTGTTTCACGCTCAAGAGCAAGAGAGCCAAATACAACACGCCCTCCACGAATAGAGCCAGCGGTTTCCCATCTGCCTCCACCATCTAGGATATTATCACCAAATGAGAATAAGTCCTCATTTTGTAAAACATGATAACGCTCACCAACAACACCTAAAATATCTGTCTGAGAGTTATTTGTAGGATTTGTCCTAACAACATACTGATATTCTTTATCTGATGATAAAGTATTTGGAATCTCAACATCAACTAATCTAACATTCCAATTATTTAGATTAGCAGCAGCAAGCATTTCTGCTGTGGTTTTTTCATCTGTGAATACTGTGCCTAGACCATGCCAAGCAGGCTCACGCAATGAAGCAAAAGAAGCAACGCCATTTTGCGTTTCTAACTCATGTGCCATTTTTATTTCCTTTCTATTTGTTTAGACAATCATATCAGGTGGGTCTGACAATGTCAATTCATACTATTAAGAATCTGGGCAAAACGGACATCGTTCTTAAACTTGACAAAAGATCTTTTTGCCCCCCGGGATTTTGGAGAGCAGTTTTAAGACATGCTCAGGTCTTGGATAGCCCCACTATCACACGTTATAGATATTATCTATCTCAACACCTACTTCTCCGTCATATGAATTTAGTTCAGCATAAACATTTAAGTCAATGTCGCTAACCTCAAAATTAGCAACTTCATCTAACGGAACTAATATTGTTCCTGTGATTGTGGCGGTAGCCTCAAACTGAATTTCCTTAGTAGGATTAAATCCAAAGATACTACAAATATCAGCAACGATTTCCTCTGAACCCATATCAAGGTAATCAGGTAGGCGACTTTCTAACAGACCTACTCCCTGAGTATATCTATTAAGTTCTCGTCTTTCTCTGCGGTGTTGATGTAATTCCCACTCAAGGTCGCTAACCTTTACTGTGGGATACCAATTTGTATAGTCTGTTTGGTGTGCCTCAGAATCAATAATCTTATAGGTCACGATTTGATTTGGGTTGTAGTGGTTTGGCACTACTATTTCATTAGTTGTTTCTGTATTCATTTAAGAGTTCCTCTCCTACTGTATCCATTTCTTTAATGGTATCCATCATATCGTTTAACTGTTCCTCTGTCAATAGTGCGTGGGTCACTAAGGTTGTTGTCATAGCAGAGAGCATAGCGGAATAGTTATACATCTCTTTGATAAAACTTTCATCATCTACTTCATTTCTGATACTGACAATGTGTTTCACAATTTCCATTATCATGTCATCATGAACTGCGTCTCTTGACGCTTCTTGTAATTTAATAGCGGTTGCTATCATGGGGCGTTCCTTTCTTTTGGTTATACCCAAGTCTATCAAAAATATAGGAAAAATACAAATCGTGTCTTAAACCAGCTATGTGATCATTATCACATTTCCCGGGGGGCGCAAAAAAAATAAGCAGTTTTAGTTCATGCTTAGGAACTGTATGCCTCGCTATAGCACTGGCAGGGACATTTGGTTGTGGCTGGGGGAATTCCGATTACACACCCGAAACCAGCCACAATTCTATTAGTGTGTTTTTACCATAGCAAATCTTGTTTGATTATTTGCCAAGCGCAACATTACTTTAGTGACATTACGAGTTTGTGGGACAAACTTTTCAATGCGACCTGTAATACCTGTTTTGCTTGTTGTAAATAAATCACCAAGTTGGTATCTGTATCCTCCAAGTGTCATTTACTTTTCCTTTCTGTTAGGGGTTTTTGTTGAGCAGTTTTAGTTGTCATACTCAGGACATTTAGCGTTTGCTAATTATAGATAACGAGCGATAGCATTATAGGTGCTAGTGCTAACTACTTCCTCATCTGTCATTTTGAGAATACGAATTGCGTTCTCAATTTCATCTACCATTTCCTTGTATTGCCACTCATTGTAAGTGTCAAAATCTTTCTGAGGTTCATCAGGTAGAACTATACTTCCACTAGGTAAGTTGAAATCTACATTTATAGTGCCATTGTAGCGAACATTGGCAGATAAATCTGTTGCCTTGCTTATTTGAGCAAGTGCTAACTTTCCTACTTCTTTGTTGTATTTCTCTTGCGCCTTTGAGAACTTTTCCTCATTGACTTTTTGATTAGCCTTATCCTTTTGGATTTGGGCTAGTTTTGCTTCTAGAGCCTTTATGACTTTAGTTGTAGCGATTTTTACGCTAATTGCTTTTCCTCTTGACATAATTACCTTTCTGTGTAATTTATTGGTGGGCTATTATTTTAGCATTTTTAGGTGGGATAGTCAATTTGGCTACCCCACCCATTTGACTACTTAGATTTCCAAGTTGTCCAACGAGTTGCGCCATTTACATCAAGTTTAACGCGAACTGTGTCCTTGTTGGTTGGCACGATTTCCTTGATAACACCTGTCACCTTAGACTTCTGTGAGGTGTAAGTGTCGCCGACCTTGTAAGTTGCTACTGCTACTGACATTGTTTCTCCTTTGTTAGTTGTTTTTTCATTACTGTATTATTATCGCATTTTTGGTATTTATTGTCAAGTCCTATACCCTAAAAATCTCATTATTTGAGATTTGTGAGGTAAGTCACTAATTGCCCATTCCCGAAAAAACTAGCAGTAGGCATGTGACTCCTAAGATTATTAGTAATTCCACGATTCCCCTTTCTGTCCTTGATTTTATCATTTTGCGGGGGTATTGGTCAAGTCCCCCTAGATCCTACTTCTTCTTAGCAGAGAAAACTATATTAGCCTTGTTATCAATACATAGAGAGCAGACTACGCAAGCAGAGCCCTCTTTAGATATTAGTGGAATAGCCTTTTTATTTTCAGGGCATTTAGCTCCAGGCTTACCTATCATCTCTTTCATATCTGCCTGACCAATTGCGAAGGTATCAGCAAGGTATGCTAATTTAACTCCAGTATCTTTATTTAATTTAATAGCAATTTTTTTATTCTCGCTATCTGTGGAATAGTATAGAGATAGATTATCAATACCCTTAAGAATATTGACCGCAGAGGCTACTCTTGTATATACCCAAAACTTTATATCAGAATTATTAAGGATGATATGCTTCCAGGCGAAGGCATAAGTATCATTGAAAAAGTCTCCGTCCCAATGGATACGAAATAATTTAGGAGCATTGCGCTTATCACAATCAGCCTTAAAATCATTTATCATATCTTGCAATAGGTCTTCCATAGTATCGTGGTCAGCGTCTTTTAATAAATTCCAATTATGAATTAGGTTTTCTCTTACGCCTTTATATACTCTTTCAAGTTTTCCTGCGTAGCAAACACTTTCACAAACACTAGTGGCACCAGGGCACGAGTAAGCCTTGCCAGCAGGCAGTCCAAAAGTGTTGGCGATTGTTGCGGTTTTTCCATTGGGTGATACGGCATTAGCGACCTTTCTATCGTTAGAGCGTTTTAGTTTCATAGGGGTCCTTTCTTACTTCCTAGAATAACATTTTTTTAATCTTTTGTCAATTTTTTATGCTTGGTTTTGCGGGAATAAATTTTCTTGTTCCTTAATGGCGTGGCAGCAGAAGACCTACGTAATTCCATTAATCTACGTAATTCTTCTCTAGGTTTTTTCCACATAAAATAATCTTATCATAAAAATATCATAAAAGCAAATCGGACAAATCGGGCGCCCCGGGGGCTTTTATTCTAAAATATACAATTCAAATTTTTCATTATCAAAAATTTCAACATCTTCTTTTTCATCAAACTCATTATCAATGACAAGAGCGAACCCATCTTTAGTTGGAGTAATTGAAATAATTTTTACAATACCAATAATGCCTAAACCAATTAGATCTCCTACTTCTAATTGGTCAGCATTAAGAATATCTACAAATCTGTAATCCATAGAAATTAGTGTATCAGACATTTATTTACCTGATACCCTTCCGTCACGATAAAAAATCTTAGTAATCATTTTACCTGATGGCTCTGAAAAATTGTAGGTTGCGTATTCATTAGCAAATCCCCAATCCTTTATTTTATCCCACTCGCCAACTGCGCTAATTGCGTCAGAATAACGACCAACCCAATAAGGGGCTTTATCGTTATCATAGGTTGCGGTAATTGCGTATAAGTATTCCATTTTAGTATTCCCTTTCAATAAGCCACGCATTTAGGTGGTGTTGCTCAATAATAGCCCAAGCAGGGGCGGTAGTCAAACCCTTATAGGTTATTCCTTCAGGCATAGGTATTTCTAAATCCCAAAGTCCAGCGTCATTAACTGCGTCTATGGCTTCAACGCAAGGAGCAACCATAGAGCGGGGAACGGGCGGGTAATGATTAGCAGATAGGTGAATTGCTATCTGACTTTCAATTTCAAGATTATCAGCAAGGGCTAAATCGTGAGCAAAAATACTTCCCATTTTAGTTAGCCTCTCTACTAGCAAAGATACTGAGATTATAGAAATCTTTAATTAGTTCAGGCTCGCTTAGCAAACCATTATCCCAAATTACATCTCCGTCATCATCTAAGATTAGTTCATAGGGATTACACTCGCAAACCTCAAAATCAAAATCCTCGCCAATTCCCCAATACAAATTACCTTTACCCTCGCAAGCATTACAATTGCGAATTGTGTTTAACGCGTATTCTACTTTATCCATTTTTCTTTCCTTCTTTCTGTTTAATACTGTAAGCCTATCAGATAGGGCTGACATTTCCAAATCTGCCACGCCCTGTCCGATATGTCCGTTTTGTCCTACCAAGAACTCTGATAGTAGAAAGACAATTCCTCAAACTCAGGCAGATTAATTAGCCTTCTCAATTGCTTTCTAGTATCCTCAATATCTCGCCAATACCACTCATCAATATCTGTTCCACCAAAGAAAAATCCTTCTGTTGGCGGTAGCAAATTAGGGTCCTTATTAGTTATAGCCAAAGCACAAAGTGTTTCTAATTCTCTTATCTTAGTATTGGATACATAGTATTCTCCACAATTATCCTCGCCACCTTGAATATTCTTTACAAACCAATTGTGTATCTGATTACACTTGCGCCAATAGCAGACATTTACTGACACATCTACACCATAGATACCTTCTCTATCTGCGAGGGTAGCCAAACCAGCACTATCTACTACATTATCCCATTGTGGATAAGTAGCCTGTGAATACTTAGTATCGCTATCACGATCAAGTAAATCCCAATTTACTTTTTTAATGTGCTTTCTAGCACTCATATACATATCTAATCCCATTTTACTGTTCCTTCTTTCCAAAAACATTTTCCATTATATTTAAGTTTTCCTCTGTTAGAAAACTCTGTGCGCTTCCCCATAAGCCATAAATATAGTTATCACCATATTTTTCTTTAGCTAATTTTTCAATATTAGCAATTCTTTCCATTTTTTCAATAACTGTCATTTTAGTTATCCTTTCTTTATTTTCAGGCTTCTAGCCTATCATTTTCTACTGACAAAATCAAATTAGACACGCCCAAAAACTGTGAGAAAATTCACAAGCCCCGTAAAGTGCTACGTAATTCACATTGTGGATAACCCTGTGGATAACCCCCCCGGGGCCTTGCAACTCTAACTATTTAAATTAAAGTTGCAATTTTGAAATCAAACTTTTATTTGATTCCATTTCATTTCAGCATTTTTTTTTCGCAATTCTCTGTTTTCATTTTCTAATTTTCTAAGTGTAATTAGTCCGTGAAATGTTATTCCAATTAAGCCAACGAGAGCAATTATTATTGCGATTACATCAGTTGTTAAAAGTGTCATACGGGAATTAGTCCTATCTCATCAACACCGCAAGCCTTCTCAAATCTTGCGAAGTCAAATCTATCATTGTCAGACTTGAAAAATTGTGAAAACTCCTCTACCAAATCCTCAAAAACTTGCGGGTGGATTTCCTCGCTGAAACCTTTTAGAATTTCAGCGGTTTTGACATAGTCTTTTCGTGTCATCATTAGTTAGACCCCTCATCTAATAGAATAAATGCGTGAGTTCCACCATTATTTATTTTAGTTAGTGCTATTAGCAATTCATCTTTAGTTAGAAATGAAGCGTCACCTACCAATTCGGTTAGTGCTTGAATATTTAATTCAGCAAATGCGCCAGCAGGCAGGCTCTCAATACTAGATAGAAATGGAGAGTCAGAATAAACTCTTGAAACGAATTTTACTCCGTTAGTTGTAAATGGGAAATCTTTATAGGTTGTGTTAGTCATAGTTAGTTTTTACCTTTCTTGGTGTTTGTGTTATTTACTATTTTAGCGATTTTCTCTAAGTTTGTCAATTCTTGCGCCTTGCGCTGGCTCTCAATAAGAGCCTTGAATTCGTGTAGTTTCATTGGAGATTACTCTCCAACTTTAACTGCTAGGGTAGCCCAATAATCTCGGGAAGCAAATCTGAAGCGAATTGCGTAGGCTTCATAGCCCTCAGATAGATAGACATTATCTCGCTTCTCAGCGTAGTTAATTTCTCCACCCATAAATCTCCTGCTCATAGAGCGTGGATAGTAGAACTTGCCAACTAGCAAGTCTGGAATTGAGTATGATTTCATTTTAAGTTATCCTTTCTAAGATACTTTCTAATAGTTCTATTATTTCATTTTTTAGCGTAAAAGTCAAATTAGACCCACGCTTGGTGAGTGTGAGGTTAATCACACCTTCCCCCTAGTTAGGGAGAATGTCTATTCCGTAGTATTCTACGGCTTCAACTATGTTAGTCATACCCTTATACTCACGACAAGATACGCATACCGCGTTCCAACGATCATAAGTAGTTGAGCAGAACACGCAGATTTTATCTTGAAAATTAAAGTTATTTTCAATTAAGTATTCTATTACTTGATTTTTATCTAGTGTAGTCATTTTAAGACCTACCTTTCTTTTTAGTGTGTTAACTTATTTGCTCTTATCTTATTTGCTAGGCTCACCTTTCGGATTATTTGCTAGGCTCATTTAAGAGGCTCATTTAACACTATTTATTTTTTCTTATACTAGAATTATAACAGGGGGGTCTGACATTTTGAGAGAACAAATCAGGATAAATCGGACATTCTGAAAAACTATTTTTGTGATAGTAGTCACAAATAAACTATGACAAATCGGACACCCCCCGGGGACCGACACGCCCGAACGCGGGGGTGGGAAAAGTGTGACCAACACCACAAAAATACTTTGCGACACGCCGTGTTTAGATTTGATTTTGTCGGTCTGCTCTGTTATACTTCCCGTATTAGATAGTTAAAATATAACTACTAAACGAAAGGTAAAAACTAAAATGATAAGCGATTTTTTTGGAAATACATTGGACTCAGTGTCAGACTTCTTTGGAAATATTACAGACTGGGCAGATGATGCTTTAGCAAGTGGGCCATGGCCAGCATTTATTGGCGTTGCCATATGCGTGATTATAGGTATAGCCACCCTTTAGGGTGTGACCTAAATCACAGGGATTACCCCACAGACACCCCCCAAAATGTCAGTGGCAACAGATAGAATTACAGGTATAACAAAAAGAAAGGTTAGGTAGCAAAAAATGCTAACACTAAATTACACAGTATCTAAAGAGGATACTATACTTACAACATCAGATAGGCTGATGATAAATGAGCGTCAAATAAATGACCTTATGGATAGCCTAGTGGCTTACGGATTTACAGTAGAGGCTATGTCAGTAGCCCCTGCTACACTTTAAGAATTAAGAAAGGATAAACTAAAATGATAAACGCAATAGAAAGAATAAATTGTGATGAGTGTTATGGACACGGACTTATTTTCTACGGAGATGAGAACAACTATGACACAGAACCTTGCGAGTGTGTATGACCTACACACTAGAGCAACAACTGCGCCTAGCGTGGATAAATAAAAATGGTAGCCCCAAAGGTTATCACCAAGCAACACAACAACAGAAAGAACAGGTGTTAAATGAAAATAACGATAACTAGTATGAGTGGCAAAGAAATGAAAATGGATTTGCCTACTAAAGAAAATGTCTATTACTTTATAGACCTATACAAAAAATCTCTAAAGAAAAATCAACGAGTAAAAATTACTTGCGATTTATTAGGTATTGACGGATATTTACAAGGCACTGCTTCTAGTAAATAAACCGCTATAAATAGCCCTAGTGCGATCTCTCCAATAGTGGTCGCACTATTTTTTTTATTTTATTTTTTCAAATCATGCATCATACACTTTAGCAAAATATTCAGATTTTCCCAAAATGAAAAATTTTTCAGATTTCGGGTATAATAAATACATGCCAAACCCCACACCCTGTATCCATGTATTTGAATATGTTCATCGTGAAACATGCCCCCATTGTGGGCGGTATACCCATGAACCCGATCATAACCTTAACTCTAAACTCTTTAAAGAATTCTACCTATCAGACGAACCTAAAAAATACATATGCCCAATAGATGGGGGAACCATAAGAGGCTGGTGGTCTATATAGATCTATTTTCCATATTTATTAATTATACTCAATATACCAATACATATACAAATAGCCAGAGACATGTTTATAACAAATTGCAACATATAGCCATTATATAGCAAAACTATACAAAAAACAATATATATGCTACAATTATATAAAAGGGAAAATATGGACATTCAAATTATAGACGATTTCTTAGATAAAGACAGTTTTGAAAATATCAAAAATACCATGCTTTCAGAAAACTTCCCATGGTTCTATGTGCCCAGAAAAACAAATGGTTATGACTTTAATGAGAATTTTCAGTTTGTTCATATTTTTTATATACGTCATTCAATAAACTCAAACCATTCTCAAATTCTTAATCCATTAATAGATAAAATTGATGCACTTGCTTTAGTAAAAATTAAAGCAAATTTAACAGTAAAAACCAAAGAAATTATTGATTATGGATATCATACAGACTATATAACAGATAGCAAACTTTATACAGCAGTTTACTATATTAATAGTAATAATGGATCTACTAATTTTGAAAATGGTCCAAGCGTAAAATCTAAAGAAAATAGAATAGTCATATTTGACTCTCAACTTCGTCATAGTGGCACTAGTTGTACAGATGAGCGTTTGAGAGTATTGATAAACTTGAACTTTTATAAAAATCCATCTAACTAGACAATTTATCTGGCATTGGATAAAGTCTATAATCTACAAAGAATAATTTTTCGGGGGACATTGAAAAACCAGGGTATATAAAAAACTACCACTTCCCAATCGGACATTTAGCTTCTTCTAAACTCGTCTTTAACTTCATAAAACAACCACACTTTCTACATTGTTCCGTACGAGGTTTAAAATATTCACATGCTCTACATATGGCTAATCTAGCTTCCTTTAATTCTTCGCCAGACCTTGGCTTATTTGGATTTAATAGATCCCAGGGTTTGACTTCACGTTCTTTATCCATACTTGCCATTATACATTACAAACCAGGATATTGACAATACTTTGAATATTTTATTCATATCTTTGTCAGGGATGGTTTGTTGTTCTTTTTGCGCTTCCCGCCGAAAAATATGTTATAATTTTATCACTATGACGCCAACAGACTGGGCAGGATTAACACTTACAATTCTAGGAATCCTAGGAACCGTCGGCGTAGTGATGAGGTGGATCTTGAAAAAATATGTAGAAGAGATAATGAGCGAACTAAGGCCAAATTCTGGATCTTCAATGAAAGACCAAATTACAAGGCTTGAAACCAAAACCGATAAACTCTATGATGCTATCTTGATTCACCTTGAAGATCACGCTAATAAGTAATCTATATATAGTATATCTTTTTTCTTTTAACTATTTACCCTCTTAATATTTAAGTATACACTATAAAATTTTCTTGTCAAGACTAAAATCAAACTTTTTTAAAAAATTTATCAAATTGTTACAAAAGTAAATAAAATAATGTTAGAATGAACGTGCTGGCGCTCTAGGTTGCTCTCTACCCACCCCCCACTGCCCCTAGAGCGTTCAGCCTTTTTATGGTATAATCAAACATTATGGCTGAAAAATCCTTTACCGTTGCAGATACTTCTAAATTTGGAGCAAATCCAGCCAACATTCAATGGAATATTGTTCGTGGCGATACGGCGACTCTAAATGTAGACTTTTTATATGATAATGAAATAACAAAATGGCCTACTACTACCTGGTCTTATAAGGCTACAGCCTATGATCCAAGCGGAGATGTTTTGGATGAATTGTTAACTACCGCCTCTACTGGTAGTGTTTCTATTACTGCCCCCGCTTCTATGACCTTGTCCTGGGGAACTGCCTATCAGTCGGTGGTAGCAGAACTACCATTTGACCTACAGGTAGAAATAGAAGATGCTGGAGAAAATACAATTTGGACTCCAATTGTTGGTACAATTAGAGTATTGGGTGACATTACTCCAGGAGGATCATTATGAGTTTACCTGCCGTTGTTAAAATTAAAGATACACGCACCGATGTTTCCCCTGTTATTAAGGTAAACGGAAAGATCTATAAGGTGTCACGTTAATGGCATTTCCAGCAACATATAATTTTAGTTACTACCGTGGAGATACAAACGAATTCGTAATTCGTCCAAAGAACTCTGATGGTTCTGCATTTGATCTTGATGGATATGATGCGGATTTCTTTATTGCTACCGCCCGAGGAGCAGCGACAAGCGTTGTTCAGTATGAAGCACAAGCCGTGGTTGATGATGTTAATAATTTAGTTACATGTACAATTTTGCCAGGTGTTGGAGAAGAACTTGCTCCAGGAACATATGTTTATGACGTGCAGATTGATTCTGGCGCAGCACTTGTATTTACACTTTTGACTGGAACAATCAGTGTGACGGAGCAGATCACGGGTGCTGTCTAATGCCAGAGGTATTGCTTAGTAATGACGATATTACTGTATTAGGACCACCGACAGAAATAGAATTACTTGTTGATATTGGTCCCGCTGGAATTCGTGGTAGTCAAGTATTTGTCGGCACTGGTAATCCAAACAGTATTGGAATTGGTCAGACTCCTGAGTTAAATGATTTATTTATAAATACATCTCCTGGTGCTGACTATGGGTATCTATATCAATACGTCGCAGAGCCAGGTGGAGACACTTGGATTGAAGTATTAAAATTAAATCCAACTATTTATTCTAAAAATTATTCTGCTACATTTTCAAGTGGTGTCGCTTCTGTGGTTATTCCTATTGCTGACATTACAGCAGCCGATACGGCATTCGTAGCAGATAACTTTAGCGTTCAGTACAGCATCGCTCACGACAGCCCTGTAGCCTCAGCAATGGCTATTCCAGCGCTAACAGGTGCTAATACTAGCAACCTAAGAATTAATTTAGAGGCTATGGAATATGCATCTGGTGCCTGGACCTCGTTATCAGAAGAAGTGGTTGTTCATCTTTTTATTACCGTTGTTGAGGCTGGAGAGTCATAAGAATGTGCTATAATAATTTGCATAAGGAGATCCCATGGCCGTAGAATCAATTGGTAGTATATACTCTGTAAATATCCCAGGTTTAACTGATGCTGCTGACATTCAAGCAGCGTTTCAAGCATATCATTATGGTGCTTATACATCTATTGCAACTACCGCTGGTATTGGTTCTGGTGGTTTAGCATATTGGCTTAAAGCAATTGATGATGACATTGCTTCGCTAGAAGCACGTCCATCATCTGGTGGAGATGCAACATCAAGTGCTCCAGTTGCTGGAGACTTTACCCCATCAGGAGTTCCAGATGGATATATTTGGGTTGATTTTGATGGATCAATGACAAGTTCTGTTATTGGCGCTACTGCAATTTATAATAACAATGCTCCCACATCTAATATTACATCTGGTGTTATCTGGGTAGATAAAGATGCATCTACTTCTACAACTGGAAACCCATTTATTCCAGCAGCAGTTATTGCAGCAAAGGGAGATTTGCTTGCAGGTGTTTCTAATGATACCGTCACAGTTTTGACAGTTGGATCAAATGGACAATATTTAAAAGCAGACTCAAGCACAACAAGCGGACTTGCTTGGTCAGATCCTGGAGATCTAACTGCAGTTTCTGCAGGTACTGGTATTACAGTTACAAATGGTGCTGGACCAATTCCATTAATTGCTATTGATACTGGCACTACGGTTGACCTGAGTACTGCTCAGACTTTAACAAACAAAACTTTAACAACACCTACCCTAAACAATCCTTCAGTAACAAGCGGAACATTTATTGGTGGCACATTTACATCTAATCCAAATATTATTGCGCCATTAATTTCAGCGGGTACCTCAGTAACAGTAACAGAAACATATCCAATATTACTTTCTCCAGAAGAGCGTTGGAATATAGCAGCATCATCTGCTGGTGGCACTGTAAATCTAGATGTATTAACTTCTGCTGTTTTGTATTATACAAACTCTTCAAGCTCTAACTGGGTATTAAATGTTCGTGGTAATTCTTCAACATCTCTTAATAATATTCTTACAACTGGTGATTCTATTACTACCGTTTTATTTGCAACAAATGGAACAACTCCGTTTTATCAAACGGTTCTTACCGTAGACGGTGCAACAAGCGGAGTAAGCGTTAAATGGCAAAATGGTGTTGCACCAAGTGCAGGAAACACAAGCAGCATCGATATTTATTCGTTTACAATTGCAAAAACAGCAAACGCTACCTTCACAGCATTCGGATCACAGACTAAGTTTGCATAAGGGGAATAATAGATGCCTATCATTGGTGGAAGACAAGCGGGCGTTAGAGGTCTTGGATTTCAAGGTGCTGGAAAGCCTAATGCTCCTACAATTAATTCTGTAACAGTTGCTAGTTCAACTTCAGTAACAATAACTTATACTTTAGGAGCAAATAATGGCGCCCCCATTACAACTATTGGATTTACTTCATCGCCATCAATTGCTTTAACATTTACAAATACAGATCTTGATGGTTCTATTGTTGTAACAGGATCTTATGTTGAAGGAACTGCATATACATTTACAATGACAGCGACAAATGCTGTTGGAACATCCGATGCTTCTTCCGCATCAAGTTCTGTTACACCTAATGCTATATATTCTTTATCACAAACATTCAACGCTTCTGGAGCGTATACAGTGCCATCAGGAACAACAAAAATTGCTACCTATGTAGTCTCTAGTGGTGCAGCTGGTGGCTCTGGTAACGCTGGAGGACATAACTTTGATAATTTTTGCCTTGGTGGTAGTGGAGGTGGAGGCGGTGCTGGTGGTGGAGCAGTAGCCTTTAAAGAGTATTCGGTAACCCCTGGTGATACAATCAATGTTACTGTTGGATCAACGTCTAATTTTGGAAACTTAGCAAGTGCAAGTAGAAATGCTCAAAATAGTAATGTTGGCGGATCTGTTACTCGTGCTTCCGTCAGTGGTGGCGGTGGTGGCGGTGAAACAAGGGCTAATGATCAGCAGTCTACTGGAGGAAGTTCTGGAAATTCTGGTACAGCGGGTGGAAATATCACTCTATCTGATAACAATATTTCAATATTGGCTATTGGTGGTGGCGGTGGTGGCGGTGGATCTGGTGGCGCTAGTATGAGAACTAACAGTGATGGATCCGATAACTTCAGCGTTGGTGGTGGAGGTGGAGGCGCTGCAGGATCTGGTGCTGGTAATGGTGGCGGTGGAGGTAGTGCTGGATTTACGGGTTTTACACTTTTTGCTAATTCTGGTGGCGGTGGAGGTACCGCTTCTGGAATAGGCGGCGGTGGCGGTGGTGGCGGCGGAGGCGGAGCGTCAAGATACAATGCAGCAGCTGGTGGTGGAGGTGGAGGAAATGGAAATGCTGGACAAGTTATTGTTTATAGAAAGTAGTACTATATGAATGAAATAACATACGGTTTTGTAGATAATAGCAATATCTTAATAGAAACTGCTGTTTGCGTTGAAAACGACATTGACACACTTGAAAGAATAAAAAATGAATTCAATGCATTTAATTATTATAAAATGAATTTAGAAAAAGAGTCAACAGAACTAGGTATTGTTTATTGGACAGGCACTAGATTTTGTCTACCATCCCCATACCCATCATGGGTATTTAATGAAGAATTAAATACATGGGAAACCCCTATTCCGTATCCAAATATTGATGAAGAAAATCCAAAGCATTATAAATGGAATGAAGAAATTATAGGCTGGGAAGAAGTACAGATATCAGAGTAACATCTGATATAATAAACCATAAGGAGAAATAATGCCAACTTTTAACACTACCGATCCAAAACCAGGATATGTATATGACTCAGGAGATGATACTTGGTATCCCCTTGCTGGTATTGCAGTACAGAGTTTAGATGGATTAACGGATGTTGTTATTTCTACCGCTGCATCTGGACAGACTCTTGTTTATAATGGAACTAACTGGGTAAATACCGCCGAGACTGGCGACGTGTCTGCTGTTTCAGCGGGTACAGGAATAACAGTAACCAGTGGTGCAGGACCAATACCTTCTATTGCAGTAGATGATACTTTAGTTGCAACTACTAGCAACACAATGACTTTAAGTAATAAAACATTAACTGCACCAACAATTCAAAATCCTTCAGTAACAAGTGGAACTTTTGTTACTCCAACTTTACAAAATCCTTCAGTAACAAGTGGAACTTTTGTTACTCCAACTTTACAAAATCCTTCAGTAACAAGTGGAACTTTTGTTACTCCAACTTTACAAAATCCTTCAGTAACAAGTGGAACATTTATTGGTGGAACATTTACATCTGCACCAGAAATTAATCGTCCTACTATTACAGGCACCACACAGATTGCTCAAATTCTTGAGTCGGCTGCTGTAACTTCCTTTTCAGTAACAGGCACAGTTATACTAAATGTACTTGATCAAGGTTCAGTTGTTTATTACACTAGTTCTGCCAGTGCTAACTATGTATTAAATGTAACTGGAAGCTCTACCACCTCTCTTGTTAATTTAATGTCAACTGGTCAATCACTAACAGTTGCAAATCTTGTAACTAATGGTGCAGGTGCTGCTAGATATTTAACTGCCATGCAAATTGACGGTACAGCAGTAACATCTGTAACCAAATGGCAAGGTGGAACTGCTCCAACTGCTGGAAACACATCTGCAGTAGATATTTATTCAATTACAGCAATTAAAGTAGCTAACACTTCGACGGTAGCATCAGCATTCACAGTATTCGCAGCACAAACTAAGTTTGCATAATTAAGGGGTGATTTAATTGCCATTACTTTCAACTCGTGGCGCCGCAGCCGTAAGAGGCTTTGGTAGATTTGGTGTTGTTAAAAACCCCCCAACAAGTGTTGAATATTTATTAGTTGGTGGCGGAGGAACTGGTCAAGGTGGCGATAGCAACACCGCAGGGGCGGGTGGCGGTGCAGGAGCATTTGCTGAATCAACTTTAAACAATGTATCTGCAACAACATCATATACTTTGACTGTAGCAGGAGGCGGAGGAACATCTTCATTTGCAGGAATAAATGCCGCTGGCGGAAGCGGAAGCACATCTGGTAATTCAAGAAATGCTGGATCAAATAATGGTAGGGCAGCAGGAGGTGGTGGTGGATCTGCAAACAATGGAGGCGCCGCTGGCGGTACAGATAATGGTAGTAGTTATGGCGGAAATGGCGGCGCAGGAACATCGAGTTCAATTTTAGGTGCAAATTACGCAGGCGGTGGCGGTGGTGGAGGAGACTCAGATTCTTGCTGTCCAGGTGCTGGTGGTGGAAATGCTCAGGGTGGTAATAGCACTGGATGTTTTAGTGGTGGAGGAGGTAGCGGAAATAGTGGTGGTGGAATGGGCTCATATGGTTGGTCAGCCTGTGGAAATATAAGAGGTGGAAGTAGTAGTGCTGGCGCAGCTAATACTGGTAGCGGTGGTGGAGGAGGATCAAGTAATCTGGCTTATGGTAGAGCTGCATCAGGTGGAGGATCTGGAGTTGTTGCAATTAAATATTCAATAAATTCTGATGCGCCAACAATAGGTGCGGGGCTAACATACTCAGATGTTAGTTCAGAAAATCATAGAATTTATAAATTTAATTCTGGTTCAGGGAATGTGAGTTGGGCTTAATGGCACACTATGCTTTATTAGACGAAAATAATATTGTTATTAATATAATAACTGGAATAGATGAAGACCAACTAATTGAAGGTCTTAATCCAGAAACTTGGTATGGAAATTTTCATAATACAAAATGTAAAAGAGCATCATACAATACAATGGCTGGAGAGCATTTATTTGATGGTATACCATTTAGAAAAAACTATCCACAAATTGGATATAACTATGATGAAGTTAGAGATGCTTTTATACCGCCAAAACCAGAAGATTTTCCATCATGGGTTTTAAATGAAGATAAATGTATTTGGCAACCACCTATTCCATACCCTACAATTGAAGACGGTAGTGATGAAATTTATACATGGGATGAAAATACAACATCTTGGCTCTTGCTTCCTCCCCTCTAATTAGTGTATAATTAAAACTTAAGGGGGGTAGTTAAATTGACAAACATAATTACATTTACAGATACTATTGGGGTACCAGAAGAATATCGTCCAGTACCCGCTTCAAAACTAGTTCCAGACTGGTATAAAAATTTAGAATCATATGCTGGTGGAGAAAAAAGACCAGACGGAAATGCAGGGACAACAGCAACAGCAAAACGCTGTATGCCTATTTTTGATGCTATTTCTGGCGGGTATATAATTTCAACTCATGTAGATTTATTTATATCTCAAAGACCAGATGAAAATGGAAAACTACATCAACATTATGAATGGGCAAATTTTGGTGCTATTTCTTTTCATCCAAAACATCAATTACCAGAACATCCAGATGACACAGGACATGAAGACTCCTATCCAAAATGGAATAATGCATGGTCTATAAAAACACCACCAGGATATTCATCATTATTTATATCTCCTCTTCATAGGGAAACTCCTATTATTGCGTTACCCGCAATTGTAGATACTGATACTTATAATGCTCCTGTTAACTTCCCTTTCGTTTTACGTGATCCAAAGATGGATGGCTTAATTCCAGCGGGTACTCCAATAATGCAAGTAATTCCAATCAAAAGAGATGAATGGCAAATGGAGATTGGGACACAAGAAGATTTTGCTGAACAGGCAAGGGTAACAAATAAACTCCGTACCCTATTTTTTGATTCCTATAAAAGACAGTATAGACAGCCTAAAGAATACCGCTAATTGTGGTATAATTTTTCTGAGAGGGTAGCGGAATAAATCTGCTATAATAAACACTATGCCAACTACATTTAACTACTCTGGTAAACCAGCCTTCATGTATGATCAGGAAAGTGATCAATGGCTACAACTGGGTGGCGCAATTGATACCTCTTCAGCATACACATGGGCAGGCGTTAATGCATTTAGTAATGACGTATCTTTTACAGATTCTTTGACCTCTAAAGAAGGTCTTAATAACTTTTTAAATCCCGCTGCAAGAGACGCAGCAATTGCATCTCCTGTTCATGGAACAGTAGCATTTGTTCGTCAGGATTCTGGCGGTAACACAATTAACCAATGGCAATACTACAGCGGATCCGCTTGGGTTGCTAATGATGGAGATATTTCTGCAGTTTCATCTGGCGTAGGTTTAACAGGTGGAGGAACTGCTGGTGCGCTAACTTTGACGGTAGACACAACATTCGTTGCTACCACAAGTAATACAATGACAATGAGCAACAAGACTCTTACAAGTCCTGTCATTACTGGTTTAACATTAAATGACTCAAGCATTATTTTTGAAGGATCTTCTGCTGATAATCATGAGACTACTCTTACCGTCACAAATCCAACGGCAGATAGAACAATCACGCTACCAAACAGTAGTGGAACAGTTTCCCTATTATCAGACCTAGAAGAGTTAGAAGTTCAAATGATTATGGGAGCACTATAAAATGCTATATAATACTATTGGAGGTAGTAACTAATGGCTACAACAACTAAAGCACTTTTTCGTGGTGCTGCAACAACTTCAGGAACTGCTGCACCTTTATATACCGTGCCAGCAACAGGAACAACAGCGGTAATTACAAACATTGCAGTGTCTAATCCACTTGCATCTACATCTACTTTTACTTTAAATATTGGTGGAACTAATTTTGCTGCTACCTCGGCGGTATCACCAAATAGCACAGTTTTAATTGATCTCAAGCAGGTACTTGAATATAGTGCAACAACTTCAAATATGCAAATCACAGCAAGTGCAGTAACCACAGCAGTAACATTCCATATTTCTGGAATAGAAATTTCATAAGGGGTAAAAAATGGGAATTTCAGTATTAAATCCAGCAGCAGTATCTGGCGGTGGTATTAAGTCAGTACAGCGTGGATCCGCTGGCGGTGCTGGTAACGTAACAATTACCGCTGTAGACATTTCTAAATCATTTGTTACTGTATTTGGTACAACCTCAAGCGGAACGGTAGCAGCAAGTGGAACTATTAATTCTACAAGTGGAAATATTAATGCTTCTAATGGCAGCAATAATGGACAAACTGTGCAAAGACTCAGTTATACTGGTGGCTTCTATGATTCTAGGCCAAATGCTGGTTCAGGTTTTAATGGAGATGTAATTGAGGGTCTTAATGGTGGAACCATAAGTATGAATAGTCAATCATATAATGCAAATTCAACCTCTTTGACTGGTGGTTCAAATAACCTTGTAGCAGCAGTTGTTCAAGGCTACCTTTCAAATTCAACAACCTTAGTAGTCAGCGGCGCTTGCCGATATGAAGTAGTGGAGTTTAACTAATGAAAACATTTATTCAATTAAAAGACAATGTCGGTTTTGCCGTAGTTAATACAGCAGGAGAAACAGATGGTATTGAAGTACAATTTGGCACAGGAGATAATTATCTAGGAATGCTTTATTCAGATGGATCTTGGTCAGTTGCTCCAACAATAAAATATGCAATTTTAAATGAAGATGGAAGCATTATTGAGTTACGTCAAACAAAATTCCCATCTGACTTAGGTCCATGGCCAGAGTGGAATTCAGAAATTCCAACTACCTGGAAATGGAGTGGAGATACATGGATAGATCCAAATCCAACAATCATTTGGAATAATCCAGATGAAATTATTGAAGGCACAGCACTATCAGAAACTCAATTAAATGCAACTTGTTCGGTTCCAGGAGTTTTAACATACAGCCATCAATTATCAACTGTGCTTAGCGCTGGAAGTTATTCATTAAGCGTAACTTTTGCGCCCGCTAATACATCTTTATACAACACAGTTACTAAAGTTGTAACACTTGTTGTTGTTAAACCTTTTCTAGAAACACCAGCAGAATAAATTATAAAAAAATAACCCCCAAAGGCAAAAACCAATGGGGGTATTTTTATGCCCTGAATTATCCAGGGAATTTATTAAGCCACTTATTCACAGCACCTTTATTGTAAGATGACCATGAACTCCAGTCTTCCCCGCCCCTAGTCATACGGTATGCAATTTGTGCATTTATGACGGGATTGAAAAGATCAGCATTATGCTCTAGATCAAATCGCTCACGGCGATCCTCTCCAAGCACATCTAGCATATTAATTTGAAAGACGCCAAATGAGGAGTCTCCAGTTTTGATGTTTCCGTTAAAAGCAAACGGGCGACCATTGGATTCAGCCTTAGCGACTGCATAGGCAGTCTTTAGAC
>Ga0209354_10000033_pt1 | contig 68830 bp, 72 predicted proteins | sample LauGreSpBDMM15DD_2_FD_187562 | JGI IMG/M metagenome (GOLD analysis project Ga0209354, IMG submission 187562) | Freshwater lake microbial communities from Lake Michigan, USA - Sp13.BD.MM15.DD (SPAdes) (version 2) | ecosystem: Environmental > Aquatic > Freshwater > Lake | place: Lake Michigan...
TCATAATCGTCATATAATTCACCAACCTCATAATAACATTTTTCTAACCCAAAATATTTTAACATTTTTTATTAAATTAACAAATTTTAACTTTAAATTATTTTTTGTTGCACTTGTTGTTTTAATCCTGATGTATCAACTTTTAATCCTGTTTGTTCTTTAACTTGTGATGCCATTTTATCAATTTGTTGTTGTGCCATCTGAACAGCTTGTTGTTGAGCTTGAGTAACCATATTTTTTCCCCCTACGCATTTAATATTTATATAATATATTTATAAAAAATAAATAGACTAATTATTAAGATAATTACCTTAATGTTACGATATATTATACATACGTTGTATATTTTTTTCAAATATACTTACAAATACTGTTTTATTTTTAAAGATTAATAAACGCAACAAAAACGTATTTAAAAGTTAACTACTATAAAGTTTATAGAAAATGACTGAACGAATTTTTGAGATCAAAACTTTAAAAAGCGTTATTGTAAAAAATTTATTTGAGGTAATTAAGCCTTATATTAAAGAAACAAATATTGTAATTAACAAAGATTGTATTAAAATTTCAACATTAGATACATCTAAAGTTTCATTGACATATGTTAAATTGGATGCAAATAAGTTTGAAAGTTATACTTGTGAAAAACCAGTTGTATTAGGTATTGATACAAATACATTCTTTAAAACAATTAAATCAGCAAATAGACGTGAAACTATAACTCTTTATATGAATAGTAATGAACAAGACAAATTAGGAATTGAGTTGGCTGACCCTTTTATGGGTAAGGTAAAAGATTATAAAATCCCATTGTTAGCATTAGATGATAAGGTTATTAATATTTCAGAAATGGAGTTTGATTATGTTATTAATATGCCATCTGCACAATTTCAACAAATTGTCAAAGATATTCAACTTTTAGAAGGTAAAGTGGTTGAAATAAAAAGTATAGGAAAACAGTTAATTTTTGCATGTGATGACGGGTTAGCAGAATTTAAAACAGCTATTTGTGAAATAGATGATAAATTAAATAAGGATCAAAAGGCTTTACTACAACAAAATGGAGAAGATATTAAATCAATAAAGTTTGAAAAAACAAATGATAAAATTGTCCAAGGTAAATTTAAATTGAGTCATTTAATGAATTTTATAAAAGCTTCACATTTGTGCGAGAACATGAATATTCTATTAACAAATGACAAACCTTTAATTTTAGAATATTTTGTAGCTGATTTAGGAATTTTAAGATTCCTACTTATGTCTCACACTGACGGATAAAAAATCAAACCGTAAAATTACAACTTTTTCTATTTTTAAAATTTTTTTATTACGATAAATTTTAAAAATTAAAATTAAAAAGCTTAGAATACCTAAGTATTCGAATTTAAAAAGATATGGTGTAACTAATATTTTAAAACTAAAAAAATACGATGATAAACGTAAATCAACAAATATAGAACGTTATGGTTTTGAACATCCAACTCAGAATAGTGATATATATCAAAAACAATTAAATCATAGGCATCAATTTAAAGAACACGTTTTACCATCTGGCAACATTGTAAAAATACAAGGATATGAAGGAGTTGCTATGAATATTCTTATAAATAAATATAATTATAAAGAAGAAGAAATAATAATTGATAGAAAATTATTTCCAGAAATTTTTTACGAATATAAAAAACAAACCAAAAGATATTTTGTTGACATCTTTATTCCAGGTGATAATAAAATAATAGAAGTAAAAAGTAAATTTACTTTTAGAATTAATATTGTAAAAAATATGATTAAAGCTTTACACACACGTAAATTAGGTTATAAATTTGAATTTTGGATCATTGATCGTAATGAATTAGTTTATATAATTTAAATGCATATGTCAAATTAGTCACACAGATGGTTCTTAATAAAAAAATGAATTAACTTTATTATTAATTTAAATTAAATGTCAAGTTACGATTTACATCCTTTACAATACAAAAATTATATTAATGCTGGTGGAATCATACAACATGGTGCTGCCTTGAAGATTCAAAGAGTTTGGAGGAAATACATTTTAAATAAAAATTATATTAAAAATATTGGAGTGACACAAAATGGTGCTGCTTTGAAGATTCAAAAAGTTTGGAAGAAATATATTCTAAATAAAAATAAGAAGAGTATACCTGAGCGTTTTTTTAGTTGGTTTGGATTTTAATAAAAACTGATAATTAAAGATCTAAATTCTTTTAATAAAAACTGTATTTTATTTGTTTAAAATTAACATTTATATTATTGTAAATTTGTAATAATATGGATATCAAAGAAAATACAATTTCGCGTAGTAATAGAGATGGAATTGAAAAAGATTCAATATCTTCTATTAAAAGTACTAGGAAATCGTCAGTTTCAAGAAAATCGTCAAAAATTAAATTAGATATAGAATCAGAAGATATATCCTTGTCGCAATTGGAGCTTATGGCAAATAAGAAAAAGTTAAACAAGCCAGATGAAGTATCTATTGTATCAAAAAAGGATTCTACCGAACAGAATATTAAATTAGATAATATTCAAAAAATTTCAACAAAGATTCGTTCTTCAACTACAAGTAGTTCAAGTAGTTCAAGTAGTTCGTCAGATAGTACTAAACAAAAGTTAAGACGAGAACGTGCTATTGAAAAAGAAAATAGAGATGATTCTATTCGTAAAGAAAAGAGCGAATTCTTATTTAAATTTAACAAGTTGAATGTAAAAGAAAAATGGAGTTCTTTAAGATTAGATATGAATAGTAGTTTGGATTCTATCCGAAATGAATATGAAAGAGTTCGTAACGAGATTCAAACAGAACGTTCTGTTGCATTTTTCAAAAGAATGCTATTACTTGGTGTTCAGGGTATAGAAATGATGAATACTAAATTTGATCCATTAGGAGTTGATTTGGATGGTTGGAGTGAAGCGATGGGTTATTCTATGGAAAATCAAGAATACGATGAAGTAATGGCTGAATTGTATGAAAAGTATAAAGGCAGAGGTCAAATGTCACCTGAAATGAAATTAATCTTTATGATAATTAGTTCAGCTACAATGTTTACTATATCTAAAAAAATAACAAAAATGGATAGTAGTAATCCATTTGCTTCAATTATAGGAAATTTAGTTGGAAATAAATCACAACAACCTCAACAACCTCAACAACAGTATCAGCAACAACAGTATCAACAACAACAGTATCAACAACAACAGTATCAACAACAACAGTATCAACAACAACAGTATCAGCAACCGTATATACCAAATCCAGCAGACTTGGCTGATAGAAAAAGAGATATGGTTACGGAGACAACAGATGATTTTTTACCTTCAAAAATGAAAGATCCTGAAAATTTTCAAGATGAAATAGATTTAGATAATATTTTAAAGACAATGAAGCAGCGTAAGCGTGAAAAGGAAAGACAAGAAGTTACTGAAACATCGGATGATATATTAAAAAGTATACCTATGACTCAAAAAAGAGGTAGAGGTAGACCAAAAAAATCAAATAATAGTCTTAGAATGATGTAATGACTAGTAACATAGTAACATAGTAACACATTAAAATTAAAAAGTTATATTAATTTTAATTATTTATCATTATCTGGTTTCTTTTTAATTCTTTCATCTACTAGACTAAACACTGTTTTTGTTAAAAATGCACTAGTAATAACATTTTCATCTATTCCTGTTATAGTTGCACCATAAATCATTGCTAAATAAAATGAAACAAATAAAGTTATGTTTTCCATTGTAGTATCGTTAGCTTTTGTTATTTGTAAATAAAGTAATGATAAAACTATTCCTTTGATTAATTGTGTAACGAATTGTTTCATATTATCCTAATTGTTTTAATATTATATAGGGAAAAAATTTTTTACGTATTGATAAAATTAGTAAATAAATTGCAAATTCTGAAAATTATTTTCACATATAATAATAAGAAGGGTATGAGTTATTCATATATTAAAAGTGTTTTCCCAAACTTTAAAGATTCAAATAAAGTATACGATGAGACATTATATAACAACATAAATACATTATACACAGATACAAGTTTAGGTTTACCAGAACCAGAGAATTTGGAACGTTCTAAGCCAAATTATAAACATCCAAAGGTTGAATTAGAACAGGTGGTTGCAAAGCCAGATTCTAAAATTGAAGCAATGTCTAATGTATTTAATGAATATGCAAACGTATCTTTATATAAACCAGAGAGTCAAAATAATTTGTCTTATTATAATTTACCTATAAAAGCAATTCAAAAACAAAATACAAGACAACACAATGTAACCATAGAATCTAAAAGCATTGAACAATTTGAAGAAGAAAAACCAAAAACTCAAATTTCAAAAAATGAATCGGTAGATGGTGATTGTGATCAATATATCAAACACGTTTTAGAATGTAGTAAATGTAAAGCAATAGCAATTAAACAATTAGGAATAGATAATGATAGATTTAGAAATGAAGAAATGATGGAATTAGCATCATATATTATTTTTGGATTGTTTATTTTATTGTTAATTGATTCTCTTAAATCAGATAAAAAGTAAGGTAATACACGAGATTGGTACATATTAATCTAGTTGTCATACAAATACGTATATTAATAAATAATAATTTATTAATAAATAGTAATTTAGTAATGGAAAGTGATGAAAACGACCTCCTATTTACAAATACATTTTTACAATCACCAGAATTACAGTCAGAAGTTTTATCAGAAAATTCTAGTGAATTTAGAAAGTATTATGAAAGGGAACGTAGTATTAATGAGGATAGACGTTTAAGAGAAAGTATTGAAAGGATGTCTATTAGAAGTGTTCATTTAGAAGAAGATACAGATGAGAACAATATGGTAAATACTAATCGTTTTGTTAAAAATTCAAAGGATAGTATAAAAAGTATACCTGGATCAATAAACCAAACATTACCTGGGAGACGTACTAGGGATATTATTACTTATGTAAGTATAGATTCTCGTGATAGAGATAAAGTGTCTTATTTAAAACCAAGTAATTTTAATGTTTTTTTAGGAAGATCTTTTTACAATGTTAAAAGTATTCGTTTAGCAAGTGTTGAATTCCCAAATACAAATGCTGTTATAAATGCAAATAATCATAATATATACTGGACAAATGAAGAAGATATATCACTAAATAAAATTAATGCAATTACGAATACATACCCTGAATATACTGTACAATTACGTATAGGAAGTTATATTTCTACTAGTTTACAAAACGAAATGACATCCAAATTAGCAACAGTTAAACGAAAAGATAGAGTAGGTGATTATCATTATTTTATAGTAACATTGGATATTGATACTGATATTGTCACATTCACATCACTTATTTTAAAACAATTATCAAATAATTCAATTCAAACTTCTGAAAATACATCAGTAATATTAGTCAATTTAACAGACCACGGGTATACGAATGGTGAAATTGTTTATTTGCAAGGTGTTAAAACATTAGCAGGTATACCATCTACAACTTTTAATACAGCACATAAAATTACAGTAATTAATAATAATTCTTTTCAATTTGAAGTTAATGTAAAAGCTGCAGAAACACTTCAAGGTGGTGGTAACACTGTTAAAACTGGTAGAATTGCTCCCTTTAAGTTTTTGTTTGGTGAAAAATCTGCTACCGTTTGTCAAAATATAGGATTTCCACTTGAGAATAGTTCTGATTTGATAAAAACATTTATTAAATCTATTAACAACTTGTATCAAGCAACTATTACAACAAAAACACCTCATAATTTGACATCTGCAAACTTGGGTTTAACTTGTACTTTAACAGCTTCTGGTACAACACCATCTGTTAATGGTAATAAGAGAATTACTCAAATCATTTCAACTACGAGTTTTAATATATTATTAGACAGTCAACTTGTAATAGAAAGTTATGATACAGGCCTAATGACACTTGGTACAAATACTTATAACATTCAATCTATATTTAATACAGCATCAAATACTATTTTAATAACTACATTTACAAATCACAACTACTCTATAGGTAGCCAAGTAACATTATATGAGACCACTTCAACACCAACATTAGATGAATCTTATACTATTGTAAATTCATTTGACACTACTAGTTTTATAATACCTGGATCTTTGCCTTCTGGTGGATCGAGTCCACCTGGTGGAATTATTAGATCAGCTGGTTTAGATGGTTATATTCCATTAAATAATCCATTAACATCACATACAGTAACTATAACAGATGTTGTAAAAGGTATTTCTACTACTACATTTACATGTCCTTCTCATAACCTAGAAGTAGGAGACAGTATTTATTTTTCAAACTTTCAATCTAATCCTAATTTATCCAATAATTCTCAAACTATATCAGCTGTTCCAAATAATAATACAATAGTTATTAATAAACCAATAGTTTCTTATATACAAGATACTATTAATAAAGGTACTACCAATATACAAACTGGACTTACCACAGTTAGTTTTCCTGATCATGGATTTAACAAAATAATAAGTATACAAAATACAACAGGATTTCCTACTGGACAAACGTATGGTAATTTATTATTAGTACAAACACAATTAGCTCACAATTATTCATCTGGAGATATGGTTAGGTTAGCTGAGACAAATTCAACACCAGTAATAAACGGTGGTTATAATATTACAGTTAAAACATCTGACACATTTACTATACCCTATAGTTTTCCTATTACTTCGTCTGGTAATAGTGGTACTACTACTTTTCATCAAAATTTTTATATATACGGATCTAAAATGGTTGGTGGTATTAATCCTAATAATATAAACAGTAGATCTTTTACAGTACGAGATATTTTAGATAAAGATACATTTACATTCTACAATACATTTGATAAAGCATTAGCCGATGAAAAAGGTGGAGGTAATAATGTATACATTAGTAGTTTATTACATGGTTTTAATGGCGCACAAACAAATACTAAAAATAGTTTACTTAATAGATCCATAAATTTGCAAGGTGAAAATTATGCCTTCTTGTGCTGTCCACAATTAGCAACAATGATGAATACAGGCAAAGTTAAAAATGTTTTTGCAAGAATTAGTTTAGATCAATCACCTGGTAGTATGGTTTTCTCTTATCTTAGTAATCCTAAAATTTTTGATACAACACCACTTAATCAATTGAATGATCTAGAGTTTTCAATTCTTAATTATGACGGTACAGAATACGAATTCAATGATTTGGATTACTCGTTTACTTTACAAATAACAGAAACGATTGATATTACAGATGGGTTTCAAGTATCTAGTAGACGTGGTATTACAGATAATTAAAAAAATTAACAATAAAAAACAAAATCAAAGTCAAGGCCTAAAAAAACAAAGCCAAGACGTTAAAAATTTTAAATTTTATTATGGATAAACTTTAATAATAAAACCTACTAATGAATGATTGCTTTTTCGGAATATTCCATGTGTTCAGCAATCAATTTAGATCCATTAGTAAGTGGAGAATGTAATTCCGGATGCTGATTAAATCCTTTTTACTTTTCTTTATCGCTTCAGGCTCACTAATTCCTTATTATACATATTTTTTAGCAATTCAAAAATGTAATAAAAAAAATGATTATACAATTCATGGCCTTTGGATAGATTATTACAATAGAAGTTATCCACAATTTTGTAATAATATTCCGTTTCAATTAGAAGAATTAAAAGAATTACGTGAAAATTTAGATACAAATTGGAAAAGTTGTTATAGTGAGTCAATTGGTTTATGGAAACACGAATGGGACAAACACGGAACTTGTTTTTATCCAAATATGAATTTAACTTATTACTTCTCTAAAACATTGGAACTATTTAATAAAAAACAAGAAACGTTTAATACAAAATGTCACGAAAAAGAATGCTTAATAGAAATTGACTATATAGAATTGTAAAATTAATTAGCTAAATAAAATAAAAATATTATATGTTTAAAATAATTCATATAATATATATGAATTGGATCATTTCAAAATCGAGTATTCATGGAATCGGTGTTTTCTCAAAAATTGCATTAACTCCAAACGAATACATTGATGTAGCAATAGATAGTAATAAACAGGTTACAGTTTTTGGTTCAAAAATAAATCACAGCTGGTCTCCCACTGCACAATTAATTTACAACTCTGTTGATAAAACATATGATGTCCACTCTATAAAAAATATAGATTTAGGAAATGAAATAACATTAGATTATACTTTTACACCACCATTTATAAAGGGACCATTGCCAAATTGGAATTGAAATGGTGTAGTCGGTTATCACGCAACCTTAACTTAAATTGAATTAAATTGAATTAAATAAAAAACTCAGATTTTATATATGAATTCAGATAGTTCTACAGGAAAAGCTTTAATACCTATACCAGATGGGTCTTATTTATCAAAACGTGGTTATGTTGTTAAAAAAGAATCTTTAACATCTGATGAGATAAAGCATCTTAAAACACATTTAAGAGCAATACCATTACAAGATGAAAAGTACGCTACATACAACAATGAAGATTCAAGTTATCCAATTTACACAGAAACTAAAAACAAATTGTATTTACCAAAAATGTATGGGATCAGAAGATACGGTGATCCAAAAAGATATATACCAAATTATATAGGAAAAGATTGGCAATCTAGTAATGGTAATGGTGATGATTTACAATTTACTGGAAATTTATTTCCTAATCAAATTGAACCAGTTAATAGTCTTTTAAATGCATGTAAAACATTAGGTGGAGGTATATTAAAAGCTGCAACAGGTGTGGGAAAAACGTTAATGTCAGTAAATATTATATCAAAACTTCGAGTCAAAACAATAGTTGTAGTAAACAAAATACCATTAATGCGTCAGTGGGAATCTGAATTGAAACGATTTATTCCTGGTATTACGGTTGGATTTATTCAAGGACAAAAGAATGTATCAGTAGAAGGAGCAGATGTTGTAATAGCAATGTTGCAAAGTTTAGCTAGAGTTGAATATCCTGATAGTTTATTTGAAGACTTTCAATTATTAATAGTAGATGAAATTCACAACACTAGTAGTAGAGTGTTTTCACAAGTTCTTGGTAAACTATGTTGTCGATATACAATAGGTCTTTCTGCTACACCAAAAAGAAGTGATGGTTGCGAATATGTTTTTAAATATCATATAGGTGATATAGTACACGAATCGGATGTTAAAAGATCTGGATTACCACCCTTTTTAAAATTTGTTAAAATAGATAGTTCAGAATATAATGAAATATCAGTAGTCAATCGTTTTACTGGACAAAAACAAATACAATTTACATCAATGTTGACAGAATTAATTACTATGTCTAAAAGAAACCGTTTAATACTTGAATTAATTAAAGATTTGGTTAGAACTGACAACAGAAAAGTATTAGTTCTTAGTGATAGACGTGATCATTTGAAAAATTTAAAAACTGATTTTGATAAAGATTTATCGGTTGATTTTACATACGGATTATTTTTAGGTCAAATGAAGCAAAAAGATTTACAACTAAGTAGGGCAAGTCAAGTTATTTTTGCAACTTTTAGTGCATTTGGTGAAGGTGTATCGGAAAAAGATTTAGATACATTAATTTTGATTACCCCTAAAAAGTTTATTGGACATTTAAAAAATTCTATAAAGGCTGAAAGTGGAAAGTTGGAACAAATTGTAGGAAGAATATTTCGAAAGGATCATACTGATAAAAATCCTTTGATTGTTGATTTACATGATAATTTTTCTGTATATAAAAATCAATCAGCTCAAAGGCGAACATTTTATAAACAACATTTTACAAATGCTAAGACTGTTTATACTCAAATTAATTTAGATGAATACGAAATAGATGATATAAAAGTATCGTGTATAAAACAAACCAAAACAACAGGTCAAATTCAAGAAAATGAAGACGTAGATGAAACAAGTAAAACACAACAATTATTAAAGCATTGTGTTATAGAAGATTAACATTATTCTAAAATTTTTTAAATAAATATTAGAATATTTTTTTTAAGCTGACCAAGATCCATAGTAATCATTAATAGATTGAGGTGATACTTTTGCCATATCATAACGTCTAATTGAATAACATCCTGCAGGTTCAGATTGTTGTTCTTTTGGTTGAACTGGAGCTGGGGCTGGAGCTGGAGCTGGAGCTGGAACTGGAGCTTGAGCTTGAGCTTCTTCAAAAACTGGTTCAGGGAATACTTGAGGAGCTTGTTCAACCTGTGCAGAAATTACAGCTGCAGCAGCTTTTTCATCTACTTGTACAGTAGATACATCAGGTTTGACAATAATTTTTTCTCCAGATGGAGTTTCAACTACAACAGGAGCAATAACAATAGTTGGATTAATGACAACTGGTCCTTCTGGTGTATCTACAATTTTTGGTTGAACAACAATTGTTTCTTCCTTTTGAGAAACAGCTACAATAACTGGTGTATTTTCAACTTGAGCATTAACAACAGCAGCACTTGACGCAATAGCTACGTCTTTACTAGGAGCTTCTGGTGTAGATTCCTGTATAGCAACTTCAGTATTTTCAAGCATTTCCCATAAAGGTCTTTGAGTAGAATAATTAACAGTAACCATGAAAGAAACTGCAATCAAAATGGAAGTTGAAGGACTAAATTGAGCTGTCCATAAAATCAATGAAAATATAAACAATTTAAAGTATTGATTTTCAAACAATAACATAACTTGTCTTGGTAGAGTTGGTGCCAAACGGGCAGCATAAAGAATCAATAATAAGTGAACAATACCACGAACTAAAGTTGGTTTGCGAACAAATTGAGATAATCTCTCATTCAAAGTATCATCGAATAGTTTAACGTAATCCATATTATATTATATTATACCAAAATAAAATAATTTTTTGTTTTAATATAATTTTTCTGTTAAAATTATATTAAAACAATTTCTATATTTGTTTACTTTTTTATTTTTTAGATTTACGCTTGCTTTTAGTCTTTTTTGACTTGCGTTTGCTTTTAGTCTTTTTTGATTTCCGCTTAACTGACTTACGTTTGCTTTTAGTCTTTTTTGATTTCCGCTTAACTGACTTACGTTTGCTTTTAGTCTTTTTTGATTTCCGCTTAACTGACTTACGTTTGCTTTTAGTCTTTTTTGATTTCCGTTTAACTGACTTACGTTTGCTTTTATTCTTTTTTGACTTACGCTTAACTGACTTACGCTTAACTGACTTCCGTTTAACTGACTTACGTTTGCTTTTATTCTTTTTTGACTTACGCTTAACTGACTTCCGTTTAACTGACTTACGTTTGCTTTTAGTCTTTTTTGACTTACGTTTAACTGACTTACGTTTAACTGACTTACGTTTAACTGACTTACGTTTAACTGACTTACGTTTGCTTTTAGTCTTTTTTGACTTACGTTTAACTGACTTACGTTTAACTGACTTACGTTTGCTTTTAGTTTTTTTTGACTTCCGTTTAACTGACTTCCGTTTAACTGACTTCCGTTTGCTTTTAGTTTTTTTTGACTCGCGTTTAACCGACTTACGTTTAACCGACTTACGTTTAACCGACTTACGTTTAACCGACTTACGTTTAACTGACTTGGGCTTTGGCGAATATTTGGGACTTTTTTTAAAATAAGAAGAATGAGATGATCCGTAAGATTTTTCAGATGATATATCATCAAACGATAATTCTTCTATATTTTCATTAACGTATTTTTTAAGTTCATCTGACGTTGGAATGCTAGGTATATCAGATATTGAAAATGATGGTGAAGCTAATCTAGACATTATATACTATATATATAGAAATAAAAAAGTTGAAATTTTTATATAAATTACAATAAACTAACATATGTTATTGGAAAAAGCTATACCTAATCATCCTCAAAGAAAAAAGATATACGAAAAATTTTTAAATTTACTATTATCACACATTGATAAAAAAGATTATCATTATACAGATGAAGATATTCAAAAAATAGCTTTGAATATAGAACGTGGTATATTTAATAGAGCATTAGGTTTATATTTTAAAAAAACACCACGTGAAACTTGGAATGACGTGTTTAACAATATTTATATAAACAAATGTGCTATTATATATGATAATTTAAATCCGAATGGGAATATTCAAAATACTGGTTTATTAAAAAAATTATTACAAAAAGAGTTTAATGAATTTGAAATGTGCTTGTTTTCTCCAGATAAACTATTTCCTGAAAAATGGAAACAGAAGTTGGAAGAAATTACTTCTTCTAAAGATTATGATCCTATTTATATACCACAACCCAAATTAGAAGATAGACCAGATGGAGCATTTAAATGTAAATGTGGTTCTTTTAAAACAGAATATACAGAAGTACAAACTAGATCAGCTGATGAACCTACTACCAAAAAAGTTTATTGTTGGAAATGCGGACATAGATGGAAATTCTGTTAAGAATGTATTTATAAAAAAAATTGATTTAAAAGTAAAAGCATAGATATATTATCAATAATTACAATGTCCTTTCAAGAAAATGACGGGTTTAAAAAAGTACAATACAAACATTCTAAAAATTCTACAAATATTTCCCATCAAGAACAAGAAATTAAGAACCTTCAAAGACGAATCCACAGTCCAAAGGTAGATTTGATTGAAAGAGATTCTTGTTATTTAGTAAGAATTGAATTACCAGGTATTGAGAAATCATCTATTTCTGTAAAAATTAAAGAAGATCACATTGTTTTAATTTCTGGTAGTAAAATTTCAGATGAGTTATTGGAAACTGATCATATTATTTATAAAGAATCTAAATTCAATGATTTTACAAGACGAATTAAACTACCAGGAACTGTAGAACAATTTAACAATCATTTAAATCTAGAAAATGGTATTTTAAAACTTGTATTTAATAAGAAAGTACACAATGATACTACTACTACTACAACAAACTTTGAAAATTTAAATTTATCACCAAATCAACAAATTTCATGGGCAGATATGTAATCAACCAATCAATTAAATTAATTATTTATTTAATAATTAATTATATAAAGTTTATCAATTAATTCATCATCTTTGATTATAATATACTTTAAGTCTAAGTTTTCATCATTTACAGTGATATAATATGTATCAAAATCTGCAAAAAGTGACAATGGTTTAACATAATATCTATAAAATTTCTTGTGTATCATTTTTAATTTATTTGGTTTATATAATAAAATTTTTTCACCTCCTAAACAAGAATGTGTATCAAATCCAGTTTTATCTTCATGATTACTTAATACTAAAATGTGAACATTTTTATCAATAATAGAATTTACTAAATCTTTATATTTATTTACCATAATATTATCAAAGATGTAAATAGATCTTTTATCCGATATTGATTCTACTATATTTCGTTTAGTTAATACATGTTTTACATCAAAATTAGTAAAATATAAATAAGGGTTGTCTAACAACATTTGTTTATACAACTTTTTGTTATCTATATCTGACACAATATGTATAGTATTATCATAAATTTTATCCACATCTCTAATTAAACTTAATTTGTACAATAAATCACTTAGAATCTCAATACCACCTTCAATACCATCTGTAACAATACTAATATTTTTTTTATAAAATTGGCTAGGCTTTAATATGTATTTTTTTAAACCAATTTCTTCTTGGATTTCTTGTGGAATTTCTTCTGGGATTTCTTGTGAAGTTTCTTCTTGGATTTCTTGTGAAGTTTCTTGTGGAATTTCTTGTGGAATTTCTTGTGGAATTTCTTCTAACATTTTTTCATTTTGTTCTTTTGGTATTTGTACTGTATTTTCATTCAATGAACTTAAATCACTGTAAATACCAGATTGTTTTTCTTCAGGTTTTTTGGTTGAACTTTCTGAACTTTCTGATGACGAACTTTCTGAACTTTCAGATGACGAACTTTCTGAACTTTCAGATGACGAACTTTCTGAACTTTCAGATGACGAACTTTCTGAACTTTTAACTTTTGATTTATGCTTGGTATTAGAATTAGAATTTACAAAAAAAGTAGTAAGTATATCTGTTAATTTATCCATTTATATATTAACAAATATAAAAACACGAGTTTTTAAACGTTTACTCATTTCCCAAATATAAATATTTATCGGAATCTTTTACAACAACAGTTTCATCTACATCACATTGTTTAAGTTGTAATATATTACTTTCTTTATCATATGCTAAACATTTTGAATACAATTGCGACTTTAATTTTCCATTAAATAATGGAAAATAGTCAAATTTTTGTTTTTGTGAATTTTTTATACAATCATTTAAAACTATTTCATTTTCATTAAAAGCATCTATACATTTTGTAGATGTACCTACTTTAACACTTATTTGTTTATAATTTGGTTCATATGAAAATATAGGATTGCATTTTATTGTATTTTTCAGTTGCAAAAATGTTAAATCTCCCTTTGTAGAATCTGCTATAGATACACATTTTCCCTCATTGTTAACAATTTCTCCATTTGTAAATTTCCCAAAAACATTTTTACCCAATAATTTGCCACGTTCTTCTTGTTGAGTTAATGAAACTTGTAAATTTTTTCTTTCATTTTCCAAATCAAAAACTTTTGTTTTCAAATCTGAAATTTGTATTTTTATAGGTTTGGTATCATCTTCATACTTTTTCTCTAATTCTACATAACTTTTTTTACATGAAAATGTTTCTGTTATATAATATAACATAACTGCAAACAAAATAACAATCACCAGACAAGCTGCTATAACAATTAGATCCATGTGTCTTATCACTATTATTATCTTGTAAAAAAAGTTTACTAAATTAATAATTAACTAATTAACTAATTAACTAATTAAAAATATGTATGTCAATATAACTTAATTACATTTATTCATCATTTTTCCACAAAAGATTCCAATATAATTGCAATACATTTGATGTACACGGATAATAAGTGTCAAATATTTTCTTATAATGCATTTCTTCTTTAGTATCAGGTATTAAATTTGAAAATTCTGGACTTATATTTAAACTATCTACATATCCAGAAAAATCTAAATCAGTATACATTTCATCAAAAAATTGTTGTAAATATTCTACTATATTATTAAAACTATATCTAACATCTTGACGATGACCCCATAAAATTCGTTTGTCTATATGTATTGAACTATCTGTATCAAATGCCATTCTAATAATATACTTTTCTACAGGATTTTCTGAATATCCAGACATTTGAGGTCTTTTTAACATGGGGTGAATTGATAAAACATATTCCACAAATTTCAAATCTAAAAAAGGATGCCTTATCTCTAATCCATATGACCCCGCCAATTTATCTGCTCTTAATAAGTCATATTTGTTTAAATTTTCTAATAAACGAACACTTTGTTTTTGAAAATCACTATCTGATAATCCAAATAATTCATAATAGCCACATAATTCATCTAACCCCTCGCCACTCAACAATACTTTTACATCAGTATATTGTTTAATATACTTTAATAAAAATGACATCGGTATTGCTTTTTGAATTGTGACATTATCATATGTTTCCAATTGTAAAATTACATTTGTAATTTCTGTTTTTACTAAATTCATATCATTAATTTGCACTATATGATGATGAATATCTATACCATAATGCTCTTCTAAATATTCTACGTGAAAACTTGCATTTATTACATCGGAATTATCCGGATCTCCAATAGTAAAAACTTCTAATGGTTTATTGTAATTATATTCACTTACAAGATAATTTACCAAAATACTTAACATAATACAACTATCAAACCCACCAGATAACAATAAGCCAACGTTTTGTTCAGATAATGTATATCGATCTATAATACTACTTTTAATAATACCATTTATACTACTATATAATTTTGATATAGTCTCTGGATCAGCTGTATTTATAGTACAATTATCCAAAGTTTTGTACATGTTAAAATCATAAAATTTTATAAACTCTTCTGTTGATTTATCAACTATAGAATTTTGATATGACCAAAAAGACCCAGGTGGAACCTCTGTTATAATATACTCCGAATCATTTAATATATGTAACGGAATACCCTTAATTTCACTAACAAACATATAAAACATATCATTTTTATTACTTTCTGGTTTTGTAGGAACATACTTTACCATATACATTGGTTTTGTACCAAAACAATCTCTTGCAACAAAAATATTAATATCCTTTAAAATAAAACTTGATGTATTTTCCATTATCACAAAACTATAATCTCCATTCAATTGTTCAAGACATCTTTTCAAACCCATAGTAGAATCACCACATTGTTCAACATTTTTAATGTATAATGGCAAAATTACTTCAACATCACTTGATGATTGTAAATCTTTATCAGTAAATTTGTTATCTGAAACTAAACTGCTATAATTATATATTTCACCATTGCATAATAATTTTCTTTTCAATCTTGTTCTTAAATCTGGATACCTTATTAACTTATGTGAAATCGGATCCTCAAATGGTTGGGAACCATCTAAAGATGCATCATTTACACTCATCCTATGATAACCATATTGAAATACAATAGGTCTATATTCTGTAATTTCTCGTTTACTAAGATAATTAGATATTTGAGCCTTATTCATGTTTGTTATAGCTTGTGTCGTTTCAATACCCATTTGCGTATCATCTTCTCCTCTTGATTTCATTTTCATAAATGATTTTGAAACATCAATGTTTATAGGAGGATTTTTCATATTATAAAATATTAACCAAATTGCTCCCATAATAAATACTTATAATTATTATGGGTTTTATTTTCTAAATTTAAACTAATAAGATACTCTGATTATTTATTGTTTACAACAACATCAAAAATCTCATCGTATTTTTCAAAAATTTTTATTTTATCATTTACTGTTATTTTTTTGATTTTTAATTTCATTTTAATTCTTTCTGCAAACTTTTCTTTATCTTCTTTTGTAACTTCAACTGTACCATTATTAACTCTTTTTAAGATAAAATAAAGCAATTCTTCATTTATAATTTTTTCAGATTCTTTTGTTATAATAGTTCTTGATGAAACTTTTTTCTTATTTGAAATTGGTTGACCATATATATTCGTAGAATTAGTATCTGTCGAATTTGTATTAACATTTGTTGAAGTTGTATTGCATTCTTGTTGTGTTTTGTTTTTTAATAACGAAAATGTATTATCATCGTTATATTTAAGTATTTTAATAACTTCTATAAAACCAAGTTTAATATTCCATGTAATATTCTTATACACTAATTGTTTTATTCGAAAAGATTCTGTTAATAATTTTTCCAATTCATTAATTTTCACATCTCTTAAACCTTTATCTAGTAATTTTGCATCTATTAAATTTTTATCAATGTAATATACTGAAAATGATTTAAAACGCTCAAATCTTTCATCATCTGTCAACTGAGACCATTTTTTATAATATTTGCCTTCTTGTGATATTTTTAATCGTTTAATACTTGGAATATCTTGCCTATTTAAAAAATTTTGTCTATCCGTTAAATATGAATAAAAATCCAGCTTTAGATTTTTTAACGTATTCATACAGAATTTTTGCTTTTTATCTATTAGGTCATTTGTTTCTGAATATTTTTCTAAATAATTTGTAAATCGTTCAACTGAAATTGATCTTTGTAGTTTTTCCATATTTGTAAATTGTTTTGTAGTATCTTTTGATTCTATTATATTTACAACAACTTGCAAGTTATATCGATTAGATAAATATTTATGAAATTCTATATCTGTTTCAGAATATAAAATTGATAACCAATTTATCATAGTCCTAAAACGTTCTTTTAAACGTTTTGTTTTGACATTGCACGAATTATATTCTTGTATAAAAAGATCTGAATTATTATAATATTCGAATTGTGAAGGTGTTAATAAACTAATTATATAATCAAGTATATCATTTTCTAAAGTTTTTTTTTGTAATAACAACTCTGTGACTTCCTCTTTCATAAGTAAATTATTACATAAAGAAAAATAAGTCAATCCCTTATCCTCCATACTTGCTAACCATTCTAATCTGTTTTTTTCTACATCAAGACTATCTAACGGATTTTCTAAATCTATATCCAAATATGGACATAAACCATAAGATTTTAGTACATCTTTATGCAAAAACAAACATCCTGGAACATTTTTAGAATCGTATTCCAAATACTTTTGTTCCATTTTTTCATATTCCCTGAATTTTATCCTAGTAGAATCACGTTCAGCTTTTGCTTGTTTTGCTTTATCCATTGCTAAACTATTATTTTTTTTCTTTGCAGCACCAAAATGTATATTGTCAATTGCTCTAGTAATATATCGTAGTTCATTTCGTTTTTGAATTTCAATACGTTCTTTATTATTTAGATCTTTTAATTTATCATTTAAACATTTTAACATTGCCATTTTTTTTTGCTTTTGATCTATACAATTAGATATTTCTGTTTTATCTGTCAAGTTACGTTTTTTATCTAGTAAACTTTGAATATCATTTTTAATATTGTCTATCTGATTTACTAAATGTTGTTTTATAAATACTTGGTCGTGGGCGTTTTGTTTTACTTCAGCCATTTGTACCTTATTAAAAACTTAATAGGGTACATATTTTTCAATTTTTTAAACAGGTATAAATTTTTCTAAACTAACATTGTTATTTTTTAATATTGTTTTACTTTGTTCATCTAAAATCACATTGTAATCGTTAACATACACTACACGAACAATTCTACATTGCAAAATTTTTTTAACACAGCTTATACAAGGTATTAAAGTAACATACATTGTAGAACCGTTCAAATCATCACGTGTATTGAATAATATAGCATTTTCTTCAGCATGTAAACACATACATAAATCTAAATTTTTTCCAGCAGAATTGTCTTGTCTTTGGTAATATTGATCACAACATCTTTTACAACCCCCTTCATAACAATTTAAAGAACCAACTGGTGTACCATTATAACCCAATGACAAAATACGTTTATCTTTCACCAAAATACATCCAACTTTGCGTTTTATACAATTACTTCTTTCACTTGTTAATTTTGCAATATTTACAAAATATTCATCCCAACTTGGTCTTTGCATCTTACTTCACCTTACTACAAAATTATAATAACTTTTATAAATTTTTATTTTTAAATTTGCGGATATCTATACAGTATACACAAAATAAAAGACTTTTCTATTTTTTATGTTTAATTATTTTTTAAAAAGTAATTTCTTATATTATATTATATTAATAAGAATGATTCCAGATAAACTTTTGATAAATCTTAAAATTATTAGTAAAATTCAAAAAAATGGAAGAATTGCAAGAAGTTACGATGGCATAATATCTCTAGAAAATGATGTTTTTTATCAATCGATAAAAAGATTTATGACTAGTGATTCTAGACGTCAAGCCATTTTTGAAATAAACAGTGTCATTTCAGAATCAATTGATATTCTTCATCATATACTTAACTCTAAATACATGAACAAAAATTATTTTCAATCAGATGAATATATAAAAAATTGTGAAAATATTAATTTAATTTTAAATGAACTGGAAAATGCTAGACAGGGTATTGATAATCTAAAATTTACATATCAAAATGATCCAAATACAGCATCACAAATAGATATTCTTGTTTTAAAAATAAATACAACAATTAAAGACGTTTTTAATAAATTATCATACTTTCAATCTTTTTTACAAAACAATCAAGTAACCCAGCAATATTATCAACAAAATGGTTTACAAATTAATAATTTTAATGACAATATTTACAATGGTCAAAATACACCTGATAATGTCTCATCTAATTTAGCATCAACGTCATATCAAAATTCTTATCAAGAATTACATTCTATAAAAATTGACAATGGTGAGGATGACGACAATGTGACAATGGAAAATATAGAAGAAGAAGAAGAAGAAGAATAAAAGAACAGTGTATTTTAAATTTACGGCATTATAATATTTGATATTAACAAAAATTTTATTATTAATATATATTAACAATGTCAGTTAACCAGATTGCTAACATATCAAATACTGTACCAATTTTACAACAAGAACGTAGTAATATAACGACAAATCCATTTATACCAAATGAACAAAAGCGAATGGAATTAGAACAAATAGATAAACAAGCAAATATTATTATAGAGGAACAGTATAACAAAAATAAAACATCAAGTATATTTAATTTACCATTACGTGATATTAATACTAACATTTCATCAAGTTTTATAGGATTTTTTAATGACTTGTTCTTAAAACCAGCTGATATGCCTTGGCGAATATATATCCCAATGATATTAGAACGAGATCAAAGATATACTTATCTAGGAGTTTTATGTATTTTTATAGCAGTTTATATGTTAGCTGTACGAAAATAAATAAAGTATACTAAGAATTTTACACAAGTACTAAGAATTTTACACGAGTACTAAGTGTACATACTTAGATAACTAGCATCTTCTTTATGTTTTAAAACATCATTTATATATGATCTTGTTATAACAATAATTTTTTCATTTTCACTGTTAGTTTCTATACACAAATTATCTAAATTCTGTATTAGGACATCATAATTTAATCTATTAATAATCTTTTCTATATTTTTTCTTAATTGTCTAACACCTTTTTCCTTTTGAGTTTTTGATGAAATTATATACTCTATAATTTCTTTATCGATTACAATTGCATTATAATCTTGAATATTAACATTTGATAAAATCTCAGGAATCATTTTATTTTCACATATGATAACTTTTTCCTCTAAACTTGGTGGATTTATATATATAACCTTTAATCTATCTGAAACAATTTCATCAATTTTAGTTATATCATTAAAGGACAATACAAAAAACACTTTTGATAAATCAATATTAATATTAGATAGATAATTATCTTGGAATGAACTATTTTGTTCTTCATCTAATAAATGAGTTAATACACCAAAAATTTCTGTTGCTTTGTGTTCTCCTATTTTATCAATTTCATCCATGTATATAATAGGATTCATATATTCAGAATTTGACAAAATTTCTACAACTTTTCCTGGCTTTGATCCAACATATGTTTCACTGTGTCCAGTTAAAACTGCAACATCATTAAGACCTCCAAAATTAATTTGGTAAAAGGGCAATTCTAAAGCATCTGCTAAAGATCTTATTATTTTCGTCTTTCCAAGACCTGCGCTACCATATAATGCCAAGACATGTCCTTTACTATCTGGATTAGCTATTTTTTTAGCAACAAATTCTAAAATTTCTTGTTTAACATCTTCTAAACCATAAATATTCTTATCTAATTTTTCTTTTACATTTGTAAAAAACGTTTTAATCTTTTCTACAGAATCATTTTTACTAACAGCCATGTTTTTGTATTTTCCATATGGTATTTTATTTACTGTTTTTAACCAGTTCATACCTTTAGAATAATCACTTCCAGATAGCTTTTTTGTATTCTCATATTTATCCATAATAAACGATTTTGTCTCCAAATCAATATCCATTAATAATAATTTGTCTTTTAAATTTGTAATTTCATCTTCTTGTTTATATTTTTTCTTTTTATGATCATCTAAATCTTGTTCAATCATTCTTAATTTTCTTTTAAGATCATTCATTTTTACATTTTGACATTCTTGATCAGAATATGACTTAATATTTTTTCCTTTATCTTTTTCATCAGATTTTTTTACAAATGCCTCAAATGTCTCGTAATTTTCTTTATTGTCATTTTCTTTATTGTCATTTTCTTTATTGTCATTGTCATATAAATCAAAATCACTCATATTAACGTTAGATGTAGGTTGTGTATTAATTCCAAGATCCGAATCACTGTCATTATTTTTAATATCTGATGTTTTAATTTTTAGTTTTTGTTTTTTTGGTGTTTTTTTATTATCATTTTTAATTAACATACTAGAATAATTAACAGCTCCAAGTTGTGATAAAAATACAGAAGATACATAAATCCAGTATCAATCATCCTTTGAAGGTAAGGTTACATCATCAGATACGTGTTCTAAAATACATATAAAATATTCTTTTAATTCTTCTACATACACGATTTCTTCTTTTTTATAAAAAAACCCACATTTCCAATATCCCACATACATATTACTAAAACTACTTGAAATGAAAATATTGTTATACATTTTCATTTTTTTTTAAATTAATTAGGTGGTTGACATTTGTCATTTATTTCAAAGCCATAATTAACTAATAAAGTAGCAATATATGGAGCAGTTTCTGGTTTATCAAATGAAAGATTATATGGTAATCCAGCTGCATAAGCCAATTTCATTACTAATTCCTTAGAGTCCTTAGTCTTTGATTTTAATAAAAGTTCTTGAAAGGAATATTGTACAGAATTTTGCATTTTTGTTTGGTTTCCTTCAAACATTTTATACAAATCATCCATTGTTACATCACTACAACCAGGATATAACATAGTTTTTGGTTCCAACATTTTAGCACCAGATCCTTTGTATTCTGACGAATAATTAGAAAATGATTCAAATACACCTCTTCCTGAAGCAATATTCATACCAAGAACATAAATAACAGCCAACAAGATTGCTAATTGGAAATCTCTTTCACTAAGATAAATGATCAAAAAGATCAATAAAATTTTAACAAATGTGTTTTTAAACAAATCTTCAATATATTTTGGTGATTTTGGTGCAATTTGAGCACCATACAAAGCAAGTGAAATCTTCAAAACTGCCATTATGTATGGATTTGACAATGGATAAGCTAAACTATTCTCTAAAAATTGCGTGGATTGACGAATGTATTCCATAATTATTTATATTATAGATAAATAAAAAAAAAATAGGATTTATTAAAATTAAAAAGTAAATGTATTTGTTTAAACTGATATATAATTTTACTAACACTATTTATGGAAACTGTACAATATAGTTTAAAAAACAATACCGACTATAGTATTGATATACATATGGCACTAAAATATAACCAGGCAAAACAACGCCAAAAAAATAAAAATAAAAATATAATACAAAATAATTTAGTTATAAGGGAATCAAAATACAATAACAACAATAACAACAATAACAATGACAATGACAATGACAATGACAATGACAATGACAACGACAACGACAATGACAACGACAATTACAAAGACAATTACAAAAATGCAATTTTTGATCAACCTTGTTTAGATATATATGGTAATCGCACGTGTATTCTTTTTGAAATTTCAAAAGATATGTTTCAATTAAGATTTTTAGATAATAATAAAAACAAAATAGTAAATAAGGGGGAGTTCTATATACAAATTCCAACTCTTTTAGAAAAATTATACACTGTTATAGTAGTTGAAAACATTGAAAACTTAAATATGGAGATTGTAGCTATTCATTCTTCACCAAATAACACAAGTAGTGTTAACAATATAATAACACCATCTTTAAAATAATAAAAATTGTTTAGTTATATCAAATTTCATTTAATTTAAAGGTAAGTTAAATTAAATAATAACTTGGTAAAATGCCACATGATATGATTGATGAATATTTTGAAATTTATAAAACTAGTGTACAAGAATACGGGGAAAAAACTTGTGTGTTTTATGCTTGTGGAAGTTTTTATGAAGTATACAAAATAGAAAATGAGCAAGAAACAATTGGAAATGCAGATATTATATCAGAAATAATTCGATGTGATTTTTCAAATAAGAATAAATCTAAAAGATCAGAATTTGGTAGTACTAGAACCTTTCCGGACTTTTGTGGTTTTGGTATAGCTTATTTACCAAAATATTTAACACCACTGTTAGAAAATAACTATACAGTTGTAATAGTTGATCAATTAGAATTAAGTAATGAAAAACGAGGTAAATTAGTAAAGAGAGGGGTTGTTGCAGTTCACTCACCTTGTTTAAAATCACCAGATTTCGAAACATTTAATGATACGGAAACAACTTTATTAGGTATCACATTAGAAATTGTTTTATCAAAACCAAATGTAAAACGAGACAATGTATTAATATATTCAGTATGTAGTATTAACAATACAACTAATACTATAGATATTACAGAAAATATAAGCGAATTCAAAAGTACTGAATTTCGTAGTTGCTTAGATGATATGGGGAAAATTTTATCTAGATACAACTCTAGGGAAATAAGAATATTTTTTATAAAAGATTCTGCTTGTGATACATCTTATTACGAAAAATGCACAAATACTCTTACAAAATATTTTGATGATCAATCATCCCTTGATAATTACACATATAAAATACAATCAGTTGATAATTACAAGGAAATTAGTAAAATATCCTATCAAAATGAATATTTTAAAAGAATTTACAAACACATTGACTTTGGTTTAGTAGAACCATTAGAATATCTAGATTTACACGATAAACATTTATCAGCATTAAATTTCATGTTTTTATTAGATTTTATTGCTAAACACGATTTGAAATACATAAATAATCTCAAACTTCCTAATATTATAAATCGTGGTAACAATTTATTACTTGAATTAAATACAATTCATCAGCTAAATATACTACCAAATAGAACAATAACCAATAATAAAATAACAAGTGTTTTTGATGTTGTGAATTATACAAATACAGCAATCGGTAAACGACATTTAAAAAGTTTACTAACCAAACCATTGTTAAAAGTTGACGATATTCAATTTAGATATGACTTGAGTAATTGTATACAAAAATTAGGGGGTGACGATTTTACAATCTTGGATAAATCTTTATTACAAACTATTGATTTTGATAGATTACATAGAAAAATGGGTTTAGAAGCCTTACATCCATACGAATTTGATAAATTAAACACGAGTTATATAAACATTAGCAAATTATTTGATTTTATAAGGGGAAGAGATGTTTTATCAAAATTATTACTAACAGAACAAGATTTAAAAGATTTTTTGGAATATATTCAAGATTACACCACAGCATTTAATCTAACTGATATGAGACGTATTGGTTTAAATACACCTAGAGAAGAATTCGTCAGTTTTTTTAATGATAATGTGATATCCGAACTAGATAAAATCAAATCTGATATTACAACTCTAGATAAAGATTTAGAAACAATAAGGGGAACATACGATAATATAATAGTAAATGAACGAGGTAATAAATCATCTAATCAAACTGTAAAATTAGGGTTTACTGATAATGATGGATATTTTTTTACTTGTACAAAAATTAGATATCAAAAATTAGCCAAGGAATGTAAAGATCACAATTTTGAAACAAAACAAACAAGTAATATGTGTAAATTTACAACTGATGATTCTAATAAATTATCGAATAAACTAATTACAACAAGAGATTTACTTGTAAAACGTGTAAAACTTCATTATATAAAACGATTACAATATTATTATCAGAAATACAACTGGCTATTTGATAAATTATCAAAATTTATAGAAATACTAGATGTATCCATAAGTAATGTGAAGTGTGCACGTAAAAATAACTATTGTGAACCAATTATATCAAATGGTGAGAGTAGTAGTTTTATAGCAAGTGCTTTAAGACATCCAATAATAGAATTAATAAACAACGATACAGAATATATACCAAATGATGTATCATTAACAGATACTTGTGGAGGAATGTTAGTATATGGTCTAAATAGTAGTGGTAAATCTAGCTTATTAAGATCTGTGGGAATTTGTATTGTTTTAGCACAATCTGGATTGTATGTTCCTTGTAAGAGTTTTAGTTATACACCATTCGACACTGTCATTTCCCAAGTTGATTTAAGTGATAATTTATTTGCAAATAAAAGTAGTTTTACTAGTGAAATGTGTGGATTGCAACGTATATTGTCTTGTAGTGGACCAAATACTCTTGTATTATCTGACGAATTATGTAGAGGTACAGAGGTTAATAGTAGTTGTGCTATAGTAGCAACTACTTTGTTACATCTTATGAAAACCAATACAAAATTCTTCTTTACAACTCATTTGCATAATCTAGTTAATGTACAACAACTTAATAAAACATATATAAATACGTGTCATATTAGTGTTGATACAAAACCAGATGGTACTATAGTTTTCGAAAGAACTTTACAACCAGGATCAGGTAGTGATTTATATGGATTAGAAGTTTGCAAATCAATTATTCAAAATAGTGAATTTATAGATACAGCATTCGATATTAGAAATGATATAATGTCAAATACAACAAATGTTATAGATAAAGGTAGAAGTAGATATAACAAAAAAAAAATAGTAGATCATTGTGAAGTATGTAAACACAAACCAAAACGAGGAGAAGTACCATTAGATACACATCATATTAACGAACAAAAAAACTGCGATGATCACGGTTTTGTTAATGGTAAACACTTTCATAAAAATAATGCTTTTAATTTAGTAAGTCTGTGTAAAAGTTGTCATCAGAAAATTGATACTGGCGAATTAACGATAACAGGTTATAAATGGAGTACATCTGGGAAATTTTTAGATTACAATTTAATATAATTAAGGTCTTCAAATGTTGGAGTAAACAAGTATTTACATGGATCATTTATTCGAAATGGTACAATTATACAATTATAATGAGTTATCTTTTGTCCATTTTGTTTTGCTAATTCAAGACTATCAAAAATACCTAAAGGATTTTGAGTTTCCTTTTCAATTACAAGATAAACTGTATTTGTTCGTGTATTTCGCGTGCAATTTTTTACTTGTGCTCGTTTTGGTGGTTCGGGGATGGGGCATTGTGTTTCTAGTTCTTGGGGTTTACTTTTAGAACCGATAAGATATTTTATTAAACTATACATATTAATACTATAAATAAATAAAATATATATTTTAATTTATTTATTTAATTCGTGTATTTTTTTACCACTTGTGGTTTTTATATAAACTAATCAATTTATCTTCAAATTCGTTAGTAAATCCTGAATAATCACATACTGGTCCATTAACAAAAGCATCTCTAACACGTTTTCTTAATCCACTTAGTGTTTTATAATTATTTGCATACCAAACTGCCCGTTCAATATATGCCTCTTGTGAATCTGTTACAAATTCATCTAATCCACAATTTTTCATTAAACTAGTTGTAACATTTTGAGAATGATAATGTCTTACTTTATCAAAAAGTGTTAGAACAGGAACACCCATCATTAAACTTTCACAACTTGTAGTAGTTCCCGAATAAGGAAATGTATCCAATGCAATATCCATTTTGTTATAATCTGGCAAATGTTCACTATAAGTATCTGAATAAGGCATAATGATCACTCTATCTAATACAGATTTATCCTTGAATCTATCCAAAAATTTTTGTTTTAATTTTGGTGTTAAAAATTCCTTTGTTTTAATTGTAAATTTAGCAGTTGGAGCCCTTTGTAATATCTTTTCCCATACACTTACCACCATCTCGTTAATCTTGTTAAATCTATTAAATGACCCGAATGTAACGTATTCATTTTTAAGACACAACTGTTCTTCATCGATAGCTGGTATGTTATCGATACCCATACTTGGAGTGTATGCCAAAAAAGATCGATCCATAAATACCAATTGCTCTTGATAATATTTTTGACTTTTATCACTATCACAATATTTATCTGTAATTCTATAATCCATCGACTTAATACCACTAGAGTTTGGATAACCACAATAACTAATTTGAATAGGAGCAGGCTTTAAAACAAATGTATCCAATCTATTATCACCTGTATGTGCTGACATATCAAATAATATATCAACTCGATCTTGTTGAATCTTTCGTTTAAAATCTTCATTTGACATATTCTTAACAACAGCCCATTTACATCTAGGAAACATATCTTCTAATTTTACAACTTTTTGTGAATAACATGTAACGTCAAATAAATCGTAATTAATATGACTTAATATACTATGTAAGAAATAACTAACTGGATGACATATAAAATCACCAGATACAAACCCAATGTGAATCTTTGTTCCACGTTTAATTAAATCAGCTTTTGATTTACATTTAACAATATCCGTTTTAACTTTATAATCAGGACAAGATACCTTGTAATCATCTATTACAACTGGGTAAATTTTATTAATTGCCTTGTGAATTCTAGCAATATACATTGGATCTTCAATTAAATGAGAAATGTAATTACTATCTAATAATTTATTTTGATATGCTAATGATAATCTAGGTTTATACTTTAATGCCTTGTTATACCCCTCAATTGCACCTATAAAATCACACTCATAACATTTTGCTAAACCCATATTCATATACATACTAGCAATCAACATTTCTTTATCAACTGAAATATGAGCTCGGTTGTAATTTTCAATACCACGCATATAATGTTCAATTGCCTTGTCTGTAAATCGAAGTTCAGTATAAACAACACCAATCTGATTATTAACATCTGGATCATTAGGATCAATTTCATATGCCAATTGGAAATAATACATTGCTGTTTCTCTATCTTGAATAGTAAAATAAACACTACCTAACCCATTTAAACATTTAATCTTAAATTGTCTTAAAACTAACAATTGAGATTCATCCTTTTCACTTCGCATAACTAAATCAATTAACCCAATCGCCAATTTATAATGATAAACACTACTATCCAATTTATTTGCCCTATGATACATAAACCCAAAGTTGTAATGTAACTGATAATCACACGGATCAACTACCAAAATTTGATTCAAAAGAACTAAATTTTCTTCAGCATTTGGATTAAAAATTGTTAAATATAAAAACACTAGCTTAAACATCTCCATCGCACGTTTATTAAATGGATCTAAGGCAAGAACCTTTCGTAAATGAGCAACTGCCATATATAAAGTATTACGCTCCTTTTCATCAAACCCATTTCTATTCATATGTAATCCAACAGTTCGTACTAACAATTCAGCACTGATATAATATGTTGTACAAATTTCAGGTTTATGTCTATATGAAACAAATGGATTAATGTCATCTAAATATCTAATACATTTACCTGCCAACTTTATACATTTCATATACAATTCATTATCCGTCTTTTGTTCTTTTGCTAAAATCTCCTGAGCACTATTATAAACAGATGTCAACTGTTGGTATTCATTTAAAAATTCATCAATAGAATTAACTTTTTCAACTTCGCTCATTCTACTTTTAATAATATTAAAGTTTTAAATTAACATTTTTTAACGTAAAATATTATTTTTATTTAAAAACAAACTGAATATAATACAAAGTAATACATTATTATGGAAAGTAATGTAGATGACGAGCGTCGTCTAAAACGTTTTAGAAATAAGGTAAAAACACTTCAAAAGAAACCACAACCTGAACAAAGGACACCAGAATGGTATGCTGCTCGGCATACTCGTGTAACAGCAAGTGAAGCTGCTAGTTGTTTATTCAAGTCAAAACGTACTTGTGAAGAATATGCAAATGCATTTGGTATCAAGACATTCAAATATAAAGACACTGAAGGATTAAACCATTACGAAACACGAGAGGATTATATTATTAAAAAATGCTCGGCATTTTATGGAGAAAATGTTTTTAAAGACTCCATTTATACTTTATGGGGTAAAAAATACGAAGAAGTAGCAAATAGGTTATATTGTCAATTAAACAATACAACTGTTATAGAATTTGGTTTATTACTACATCCTCGTTTAAAATGGCTAGCTGCAAGTCCTGATGGTATTACCCCAGATGGAATTATGTTGGAAATTAAGTGTCCTAAAAGTCGTAAAATAAATGAAAATGAAGTACCAATACACTATTATACACAGACTCAGATACAGTTAGAGGTTACAGATCTTGATTTTTGCGATTTTTTTGAGTGTGAAATAGAGGAAATAGATTCAGAACAAGAATTTATTGAAAAACAGACAGTTGGTAAAACAGCAAAGGGTATACTTTTACAAATTGCAAATAGTGGTCCTGATCCAAAGTTTATTTATCCACCAATTCCAATTGTAGAAACTGATCAATATATAGATTGGAAAAACGAATTAATTAGCAAAGATCCTAGCTTAATTCCTACTTATTATTTTATTTCAAAATATAACAATCAAAGGGTTGCAAGAAATAAAACGTGGTTTGCAAATGTAAAAGATGATATAAAAAATGCGTGGAACACAATTATGCATTTACAAGCAAGTGAAGAAAATTTTACAAAATATAAACAATCAATACATCTTATAAAAAGCAAATCGTATTTTGAGCTATACAATAGAACAACTTGCGAAATTGAAGACGATATTTCATCATTCATATTTGAAACAAATGACAATAACAATGACAATAACAATAAAGATGACGTTAATTTACAAAAAGGTGGTGATGTTGAAATGATTACAGATATACCATCTGAAAAAATTAAACCAGAAAATGTCGTACTTTGTTTAATTGATGATTAAAAGTTTAATAATTAAATTATTTTTATATATAATTATTATATAATGACTAAATCTACTCCGAAATTTTATATAAGTCCTATAACCGGTAGATTAATTAGATCTAATGCAAAAACATATGAAAATCTTAAACAACGTCGTTTTAAAGTTGATAAAGAACCTTGTTTGTATAATGTAAGATCTGCTCATAAATGTTTAAATAAATTATTACGTTTATATCCTGATATAGTACACCCTTCATCTAATTTTATAAATATTCCTAAAACATATAAACATGGAAGCGTTAGGGCTTTTATAAAAGATAAAAACAACAAAGTTATAGGATATATAGATAAATTTGGTAAAAAACATCGTTTATATAAACCAATACACACAAAAAGAAAAATACCAGTTGTACATGATGGATTTAATGTATTAGCTGATATTGTACAAAAACAAGATAAAATTTCAAAAAAAGATCAAAAAATTATAGAAAAACAAATAGTAAAAAGTCAACCACTACAAGAATCTGAAAATATTAATATTCTATTTAACCCAATACAAAATGACTTTATACCAATTAAAAAAACATTACAAGATGATGAAAAACAAGAAATTATTAATACTATTAATAAAGAATTAATACCCACACAACTTCCACCAATCACAATGTTTTCTAATATATCAGGTATTATCAAACAATACGATACTATTATTGGTATAATTAACAAGGATAATGTCATTCAAAAATTTCCTGAACCAATACGAATCATAGATGAAAATCCTCAAAAACCAATACCAGGACCACCAGGACCACCAGGACCACCAGGACCACAAGGCGAACGTGGAGAACAAGGACTACAAGGACTACAAGGCGAACGTGGAGAACAAGGACTACAAGGACTACAAGGACTACAAGGACTACAAGGACTACAAGGTGATCAAGGCGAACGTGGAGAACAAGGGTTACAAGGCGAACGTGGAGAACAAGGGTTACAAGGCGAACGTGGAGAACAAGGACTACAAGGACTACAAGGACTACAAGGACTACAAGGACTACAAGGTGATCAAGGCGAACGTGGAGAACAAGGGTTACAAGGCGAACGTGGAGAACAAGGCTTACAAGGCTTACAAGGCTTACAAGGCTTACAAGGCTTACAAGGCTTACAAGGCTTACAAGGCTTACAAGGACTACAAGGACTACAAGGACTACAAGGACTACAAGGACTACAAGGCGAACGTGGAGAACAAGGTCCTCACGGAGAAGCTTCTCAAAGAGGTGAAAAAGGTGATCAAGGCGAACGTGGAGAACAAGGCTTACAAGGCTTACAAGGCTTACAAGGCTTACAAGGCTTACAAGGGCTACAAGGACTGCAAGGGTTACAAGGTTTACAAGGCGAACGTGGAGAACAAGGTCCTCACGGAGAAGCTTCTCAAAGAGGTGAAAAAGGCGAACGCGGTGACCAAGGCTTACAAGGCGAACGCGGTGACCAAGGCTTACAAGGCGAACGCGGTGACCAAGGCTTACAAGGCGAACGCGGTGACCAAGGCTTACAAGGCGAACGTGGAGAACAAGGGTTACAAGGCGAACGTGGAGAACGTGGAGAACGTGGAGAACTGGGTGAAAAAGGAGAACGTGGTGACCAAGGTTTACAAGGTGAACAAGGTATAGGTACATCAGAACCATCTATCCCAGATTCATTAACATTACCAGAAACAATTACAGAACCAACTGAAATAGAAGATACAATTTCTACTATTACGGAAGATACAACATCAACTAAAATTGAAGATACAGAACCAACTAAAATTGAACCAACAGAAGATATAGAACCAACTATTACGGAAGATACAACATCAACTAAAATTGAAGATACAGAAACTGAAGAAACAGAAGATACTATTACAGAACCAACTATTACGGAAGATACAACATCAACTAAAATTGAAGATACAGAAACTGAAGAAACAGAAGATACTATTACAGAACCAACTAAAATTGAAGATACAATTTCTATTAAAACAGAACCAACTGAAACTGAAGAAACAGAAGATACTATTACAGAACCTATTAAAACAGAACCAACTAAAATTGAAGATACAATTTCTATTAAAACAGAACCAACTGAACCAGAACCAACCATTACAGAAGATACAGAAGATACTATTACAGAACCAACTGAAATTGAAGATACTATTACAGAACCAACTGAAACTGAAGAAACAATTTCTACTATTACGGAAGATACAACATCAACTATTACAGAACCAATTATTACAGAACCTATTAAAATAGAACCAACCATTACAGAAGATACAGAAGATACTATTACAGAACCAACTGAACCAGAACCAACTGAAACTGAAGAAACAATTTCTACTATTACGGAAGATACAACATCAACTATTACAGAACCAATTATTACAGAACAAATTATTACAGAAGATACAATTTCTACTATTACAGAACCAACTGAAACGGAAGACGTTAAAATTGAACAGGTTGAGCCAGAAAGAGTTATAGATAAAAATATAGTAGATACATTACCAAGTGTAACAGTTATAAAAGCTGATGATTCTTCCGTTTTAGAGCAAGTATTAAAAGAATCACCAACTATTTCTAAAGAAGAAACAATCGAAATTTTAAAAGGATTACAATGTCTAGAGGGTGAACAATTAGATCCTAATGAAAATAGATGCTTACCATGTACACATTATGGATTAGTATGGGATGCTGAACATAAAGTTTGTAAAACAATGTTAAAAGAAGAAATATTAAAAGAACAAGATAAAAATTTATTATCTGATGGTTTTATTTTAAATAAATTAGATATAATGGCTGATGAACAAGGAAACATAATAGGATTTCTTGAAAAATAAAAGTTTTTTTATAGAATTAATTTCTATGTAATCTATAATAAGAATGGATTCTACATCTATTATAGATTATATCAAACAAACATATCCAAAAGTTGTTTTTACACCATTCAAGTTTCAACAGTCAAGAGCACTAGCATTTATTATTTCAGATAATAATCTAGTTATAGGTTTCGTGAATTCAAATGGGACACTTTGTAAACTAATAGAACCAGTTGATCTTAATATTCTTTCATCAGAAAGTATGAGATCTATTATTGAACACATTCCTATAGTAAAAGGTTTTACAGATGAAGACAAGACACGTTTAATAAAAATGTTTGAACATAAAGAAGATACTGTAACAAAAACAGAACACATTAAAGCAATAGAAGAATTACAACAAAAACTTGAAAAATTACAGGATTCTCGCCCTGATATACAAAATCTTGTATCTGAATTATCTGATAAAAACAAAACTTTAGAATCATCGCTTTCAGAATTAACTGGGAAAAATAAAGATTTAGAAACATCACTTTCTGAATTATCTAACAGCAATAAAAAATTGGAATCATCAATTGCATATTTAACAGAAAAAAATCAAGATTTAGAATCAACTATTTTAAGTCTAAATACTTCAAATAAAGAAAAAGATAATATAGAATCATCTGTTTTAGAACTTAATACTAAAATTTTAGAATTATCTAGTAAAAATAAAGATCTTGATTCTACACTATCAGAATTATCTAGTAAAAATAAGGATCTTGATTCTACGGTATCAGAATTATCTAGTAAAAATAAGGATCTTGATTCTACGGTATCAGAATTATCTAGTAAAAATAAGGATCTTGATTCTACACTATCAGAATTATCTGGTAAAAATAGTGATTTAGAATCTACACTATCAGAATTGTCTAGTAAAAATCGTGATTTAGAATCTACACTATCAGAATTGTCTAGTAAAAATCGTGATTTAGAATCTACACTATCAGAATTATCTGGTAAAAATAGTGGTTTAGAATCATCAGTTACGGAATTATCTAGTAAAAATCGAGATTTAGAATCAACTGTTTCAGGGCTTAACACTACAATTTCTGAATTATCTGGTAAAAATCAAGACGTTGATTCATCGCTTTCTAATTTAAATTCTATAATTGCAGAATTAACAGGTAAAAATAAGGGGTTGGAGTCTTCTATTTCTGAATTAAAGGAAAAGGGTAGTGCTTTAGAATCATCTGTTTTAGAATACAAAACACTATATGATGGTCAATCTAATCAAATTGTTTTAATTAAAAAACAATACGAAGATAAAATAGAATCTATTACAAATCAATACAATGATGCTTTAGAACAAGTAAATGAATGTCGTAGACAAATAGTAGATCAAAACCAAGCTATTTTGGATGGTATTAATAAACATAAAGATTCATTAAAGGAATTTATAGCATCAAAGGATTTTAAAATAGAAGATTTAGAAAGAATACATCTACAAGATGTTGAAGAAAGACACAAGTTGCAACAACGTTTAGATGATTTATTAACGAGTGAAAAATCGTCACTTGCTAATTTACAATCTAGAGGCGATCAAATTTTAGATTATGAAAAACGTTTAGAACAAGGTACACAAAGAGTAGCGCAATTAACAGATGCAATAGATAAAATAAATGCTGAACTTTCTGCTGCAAATGAAGAATTAAAACGATCAGCATTACAAAGGGATTTATTAGACGGATATAAAAACAGATGCAAGGAAAAGTTGTTACAAGAAAAAGATCAAGTTATAGATGCAATAAAAGAATATGTTAAAAAATGGGTATCTTGGGTTGAAAAGTCACGAGTTGATGTAAATGAACAAAAACGTAAATTGCTTAAGGAATTCGAATTAGCAAAGGGTAATCTACAAAGTGTTTTAGATGCAGAATTAAATAAATCCAACTCTTCAAATAAGGAAATTCAACGTTTAAAGCAAAATATATTAGATGTAGAAACATATCTTAAAAAGACAATCAACGACCAATTAACACAATTATCAATAAAAGATGAAATTATCAAACAACGAGATCAAAGTATTTCAGATATGACATCTGAAAAATCTAAATTAGAAAGCGTTGTATCTGAAAAGGGTAGTCAAATTAATAAAATGCAATCTGAAATAGATAGGCTTAAGGAAATAAATAAACGTATACCTGAGTTACAAAGGGAACTTGCAGAAGTAAGGGGCTTATTAGAAAAAAATAGAAATACACCTATACAAAAATCAATTGATTACGACAATTGTTATAGTATTGTAACTAATTTTGCATCACTAAATAATATTTTCTATAGAAAACAAGAAATTATCAAAAAACTCGATGATATTATTACCAATAATCTAGATGCATTTAAAAATCTAAATGATACAACAAAGGAATCAATTAAAAAAGATTTTGAACGAGTAAAAACAGAGATAAACAATCACATCAAGTTTCTAAATTTAGCTGATTATATAAGTAGTCCGAATTTTGAATATTTAAAATCAAAATCATCAAGGTCTAGAGTACCAGAATCATATTGTAAAGATCTTGCTAATCTGTTAGAATATTGGGAAATCAATAAAATAGAATATAGAGAACAAGATATGCGTTTGACAAATATTTACGAAGATTTAGCTGGAGCTGTTAGAATATATATTAGAGTAAAACCTTTAGTAGGTGATCAAAAAACAAAAGGTTCAATAGAATTACAAACAATTGAAAACAAAAGAACTAAATCTTTATACGTAGATTGTTCATCGGTTCCTGATACAAAATACAAAGATCGTTCATCATTTGGTGAATTTTATGGAATTTTTGAAGATGATTTTGCAAATGTTGATGTATATACTGGACAACGTGGCACAGTATCACCAAGTAATACCCTACAAATAAATACAAATGATATTATAGAATCATCTGAATCAATAAGTCCCGGTCTATACACAACATTTAAACAGGTTCAAGATGGTTATTCAGTAGTTATTTTTGGATATGGATTAAGTGGAAGTGGTAAAACCTGGACTTTGTTAGGATCTAAGGGTAATCCTGGTATATTACATTATGGTTTAGCCAATTTAGAAAATGTTAAAAATATTCGATTAAAGTATTTATTTGAACAATATTATGATAAAATTAACTATAATAATCGTCAAGTTTCTGGAAGAATTCATAATTTAGTGGGTAAAATACCACAGTTAAATGATCTTTCTATAGATGAAACCACACAATTTGAAAAACGAATACCAAGTTTTATTAATATTAAATCATTACGAGTAGAAGATATATATGCATTAACAGATATGATTGACGAGTATAGAGTAGATAAAAAACGTATAAAACAAACACCCAATAACCCCTATTCAAGTAGATCACATTTGTATTTTGTATTCGAAATAGAATTTACAAATGGTAAACGAGGCTTTGTTACAATAGTTGATACAGCTGGTAGAGAATCACCTTTAGATATATTTAATACATTTATAGAAAATACTTCTTTAGCAAGTGTTATGGCACCACCACCAGTTGGAGGTGTTGTAAATATTACGAAAAATTTAAAACCACAATACAAAGACACTTATACATCTGAACAAGTCTTTAACATTTTAAATGAAGGATTCTATATAAATGAAACTATTAATCATCTAATTTACTATTTTAATTTGAAAAATGGAAAAACTATAGAAACACCAAAGCAGAAAATAGATAAAAGATACAATGTAGTATATAAGGTACCAAACTACTTTGTACAACCACAAGATGAAATGAATCAAATCGATGGAAACAACAATTCATTAATGATTCCTGTACTTAAATTCCTGGATAACTTGAGTAGTCGAGCAAAGGAAGCCAATCAAGATTGGAAACCTACTAAATTTATCACAATTTGTTGTGTTAGACAAGAAGCAAAATATTGTGACCAAACAATGGAAACAATCCAATTTGCACAAAATGTTAAAAGTAGTTAATTAAAATTACTTGATTAAAATTACTTGATTAAAATTACTTACAAAATATTTTATAACAAATTATTTTGTAGTGTGTTATGTTTTATTGTAATTACTTTGGTTTAATAAAGAATATAGAACTACTACTTGACAAGCACAAGAAAATTAATATTAAAATGATAGTAATATTTGTATCAACGCACCCCTTTGTTTCTTCAAGAAGTTCGTTAGGACATGGGTTACCACCGTTAACTGGTGGATTACAACTTCTACTTCTTTTAGATTTGACCCCCTTACACTCCCAATCAGACCATTTTGTGTACAATAATTAAAAACAGATGAACTAGTAGCTTTAGATCTATCAATTGTTAACGACTCGTATTTGCCCCCCCTTTTTTACAGAAACCACAATATTACCAATATATAATAGTTGACTTCTAACAAATCTTACTTTTCTTACAGGAGACATTATTAATAATTTACAACAAAATAATTATTAAAAATTGAAGTTTTTTTACAAACATAAGTTTATGAAAATTCAAATGAAAAAGGTATCAATTTACGTAGAAGAAAACGATAAAACATATGATTTATTAATAGGTCAGACACAACGAGAAAATGACCAAATATTACGGGCGTGTGAACAAAATGATACATGGTTTCATTTAGAAAATACTAGTAGTCCACATTTTATATTACAAAATGGTGGTGAAAATATTCCCAAAAGATATTTAAATCAAATAGCTGGTTTATTTACTGAGTATAAGAACAATTTATCAAAGAGATATCGTGTTATTTACACTGAACTTAAAAACGTAAAGTTAACAAAAACGCCAGGGCAAGTTTTAACATCAAAAACAAAGACAATTAAAATTTAATTACATAGAATAATATTTTATTTAAAAATTACGTGTTATTTAATCCAAGTATGCTTGGAGGAGAGTCATTGTCTTGGACAATTAGTACATTATCTAATATAATGTGGTTGTTTGTGTTTATTCCACAAATTTTAGAAAACGTAAAGAATAAATCATCAGATGCAATTAGTTTTTATTTGATTTTACTTTGGTATATAGGTGATACCTTTTCAACGATATCTGTTGTATACAAAAGTGTAATCCCTATGTTATTATACGTAGGTGTATACCATATAATTTTTGATTTAATATTTATAGGTCAAGTCATATATTACAGATTACCACAAATAGAACATTATCCTCAATTATTAAATGAAAACGAGTACAAATATGATTTATTGTATTATACAAAGGATGTTATTAGAATGCCTGAAGTTTACATGTTTTTAGGATACAATGTTGTACTGTTATTAACCCAATCGGTTTTACAATATTTTCCTCATATTGTTATAGGAAACATTTTTGCATGGTTATCAACTATTATCTTTTTAATGTCTAGATTACCACAAATTTTATTAAATTATCAAAGAAAAAGTGTTATGGGATTGTCTTTTGTTACATTTTTTAACATTGCAATTGCAAATCATCTATTTTTAATATCAGTTCTTATAAATCTTTTAGATATCCATTCATCACATTTAAGATTAAAATTCATATTGGAAAATTTACCTTGGATAGTTGGATCATCTGGAACTATCCTTTTTGATGGAATCTTATTTTTACAATTCTGGAAATACAAAACTTAGAATTAACCGGTGTTTTTAATTTAAATAAAAATATTGCATTATATTAAATGTTTAATAATCTTCCAACTGAATTAATTTTAGAAATATTACAAAAAATGAAAATAGATGAGCTTATAAAAACTTGTAATACAGATAAAAAAATATATTCAATATGTCAAAATAATCTACATTTGTTTTCTAAAATCATATTATCAATACCTATTGAAGAAACATCGCCCGCTCAATTTTATAATCATGTAAAAAATGTTAATTACCAAGAAATTTTAGAATTTTTTATTAAAAATAAGCTTATAAAAGGAAATTTTATAAAAAGTCCACGTTATATATCAAATAAGCGATCAAATAATTTTCCTTATCCATTTACACGAGATGTTTTAATATTTTTAATTGAAAATGGTTATGATATCTTATCGTATAATTTCCTAAAGCTAAATATGTCTAAATTGACCCTACCGGCTTTAAAATATTTAGTTGAAGTTAAAAAACTTGAAGTTAAAAAAGATTTATTAAGTTCTGCAATTCCATCAAGTCATTATGATATTATTGAATATCTTGTAGAAAAAGGGTGTATAATATCATTCCACGATTTACAGAAATTATGCATTACATCATTTGGTACAAAAAAAAATAAAAATAATATTAAAGTTTTTAACTATTTAATAAAAAAATTTAATTTAGATAAAGATAAAGTACTTAAAAAGATTGGTGAAAATTATAATACAAAAAATTTACATTGTATTTAATTTTTACAAAAAATACAATTATTTACCATCTGTACCAGATGCCCATATAGGCCCTCCTGCACCATATACTACAAAATTACAATCATCTTGCATAATAGCATTATATGGCCCAGATCCCCGTCCATTTGTACCAGATTGCCATATAGGCCCTCCTGCACCATATGCTACAAGATTTCCGTCACCTTGCATTATTAATTTATAAGGTGCAGATCCCCGCCCATTTGTACCAGATCCCCAAACTGGATTTCCCCTACTGTAAATAACCACGTTTCCATCACCTTGCATAACAGCTTTACAATGACTAGAATTCATTTCAGAACATGTTCCATCTAAGATAGAAGAAGAACATGAATTACCAGCTTGAGATACAGTTGCTGGAGGTGGTGCAGGTGTAGATACAGATACAACTGGTGCAGCTGGTGCAGGTGTAGATGCAGGTGTAGATGCAGGTGCAGGTGTATATGCAGATGGTGTAGTAGATGCAGGTGTATATGCAGATGGTGTAGTAGATGCAGATGTAGTAGGCGATCCTTCAGATCCTTCAGATTCTACAGACTCGGATGATGTACTATTCCACATTACACCACCAATTATAGAAATACAACAACAAGAAACTATTACAACAATAACAATTATAATTGTATTATCAGCCATTTTAATATACATCAATATTTTATTTATTTATATTTTATTTATTTATATTTTTACTATATTATAATTTTACAAAACAAATTCTAAAACTACAGATCCGTTTTCAATAGTTAATATGTTATATGATATAGCAAATACAAATAATTTCATTTGGGGGTTATTTTGACATAATTTTAAAGCAAGCGTGATATCATTAAATCTAGACATATTAAGAGATCCAGTTGGTTGATTATCTTCTGGACGAATAGAAAAGGGCATAGTATAAACATATTTCATTGGTATAACAGAATGTACACTATCTGGAAAAATTGTTCTATAAAAAAATTCTGGTAAATGATCAAATCTATATTTACCATCTAATAATAATGAAGCTTCTTCTATAAGAGGAGAATCATCATCTCTTTTACCATATGAAAAATAATTATTAGTATTTATATTGTCTGTTTCAACTGCAAAAAATACAAGTTCTTTACAAGGGTGACTAAATTTTAGATCAGAATTGTATACATTAGATGAATTTGTTATAATTTCATCACCGTTATATTGAACTTGTTCAATTATATATTGATGTTTTTGTTCTTGAAACTGTCGTAAGATAATATCGTCTAAAAATATATATTCTGCATAAATATTAGAAGTTATTATATCACGTGCCATTGGCATATCACCATCATAATTAATACATTCCGAAAAATTTCTTAGCTTGAAATTGATTTTAATATCTTGTTTAAACATACTTAACAATGGTAAAGCCATGTTATAGTTTCTTGTAAACCAAAAATCCAAAGGAATTACTAAATTAACATCCTTTGATGCATTTTGAAGACTACTTACATACGTATCTGATTTTAATAACATAAAATTTTTACCCATTTGTTTATTATTATTTGTTAAATCATCCCACGCATCCATAAATTGCGGATAAAGTCTATCAACGATAACACCACCTATTTGTAATTCAATAGGATCTGAAAAAATACCATATCCTATAGTATCACTCCAAGATGCATATTCACCTGTTGAGAATAAAATCTTTGGTAAACGAATATGAAGATATAATTTTGATAATAAATGACCACGTTTAGGTATTTCACAAGTTGATTTTTGTCCAAATGTAGCACTAGAATTAAAGTCAAGTTTTACAGTATCCGTTGCAAAATTTACATAACGATAATAATTGTATTTAAAAATATTGATTTGAGGATCTTTTGTTAGATATATATCTTGAATACCAAGAGCTTGCAATTGAAAAATACTTGGTGACATCTATATTAATAACATCGAATAAAAAAAAAGTAAAATAAAAACAACATTGAACAACTTTTAATTAAATAATACAAATGGATGTGTTATCTTTTAGTGATTTAATTGTATCGTCATTATCATCTTTTTGTTCTTTTTTTATTTGGCAATATTGGAATAATTCATTTGACTTGTTTACATTATTAAAAATTAATAAATTTTATTTAATGACATCAGGTTTATCAGCTGTTTTATCTCTTTGGTTGTTAAATACGTCACGTTTTAGTTTATTAAAAACGTCAGTTGTTTTTTTGAATACAATATCTTGGTTTATATGTTCGATACATATACCAATATCGTTTTTACAATGTTCTACACTTAAAAATTCAAAGGATTACCATGGAAATCAATGTTTTCGAGAATTATCATTATTATCTTTATCATGGATTAACTTATCAGTTTGGGTGTATGTTTTATATTTATATACACAAAGATTAGTTATAATTTATTACAGGAACAATACTGTATTAACAAAGATAATAGTATTGTACTGTTTTTTTTTTACTTATGTATTTTTATCTAGTGAAATTATATCAGATTTTTTAATATACAATCGGTTATTAGCAAATTCATCAAAAAGATATAACGTTTATGAATTAAGTGATAATTTTTATATATTACGACGTTTTAACCAAATATATTTTAACCAATAACAAATTCAAGTTAATTTAAATTGAAAAAATAACAAATCCTACAATTTTTAAATTTAGGTAAACGTATGTCTATGCAAAAATTGATTAAATTATTGTTAAAATTAGAAAATGATGAATCTATAGTTTCATGTAATTATTTGCAAGACAAAATCCCAATTGTTAACAAAATTGTAAATTTAGCAAATGAATTACTAATTACCAATGAAGGTCAATGTAATTCTAAAAACATGTCTGTCTTAGAAAATTATAATTTTAATATTTTCCCAATTGAAGTTGATTCTTTTGGATGGCTGATTGCTGGTATACATACAAATAAAGGAGTTGTGATTTACGGTTAATTTACAGTTAATTTATTATAAAAAATCGATTTAAAAACAAGTTTTTTATAATAAAAAAGATTATCAATACATGATTTCAAATTATTTTATAGGGTCATCTTTAACTGCTATTTCCTCAATAATTGGTGCTTCTATATGGGCAGCATCAAATGATATTTTTACATTAGTAGGAATTTATGATTTTCACTGGTTCGTATCTGTTACATCATTCATTTTTTCTATTATTGCATATTCTATTCATACATTTTCATTTATTTTTGATGCTGTTCAACAACCTAATTTGATACATATCCACATTGTATCAATCTTATTAATAGGTGGTATTTATACATTATTTTGGTTCATTTCAGCTGTCAATTTGTCAATTGTGCTACGTGAATGTTTGGATATTAAAAAGACATATCAAAATTTTTTAAATGATGACTTGCATCTAATTACTGAATCTTATAATTATAGTTGCAATGGAGAAATAGTATCCGTAATTTTTTCATATGTAAATTATATAGTATGGTCTTTTATTTTAATTAAAAGTTCTAAAATTTGGTACGACAGATATGTTTTTGATAATATTACTGCTATACAAATTCAAAATATCGAACAACAAATTCCTGAGCTACAACAAGTCCAAGTTGAAACTGCAAACCCAGTAATTGGACAATTTGTAGAAATTCAAGAACAACCTCAAGAACAAGTACAAGAACAATCTCAAGAACAAGTACAAGTACAAGAACAAGTACAAGTACAAGAACAACCTCAAGAACAAGTACAAGTACAAGTACAAGTACAAGTACAAGAACAACCTCAAGAACAAGTGCAAGAACAAGTGCAAGAACAAGTGCAAGAACAACCTCAAGTACAACTACAAGAACAACCTCAAGTACAACTACAAGAACAAGTGCAAGAACAAGAACAACCTCAAGTACAACCTCAAGTACAACTACAAGAACAAGTGCAAGAACAAGTGCGTAAAAGCAAGGTGAGGAAATACACAAGACAGTACAAAAATAAAAAAGACAAAAATTAGGGAATTAATTAACTTAAAAATAATTATATAGTATTATATAATTATAATTATGGTATCAAGATTATGTTTAAAAAGATTAAATAAAGAAATTGCCATGTATCAAAAAGAAAATTTTAGTTTTCCAAATTTAATATTACGTCCTAAGGAAAATGATTTATTGACTTGGTTTTTTATAGTTCATGACTTACAAGAAACACCATTTGAAGGAGGTGTATATTTTGGTAAGATATTATTAGATGAACAATATCCCTTAAAACCACCTAATTTTATATTTATAACTCCAAATGGTCGTTTTAAAACAAGTACTAAAATATGTACCACATTTTCTGCATATCATCAAGAAACATATACTAGTATTTGGAATATAATGTCAATGATGGAAGGTATGATATCTTTTATGACTGATAAAAATCCAGATAGAGGCATTGGATCTTTAGAAACAACTGATGAGGAAAAAACTAGATTAGCAAAAATTTCTTTAGAATGGAATAAATCAAATGACATATTTATATCAACTTTTCATGATATAGACACATTAATAAATACACATTGATAAATACACATTGATAAATACACATTGATAAATACACATTGATAAATACACATTTTAAATCTTTAATCGTATTTTTTTGAACGTAATCCATAATTTGGTTGGATTAATCTACCTTTTAATTCATTGGTTAATGCTTGATAAGTGTCATTTTTACTTTCAATCGTAATACTTTCCGTATTATATGATAAAAATGGATTTTTTGGGTTAATAGGTGAAAATGGGTTAGGGGCATATCCTTCATTTCCTAATTTTAATTTGCTAATGTTTGTAATAACTGGTTCTAGTTCGTTAGTATACCAATTTGAAAAGTCAGTAATTATCTCATTTGCCCCTGTATCAAAATAATTAAATAGATCTATATTATTTTCTTGATTGTATACTTTATTTAAAAATGTTTTTTGTAAATTTTCTTTTTCCACAAATTCTGTTTGTGTTTCTTGAAAATTTTTTGTAGCTTCTATAGTCTGAATATAAACAGATGTTTTTTCAAGAGTAACACACACTGGTATTAGTGTTAATTCATACAGTGTACGCTTTTTACACTCCTTAGAATTCCATACCCATCCTTTATTGACGATTTCTTCTTCGCAAAAAATATAACATTTATCGTCTTCAATTGTATATCGTAAATCCATAACAATTTCTGGATATTTAGTTTTATAATTACTACGTAACCATTCGTAACATTTAATGAAACTGTAATTTACATTTAATTCATTTGTATAAACATAATGAGTGTTTTCAATATTATCTTTTATATAAACAAGTTCTTTACTCATTTTAATATTAATATATAAAATAAATTTATATATTTTACTCGGAAATGCACATTGGCGCTCGAATGCAAATGTCCATAAGATATATTTTTTATAAAAAATTGAAAACATAATGAGATTAAAAAAAATAACTGTGTATTAATGTCATTCTCAAAGTACTTATTGCAATTTACTAAAAACGCAAGTTCCGAACAAACTCATTTATCATTTAACAATGGTAAATACAATGTTCCAGATGATAAATTAGATGAATTTTACAAACGCTATTTTAATGTGATTTCAAATGTTACAAATGATGAAAGAGACTCACTTTATCTTATTGAAAAAGTTTACAATTCAAATTTTGCATTTTTTATTGATTTAGATGTTCCAAAACGATCAGGGTACAAGTTATCTGATGACGATGTTTTTGATGTTATAGCTGCTACACAAACAGTTATTAGAGATATGTTTGTAGAAAATGAAAATTTATTACAAACAATTGTTTCAAAAAGAGTTACTGCAAAAGGTTCTAATTATCATATTAATTTTTACAATTTAATTGTTAATAATGCAATTGGTAAAAAGATTATTAATGAAGTATTGCAAAAACCAGATATTTTACAAGAAAATGTAAAAGAATCGATTGACGTTTCTGTATATAGAACTGGATTGCGTTTATTAGGTTCTAAAAAAGTTTCCAAATCTTCAAATGAACAAAAGGATACAGACGGTATTGATTCTGTATATAAAATTTACAATATGGAAAATCAAACGGTTGTAGAATTAGAAAACTTGACATTTGAACAATTTGCAAAAACTACAGTTAAAAGAAGATCATCATCATCAATTTCCGAACTAAAACAAACTGTAAAAACATCAGAAAAAGCTGTTGAAAAACAAATTCCAGTAAAAGGAATCAGTAATGATAAAATTAAGACTGAAATTTCTACTTTATTAGTCAATTTAAAAGCACAAAATGAATCTTTAAAAGATTATGATACAAGTGTTCAAAGAATTTATGCTAAACAAAATCGTCTTGGAATTTTTTGTTATTATGTATCAATCAATGGTAAATATTGCCCATTTAAGAATAGACAACATGAAAGAGATGTTAGTCCAATTTATTTCGAAATAAGTATCAATGGAATTTATATGAAGTGTCACGATGAAGAATGTAGAAGAAGATTATTTCCAGAATCTGGATTTGCTTTACCAGAACAATTTGAACAAGAATATCCAGAAATGTATATTAGTATGAATACAAAGTTTTGGAAGTCTGAAGTTACTTTATCAGATGATACTCGACAGTCACTAGAATCAAGTTTATCCGGATCACATTATTCTATTGCAAAAGCCGTATTTCAAATTTACAAAGACCGTTTTAGAGTAGATGATATCAAAAATACAGAATGGTACGAATTTAATGGGATTAGATGGAAACGAAGTCATTTGATGAATATTTTAATTTCAGAAGAATTACCTAAATATTATAGAAGTATTAAAATCAGTGATACATCTATACAAAACAAAAATTTACAAGACTTTCTTGTTAATACTGATAAAATAGATGCAAATATGCGTAATCAAATGATTGATAATATTATTAACAAATTGGAAAATGTTAGTTTTAAGAGCAATATCATTTCACAAGTCATTTATTTGTTCAAGACATATGATAATGATTTTTATACTAACCTAGATTCTACTTGTAATTTGGTAGGATTTAAGAATGGTGTGTATGATTTTGGTAAAAAACATTTTAGAGATGGTACACAGAATGATTACTTGACATTTTCTACAGGTTACGATTATCTTGATTATGACGAAACGTGTCCACATACACAAGACATTTATACATTTTTGAGTCAAATTATTCCAAATAAACGTGTATTGGAATATACACTAAAAGTCCTTGGTAAATCATTAATAGGTTCTCCAGATGAGCGTTTTTATATATGGACTGGGTTATCTGGTGCAAATGGAAAATCAACATTAGTTAATTTTTTAGAAAATACACTAGGAGATTATATTACTGGAGTAGACGTATCTCTTTTAACAAATAAAAGAGGAAGTTCTAGCAATGCATCACCAGATGTTGTTAGACTTCGGGGAAAACGTATTTTTACATTTCAAGAACCAGAACACGATGATAAACTTAGGACTGGTATTTTGAAACAATATACTGGTGGTGATACTATTATTGCCAGAGAATTATTTAAAGCACCTGTTTCATTTAAATTACAAGGAACAATGATTATGTGTTGTAATGACTTACCAACTGTTTCAAGTATTGATGGTGGAACTTGGAGAAGAATACGTGTGGTGGAGTTTAAGTCGAGATTTTGTGACAATCCAGTTAAAGAAAACGAATTTAAAATTGATCCAAGTATCAAGTATAAAATCAAGTATTGGAGACCATACTTTATGAGTATTCTTATTCACTGGTATGAAAAGTTTTTAGAAGAAGGAATGAATGAACCAGATGAAGTCAAGAAAGCAACAGCTAAATACAAGGTTGATAACGACAAGTTTAATGAATTCTTTGATCAAATTTTGGAAGAAGCAAACAATGAATTTGAATCAAACAAAATAATTTACAATCATTTCTCTACTTGGTGGACAAATAACTATCCAAACTCTCGTGTACCAGATATTAAAGACTTGAGACGTGCTATGAAAATCAAATATGGAAACGAAAAAGAATCAGTTATCAATGGATGTTTAAATTACGGATTTAATATCAAAATTAAACAAACACTACAACAAGATTTTGACAACCAGGAAGATTTATAATGATTTATAATGATTTATAATGATTTACAAAATTTATTACACTTCTATCTATAATTTGAGATTTAGTCACTTTTAAAATAATTTTATTATAATATTAATAAAATTATTACAAAATACAAAATCGAGTAGATTTATTATTAAGTAACATTTACTGTTTTATCTTGGATGTTTTTTTATTATTTTTTTATAAGATATATATAATGGATGATAGTTTTGTTGAAAATGTAGACGTACCCGTTATAGGGATTACGAATGACAATGCACTATTGAATATAGATGATATTGATTTTGAAAAAGCTAAACCACAGGAAGATGTTTTTACGTGGGAACCTTTAGAAGAACCGTGGAGAAAAAAACTATCATCTGATAATTTCGTTATAAAAAATTGCCTTGGTGATGGAAATTGCCAATTTAGATCAATAGAAACAGCTTTAACAAATGCAGGATGTAAAACTGACCACGAACGTTTAAGACGAGCCTTATGTAAATATATAAATGGTCTAGAAAACTCTGAATTTTTTAGTATTATTCAAAATTACAGATTAGAAAAACAACATGGTGAATTTGTAGGAGAATGGGATCCTTTTAATATTAAAAATAAACGAGATTTTACAACTCAACTTAAAAAACCAGGATTTAATTTCCAAGGTGATAATATTACACTATCTCTTATTTGTAAAGTTTTGAATGTTGATATAATCATATTAGATAATAGTCTTAATATAACAGATCTCACAAACAGTGATAAACCACATCCCAAACTCATCGTTTTATATTATGATCGTCAAAAACAACATTATAAAACCATTGGTTTACAAACAAAACGTAAACGTGTTATAACAATGTTTAAACGCGCAGAACTTCCATCTGAAATAGACAGAATATTGGATAAACATACTTTTTACTTGTATCATATTAAAGACATTTGTACAAAAGAACTTGGCTGTGGAAAACTTCAACTAAACAAGATTATGAAAACAATAGAAGATCGTATTCAAACACGTTTGTCAAAACAAGATAAAAAGTCTATCATAAAAATTATAAGAATGATACTTGACAATGAATCTTTTTTTAATCGGATTAAAAATTCTACATAATAACATATTTGTTAAATGTTAATACCAACATTTAATAAAATTAACAATATACCTTTCTTACAAATCAAATGGTAATTCAAGACCTATTTTACTACACATATCGTGTAATTTTAATGTATCGTATGCGTTAACCAAGTCAGAATAACCACCAAGCAATTCATTATTTATTACTATAACAGGATACGAATGATGCTGATAATAATGGAATAAGTGATCTCGTTTGTATTCATAATTTTTATCATCATGATTTATTTTAATTTCATGAAAAGGTAGTTGTAAATTTTTTAAAAATTTTTTAGCATTATCACAATACTTACACCCTAACCTAGAAAACACAATTATTTTGTTTTCCATATATATATATAACGAATAATAAAATATATTTCATTATTCTTTTTAAATACATTGATAATATAATCATTTACTTCCGTTTAGACTTCCCTTTAGACTTTCGTTTAGACTTCCCTTTAGACTTCCGTTTAGACTTCTTTTTTGATTTAGACTTCCGTTTAGACTTCTTTTTGGACTTCTTTTTTGATTTAGACTTCCGTTTAGACTTCTTTTTGGACTTCTTTTTTGATTTAGACTTCCGTTTAGACTTCTTTTTGGACTTCTTTTTGGACTTCTTTTTAGACTTCTTTTTAGACTTCTTTTTAGACTTCTTTTTAGACTTCTTTTTGGACTTCTTTTTAGACTTCTTTTTGGACTTCTTTTTGGATTTAGACTTCTTTTTGGATTTAGACTTCTTTTTTGATTTAGACTTCTTTTTTGATTTAGACTTCTTTTTAGACTTCCGTTTGGACTTCTTTTTAGACTTCCGTTTGGACTTCTTTTTTGATTTAGACTTCTTTTTTGATTTAGACTTCTTTTTTGATTTAGACTTCTTTTTTGATTTAGACTTCCGTTTTGATTTAGACTTCCGTTTTGATTTTGGCGATCGATAATTTTTATGTAGAAAATCCATGTCTCGTTTTACTTTACGTGTGGATTCTGGGTGGAGGCGTTTGTTATATATCGACAACACATTTAATCGTTTAATTATTTCAGAATACGAAACCCCTTTACCAGATAATAAAAATTTTAATAACGATCGTCGATTTTTTTCTGGTAGACCAACATTATATCCAAATAAACCACCTTTTGTAGTAACAGGTATTTTTACCTTTGTTTTTCCGCTAGGCGTGTTTTTAGATCTTTTTGAAGTTTTGATTTTTTTCGGTTTTTGCGAAGTTTTCATTTATTTTGTTATAAATTAAAGTAACAAAAAAAATTTTTTATTAATATATATTAAAATGAAATTATTAAATTACGAAATTACATTTGAACACTTGATAATGCTTATTGCAATATTATACATATTAATGTTTATAATTAAAACAAAAGAACGCTTTGAAACTGAAATTGAATCAAAGGATGCACAAAAACAAAAAAGTAAGGCTTGTGGTCAAGAATCTGTTAATTATGGACATTTACATTATGTCTTTAACTCGCCACTTGTACCTAGAAGATAATAAGTTTAAATTATTATAACAATCTTTATAACAATATTCTTTTTATATTATAAGGATGATAATACTAGACTTCTCATCATTAGTAGTTATACCATTACTAATATATATAATAACAAAAAATATTACTATAACAATTGTTTTTTTATGTTTTTGTTTGCGATTTTTAAACAGTCCAGATAAAAAACTCGTTAAACAAACGGTACAACCAAATATGTTTTATTCGCCTAGTTCAGGTTATATTAGAGAGATAATTAACAACGATACAGATACAACTATTTCTTTATTTTTGAACGTATTTGATAATCATACACAATATATACCTATAACATCCAATGTAATATCCATCGAGAAATTTAGTGGATTGTTTGCCCCGGCTTTTTTAGAACATTCAGTGAATAATACAAGAGTTAAAACTACATTGTATAACCCAAAATTAAACTTTACATACACAATTACTCAAATAACTGGGTTATTAACAAGAAGAATCATAAACTTTTTACAAACGCAAAATCAAGATACAATATTAACGCCAGGTGAAAGATTAGGATTTATTGTTTTAGGTTCACGAGTAGATATAACTATACCAAATAAAAACATACAACAATTATTAGTCAAAACTGGTGATCACGTTAGTAGTATGGAAAGGATGATTTTAGTTAAATGATTTGTAAAGTTATTGTCACGTATTTAAAAATAATTGAAATTATTACCTATAGATAACGTAATTTAATAATGTCATCATCAAGAAAGGATTTTGAGATTTTTTTATATAAAAACAAGTTTAATCAAAAATCATTAATGGATATAGTAGGTAGTCTTCGAAATACTACAATTGCGTGTATTTTAAATGACTTACAACAAGAACAAGAGCCTCTAGAAAACGACGCAAATAGTATATACGTATTTACAGATGGTGGGTGCTCTAAAAATGGCAAGGCTGATTCTAAAGCTGGATATTCTGTTTTGTTTTCTACAGATGAAGATTCTACTTTATACGAATTTAATACAACACGTTTAGTTGTAAGGGAACCAACAAATAACAAAGCAGAACTATCAGCTATAAGATACGTTTTTAAAATAGTTTTGGAAAACGTTAATTTATTTCAAAATAAATCTGTAATCATATGTACAGATAGTATGTATTCTATTAATTGCGTAGATAAATGGTCAAAAGGTTGGATTAAAAACAATTGGAAAAATGCAAAAGGTGAAGATGTTAAAAACCAAGATATTATTAAAAATATATTAAAATTAAAGGATGATATTAATAATAGTAACAAGAATATTCAAATTAGTTTCAATCATGTTTTTTCACATACTCAAGAACCAAGCGATACTAAATCACTAAAGTATTTTTTTTGGAATGGAAATAATATAGTCGATGAAAATATCAAGAAAATATTGAATTTATAAATACTTATTTAAAAATAAACTTATTAAACGAGTATTACTATGTCTGATTTATACAATTTTGTTAATATTATTGGTTATGGGTATGTTGGAGGTGCAATTGGTTACTTGTGTAAAAAAAACAAGTTACCATATTGTACATATGATGTTTTAAAAAAAGATGAACGTGAATCTGTAGAAAATTTCAATGATATTTCCAGTTTAATTAAAAGTTCAGAACAGAAAAATGAACATAACTTTTATTTTATTTGTGTTCCAACACCACCTAAAGGTAATACAGGAGAATGTGATACATCAATTGTAGAACATGTTTTGGATCAATTATTTTGCGAAACTAAACGTAAAACTTCAGTTATTATCAAATCAACTGTTAAACCAGGTACTTCAAGAACTTTACATAATAAATATGGTAAAAAGTTGAATATTGTATTTTGTCCTGAATTTTTAAAGGAAAAAACGTTTCAAGAAGATATGTACAATGCCAATTTTTGTTTATTAGGAACTGAATATGATTCTAGTACTCGTAAATCAGTTGAAGATGTTATGCGACGATTGTATTCTCATAAAACAATTGATGTAATTCATAAAAGTTATGAAGAATGTGAATTATTTAAATATACGATCAATGTATTTTTAGCAGTAAAAGTCTGGTATTTTAATGAAATTAGTGAAGTATGTGATAAATTTGGAGTTGATTATAATAATTTAAAAGACTTGTTTCCTTTGGAGCCACGTATTGGTGAATCACATATTGATGTTCCTGGTCACGATGGATCTTATGGTTTTGGTGGAAAATGTTTACCAAAAGAGACATTAGCCTTATCAAATTTACAACGTGGGTTGGGTCTACCAAATAAAGTATTATCGGAAATTTTAGAACGTAATAATCATTTTAGAAAAAAGGAGGATTAATGTACAAAATCGTAAAATTACAAAATCGTAAAATTACAATATAAATAATATTAGTTTAAACACAACGTGCTTTAACTAATAATGAAAATTACGAATTTTACTTTTTCAGATAATTCACTAGTAGTTTATTTTGACGTAGAATTCAAACAAATAAATTATGTTAAAATGGAGTCACAATCTAACGACTCACATGGAATATTAGAATGTGAAGAAATGGAAATAAAATATTCAAAAAAGAAAAATACATTAAACTTATTCGTAGGTGACGTTGCAAATACAATTATATTACTAATTACCGTTTTTGATAATAAGGATGTATGTTATTCTTATTACATGACTAAAATGTTCGAGGATAAACAAACAAACATGGATTTGATGGCACGTGGATTTAAACAATTATTTAAAGGCGAATCTTGTCAAGGGAAAAATAAAAATACTAATACTACTGAACAAATTAGTGAACAAACTACAGAAATGATCACAGAAACGACGATAAAAATACATCCTATAAAAAATCAAAATATTTTTGCAAACATTAAAAAGAAAGTTTAGTTTTAACATATGGAGTTAGAACGTTTATGTAAAAGAGTTACAAATATTACAAGTAGTATTTCAAGAGCATATACTAAAGATATTTCAAAAATTTTAGATGATGTTTTTTTCGAGTATGATATTCATTATAAAGATACACAAGAAAAAGTTCCAAAAGAAATTTTACTAAGAAAATTTTTATCTATTTTTGATAATTCAGAACAGGATGTTAAAATATGTATAGGTGTTTCTCAAAATGGTAATAAATGTTGTAGACGAGTACGAGAAGAGTCTAATTATTGTAAAACACATCAATATTTAGAATATAGATCAAAAATAGATGATGAAAAACAAAAAGATAATTTATTTATTATTGAAAGTTCTGAATTACAAAACAAGTTAGATAAATATGAACATCACACTTCTATTCAAATTGACGGCACATTTTATTACGTAGATGATTCGTTTGTTTACGATAAAAAAACATTGGAAAGAGTTGGATATACGGAAGGATCTAAATATATCTTAACAGATGACCCATTTATTTTGTGTTTGTAATTGTAATTGTAATCAATTTAAAGATACTGGTTTTTATATCTTTATATTATGAGTTTATATATAATTTGTTTAAATTTAATGATTTTGTTTGAGGTTAGTTTAGCACATATTTCTATGAGTTTCCCTCCATCAAGAAGAAATCAATTGTCAGAATATTATAAAAATAGTGGATTAGTGAATTATAATTTAAGATCACCACTAAATGTCCAACCTGATCGTTTTAGTTTTCCGTGTAAAGGGTTCCCAAAAGGTCCATCTGTTACAACATATGATACAAATACTATAACTGTTACATTAGAAGGTACTGCTGTTCATGGTGGTGGACATTGTCAATTTGGAATATCTTACGATGATAAAAAGTTTGTTGTTTTAAAAACAGTTATTGGAAATTGTTTATTAGATTCGATGTCATACTCATTTGATATTCCTGAAAATGCTAAAGGTGATGATGTTACTGTTTTTTGGACGTGGATTAATAGAATAGGAAATAGAGAATATTATATGGAATGCGCTGATGTAACTGTTAATACTAATGGATATACTACAAATATAACTGGTAAAGAATTATTAATAGTAAATTTACCAGGATATGCAAATGTACCAGAATGGGAAATGGGTGCACCTAGTTCACTTGATGGAAGAGATTTATTAAATTCAGTTGAAAATATTTCATTTAAAACACAAAATCAAAAAGGAAAAGGAAAAGGAAAAGGAAAAGGTAATGTTAAATCTGTTAAAAATAAAAAGTTTAACAGAATAAAACAAAAAGTGAGTAAAGATAATAAAGTTGTTGACAAATACTGTGATTGTATAACAGGCAAAATGAAATGTAATAATAGTGGGTTTGATACGTGTGTTAATAACAAGTGGATATATAGAAATTGTGCAAGTGGTACATCATGTAAGACATCTGGTGAGAGTATCGTTTGCGATTTTGCATAAAATTTATTTAAAATAATTTATTCAAAATATTTTAGATACTATTAAATATGTTTTTCATCTTGCAATAGTTTTATATAATCTTTACGTAAATTTATTATTTCATCAGTTAATTTAACATTTATTGTGTCTATATATCCTAACGCGATTGCTATTTGAAAACTTTTATAAATACAATATTTTTTCACATCTGTTAAAAATAGTGATGAATTTTTACCATAAAAATGTATAGCATAATTATCAACCTTATTGTCGTTTTCATAAATCTTTGAAATTTTATGTAAAATATTAGTATCTGATTTTTGTGTTAATTTCACTCTTAATGTTTTGTTATAAATACCTATAGAACCATCTCCATCAAAAAAACCAGATATATACTTTTTAAAATTTTCTGTAATTTCAATATTATCTTCCATTTTAATAATATTTTTATTAAAATAGGTTTTTTTTCAAATTTTTTTAGATAGGATTTAAAATAAAACCATAAATTTTGATTTATTTTTTTAATTTGAATATGCTAACCCACCCCGGGTGCATTTATCCTTTAGTTTTCACTAAAGGCCGGACTATATCTTAAGATATCATTGATACTGATTAGGTATCTCAATCCCAACTACATTTAGTCTCTGAACCTTCACCATAGTCTTATCATAGCGACTTTAGGTGCTTGGCTGCGGATTTTCCAATCCTAAACTTTATTACCATTGGACAAAGCCCAACTCTTACGAGTCGTGCAATGGCGACGTAAGTCGCATACGGCTATTAACCGTGTTCCTTTTAAATGTTTCCAAATAAAAGTGGTAGTTTAGGCTCTAAGGAAGTCCCCGTCAATTTGAAGTTGTTGCAAAAAAAGTTTGATCCTTTTTTACTAGCCAGTTATATAGAAATCATTTCAAATTGATTTCTTGCTAATTTACACTGTTTTTCATAATAAGTAATAGCAAAACTTATTATGCAGCTGACTGTTTGGCACAGGTTAATGTAAATACATTCTTTAATGCCAGCCATGATTCTGAGAACGTTATAGTTAACGGCAAAAACATGAAGGTTACCAGCTCCAGCAGAGTTAATGTGGAGAGTGGCATTGTCGATACGAGACATGTTTACAGTTCCAGAAGGTTGATGTTGTTCTGGGTTAAGAGCAAACGAGTAAACATAGATACCATCACTTGGAATACAAGTGTGATGTTGGAATGGTTGAACCAAGTTGAAGTAAGATCCCTTACGTTCAGAGAATCGGTCTTGTCCATTAAGTTGAAGCTTAGCAGTAGAGACTGCTACATAGTCAGATGAGTCAGCTCCAGCATCACCGGAATCTCTAATAACCCAAACAAGTTCTTTGCAAGGATGGTTCAAAGCAAGTTTGCTCTTGTAAGCACCAGAAGCAGCAATAGATTCAGCTCCAGTGAATTGCAATTGTTCAATGAGATATTCGTGTTGAACTTGAGCAAATTGACGACGTTCATCAGTATCAAGATAAATATAATCAACGAACAATGAAGCTTCAAGACTTGGAGTAGTAGACAAAGCACCAGAAGAAGTAACATGAAGATCAGCAAGAGCCTTGAAGGTAATATTGAACTTGACTTCGTGATATTGAAGAGCAATCAAAGGAAGAGCAAGACCAGGGTTTCTGCAGAACCAGAATTGAAGAGGGATATACATAGTATATGCTCCGATTGTACCAGCATTTGCGGTATACATATCAGAGGTGTTACCAATCATATCATTGTATCCAGATGTCTTTTCAGAAGTTTGGGTAAGTTCATTCCAGATGTTTAACCATAATCCGTAATGTTTATCAATGGTTTGACCACCGATTTCAATGGAAACTTCTTCAATCAAATTGTGTCCAAGATTTTGAACCCATTTGACAGTTTCAGTTCCAGTTGCTTCAATAGCACCAACAGTTGCTTGAAGGTAAACCTTGTGGATAAGATCACCATTGCGAGAAACAGTGCAAGAAACTTTTCGACCAAAGTCTACAGATCCGTTAAAGGTCTGTTCAATAGCTTCAATTGCAAAGTTAGTGTGTCGTCTATAAACGACTTTGAAAAAAGTAATTTGCTTTAATACCCTACCTTTCGGTATATTTAATTATACAATAAGTATAATAGGGAATAGACTATATCTTAAGAAAAGTGTATATCACTTTCCCCACTACCGTTTAGTCGTTGAACTGCATCCATATGTATTATATACACTTAGGACTTGGCTGCGTGCTTATCCATTTCAAGAATTTAAAATTCTATCATATATTGCCTTTTTACTATACCTCAGTTTATTCTGAGCCAGTAAATCTTTTCAAATTTACTTTAGTAGCAAATGATTTTACTAGTTGACTATGATTATATATCAATTCTGTATCAATTTTATCATTTTTTAATATCTTTAGGACGTCGCCGCAATTTGATAGTGTTGCAAATTAATCTATATATAAAATTAATTCACTAGCAGTTGAATTATTAATCAATAATTAATATAGGACTCTTACAGATTTTTCTATAACATATCCTAATAGTTATAGCTGACCACTTTTCATCCCCATTTTATTAAGGATTACCAGTAAGGTAAATATCTTGAGCTCCATAGGCAACCAATTGCATTAATCCACCACCCATTGTTTTATTGTTTTTATAATATACAAAAAGAAAATAAATTTCTATAAATAACTTAATAAATCGCATATGTATTTTATATAACCACAATATACGAAATAACCACATGGTCAGAATTCATTTAAAATGATGTCTGACCAATTATATACTACCCAACATCACAATTTGACCACAATTTGACCACAATTTGACCACAATTTGACCACAATTTGACCACAATTTGACCACAATTTGACCACAATTTGACCACAATTTGACCACAATTCAATTCAAATTCAATCCAATTCAAATTCAAATTCAAATTCAAATTAAATTATAAATAAAATCTCCTAAACGATATTTCAGTAAGATTTTATCACAATATATTAGCAATAAGTATTGTAACTTTGCAAAGTCTGTATCGTCTAATACACCATTGTCCTCGTCAAACTTGTAAACACCTATATAACTTCTCTTACTTGAAAAATAAAAATGTAATCGTAAATCACTACACAATTCTATATCATTAGTGTATACATAAGGTTTGCTTGTATAATTACTACTATAGGTATAGTAATGAACTGGATGTACAGCAACTATTTCATCATTATCTTCTACAATATTCGTATTTTGTAATACATACGTTATTATATCATAATAAACAACTTCTGGACTTTTTAAATCCCCAAATCCTAAATCTATCCTCATATCTTTATACACTATATTATATAAAAAAATGAAACGTTACCATATATTTGTTACCTAAATCACTAAAAGTTTCACGTTCGTTTATTATATCATAATCAGTTCTCATAAATACAACTTTAGAATCGCCCATAATATTTATATTCGATGCGCTATCATTTTTTAAAAACATTTTTTTACCAATAACTAAATTTGAAAAAATGTTTTCTAAACGCTCAAATTGAATATCTTTGAATAAATCACTTGATAACAAAAAACTACACTTTTTTTATATTACAAAAAATTTTTATATAATACTATTATAAAACAATATGCAAGGAATGATAATAGGAATAATTGTTTTAGTTATATGCATATGTAGTGTAATAGGTGTATTTGTATTGTGGCCAACAGTAGATCCAACTTCATCGGATTCATCGGATTCATCGGATTCATCAGCTGCACCTACATCTACTAAATCTACACCTGCATCTACACCTGCATCTACACCTGCATCTACACCTGCATCTACACCTGCATCTACACCTGCATCTACACCTGCATCTACACCTGCATATACACCTGCACCTACACCTGCACCAGCTGCACCAGTTGTATCAGTTGTATCAGGAGAATGTAATAAAACAGCTTGTAATAATCTTATGAGTGACTGGATTAAAAATAAATATTGGGCATTTGGAGATACAGCTAATTCATTTGGTGAATGTAAAAAATGCGAAAGTAAATGGTTTAAATCACCATACCAAACATCTACAGATGGTATTAATTGGAAACAAAATTCAAATAAAGATGAAGCATTTAATTCAGTTGCTGTATAATACCAAATATAATGTGTCGCAAATTGATTTATTTGTCAACATTTTAAGAGAATTGTGTATTATATGTTTTTTAACAAAAAACAAAATATCCAATAAAATATACATTTTTGACAAATTCTTAATAATTTGACAAAAATGTATATTTTATTTATAAGTATAACTAATGAAGGGGAGGGGTATTGCAGCTACGAAATTACGGTCATCATTATATGTATTACCACCTATAACTAAACAATTTGCAAAAAATTATGGGAAAACTATAAATGGCGAATTTATTGGAGTATCTTATTACGATATACCAATTGATATATCAAATGATATTTTAAAACTGATTATACCTGAAAAATATAGACGTTATTTTAACGTTTGTTGGTTAGAAATTAATAATGATTATATACCACCACACATAGATAGTGATATAAATGCAGTCGTAAACATTTATATACAAACAAAGGGTGCAACTACTATACTTTATGAAACTCCAAGTTTATCTAAATCAATAAGAGTAGATAATCAAACAGATGGTGCGGTATACAATCCAGATGACCTTGATGAAATAGATAGATTTAAAGCAAAATCATATGAAGCTTGGATTTTAGATGTTAAAAAACCACATTCTGTTATATGTAGGAATGGTAATGGAGATAAAATTAGATCTGCTTATTGTATACAAACATCATATTTTTCATACAATGATTTGAAAAATTTATTAAGTTAAACTAATGGGTAAACTATTAACAAAAAACGTGATAAAAAAAGCTACTACAACGTCCATACTATAATGTGATCTTGTTATTGTTAATATTAAAGCGTGTAATATATTAAGTATACTGAAAACAATAAAATTGTTAGTGTTTTGTTTAACAATACTGTATTTGAATATGCTATTTTATTTTTTGTTAAATAACCAATGTAAAAAACCTTGTTGTACACTCATTTTCATTATCAATGAACTAGATTTATTTATCTTTTCCCACGACAAATCTAATTGACCATATTCTTGTTTAACAGGATTTATAACAATGTCCTTTTTCATCACTTCATTTTTTACATAATTATTTTCCCTACAATTAACTATGTCAATTACGCTTGTAGAAGGGGTTTTATCATCTACTAAATCAATTACGCATCTTGTATCTTGTAAAAAATTATACATATCATTTACAGAACATCTTTTGGTTTTATCAACTGTCATCATCTTTAACATTATATTTTTAAAATCATCCCTTAATCCAATGCGCCTTTTTATTTTTTTATTCATAATTTCCTGTATATTTTCTAATTTATAAAATCTTTCTAAATCATTTATGTTCCTTATATTAGAAAATGGTAACAAGTTAAACATTAATTCATAAATACATATTCCTAAACTCCATATGTCGATATTTTTATTATAATATTGAGATTTACCTTTAGAAGACTTGGTTTGCTTATAAACTGTTATATTTTCCATGTTGTTTATATTTAATATTATTTCAGGAGCCATATAATATGGGGTCCCACATAACTTGTAATATTTTTTACTCAATATGTCATCTAAATTTATATCCTCGTCATTCATTCCATATAAATCATAACAAGCAAATCCAAAATCAGAGATCTTAAATTGTATTCCACCACTACTTGAATATTTTATCAATACATTATGCAACTTGATATCACGATGCACTATATTTTTGTCATGTATATATTTTAAACCACCAATTGTTTGATTTAAAAATTCATATAAAAATGAGTTTGTAAATCCACCTGACGAATTTCTAAAACGTTCAGATCCTGTACCTTTTAAAAAATCATACACATCCCCACCATTACAATACTCCATCCTTAAATAATATATACCATTGCTTTTATTGTAACCAAAAAATTTTATTATATTGGGATGATCTAAACTAGATAAAATTTCTATTTCACTTTCTATCAATTCTTTTAAACGCTTAAAATAGTAATCTTGTTCTGTATTAATCAATTCGCTTTCATTTTTATATGGTGTTATATTAACTTGTATATTACTATTATCACTATTATCACGTTTTGCCTTGTTTACTCTTCTAACTGTACTACCTGTTCTTCTATTCATATAACTTTTTACCAATTCATTTATGTTTATTTCTTTTATTATAAAAAATTCATCATTTGATTCAATGTCACCTATATGCAATGGTATATCATTTTTACACAAAAATACGTTGGAAAATGAACCTTTACCAATTTGCTTAATTACTTCATAATCTTGAATACCTTGACTCATTCTAATATTAATCAATGAAAATAAATTTAACTTTTTACATTATCAAAATACTCAAGTGCTGCTTGATACCCCATATCAATTAAACCACGTTTTTCATCTTCAGTTAATATAAAATTAATAGGTTGTGTTATTTTATATGCGTGTATACAAATTGTGTGTTCAACATATTTATATGCCAAAGTAGTATCTCTTTCCTTGTTTGCAAACATACATCCCATTAAATGCAAAAGATAACTTTCGAATGAATCTATTTCGTAATTTATTTCATCCTGAAATTCACCTCTTGTTACCAATTTACACCCCAGTACATTATCCATATTCTCATATTCCTCATATAACTTTATAGGATAATTATTTAAAACACCACCGTCAACGTAAATACTATCATTGTATTTTTCTGCACAAAATATAAATGGTATACTTGTAGACATACGTATAGCCTTTATAACCTTTAAATTAGGATTCTTTATATAATCAAAAATTTCAATACAGTATTTATTAACATTTGTTACAACTACTCTAAAATTAACCCCGTATTTATTCCATATTTCACGTAAAGTTATATCCTTTGAAATACCCTTCTTTAATAACATTGACTCTATCCAAGTTGTTATTAATTTACCATTATCCATACCGTATTTTTCTAATAAATTCTTTATACGAAAATTTTTCAAACTATCTATTTCAGTTGACATAATTTCAGCATACAATTCGTCATATGTATATCCTACTAAATACAATAATCCAACTAAACTACCTATAGAAACACAGCACATTTCATTTATTTCAAATTTAACATCGCCATTTAATTTTAACTCTTCTAAACGTTTTATAACACCAATATAAGCTATACCTTTTACACCACCTCCACTCAAAATCAATGTTTTTATCAAATTTTTCATACGTTTATTATTATATTTAATAGAAAATAATAATAAACATATTACACACATTACACATTACACATTAAATTTTTTAATCAAGATCTTTTAATCAATATCTTTTAATCAAGATCTTCCATAATTGGTAAGAGGACCTTTTCCCCAATTGCATTTAGCTGTAAGGGAACCTTTTCATCTTGAAAATTGTCAAAAAATATTGTTACAAAATTAGTATTGTATATTTCTTTAATTTTATATACTTTTTCTGTAAAATTATCATCATTCATATATAGCATTATATTATAATCAGTAATATTTACACGTTTTTTAATCTTTTTATCATCTAAAAAATCAAAAAACATATTTAATTTTACATGTTTATCAAAGTAAAAACTAAATTTTCTTAAATCACTTGTTATATCAAATAATATTTCCCCCATATCATTTGTTATACTGGAGTGAACAATCAAATTACGCTTATCAATATTATTACCAATAGATTTTTCAAATTCTAATACATCAAAGTCAGAAAACATTACAAAATTGTATTCTTTTTCATTAAATATCACATCATATTCTGTGAAACAACTATCGTTTATAGTAGTACTAGTTTGGTGTGTAATCTGATTTTGTATAGGTTTTATTTTCTTTAATCTACATTCTATTCTCCATTTATAAATCCATAAAATTAACGACAACGCTTTTAAAAATACAACACGTCTATAACAATATAACATCACAGTTATTAAAATTAAAATCAAATTAAAAAACATCTTATTTAAAAAGTATAATTTTTTAGTTTTAAATGGATTTCTTTCAATTTTTACAAAACTCAAAAGACACTCCAAATTCAAAAACAATTAACAAAACACAAACGCGTAAAATTCAGGAAACAGAAACACCAAACACACCATTAACACTCACACAAACAAATTTAGCTAACGAAGAAGTTGAAGTATATAAAAATATTACCAAAGGCGATATAGTAAAAATTATGGGGGTAAAAGGTAGTATTTTAAATTCATATAAAGGATATATTGGAGAAGTAAAAGATTATAAACGTGACAAAGACTCAGCAATGATATTTTTACATGCTATAACATATCCAACTGTTATTAAATTTCCATTGCATCATTTTGTTAAAATTGACCCGTACAAAGGGGAATAAAGGGGAAAGGTAATTTTAATCAAGATTAGTATATGTTATAGTTTTATCTGTTACAAATAATTCTTTTAATGTTTCATTAACCTCTTTTAGTTGTTCTAATTTAACTAATCTGGGATCTTCATGTTTTATATTTACACTATGTTTATTAATTGCGTAAGAACATGTTTTTATACATGGATTTTTATTAATTAACGTAACAAATACATCTTGGTAAATATCTTTGATATCTCCGTTTGATAAATATATAAACCAAATATCATTTGTACCCTTTAATTTTAATCTTCTAAACATTTTGTTGAAAATTAAAAGTCCACGTTTTACAATATCTTCATTACCAATTCGAATGGTATGGATGTATTCGTTATTGCAGTTTATAAATTTGTTTATATCGTATTCTTTCATATTAACTACAATATTTACTTGTAAACAACGTTCTAAAAAACGTACGTCTATAGTTTTATCGTCAAAATCTAGATAGTAATACACATCCAGTATTTGTTTTTTAGTTCTGGAGTTATTTTTATCATTAGTAGAGGAAAAATTGATTGACATTTTATCTACCTTGTAATATAAAAAGGTTTTTTAAATGAATTTCAAACCTAATACTTAAACTTTTTTTAGTAGTATATATTAATAATGAAATCAAAAACTAATAAAGATTTACAAGATCATCTAGATTATTCTAAATACCATGGTACCTCAGGATTATCTACAAAAGCCTGGGGGCCTAATGGATGGTATTTTTTATTTTCGTGTATAATGGGAGGATACCCTGTTGAAATAGATGAAAGAAATAAAGAACATAAGGAAATCAAACGTCATTTTAAAAATCTGTTATTAAGTTTGGGTTACACAATGCCTTGTATATTTTGTAGACAATCATTTTTAGGATTTTGTAAAGATCTTCCCCCTGATAGTTTTATGACTGGAAGAATAAAACTTATGCGTTGGCTTTACGAAATAAGAAATCGAGTAAATGATAAATTAATTATACAGGAAGAAAAATGTTACAATGATGAAAAAAAACGTCTAAAAAATATATATTATAATGGTAAAAAAACAGACCAAGATAAAAGAGTTTATTATAAAAATTTAGAAGAGTTTAGAAAAAAAACATTTATAACTAAACCATCGATTAGCTTTGAAGAAGTTCTAGACAAATATGAATCGATACGAGCCGTTTGTTCAGCAAAAGCAAAAACTTGCGCGTTACCAGATAAAGTCAGCTGATTTATTAAATACATCAAGAATATTTCCTAGCCACTTAGCCACTTCTTAGCCACTTCTTAGCCACTTCTTGTAACTCTATTTGATGTTGTCTATCTTTTTCTTCAAGTTTCTTCTTTAATTCTATTGATTCATTAAATATTATATCATCTAATATATTTCCTGCCCATTTTCTAAATTTTTTAGCTATTTCTTTTTTGGAGTTGTAAAGTAATCTATAAACTCCTTGACTTGTTAAAAAAATAGTATCTGGATTTCCACTATTTGATGAGTACGTTGTACGTACTACCTTCTCATCTTCATCAAAATTCATTATACTTGTTCTAATATTTACAATACCTAATACTTTACCAATATCAGATGCACGGAAATAATATACACGTTTATCGTCAATATTTTCTTTTATAATAGATATTGGGTTGTTTTCAAATGCTTTTACTATACAATTATTATCTGTTTTAATTTCTTCTATCATTTATATACGTGTATGTTATATGTTAGGTTATAGTAGGTTATATGTGTAGGTTATATGTGTAGGTTATATACTCTATTATAAAACTTTATTTTTAAATAACAAAACTCACAATTGTTCCACGTTTACCGTCATATTTACTGGTTTTACACTTTTATTTTTGTTATAATCTAAAAAAATCTTTTTAATTATTTAATTATTTAATTAAAAGGATGTATCTTATCTTTATTTTTAGTAATATTTTTATACTCCAATTTCAAAGAATCTTCTCATTTGAGCTGGACTTTGTTCAAAACTGCTTTGATTCCAAGGTCCAACGTTTTCTTTTGGAATTGGTGGAAGAGATCTGATATCTTGATATGGAATTTTATTAGATTGCATTACTGTATTAATACCCACATGATATCCACTGATCAAAAAGTTTTGTTCTTTTAAAAGTTTAGAAACAGGATTTTCTTTAGCAAAATCACTTTCTGCTCCGTACTTTGGGAGAAGATCTTCTGGTTTAACTTGCTCACTACCAGCTACAATTTTATCAACTTGAATTTTTTGCATAGGTTCTTCAAGTTCTGCAGCTGGTTCTGCAGGGGCAGCTTGTACAATATCCCCTTCTTCTACATTTTCTTCTCCTTCTACATTTTCTTCTCCTTCTACGTTTTCAAGTTGTTCTGGCATCATACCATAATAATTTTGCATCTTTTCAGATTTAGGTTTTTGCATATAAGATACTAAAAGATAAACACCAAGTAAAATTAGCGCAACTTTAAGCATATCATTTCGTTGAATAAGTTCTAAAATATTAGCCATAGGATTTGTTTTAATATACTATAATAAAATAAAATAAAATAATTTTAAAAAATTAAAAAAACCACAAAACTGTTAATTTAAAATTAAAATTACTTATTATAGTAAGTAATTTTAATCTCTGTATAATACAATTAATTTTAATGGAGGTTGATTCTGACGAATATATTGATGATAACTTTACAAATATAGATAGAATAGATGATTTTTTTATTAAACATTCTAATAAAATTCACGATTTGTCTGATGAGTTAAAATCTAGATTTAGTGGATTCTCACCACCTTTCCTATGTAATATGGAATTTCATAATTTAATACATTTTTTTGAAAACTTTATTGTTAAACAAACTTGTTTTCTACCATTAAAGTCAAAAATTAACAACAAATATATTTATACTAAAGAAATATTTAATACTTTTTATAAAAAAGAACTAGATATATCGTATGGTATAGTATTTGATTTTTCAAAAACAACTTTAAAATTTAACTTACATTATGAAGATTGGTTGAAATTCTGTTATCATTTTACTGATAAATATGAATTGTACAAGTAATAAAGAATGCGATCATAAATTGTATTTAATATCATTTTTATATTACAATGATATTATCTATTGATATTGGTATTAAAAATTTGTCATTGTGCTGTATGGATTACACTGACCATAAAGATGTATCTTCTTATGTTATAAAATTATGGGATGTATACGATACATTAGATACAGAAGATTATTTTTGCCAAAGCTTAAAATGTGACGGAAAACGTTGTTGTCAAATAATTTCAATACATATTTAATAAACAATTAAAAAAATTCACAGAATACGTTTTAAATACATATGGTGTATAAAACGTACAATGTAAAAAAAAGGGGTATTTTTGTCTAATTTTTTAACAACAAAACCGAATTGAATTCTACGATGTAATTTTCATTTCAAATACATTTACATCATCAAGATCTGATATTGTACTTGCCTGACATTGAAAGCATCTACTTCATTTTCAAAATAACCTAAATGAGTGTTTTTTCCATTTATTCTTATTGACGCTTTCCACTTGTTATATTTCTTGTACCATGAAACTCCTGTGTATTCTGATGACGAGTTTCGCGCAGAGGATTTATTTAAGGCGTTTTGTTTAGGTGTAACAACTCTTAAGTTTTGTACCCTGTTATCAAGTGGATTATTGTTAATGTGATCTATATAATTGTCTCCATTATAGTTCATTATGTATCGTGATAAGGTTACAATTTTTCCATTTATTTTTGTTCTTGGGTAATTATTTGACAATGACCATTTATATTGAATTAACTCGTTATATTTATTTTCATCAACTATGCTTTCCCCTATCTTTTTACCTTTCCTATTAAAATGTTCAACAATACATTGTCCATTTTTGTTTCGTTTTTTCAACTCTTCATCCCCCTTTTCTATACTTTTAATGTTTTCTAACTCTGTAAGTTTACTATCTCGTATATTTATAGCTACGTGTAAACTTTCAAAATGACCTAGATTATAAGAAATATTTTTGTGCCTCAATCTTACCTGAAATTTTCCTAATGTTTTTCTAAAACAAATACCTTTTGGAAAATCTTTGTCTCTTTTCTTATAAAGTTCAAAATTGGCAGGAATTTCTATATCATTAAGTTTTGCAAACTTTACACCATACTCTTTACACCACAAATTATACTGGTGAGCAGCATGTATTTCTTCAGAATAATATGCCGTCAGGTCAGTGTCTTGCACCCTTATTGACGCTCTCCATTTTTTGCCAACATTTCTTTCTATTTTTGAGACACCTATGTATGTACTGGTAGTATTTTGTGATTTTGTTCTGTTCCGATTATTTTCAGACGCTGTAACTAATCTTAGATTACAAATTCGATTATCAAGTTTATTGTTATTTATATGGTCAACTTTCTTTCCAGAGATTGATTGGTTTAATACGTGAGTAAATATATACCTATGAATTCTTACACTTTTATTATTAATTGTCGATAAAACATATCCATTTGCATTGTACCATTTGTATTTATTTAGAACGCCATAGTGCTCATTGGATACTATACAATGAGCTGTAACTTTATTTTCTTTGTTGTGTAAATCTATTTTGGAATACTCTGTTTGCATTGCTATTTGGTTATTATAGTAGTTTTGATTTTAAATAAGTTTACTTTAATTCATTCCCATTTTTATGTTTCAATTGTTTTTTAGGTATACCATAAAGACCATTTATTGCCATGAGCGCCGTGTCACAGATATCGTCAGCCTTCTTATGTGACAATACAAAAGGTAACCATTTTTCTTTATGGTCTTGTGAAAATTTAGTCTCTAGAAACCATTTAGTGTATTGAACACTAAACCATTTTCTTTGCGCGTAAGCACCTTTTAATTTGCATACAATTTCAGGGCCAGTATAAGCTTTTAACTTTTGCGAAGCTCTTACAAATCGAATAGTCGTATCTGTTTCTTTATACAACTCGACTAATTTACCATATATAATATGACTTGTAAATATAGCCTTTCGATTTATTTTGGGTTGAAGTTCAATCAATATCTGTTTTACACTTGTAAAAATATCTTTGTTATCATTGAAAATTTCTTGAATCTTAGTTAATACAATTTTAGCTATATTTTGTAGCAAATAATCATTAATCGCCTTTTTTTTAAAAATATTATTTTTTGCAAATTCTATATTCTTAGGAAAATGTGTTTTACAACAATACTTATACTCATTATCCATTAAATATTTACACGTACACTTTTTACCACACACCTTACCACTTTTTTGCACACCTTCGCATGCATAATCATCTGAATCTAACGTATTATATACATCCCATAAATGTATATTGTATGTAGATATATCTTGTTTGTCTACAGCACTCATTATACACATTGCTAGATTTCTTAAGCCGATATCTATAGTTAATATCATATATTTATATAATATTATATTATATAAATATTCATAACGAATGTAGTAAATAAAAATACGATACCTCTATTTAAGAATGTCAATTACATTTTCTCTTATCATATATGGAAAAAACTTTGGTTGCAACATTTTTAAATCATAAAAAAAAGATGATATGGGAGATACTGATGACAATAAACACAATACACGGTATACCCCAAAAGCATAAATGTTATGTGATTATCCTTAACCCACCTATTATCTTTGATATTTTTTTTATACAGTATTTTATACTTGTTTTGTATATGGTTAAGGGCTTATATTCGTATATATAACATTGTACACATTCATTAAA
>Ga0209354_10000034_pt1 | contig 68802 bp, 63 predicted proteins | sample LauGreSpBDMM15DD_2_FD_187562 | JGI IMG/M metagenome (GOLD analysis project Ga0209354, IMG submission 187562) | Freshwater lake microbial communities from Lake Michigan, USA - Sp13.BD.MM15.DD (SPAdes) (version 2) | ecosystem: Environmental > Aquatic > Freshwater > Lake | place: Lake Michigan...
AGTACCTGTGAGTGCTACAATGAAACCTCAGGCTGCGCCAACTGGAACGTTATCTCAGCCACCGGCAGCACCTACAACAGCACCTACAGCAGCACCTACAGCAGCACCGGCGGCAGCCGCGGCAGCACCTACAGCAGCACCTACAGCAGCACCTGCAACAGGGGAAGAACCAGTACAAGAAGGTGATGATGACTTAGCTACCATGCGTAGGATAATGAAGCATCGTTGATAAATATATGCATATTTAGGAGATAAGTATGCGTATATTTTTAGCCTTGCTGTTAACACTAACATCAGCAAGCAGTTTTTCTTGGGACCAGCGTCCTCCCCTTCCCGTTCAAGCATGTCAAGTTCATAGCCCTTATGGATTTGCACAAACACAACGCACAGTACAACCTATTTGTAGAGAAGCATATTTGGTAGCATATGATGCACCAGTTAAAATTCCTGCGTATGTTGCGTACACACTATTACCAAAGAATGCAATAGGATGCTGGCCACGCACTAACGCATTTGTTGCTGACAAAAGCATTGTCGGTGGTGCTGTACCAGATGACTATGCAGGTACAGGATATGACAAAGGTCATGCAGTCCCTGATGGTGACTTAAGCTGGAGTGAAATCGTAGAATACGAAAGTTTTTTAATGACAAACATGTATCCCCAGCACGGCAGTTTAAACCGTGGAATTTGGAAATTACTAGAAACAAGTGTCAGGGGATGGGCTGTGCAATTGAACCAGCCACTTACAGTATACGTTGGAGCTATGTATGGCGCTGGTGATTTGACTATTGGTAAGGGTATTATTGTTCCCCGTGCTTACTATAAAATTGTTATCAATCAAACTACAGGACAAGTTGCTGGATGGGTATTCCCACACACTAAACCTTATGTTAACTTGGGGAATGATTTGACTAAGTTCCGTTTACCAATTACACAGATTATGAAACAAGCAGGGGTAACTTATGCTTTCCCTAAAAATATAAATGAATTGCAACCTGGTGCAGAATGGCCAGTTGACTACGGTGCATTGACCAACGCCAAACGTGCTAAATGCAAAAATAACGCTGATTAATTACTTACCAGCTTTATCAAAAATATCTTTTTGAATTTTATACCACTCTATCCAACCATCGTTTTTAACAGCGCATTCATAGTAAGTGGTATAATTTTTTGTGATTGTCTTAGTTATATCGCTTAACTTTGAATCGTCTCCTAATTTGTCTAATTGAGGACATTTTACTAAAAGTTGTTCCGGTGCTTCGGGGAATTTTACAGTAACTGGAACTACTGTTGAGCATCCTGTTGCCAAGAATGCAAGTATAATACAAATTGTTAATACAAATAATTTAAGCAAATTCATTTAGGTTGCTCCGCGGCATCATTTAATGCTTTAATAAAATCTTTAGGAATTTCACATTGTCCGCCGGGTGCAAACTTTGTATCGTACTTAACTATTTCACGGTCAATATACTTAGTGATGGTCTCTCCGCGTGTTCTTACTATTTGAGTTTTTGTAATCACTTTTGTAACAATTTTTGTGTTTTCTTTGGCACTCTTAAGTTCAGCTTCCGCTAACTTAGCCTCAACTTCTTTTACTTTGGCTTCCCAAACAGCATAATCTGCTAATCCGCCTTCTAAGTATAATCCGATAGACAATAATAGAATACTAATAACACGAATAGGGATAATATAGGTTTTGATTACTGGAATCATGCCCAAGACAAAGCCTGCGACTGTCCCAAGTACACCCGCAAATGTTATTGCATGAAAGACCCAATCGGGTAAAAATGATATTATCCACATACTCTTATTTATTAAAGTATGAAGATCCCTTTAACCAATCATAGTATATTTTGAATCCCTCAGCTACATCAACTTTAGGATCAAATTGAAAATCACGTCTGGCCGCATCAATATTCAATGCTCCCCTACTAGGAAAATCAAGGTCTCTATCCCCTACAATGATATTCCCGCCACCAGCTAATTCTACTGCCATACGTGCGGCTTCTAATAGTGTCACACTATGACTTTTTGTAATATTGTAGGTCTTGTTTTCTGTATTATCAGATAATGCGGCGGCAACAATGCCATCAGCGGCATCATCTACATACGTGAAGTCTAGTGTTTCTTTTTCTCCGTTTACTTTGATAGTGTCTCCGCGCATTGCGGCAAGTAAAAATTTACTTATGACTCTATCTTCTACGTCCAAAGGTCCATATACAGCACTAGGCCGAATGATAGTATGCACAATATTATTTCTACGAGTATAATCTCTAACAAGCCATTCTCCTGCTAATTTCATAATGCCATATTGTCCTTGAGGTTTACAGATGGCATCTTCTGTAACATCGTCAGTGAAGTCTCCATATACCATTGAACTGCTGATATATATAAACTTCCTTACTTCATATTTATCGCTGGCTTCCAGTAAATTGAGTAGTCCCTCACTCATAGTACGACTACCCAACGCTGGATTTTCATTTACAACTTTCTGTCTAGGAAAACTTGCTAAGTGAATTACAATTTCAGGTTCTTCTATACCAAACACCCGATCAACTTGATATTCATCACAAATGGTTGCTCCGTAATACCCACTTAGGTCAATCTTCTTACTTCGTTCTTCAATAAGATGGTCAATTTCTTCTTGAGGTATGATTCCATAGTTTGTTTTTGTATCCATGATTGATACAATATGTTCTTGATCCTGTAGTCGTGTAACTACATTGTGACCAATCAGTCCTAATCCACCTGTCACTAAAATGTTCATTTAAATCTCAATTCATAATATGTGTAATTCTTAGGAGAAAGATATGCATGTATCTCATATTTAAATCCGAAACTAGCTTCATCCATCTTTCGTACCCACATTGGAGTTGGCTTAGAATGTTTCATTATCCATTTACCTTGTTTTGTTTCTTGCCATTCCCATAATGGTTGTGCGGCGTATAAGTCAGGATCTTCAACATCGCCCATACGAAAAGAATGTACAATGCATTCTATTGGTTTTTCTTCAATCATACTGAATCATACTGCCATAGGGGCTTTCAGCTGACCATGTGATTGATAATCAACTAACTTTATGTCATCCATTGTAAATTTATCAATGTCTTTAATATCAGGATTTAACCACAGAGTAGACAAAGGATAAGGTTCTCTGCTTAGTTGTTCATTAACTTGTATTAGGTGATTTTTATATATATGAGTATCACCTGTACTGATAATCAATTCACCTACTTTTAAATTGCAATGATGTGCAATTAAATGCGTAAGCAATGCATAGCTAGCAATATTGAAGGGGAGTCCCAAATAAACATCCACACTACGCTGGTACATATGACAAGAGAGTTCACGATTTTTGTTGACATAGAATTGACTCATTACATGACATGGTGGCAATGCCATTTGATCCATTTCACCCACATTCCAAGCACTAAGAATATGTCTACGACCATTAGGATCATTGACTAATCCTTCAACTAAATTTTTTAATTGGTCTATTTCTTTAGAGACAACTCGTTCTTTGCCTGTTTCTGTTCTTTCCCAAGTCTTTTCATCGGTTCTCCAATGACGCCATTGTACTCCGTATACTCTTCCTAAGTCACCTTCAAATTTTGCTTTGTCTTTCCAATAACTTGCAAGTGCGTTTGGTGTCCAAATTGTTACGGTGCCTTCTTTGCTGCCATGCGTAATCTCCGCGAGGCGCCTCTCGTCCTGCGAGCCTTCGATGAACCAGAGTAGTTCTCCAACGCAGGCTTTCCATGCGAGTCGTTTGGTAGTGACAGACGGAAAACCCCTACGCAAATCAAAGCGAAGATTACGTCCAAACACACTAATAGTGCCAACGCCAGTTCTATCATCTTTTGTTTCTCCGTTATCTAAAATGTCTTGCAGTAATTCTAAGTATTGTTTCATTTTCTTTTCCAAATTTGGTATACATGGTCATTGAAACCCTCAACTGTTTCTAATTTAAACAGTTTTTCTAAGTATATCAAATCTATGAAACTATCGCAAGTGTATTCGGTAAATGTCTTGGTTAAATGTATCTCATCGATACACCACCAATGAGTATTAACTAATTTGGCTCCACCTATGATCCAGGAATCTTTATAAAAAATACTATCTCTAACAGTTATTCTTTCCATAGTACGCACCTCATCAATTACTCTGCTAGTAATAACAATACTAGTTCTATTTGGTAATGGCTTGATAGGTAAACTTTCATAGGTGTTACGTCCCATGAACACTACCTTACCCGTAGTGAGTTCCTTGAATCTTGGCAAATCGCCCTCGATGTTACTCCAGGGCAATTTGTTCTCATAGCCGATTCCACCTTTCGGATCACATGCTATAATAAGTTTCATAGTTTGCCTAATAACTTATCTGTCTCTGGTTGTACTGTTTGTGCAATTGTTTCAACATTCAAAACAAATTCAAAACTTGTAATTAGAGGGTCTAATTCATGTAATTTGCGAGAGATGACTTCTTCTACTTCTTCAGGGTCTAATCCTTGACGCATTAATGCCTGGATGTTAATAGTGTGTTGTTTTTTCCCAGACATTCTTACAATAATTTTTCGTATGAATTGAACTGGTACTTTACTCTTTTCAACATCTTCAAGTATATGTTCCCACTTTCTGATGTATTCAGGTGTCATTATGTTCTTATGCGGTTACTGATGCCTTTGCAGGACGGCCTCGTTTTTTAACTGGGGCTTCTGGAACTACTGCTACAGCCTTCTTAGTTGTTTTCTTTGGCTTAACGCCATCTAAGTCAGAGGCTTCTTTTTGTAGTCGTTGACTTTCGGCCAACAAACCTTTTGCTTCCAATTCCATTTTAGCAGCCTGATCACGCAAACTTCTTGCAATTGCATTATCAGCTAAAACACCCTCTGGTGCTGATATTGCAGTACCTTTAAATTGTCTAGCAATATCAGTTGGAGCCAGTTCATCAATTTCAGCAAGACGTTTGACTGCACTTTCACCAGCTTCCATTTCATCTAGAATTTTATTTAAATCAATAAGTTTAATCTTAGTTTGTGGATTAGGAGTTACTATTACTGTTTCGGTCTGAACTTTCTTAATCAATTTTTGTTGATGTAATACTTGTAAAATATATTTACCATCAACAGTATGAGTGCGGTTTAATGCATCTGCTAAGTCCTTGCTATTTTGCCCGATATCACTTTCGATGCATTTAATCATTGGATCGTGAATATGTCTGTTTAATGTCTCAGTGTATGTCACTAGAGCCATATGCGGTTCGCCCGGTACTTGGCGGAAGATGATTGCAACTTTACGATCACCAATTTTACCTACGTGTCTTAAAAAACTCATGCTTATCTCCTTGAGGTTCTAAACATATTTAATACAATTTTTACATAAGTAAATTTATTTACTGCCAGACCAGCGTAATTCGTACATCATTGCTTCTGCAGGGTCTTCAAAATATATATTTCGGGTAAGTATGAATATAGACATGATATCATTATCATCTTCCTCTGCACTTACAGTAGAATAACGACCTTGACACTTAGTCATTACCCAAAACAATGACTCATCTGTTAATGTAGTGTGTGCTTTTGTAAAATGAGGAGGGATATGTTGTAATTCACGTTCACCGTACCACAACAAAGGATTTACATTCATCGTGTTAGTATATCCAGCATCTTGTATTTTTCGTAGGCATCTACAACTGCAGGTGTATCATTATCAATAGTCGGAACAACTTGAAACCAAAGTCTATCACCACCACGAAATGGGTGTCTATATCCGATAGATCCAACAAAACTTCTAGGTTGATGAATTTTACCATTATTCCATAATCTAGTTGCCAAATCAATCAAATCATCTAACTTATAGTCATCTAATTCATATCGTCCAGGATTGCTAGCGTAGGGATTACCTTGGGCGTGATATGCTTTCACTACGCCAATGAATTTATCATAGTCAGGTGCATCGGTACGAGTTATGATGACCATAACCTCATCCTCGGACACTTCGCCGTGCATAAGACTAAGCAAGCACCCACCAAGACTAGTACCAATGTACATCATGTTATTACTACTTTCTGTGTGGCTCGGTCACTATAAATCTTTTGTCCATTCTTACGAATAAAATCTACCATACCTTGCGGTGCAGATTCAAATGATATTTTAATAGTTTCTTCAGTTATACCTTCATCGGCATTGAATGAATAAATTTCATAACAACGTTGAGGATTTGCTTTTGCTCTTAGTATCATCATTTGAATACTAGGAGTGGTTGGTTTAGGTTTTTCAGAAAGAATACTCCACATGTATTCTTTCTCCCACTTAGTAGTATCAAATACAAATTCAAGACCGTACATGTCCCACATTGCAAGGTATTGTGTCATAGTTTAATCGTCATGGTCTTTCACTGTAGTGAATGTATACTTCAATAACCGATAGAATACATAAAAAATACCAGTGACACTTCCTATTAAGAATAGTGTACCAAAAGTATTACCAAGAATAGATAGAGCTTCCATTATTTTTCCTCGTAGATAGCAAATTGACCGAATGGGGGATTCGGGTTCTTGTCACCGTGAATGATCCAAGTAGTATCACAATAGTCAGGGTCACCCCAAGAACCAAAAGGATATCCATCAGTGAATACAATCAAACGTTTAGGTTCAATAGCATTTTCTTTCAAGTAATCAAAGATACAATCAAAGTCAGTACCACCGCCACCTTGAGGTTCGTATTGTTCAATACTGTCCATGTTCTCACTATCAAAGTCTTGTGGATTGTATGTATCAGTATCGAAACAAAATATGTGTACCTTGTAACCATCAAAAGTATCCATCATTCCACCGATCTCACCTAAGAATGCTTGTGCTTGTTTGTTGCTGATACTACCTGACATATCAAGTGAAATAACAACATCAATCTCTTCACCGGGTGTAGTACCGGGCATGATGGCATCCATGTGCCAACCTTTACGATTGGCTCGCATCCAAGAGTAGTCAGTACGAATTGCACTAGTCAAGTTAGTTTGAATCAGTTCACGCCAAGGCATCTGAGGTTCAGTAACATCTTTGATAAGACGTTCAACACCTTTAGGTAGTGATCCTGCCTCAGCACCTTGAGCCGCGGCAATGATTGCTTGTTTCATTTCTGCTCGGGCCCGATCTTTTTCTTCTTGTGTCATGCGAGGGCGTCCGGGCTTGTCACCGTTGCCTTCAGGTCCGTCACCATCACCTTCTTCATTGCTATCATCCATATGATCGTCAAGCAACATATCAATCAATTGGTCAATGTTAATTTTCTGAACATTCTTCATCAGGTCATCATAAATTTCCTCTGCCGGCTTACCATCATATTTTGTTTCGTATAAGCAAGGTACAGTAGTAATGAATTGACCTACATTATGTCGTTTTAAATCTGCATTAACTGCATAGTCATCAGCAATGTTCCAGATTTGCGGATCACGCTCATTGCGGCGACCCATGTGATCATATACAACGTGTAACACTTCATGACCTACTAAGAATTCAACTTCTTTAGGCTTCAACATCATAATAAAACGGCTATTGTAATAGAATTTTAAGCCATCTGTTGCCGCTGTAGCACACCACTCATCAGCATTGACTAACTTCATGCGAGTAGCAAGATTACCAAAGAAACTATGACGCAACAATAGACCAATACGTGCGCCGACTAATCGTTCACGGGCCAGATTATCAATCTTAGTGTCAGTGGGTCCGATAAGTTTATCAAATTTATCACTACGATTCTTTTTGCGTTTGCCAATTACTTCACTCATTGCATGTTCCTTTATCAGTTAATACTAGTATTATATAGCCTACCGTATTTATTGTCAAGCACGTAGGCCTCTAAAACCTTTGTCAAATGCGATTCGGGCATAGTCATCCGCTGATTCAATACAGTAAAAGTTCTCAGCGGTTAATTTACCAATTCCACGGGCACGGGCACTTTGACCCAATGCATAAAAATATTTCTTACCTGACATATAAAATCCTTTAGAAAAAAAGGGTGAGAATATTCACACTATCCTCACCCTTAAAGGAACCTTTCGGTTCCGAGGGAGTCAACTTTATGTTGACGTAAACTTAGTTACCGGCTTCTACAATGTACTTGCCGTACTTCTTGTGGAACTCATCGAAGTTTTTCAACTGACTAGGTTCGATGGGCAGTTCATATGTTTTCAATGCAATCTTTGCACCCATCACAACCAATTCAGTTTCAAAATTGTTCATCATGTAGTCAAAGAAATTCTGTGACATTTCGTGGAACTCTTTTGGTTTGACCTTTTTCTGTTCTACTGCATCTTTCAATTCATAGCACATACCAACAGTCAATGCATACATAGCACTAATTTCTTTTACAGACAAGTCTTTCACTTTACCTGAAAGAATGTCAGAGGGTTCAGGCATTTTACCTGAGATTTTGCGGTGTGCTGTAAACTTAACAGCAAGACCTTCACCGACAGCGCCTGCAATCAAATTGAATTGTGTGTCAGTATCCATGTTGTCCTCATCTTTCAACAAGTCACTAACGAAACACCAACTACGAGGTGTTGCGAATGCACGGCTTGACGATTTAGCATCAAAGTCATACATATCTTGTTTTGCGAATGATAAGTAACCAACAACGTCTTTGTGAATGTTGTTTTTCACAGCCCATGTCTGCCATGAATTAAAGTCAGGGCGCATTTCTAAGTGAATGAAACGATTAGCAAGGGGCATTGGCATGCGATATGTAACACCCTTGTCGCTATCACGATTACCTGCCGCTACGATAACAACGTTATCGGGGAGTTTGTATTTACCAACTCGGCGATTCAGAATCAACTGATAACCTGCGGCTTGTACAGAGGGTGATGCACTGTTCATTTCATCTAAGAACAATACAACGATAGGGAATTGTTTTGCAAATTCTTCATCAGGCAAATCAACTGGGTGAGCCCAATCCATCTTGTTGATATCTTTATTGTAGAAGGGAATACCGCGAATGTCAGTGGGTTCCATTTGCGCCATACGCAAGTCAATAACATGACCTTCTAATTCAGTAGCAATTTCCTGAACTACATCAGACTTACCGATACCGGGAGGGCCCCACAAGAAAACGGGACGTTTAGTTTTGAAAGCACTTAGAATTGCTTTACGGGTTTGCACACTAGTGATAGTGTGATTGTCACTTACATGAGATGCCATTGTTAACTCCTTGTTGATGGCTTATTGATAACGAAAACATAGTATAGCAGTAAACTGAATTACTGTCAACCAACTCACTTACTCTTTTTTGATTTTTGGGCAACTGTACTCATTAACGCCATTGCCAATTCACCTTCACGGCGAAAGGCTTCACGTTCCCAAGGACGTTTCAAGTATGCAACTGAAACAGGTTTACCTAACCAAATGCGTTTCATCTTCCCGTTGCGAGACATTTCACCACGATACTGACCACGAACATACTGCTTGGCATGAACCATTTCGTGAGCAAGAGTCATTAACAACTGAGGTAATGCTAAAGCACTATCCACTGCTATACTGATTTCTTTGTCGCCGGTTCTGCTACAAATGCCGTTGTTACCGTCTTTTTGACGCAACTTAGGTGCTAGACAAACGTATACTTTATACTTAAAACTTGTTATGTTCAAGTACTTGGCATAGAATTTGACGGTTTTTTCTACCATGATAACTTTATCAGGGTTAGTGTTACCGTGTGCTAAGATTTTTATTTCCATACAGTAAGTATACTACAGGCATGATTTATTGTCAACCAAGAAAGGCAATATTAATTGTTACTTCATTAATTGTGCTATCAAGAGTAACTTTTCTAAATGGTCAATAGCTTTGTTGATGCCATCTAATTGATTTTGAATCATATTAGATTTGCGAATTCTTCTTGCTTCCACTTCTACCTTGCTCAAATTTGTAACCATTGAGTCAATATTCTTAATCATCTTACTAAAGTCAGGATTATATCCAATACCCTTCATTTGTTTGAGCAGGCTAGCCTTTACTTTTTGCCAATCAATTGCTTGCTCAATTTTCATAATGTATCTCCTGTACCGTATTTATCCTATAACCAGCACAGTCGTAAAAAAAAGACCCTTTCGGGTCTTAGTACTGGTTACGAGTTCCAGTGTCCGCTCAATCGTTGCGGTCGATTTTAAATATGTTTTCCGCAGTGAGGACACTTCTTTGCATGTTCCTGTCTGACTTCTTTTAAAAACTTATTAAGTTTCTTGTAGTCACGCAGTAGATGTTTAATCATTGTCCTAGATCTTTCTGATTTGGATTTATCTAGTTCTTCCTTAAGCTGGTCACGAATTTTGTGTAACCTTCCCTCAAAGACTTCAATAAATCCACTCAGTGATTTATTACTGCTACTCACAAATTAGAAACTACGTGTGTACTGTAAACGTACTGCGTCTTTTTCTTCATCACCCCAGGTACGGCTCCAGCGAACTGCAACTGCGTCTTGTTTAGTTAAGTCATAACCAACTGCAACATGGGCACGTTGCGTAGTGTAGTTGTTTGATGTATCAAATGCATCACGATAACGTGCGCCTACATCACCAGTAAAACCTGAGCCAAGAGGAATTTTAACTCCTGCATCAACAGCATAGTGACTGAAGTGTGTTGAACTAGATACCTTTTCACCTAAACGAACACCCAAATAAGGACGGATAGCACCCTTGGCACCAAAAGATTGTCTTACACGAACTTCTAGACCTTGTGTAATAGAACCACTACCGAACGATGTTTGGCTGTTTTCCATTTTAAGGCTGTAGTCTGTGTCGCCAACTTTGTTGCCGATTACAATTGCTTCTTTGATGTTTGTGGCATCTGTTGCACGATTAGTTTCATCAGAATATTCTAATGATGCATAGCCACCCGCTACTGCTGAACCTGCAATCAATAATGTTGCAAATGCAACCGCTAGTTTTGTAAATTTCATAATTTCTCCTTTTTAATTTACTGTGTTTAACTTACCTATTATATACTTAAAATGCACAAATGTCAAGCAATTATTTATTTAAAATCTTAGCCTGGGTAATTTTCTATGTAGTCTAATATTTAGAAGGAATTGTGTGACAGTAATATTACAATCACACAATCTCTTGCCAGGTATGATCACCCATATATTTAACCTGTATTATGTACTCATAGTCTTCAGGAATTCCAGTAGACCATTCAGTTGGCCCAGTATGAACTAACAATGTTTTGGAATGACGTTTTTGCCATACTAGCCAATAACAGTTGCCCATTACTATTTGAAAATTATATTCTGCGGAATATACCAAATCAGTAACTTCTAGTCTACGTTTGATATCATCAGCTTGTTTTTGTAATACAGTTACTAATTCAATAATGCGGTCATATTCTTGCTGGGCATACATCCTAGCATGGTTAATCATTATATCTTTTTGCTGAGTTACAGGAATCAAATCAAATTTAGGTCCCAGTGTGCTTGTGGCGTAAGGTGTTACGTTACGATTTAGAAAATGAACTAATGAATCCCCGATATTAGCATCAAAACTATCACGACCCTTTGCACTATTACTCTCTTCAGGTGTCGTCACTTTTTAAACCATTACTATGTTTGTCACGTACGGTCTCAACATTTTGGAAGAGACGTTTCTCTTGTGTAGTTAACTTATCCTTATGTGTTTTTCTAGGATTACCACATAAAAAACATTCTGGATTACCACAGTCCAATGCATGATGTTTAACAAACTTGTGCGGTTTGTCAACTTTTAAACCTGCTGATTTAGCAATTTTGGTTTGTTTTTTAATAGCGTTTTCATCCTTGAGTAAACGCTTAGAATGGTTGAATTTGTCTTGTTCAGTACTCATTTTTTTGAATCTTCTTTCTTCTCTATTGGAGGTGGAAAATAGGGTTCAATGATATAATGATTTGCACCCCACCATCCAAATGCTGTAAAAAATCCATATACAATTACTTCTAATATCATTTAAACTCCTTTAAGGGCTTGATATCTTTGTGTTTGACTATAAGCATAGTCTTAACTACACCATCTACTTTGATAGGTAAATCTAAATGTACTGTGATGTCCGGACCATCAAGACCTATAACTCGGTCATTGCCCACGCTTGCTATAAATGGAATTTTATTGTAATGCCCAAACACACGATCACCAATAAAGTATGTGGGTTTGTATGCTTTGTTTTCAAAATAAGTAGTTAGACTTGACATGATATCTCCTAAGTTGACGTTCTATTATATAGATTTATCTAACGTAGTAAAGAAAAAAGGGCAACTAGTGCCCTTTTCTTGATTTCAATGTATATCAGCGGTTGGCAATATACATCGTGATTTCGAAACCGAAACGCATATCAGATGCTGTTGGTTTTGTCCACATAGTTTTCTCCTGGTTAAGTTTGACATACTGTCATAGTATGTATCACTATTATACACGGAAAAATCAAAAATAACATAGTGAAATTCATTGTTCTTACTAAGTGTAAACACTTAGAGAAAAAGGCTCCGAAGAGCCTTTTCTGATTTTCTGTTACGAGGTATGTCTTACCCTAAGCAGTGTTTAGGCTGCTAATGCGAACTGTGAGTCGTTTGCGGTTACTTTTGTTTAGTTTTAACATCTACTCTGATGAGCGCCTAATCTTTGTACTATCCTGTCGGTCGATCCCATGTCACCCCCATCAAAAGCACAATCATGTTTCTAATGTCTCTGTATGCTATGTGCATACCGAATGTGCTTTTGGTGGAGGTGGGGAGAATTGAACTCCCGTGTCGCCAGTGTTTCCTCAGCAGGTTTACGCTGTTCTTACTCTTTCACGTTGTCAAAAAGACTTTTTACTATCCAGAACATATAGTTGACTATAACTAAGATGCCCCACATATAAACCCAATGCCAATTTTCAAACATAAAAATCTTAAATCAATTACCAAAAACTTGTGTAAACACTCGTCCTTTGTAATTAAATGTTACAACTTCACCTTGTTGTATAGTGACGGGCACTAAATCACAAACTTGTTTGTTTACAACTTGACGTTGATCCTGGCCAATACGTTGACCAACTGAAGCACCTATACCAGTGCCTAATACTGTTGCTACATCACGACCAAAGCCGCCGCCGATTTGATGTCCAATGACACCACCTGCGATTGCACCAATTACAGTACCGACTCCACTGTTATCTTCATATTGTGATACCGTGCGGCATTGCTGTTGTTGCATTGTCACAAATCTAGGCTGACTACTAATCACATATACATCTTGTGCATAAGATATACTAGATACTAACATTAATCCAAATAATACTTTTTTCATAATTACTCCTAAATTTCATAAAAGACTTTTTCAAACATAAAACCTTACTCTTGTACTTCATACAGCAATAACTTACAGTATATATTTATTCAGCTTTGTTGTCAATTATTTTGGATGATATCTATCGGATTATCTAATTGACTCATCCATTGTAATAAGTAATCTTTCCATTTTTGATGACCATCTACTCCCCAATGACCGAACCGTGCATACGGACTAAGTGGGTACTGTGTTAAGTATTCCCCAAAACGTTCTTTTGGATCAGTAAATCCTAAATGTCGGTGTCTTCTATCTCCATATGCTTTATAAATTATTTCATACCGGTCAGATAACCATTTGTTACCGGTGAATTCTTCCACTGTTGGCCAATCGTACAATGCATTAGCAAAATAATATTTAATATTCAGTGATTCTAAGAATATTGCAGTAAGGTACATATCCAATAGATTTTTATATTCAGTTACCGGGGACAAATCTATTATTGTTCTTAACTTAATATATTCCATTATATCTGGTGCTTCATCAGTACTAATACCTGAGACTGATATAAATTTACCGTCTCCGGGATTCCATACTTCAAATCTATTAAAGCCCGACCACAGAATCATTACTATTAAATTAGTATGATTATATTTTTTTTCAATAACCACATTCTGAGTAATCCATTCAATAGTACTTCTACTAATTCCCTCATTACTTCCGCCTGGTTCCGCTTTATTAACCCAATTCCAATTTTTATCATCTGCTAACCAGCGGGGCCAGGCTTTATGATAACAATATCCTTGGTACTCATGTTCTATTTCAGAACCAGCTGTATGACTACATCCGTTCGCAAATAATGTTATTTTTTCATCACTCATTCATCACCATCAAAAACTTTTTCAAACCAATCTTTGGCTTCTTGCTCACTATCAAAAAAAGGACTAATACAATGTTTTTTGTCATTTACATAAAACCAAGTATATGTATTCATACCCGCATCTCTGTATCGTACTAGTTCCATGACAGTCCTTATCGTATCATAGTATTTAGTTAAGGTCAACTATTTTGGTAATACTGATACAACCATTCCCAATCATAACTTAGCATAAGTTTTTCCATATTACCATCAACACTGTCATAATAATCAACTGCATCTTTTGCACCCAACTTGCTGTATTCCCCAAAGTCTCCGTCACCCTTATTCAACCAGGCTGCGCCTCTGTCAATTGAATCTTGGTCTGTGTTGCAACATAGTTTAATCATTTCTCTAAATGCTGTTCTCCAAGTATCCCACGCACTAGTATTGTACATTGCTACTCCGGAGTTAATGTCAACTACTTCTGTTGCACTGTCCATTGTAAAGTCTAACCCACGAACTACAGTGTTCAAAGTAAGTTTCTTATTGTTTGCGACAATAGCTTGGTGACCATACACTAATCCATTTACAGGATTAGTTGCTCTGAATATATAGTGTCTACGTGATTTGTATATGTTTGGTTGCCAATTGAAGTCAAAGTCATCTCTTACTTTTAACTTAGCATTTACCAAGAAGTACCAGGGGGTATTACTAGCATTTGCTGCCGCATGTTGACTTGCAACACGACCTTTCACTCTGTCAATACGCACAATTCTATTAGGTAAATTAAGTGACAATAAATGATTATAATTGTCATCAGCACATGCTTCACCGTTACTAAAGAATATAACATCTAGTGGCTCAACTGTTTCTTCAAATTCATGTTCAATAACATGGTCATAGTCAGTAATCTTATCATAGAAGAATGTAACTGCTGACTTAGGAATAATCGCCTCGCTTGGAAATAAATGTACGCTGATATTATCAGCCTTAATCAAATCATGTGTGTAGTTGCTATTAGTATTCTTTACAAAATGTGCATAAGCAGTAGAGAATTTATGTTCCATACATGCATCAAATATGCTATCCTCATATACAATCTTATCTATCGTCAAATCAGCACATATCTCTGTAGTATATTTGTTAGTTCTTGCATCATTGTGTCCACGATACATAATTGCAGGCATTATCTCAGGTGTATGAAACTTAGTACCAACAATGTGGTTAAAGTTTTCTTCTGTTTCATCTGGGTGCCAACTAAAGTCAAATGTTTCTTTATTAATAGATTCAATAAAACGCCAATTACGAATATTAGATTTTTTAGTTGCCTTGAACAAATCAGAATGTTTAATTATGTTTGCTCCTAGTGCATTATACTTTGGTCCACCGTTCCTCTGCCATTGTGTGCCGAACTGCCAAATAAATGGTGGCTCTATGGGGTCTGGTAGCCAACTATAATCAAAATCATCTTCTATGTCATCTGGTATAGACCACAAAGATTTATTAGGAGTTAGCGTGACCTTTATGTCAGTCATATATTTCTTCTCAGTAGCTCTTTTAACTCGGTATACCAATGTCGGCATTTTTAAACTATCATACCATTGATTGCCGAATACATATATGTATGGTGGTTCATCTTCATCCGGGTGCCAGCTATAGTCAAATTCAATATTTGACACTAATGGTCTGTATAAACGATTTTCTTTAATATTCTTTTTGGTTGCTTTAAACAAATCAGAATGTTTAACTACAGTTGCATTGATTGCAGTATACTTTGGTCCACCGTTCTTCTGCCATTGTGTGCCGAACTGCCATATATATGCCGGTTCATCAGGGTGTGGTAGCCAACTATAATCAAAATCATCTTCTATGTCATCTGGTATAGACCACAAAGATTTATTAGGAGTTAGCGTGACCTTTATGTCAGTCATATATTTCTTTTCAGTTGCACCTTTCACCCTATATAACAATGTTGGCATTGTTAAACTATCATACCATTGATTGCCAAACACATATATGTATGGCGGATCATTTTTATCGGGGTGCCAACTATAGTCAAAGTCTATATTGGGAAATAATGGTCTCCAGCATCTATCTTCATTATTACTTTTCTTAGTAGCATTCAATTCTTTAGAGTATTTTGTATAAGTTGCGCCGTGTGCAACATAACTCGGTCCACCGGTTGATTGCCATTGTGTTCCAAATTCCCAAATGAAAGATGGTTCTTTGGGGCTAGGAACCCAGCTATAGTCAAAGTTATCCTCTATATCATCAGGTATGATCCAATTAGTTTTATCAGGTAATAATTTTGCTTTTATTGTATTAACATACTTCTTTTCAGTTGCACCTGAAACTTTATATTGTATAGTCGGCATTTCAACTGAGTCATGCCATTGGTTACCAAATACATAAATGAACGGAGGTTCTGTATCATCTGGGTGCCAGCTATAATCAAAATCTATGTTTGATACCAATGGTCGCCAACATCTGATATCAGGAGTAGGCAATCTTATTGCATGTTGATAATTTTGATATTTGATACCCTCATTTTCAGGAATTACAAATCTTGGTCCACCTGTCTTTTGATGCTGGGTACCAAACTGATGTATATAAGGTCTATCATGTGATTCTGGTCTCCATGAGAAGTCAAAGTTAGTTATATCTAACCCTTCAGGTATTTCCCAATATCCTTGATCCCAAAGTTTTTTTCTATGCGCTATATCTATCACGAAAAGACCTGTACATTGTATAAATTCTGAAATCTATCAGCATCAGTTCTATCATTTACCATGGGTTCACCGCGTATGTTAAGACTAGTGTTCAATAACATTGGGCAACCTGTTTGTGCATACCAGGCTTCTAACAACTGTCTTATACCTGATCCATCCTTTGCCACCGTTTGTACTCTACTGGTGCCATCAACATGACATATAGCAGGGTAAAGATTAGGATCGCGGCAACTAGCGACTGACTGCATATAACTGTGAGTATGCCAGCCGGGCTTGATATCAAAATAGTCATCAGCCAGTTCAGCCAGTATAACAGGGGCAAAGGGTCGAAACTTTTGTCTGCGTTTGATTGCATTTACTTGGTCCTTTATTTCTTTTCCTCTTGGGTCTGCAAGTAGGCTTCTATTTCCCAATGCTCTTGGGCCAAATTCTGCACGCCCACTTGCTACACCAACAATACTATTAGTAATGAGATGATTAAGAGCATCATTAACGGGATAGTTACCGGGTATAGCATGACCCAAGAAAGCAGTAGTCCAATTAATCCTGCCACCATGAGCAAGAGCAGCAGCGCCAAGACTACTGCCAGCATCACCGGGGCAAGGCATAATCCAAATATTTTCAAAAAATCTTCCTAGTTGTCTATTGGCCAGACAGTTGAGTGCAACACCACCCTGATACACAAGATTGGTTGACCACTTAAAATCCCTGGCTCTACGCATGACATTACCTATTAGTCGTTGTAACAAACGTTGAGCACTGGCAGCGATATCCATGTGATCCAGTCCGTCCATGAATTTATCACTAACGCCTATGTGCAAGTTTTGTTTGAATTCTATGGAGTCTGCATCGCTGATCAATACTGCCTCCATAAGATCATGGTAATGGTCATCACCATAAGCAGCCATGCCCATAGTAATGTATTCTTCGTCTAATGGGTGTAGGCCCACACGCTTAGTAATTGCACTATAAAACAAACCTAGGCTGTGAGGATAGCGCTGTGTCCACAATCTCTTATACTGTGCTCGGCCTCTCTTGTCATACTCGGCTCCCCAGATCGATATCGTATCCCACTCACCTATGGCATCAATCACAACAACTGTAGCACGATCATACGGACTTGTTTGAAATCCACCGGCTGCATGACTAAGATGGTGATTGAAGGATCTGGTTCTTAGATTTGTAGCAGGATGCAGAGGATCCGTGATGTTTTGTTCTCTGGAAATTTTTAGATGATCGCCGAGTTCTCTTTGTAAGCATTGCTCTACAGTCAGGGCTCCCCATTGCACACCTTCGCCACTGTAAAGCCTACGCAGTTGTTTGGCCCAGGGTCGTTCATAGTAGGCAATGGTATCAATATCAAATCCGAAGATTTCTTCAATCAAGCCTGCGCTGATGTGTGCATCGTTTTTTATCTTGCTGTAGCGTTCGCTGTGGCCGGCAAACAGTATATCACCTTGGGTGTTAACAACTGAGATGGCAGCGTCATGAAAGCCGGCACTGATTCCTAGTATATTCATTTGTAGATAAATGGATCTCGTTTACGTAACTCTTTTAATCGTTTTCTATACTTGTATTCTCTAACTAATTTTCCAATTGTATTATAATATAGTGTTTGAAATAAGTTTCTCATAGTTTATCTTTCAGTTATGCCATTCAATAGACGGAAACATTTTGACAGTTTTGTAATCAATATCATATTTACTGTTTACAATTAGGTCGATAATTTCTATTATAGAATTTGGATCCATTGCATTAGTAGCATCTCCTAACGGGTATGGGGTATTATCCCATAATGGGGTATTAATCCCACCGGGGTGTATGCTAGAGACTTTGATATGTCTGTCTCTTAGTTCTTTACCAAGTATTCCAGCAAATGCAGTTAGACCATACTTACTAGCACAATATATACTTTGATTCTCTAATTCTTCTAATCCTGCTACACTATTGATAAAGACTATTTTACTATGATCTGGCATTGACTCTAATGCTGATCTGGTTACATACATGGCACCTGTCAGGTTAGTATTAATAACACGGTCAATAGTATGGATAGATGTTTGAGTAAACTTGTCCATATCAAATACCCCTGCATTATTAATCAGTAAATCAATTTTACTATCACCGATGGAATAAAATGTTTTAGATACGTTATCAAAGTTACTAATATCACAAATATGATGAGTATAATTAGGCATTTCTACATTGGTTCTACTTAATCCAATAACATTGTGATTCTTGCTATAGTGTTTTGCCAGAGCTAAACCTAGACCACTACTAGTGCCAGTAATCAATATGGTCTTTTTCATATAATCTCATTAGTTGTATTGCTGATTCTAATTCAGCAGGTGTTAGGTCATTGATGATTTTACACTGTCCAATAGATGTTGGTATAGGTAAGTATTGATTTCCGTTTCTGTGCTTCATTACATCAGACAAGCCTTCTAACAATAATGTGCTATTTAAAAAATCAGTATGAGTTACAGGTAGATTCATTTTTCTAGTCAAATTAAATATTCTAGTTAACTCATCCGCTGAGAGAAGGTTTCTAACAGTTGATATACAGCAACTTAATAAACAATCTAGTATAACTGCTTCTCCGTGAAGTAGATTAGGTACGTTCTTCATTTCAATTAGGGGACTGAATGAATGACCAAAATCTACTGGTCTTTCTAATTCTTGCTCCCACAAATTATCATTAAGTTCTTTGGTCATACCTGCAATTGCCCGTTCAATTATTTCAGTTGAATGTGCGGTATCTTGAAATTTGCACTGTAGTAACTTATCTGAATCTGTTTCTATTAATTCAAACAACTTACTATCTAACACGATTGCTAATTTTAATATCTCTGCAAAGCCATTAGATATTTCTCTATCAGATTGTGTTTTGATAAACGTAGTGTCAATCAATGTTAGTTGTGGTGGATAAAAACTACCCAAACGATTTCTTCTATTAAAATGATTTACGCTTGTTTTTGCTCCCACACTAGCGTCAACGATTGCTAGTAATGTCGTGGGTATACGAATGTAAGGAATACCCCTACGATATATGCTACAGCAAAATCCTACTAAGTCTAATAAGACTCCGCCACCTATTGCTATTACTGGTTCTGACCTACGTAATATTTTATTTTCTTCTAAGAAGGTTAGTACCATTTCCGCAGTTGTCCAATCTTTGTTTTCTTCGGACGAGTCTATAAATAACAACGAATCTACGTCATCAAATAGTTGATCGGAATATAACTCATAAACATTTCTGTCAATTATAACAATTTTTCTTTTACTAGTAATTTCGGATAACGATAATACGTTGACAGCTTTACGGATTTCAAATTCAATCGGGAGTGATGTTTTTATGTTACATATCATAGTAATTTATTTACTAGATAGCATCCATACCCATAAAAAAACTTAGCGTGAGATATGTTACTACTATGACACTTAAACGGTAACATTCTAAAATATTGGGTAGCCTCAAATAGCATTACCAACGATGTGTTGTCTTCAATATTTTCTATAAACAACGAATTGAACTCTGCTAATTTATCTGGTATAATATAATCGGACATAATCTGATTATCATTAATTGTTACTATTGAATCATTTATCAATCCATAGTGACTATTACTGCATTGTAACACCTGACTATAATCTGAATATCTACTATCAACTATCCCTTCTTCATATAAATCAATAAAGGTTATTTTGTTTGTATCAGTATTGTATAGTATGTTTTCAAGTGTAGGATTGCCGTGGACATAGCCTTCACTAGTAATATCTCTATTGAATAGTTTTTTGAACTTATCGTGCTGTCCGATCATGCCCCTAAATGTTTCACCCCTGTACTCATATACATCCATCATGTAAAAGTCTCTGAACTCTGGGAACTCTAGTGCATCATGTAGTTTCTGTTCTACTTCTTCCATAAAGTAAAGCATAAGAGAACTACGCAGTGGACTATATGACCTATGATGTATCAAGTCAAATGCTTCCCATAATGATTGATTCAACTTTTCTACATCATCTATTAGATTATTCTTAAACAAAGTCTTAATATCTATACCATCAATATATTCAATATCAAAGTATGCTTCATTATCATTAACTCCTGCATCCAAGACCTTTGGAACAAATCCAGGAAACATACTATTATAACGTTGTAATTTCTTTAGCTGACTATACCATCGAACATATCCATATTCTCTATTCTTATCTGTAGCTATTTTTTTTCTAACAAACTTACCCATAGAGTTTTCATGTAGGCATGTCGAATTTAAAGAACCGCCTTTAAGTATTGTGATGTTATCTGTCGATGGCATTTCGTAATTCCCGTACAGCAGCCTTAATTCCATCAGGATGTGTATGACACGCCCCGCCTACATTCGCTAAGTAATCAACACCAAACTTAGCGGTAACTTGTGGTATTAATGTTGCATTCATTCCACAACTCAATGCAGGGACTACATTGTGACTAGTTAATGTGTCCATAATATTTTTAAGGTATACAGGATCATCACTTAAGTATCCGCCCCACATTCCGGCATGTATAGTATCGATACCACTAATGATTGCTAACTTGCATAGAACTATCCAATCGATACCATATGGATTATGTATATTGGTTAAAATCTTATCACCACTCTTTTGGTAATGCATGACTAGTGGATAATTTTTATTTCGAACAGCGGCATAACTACCTAAACCACTCCAGATATTAATATGTATACCATTAACTCCTAGCATCCTAACAGTACTAGACTTTTCTATAAGTTTGTCTGGATTGCTGTTAATGCAAGTAAGATAAACTACATTCTTATCTTGTATAATATCTCTAATGTAGGGTAAGCGTGATTCTAAATTGCAGTATGAGGGTGATCCTAAAATTTCATCTTCTTTAATAATGTTAGCCCCGCCAGCAATCATTTCCTTAACTAATAATGATAGCTCTTTAGGGCGTAGTCCTGTCTTAGGTTTTAATATACATCCTAATAAAGGTCGATCATATGTTTTAGTTAGTTCTCTTATACCTGAAAGACCAAACTTTGGCTTAAGCATAGGCAAATTAGTTATATCAATGTCAGTTACTCTACACTTAACTATATGGTCTATGTCAAGCTGTCCACCTTGAATCATACAAAGTAGTTGTGATACACCATCTTCATCCCAATTAATATTTACTAACGGATAACCAATAATTATTTCACCATCAGTTATTTTAGACAATTCATTTTTATCTCCTAATATTTTAGCAGAATGATTACTAACTAATTCAGGTGATTCAAACTCATTTCGTACAGATGGGTTGCCGATACTCTGTCCTATAGCAATTGCCTCTGCCGCAATAGATAGATTTTTAGTAGAGGTAACCTGATATGTTACTTTGATATGGTCTGTGGGTATCTCATTGATATAAATGTTCATTTTATCTCTACTTCATATTTGTCATTAGGATCGCTAATATCTCTAACTACGATTAATTTAACATCTGTTAGATACTCTACTTGACTAATTTCGTATGGCTCTAATACAAAAATTTCACCCGGGCCGAACTCATTTCCGTTTAATAGTAAGCGACCTTCTATCATAACATTAATCTCTGTACCTAATTTATGGAAATGATCTTGGTGGAATTCTCCGGCTTTGTGTTGATGCAGTCCTACTTCAAAATCAGCTTTCAACAAGCTAGGATCAAAGTTACCAACAAACCAACCCTTTGTGAATCGTTCTATGTGTGCTATTTTCATATCTATTTTCCAAAATTTCTATAGGTATCACGGTTAATCAAAGCAAAATCGTATCTACTATCCAAAACATACGGTTTATTGTCTATTATAAATTGTATTACCGGGCTTTCATGTATATTTTGGTTATTAATGTCTTGTTGCAAGTCTTTTCTATATTTAAATAAATCGTAAAGTATAAATTCACTAGGCTCCGAATGTGTGCTAAACCATTTATATAATTCTGCAAATGACCCAAATGTTGAAACTATTTCTTTTAAAATCTTAGGATCTAATATATACGGAACACACGGTTCTAAAAAACAATGACCTTCGCAATCAATATTCAATCTAGCACTAGCATATTCTATAAATTTATTAAAATGAGTATTACTGGCTGTTAGCCTACAATATGTAGGCCATTTATCAAATTTTCTAAGTATTACTAATTCAGAATCTAATACTACAAATTCACTATCAAATAATTTGTATCCTGCTAATTTACACATCTGTTGGTACATCCAACCTTCATTATGATTGTCGCCTTTCCAAGGTTCTAGTGTTTCTAATAATTGTATTGCAGGTAATACTTCGTATGTTATATTACTAAAGCTAGGGGCGATTATAGGTGAGGGTGTATGAAATGTAGTATCAACTATTTTAATATTAGCTCCGGGGATAAATTTAGATATAGAAGGAATTAACATATTAGAACATTGATGCCAATCTTGATTCCAAGTAACTATTAATATATTTTTAATCATTGGGCTGTATCACTTTTAAAAAGTTTTCCAAATCATTTGGTGTACCTATCGGCCAAAATTCTTTATCAGACAATTCGTAATTTTTAACTTGCAAGCCACGCTTTATTGAATAATTGTATACTGGCGCAACATAATACTCCCCGTTCTCTCTATAATCTGCTGCAATCATTGTTTCTGCGTCCTTAAAAAAATCAGATGCACTGGCCCAATGATACACTCCTACAGTTGCGTCATTGCTTATAACTTGTTTCTCTCTAACTTCAATAATATCACCTTTTTCATTTTTTTTAATATAACTGCACTTAGTATCATTTTCCTTGTATGTTAAAATATATGAAGTATTAGGATAATCGCATAGCATTGAATTAAAGCAACTAGAGTCCCAATCTAAATATTGATCTCCGTTAGCTGATATCAAGGGCTTAGTTAAATCAATATAATCTTTGGCTAGTAACAATGTTTGCGCGGCACCTTGAGTAGTAAATTCGCTAACTATGATAGTACCCATAGGTGACAATATATCTTTAATTTGCGGGTATTGATCTATGTGTTCTTTCAATACAATAAAAAATACATCGCCCAAAATTTTTAAAGTCTTTACTGCATGTTCAATCATGGGAGATCCATTAACATCAATGATGTATTTAGGTATGGTGTACCCTACATCACGAAAACGTTTACCCGCGCCACATAATCCAAACAATATATTCATATCAAGTGATGTTCTTTAATAAAGTTAATAACATTTTCACCTACGAGCCTGTTTCCTTCTTCATTGCAATGTGAACTGCCCATAGTGTCTGGATATAATCTAGTATAATATCCCCAATCATTTGGCATAAAATTTTCAAGATATGTAAGTTCTAATGACGGATAACCCATAATAACATGGGGGATGTTAAATTTTTTCAATAAAAAACTCATTGTAATAATTAATGCTTGGTCATATTCACTTTTAATACCGGTGTCAAATATATCCGTATAGTATGATTTGATTGCTTCAAGTTTTGATTTATCTACTTTTGCAAATAATCTTGCTATTCCATCGGCTTTTCCATCTTGAAAATGTTTTATGTTTGAAATAGTTTCAGCTACTAATCTTGTATTCTTTTTTGATTCAAAAGCCAATTCTCTGCCCTTAGCATGTGTTGTATCATGATAGGGGTTATATGATTTATATTCAACATCTGATAAGTTTGGATTTTTATATATTGTGCCGTTATCTAACGGAAAGATTAATCTTTCGTGGTAAGTAGTAGTAACCAATACGAAAGGTTTATACGTTTCATCTTTTTCAATTTGTTCTATTATCTTTTTAATTTGAAGATAAATGACAAAATTACAGCAACCTGCCCGAGCATATACTTTCTGAGGTAGATTGAAATGACTAGCAATAATTCCCCCAAAACTATCTTCAAAACATCTATCCTGAGGTAATCCAGTACCTACACCAAAACTATCACCGCATGTTGCAATGTGTGTTACCATAAATTATTCTCCTTAAGATAGTCTGTCATATGCTCTGCCCACATCGTATGTCCCAGTTCACTAGGATGCATATTTAGGATTACTGATTTCTTTTCAGGGTCAGGATCATTCTTTGTAATATAGTTATGAAAACTATGTATCTTATCGTTCTTATGCATAAACGTTTTATCATCAATTAGATCCCATATCATTTTGTCAGGCTGACTTTGGTAGTGTCTGGAATAGGGATCATCTGTCCATTGTTTAATATGCAAGTCTTGTCTTTGATAAAATGCTTGAAAGAATAAGAATTTAATGTTATAATGTTTGAATAATGTTTGTAAATAGAAAATTTGTTGCAGATATCTATGTGTTGATTCTTCTATATTCCAAAAATGTTCGGCATACAGTCGTCCAAATCTACGCAGTGGTTCTTGCATATAATCATGTGTCCACATTGGCCATATAGTAATCCAATTACTTATCTTTTCATCTATATAGAAAAAATCTTTTCTTTCTGGACTAGTTAATCCTACTACAACAAACAATTCATCGGTAGGTTTGTTTTTACTTAGATATTCTTGTGTCAACCACCCAACTAAAAGTCTAACACTACGGTCATTACTGGCTGCAGGATAACTTAGATTAATTACATCGGAAGTCCCCAATAAGTTTCCCAACTTAGTTGGCCAAATTTTAGGAATTCTGTATGAATCATTTTCTGCATCCCAATCATTGATTGTGTTGGGTAACGCTGGATCTTTAATCTCGCTACCATATGTCCAGCTGTCTCCTACTACTACTATTTTTCTCATATTTGCCGGTATCTTTCTCTTATTAAAGCATAATCCCTAAAGGGATCTAAATGGTCTACATCATCGCGCCAAGGTACTTCCCCTAACCATGATGCAAATTTAACTAAGTGTATATTTTGGTTGATACATGTATTATAAATCAGATTGCCTGGACTTAAAAATATAGCTTTAGGATCAAATTGAATGCCTGAAATCAACAGTTGATTCTTTGGCAATGCTGTGTGCTTATAATACATAAAAGTGTTAGTGGCAATATCCATAGATTCACTATCACCCCAAAAAATCAAATCAGCAATCCCATGATGTTCATAATCAGTATGATTGATTCCATTATCTCCCCCTGAACTATAAATGGTTCTAGGGCTAATTTTGTTATTAGCAAATATATTGGTGTCAGGAAAAATTAAGTCAAACCTAGTTTTTATAACTAAATCATATCGAAAATTATTTTTTATTTCGTATTTCTTTTTCAATTCATTAGCCATCATAATACTGTAAAACATATTACCAAATGATCCCATTGAAATGGTTTCGAATGGTTGTTGATTTATATAGCCTATTGGTTCGTATAAGTTATTGACAGTATCTAATGTCTCGTTATCTAAACCCCATGTATGGAAGAACACATCTGCATTTAAATCTTTGAAAAAATGCTTAAAACAGGGATATGCTTTGATACCTGTCCTAAGCATCCCGCTAATACAGATTGCAATTTTACCAGGTCTCAAATCCATTTTTGTCCTTAGAAAAAGCTAGTTCTGACGATTCACGAAACAATTTAATATCCCAATTATTAATATTCAATTGAATATTATTTTTTTTAATATAATGAAAAAATATTTCATGTTCATTGAAATCTTTAACAAATTTTAGTTCTACTGAATTTAAATTTAAATAATAATCACCAATAATATCATAGGTTTGTGAGTCAGCATACCAAAATATATCACCAATTCTACCTCGATTTAAAAGATGATTCCATGCCAGATGATGGCAATACATTGTGTTATCTTGCGGTAGATGAACTTGTTGATTAGGGAAAATTGAATCAGTAAAAAAAGCATCATACCTCATTCGGATAACAATATCATATTGCATCATATTTTCAATTTCATATTCTCGTTTTAATCTAGCACTTGCCATAATGCCATAAAATTGGCTTAAGAAATTAGAAAAAGTAATAGGTTGAGATTCTTTGATAGGTGTAAAAGTTCTCACTGGTTCTATCAAATATTTTTTTGGCTTAAGTATTGCAAGTAACTCATTAATTTCGTCCTGAGGTAATATCTGATTTTTTATATCTTTACCAACAGCAACGCAGTTTGGCACTGTATTAAAATCCCAAATATGACAAAATACATCTACATTATCGGTAAATACATTGTGCAATTTCCAAGACTCTAAGCATTTTCGCCAGGTTCTTGGTTGACCACTAAAACATAGTGCAATCTTAGGATTTCCAAATTTCAACGTAATCCCCACATACTGCGTAAATATTATTATCTATTAAATTTAAATGTTTGGTTAACACGACTAAAACACTATTTTCTACTATTTCTTTATCAGGGTATGTCCAAATATAGTGTTGACTAGTCAACGTCCGTTCATCATTTTCATGCCAAAAACAATGAACAATGTTATTTAGTAAGTACTCTAACGCTGGTAAATTTTTAGCATGTGCCCATATTGCAGGGCGTTGCAAAAAAGATAAATTAGTATCATGCATGGGGGCATCATGCCCTAATAGAAGTTTACCATCTATATACCATACATCTACTTCTACATCATATCCTTTGTTAATTGCATGTTGTATATAATTAGTAGTATTTTCATGTTCAATATCAGGACCTAATAAATTCCCGCGATGCGCTATAAATTTCATAATAGGTTTTTACAATTATTATAAAAGTTTTTCATTTCAGGGAAAGTTTCTAAGAAATTTGTTCCGCGGCGCAAATCATGCTCATCAACAAATTTAATAAAGTCTTTACGATTGTTATCTACATATTCATTTTTATTAGTGACTGAGTGTAGACCCATCTCATATATACGTTTTAATTTTTCCGCTTCATGCTCATAGAATCCATCATTAGATGTTCCCATCCAATCTTTATTTTGCAAATTTCTATACATGAAAGTTACTTGGTCAAAAATCATATCAACCATTGACGCTTCCATCAAAAATATTGATTGATGTTCTGGATATCGTAAGTAAGGTATATCTAATATCATTGGATTGGGATTCTTACGCTTGTTAACTACTTCACCGTAAGTTCGTTTAATTTCTAATATATCATTTAGAAACTTACCATAACTTGGGATACTCAATATATTGTATGTACTCATAATAGTAATTTGTATACCCGGGACTTCTTTGTATAATCTATGTAAATTAGTTAACCAAGTATCATAATTCATACCAAAACGAATATATTCAGCTTGCTTACCATGTGCTTCAGCACTAGTAAATAGCTTCAATTCTTTTAATTTCTTTTCACTGATAATGATATTAAGTTTTTCAATAAATCTATCAAATATATCATCCGGAGGATTTAGATTTGTATTAATTGATAATTCTAAATTTGCATTTGGATTGTCAATAACATAGTCTAAAACTTTGAAAGTGTTTTTGTTTAATAAGGGTTCGCCACCGGTGATTCTAAAATGTTGCAAACTCTTATACATAGTAGGCCACCATTTCCAAAATGCTTCAACATAGGGATTTTCATCTCTATTTGGAATAGGCATCATCTGTTGTAATTTGATCCATTCTAAATTATTGAATTTACCGCTAGTAGGATATGGACCATATCTTTCAATTTCTTCCATCCATTGACTACTAATATGAGGGGCACAGTAACTACATTTAAAATTACATGTATTACCAAAACTAACTTCAACATAACTAGGATCTACATTATCATCCCAAGGCTTGCTAACAATATCATCTACATAAGGTAATGCCCATTGATCTGAACTTTTATAAACCCTGTCACTATAACTATCAGTGGTTTGATCTTCTACTTTCCAACAATAATCACATTCACTGGGTCTTTCACCCTCTATCATCAATTTTCTTTGTAATTTTTTATAATTAGTATTGTGTAGTGCTGTGGGGTTTGAAGCAATTTCATCTAACGGTACTAAGTGTGTTGACGGATGATGACAACTATGTGTATGTCCGTTCTGTAAGTGCATTGTAACTTGTTTCCATTTAGCCACACAAAAACTAGGACTAACTGTATCTAGTTTCTCTTTTACTATCTTGATATGATTATTAAAATCTGACATTGTTTACCAACCTTCTATTTTTCGTATTACATCTATCTCACGTACTAGAGGACCTAGGTTGTGTTTGTCACTGTTATAATGACGTTTAAAGAACTTACTTTGTTCAACGCTCATCGTACATATTGGTAGTCCTAATTTATCTCTTAACTGTCCACCAATGCTTTCGGCATTTTGTCTAGGATTAACATCTTTGATATGTTCCCATAATTTTGCAAGATTATCAAACCATTGAACATCTTTTGAATTCCAATGTTCTAACATTGTCATATAAGTGCCGTATCTTGCACCATATATTGCCCAATCACCGTTCTCTACATCTAATCCAACGTTGTGCCATATAGTTAAGTTGTTAAAGTTACGTCCAGGTACATTACGTGTAAAATCATCAATGTCTGGCTTTTTACCATTGACTAGACACATCTTAACGCCTTCACGAAATCCAGCACGCCATGCTTGAAAAGGTGTATTGTTGGGGTATGTTGTTGAGTAGCAATCGTACATACTCCAATATAAACTGTTGCTGTAATCTAAACAAAAGTCAATCGTATGTGTATCATTGCCATCACTTGCTTCATGTGTACGCATGTTCATCACATATTCTTTTGTCCATGAACTCATACCGCCGTTGCCGTAGCGCAATCCGTTGATAGCATTTACTGCTCTCCAACGATATTGAGCTTTTTTGTAATCTTCGTGCTTGTCTGTGAAGTCTAACTCTAAGTTAAAGAACTCCATGTTAGGCATATTGTCACCGTCAATCAATATAAAACGTTCAGTGTCGCTTGCTTCTGCCGCAGCCTTGTGTGCGGCATCGCTGCCCTTAACTCCGTCTACTCTACGTGCCCATGGCACCATGTTTTTAATTTTTAACCAGAATTCTTCTTTCTGTGGTTCGTCATAGCTTAGGTAAATGCAATCTAAATCTGCTACATCAATTAAATTTGAACTCATCGTGTTTCATTGTCCATTTCGTACTTTCACCTTCATGGTCATTAGAAACCGGGATGTTAATATCTTCGGCAGCACAGGAAATCCCGTCTTCTGCTTCAACTAGCTTGTTAATTATAAATGTGGGGATTATTACTTCTATCTTCCCATTAACAACTCTAACATCAATTCTGCCACTAGCAAATGTTTCGGCGTCAATAACAACATAATTACCCTCAAGTTCTTCACATGAATACGTTATTATACTACCATCTTCACGATAATACAACCTAAATTCAAAAGGAACGGGTAATTTAGGTTCAATATCTTTTGAAAAGTTGATAAGCATTTCTTCAAGATCAAATAATTCTTCTTCATTTTCCATAATGTTCTCCAATAATATTACTAAACGATTTCACGTGATAGTGAAATGGATATTCTTGTACGATAGTATTTACCTTAAGAGATGGGTTAAATTCAAACAATAACTCTTTGGTCCAGTCATCTATCATTAGATTATTTATGAATTGTTTCATGTGTATAAAACTAAACTCACTAAAATTGGGTAAAGTAGTGTTTTCTACACCCATAATATGACAAGCAATACTATATGCCCAATCTGTTGTCGCAATCTCTGATGTCTCACACGTTAAGTTAGATTTGAATTCATTCCAATTTTCAAAAATATTTCGTACTATCTTGTAGAACTGCTCAGCCTTATCTGATTTCTTAAAATATGTAATTGCATTATACACATCAGGTAGATTGTTGTTGATTATGAATTGCCTATATGATTTTATATTAGATATACCGTTGGTGTAATCTCTAACAGTACCACTGACAATCAAATCATGTTCTTTAAGTATATCCCACCAATAGTCTATGTTTCGTGGAATAAGCATATCTGCTTCTAGTTTGATGGTGTATTCATATGGACTAGCTTCGTATACTTGCCAATCATTGATTAACTTCCAATCACTATCAACTGCCAAATCACCGTAGGGTAATAGCTTATCTGTTATAATTGTTACATTAGCATCAGGCATGACTTTGTTAATACTATTAGATAACTGTTCTGCACATTTTACATAGTCAACAGACGTTGTGTTCTGTGCCATAATTACAAATCCTCTATTCATGCTACCTCCATAAAGTTTTCTTTACTAAGCATATGAAAGTCTTTATCTGTTACTATCATGTACTCTTTCTTAACTTTATATCGGGTCTGGTTATCATATAATAACGTATAAGATTCATTACAAGTATGATGCTTGTTTGGTACAACCATAACATCTTTATCAACATGCGTCAGTGACCAGGGGATGTAATTTCTCATATCTTCCGTCTGCCCATGTACTATGCGTAATGCAAAAGTCAATGCAAAATCGTTGCGAAAGAATCCTACTGTAGGATTGTATATATTAATATAATGTTGATAGTTTTCTTGAACCATCTTCATAGTATCAAATATTAGTTTGGTTTTCTTTGTCTTCTTAAAATAAATCACGGTTGCCCAAAGTGTGTTGAAGGAGTACTTACTTATTTTCTCTTGTTCAGCCTTAGACTTCATTAAAAACTCAGTGGTATTATGACACATAAAATCATCATACAGTTCAAATGGTTTTAATAAGGTATCACTGTTGATTAGATAGTCAGTATCTAATAATAGTGTCTCATCATATGGAGATAGGTCATATGCTTGATATCTGCCCTTGTTGATCCAAATGTGATTATCAACACCCCGATTACTATTGTCAGAGTCAACTACTATCACATTCTCAAAAGTATGAAAATAATTCTCTACAATCGTATTAGAGTCTGTTACTACTGTAGTTTGTAGATTTAAGAATTGATATGCTCTGCTTGCAGTGGCTACTGCCATTTTAAAATAGTCAGTAGTTCCATTATTGAATGCAAATAGTAATACACCCTTACTCATCTAGTCTTCTCTAATGTTGAGAACTCAGCATACCATTCTTCCATAGTAACACGATATGTTTCTTTTAACTTGATTAATAGTTTGGTTGTATCTACTTTGACTGGGTTGTCGTATGAATCTAATAACACTGTATTATTATCTTGTGTAGAAGATAAAAATGCTATTAGACTTGGTGTAGCTGTCCATAGTCCACCTTGATCGGCTACTATAAGTTTACTTTGATATTTGCTTTTTAGATAAGCCTTAGTTGAATTGTGGCTAAATCTAGCTTTGGCTTCTTTGATTAATTCTTTTGTGTCCATGCAGTATTTACTGGATACACATAATGCTATAGAATTTTATGATCCAGTAACAGTACCAGTAAACACTAACGTTCCCCAAGACTTAGTAATATAAGTTGTTGATGGCGGGCGTTGAACAATATATGTCGTTGTTCTAGACCTATTAACTGCGTCAGGTCCGGTATAAGATCCTGCTCCAGTTAACAATCCATTGGGAATTTCATCCCACGTAGTCTCAAAATTAACTGTTGCACCATTATTAGTGGTGTAGGCAACAACCTCAATAAAGTTTTGACTATATGTTCCGCCACCGAATGATGGATTAACGTAAGTTGCACCAATTTGTTTGAACAATGATTGACCATTAGTTGTTAATCCAGCATATCCTAAATTAGTACCAATAGTTGGAGAATTGCCGGGTGCTGGTAATGAGGGGGGAATTTTAGTAATACCATTATATGTTGTTCCGGCAATTGATCGTGTGCCTGTATTCTGTCCACTCATTACGACTGTTCCGCAGTTTGTAGCCAATCCATTAAAAACACCGTCAATACCTGTACCGGATGCTGGATGTACGAATTGTAAACCTATTTGACCACCTGCATTAAAATAATTAATTGCCGCTGCTTGGTTAGTAAAAGCTATACTTTGTGTAAATTTTACAAAGTTATTCCATCCAGCTGTAACTTCGGTTCCATTATATACAAATGTACCTAGTGCGGCTGCATTTCTTCTGTTTGATTCAATCGCATTTTTATTAGTAATAAGAGCCGCAACATATGAACTTGCTTGCCCGGTATAAGGAGAAGCAATACTAGAAAGTACAGTTCCTTGTTGATTACCAAGATTTGACATGGAGTCAAGAACTGCTTTCCATTGACCAAATGTCATTTTAGAATACTGTGTTATCGTACTAAGTGTGGATTGACCTAAATCACCTAGTACTGAATTAACATTATTAATCAGAGTATTGAGATCCTCTGCTTGAATTTTTCCGCCTTTTGAATATGCCATTATAATTCCTTTTTATTTCAACATCACTATAGCTTCGATAGTTCCATCTGTATCATCTAATTTATCACCTAGCGAACGACCTATAGTATTAAATGCAGTTAATTCTTCTTTAGTTGCGGCTCTAGCATATCCATTTCCAGCACTAACCAATCTATCACCCTTTTTAACTTGACCTTTAATTTTAACTTGGACCCGACCGCCAATTGCGATAGGAGGATGTGTTTTGTCTGTGTATCCTTTTTGACTATTCATTAAATAAGCCGCTGTGTTACTTACAACACCGAATACAGTATCGCTTAGATCATCTATTACAGCAGTGACTTCTTTCTCTCCACCAAGTTCAACAACTGTGCCAGGATCATATTCAGCATCTGCTTCAAATCTTTCAGCCAAGTCAGCGTATGTAGCTTCAAATCTTGCATTAGCTGATAGAGTCCAAATACCTTGAACAGTGCCACCACTACCAGGAGCACCTAAATAACTTGTAGTGACTTTAGTTGGGGCAATGTTACCCTTAAATCCACTTACATTAGTATCAGTTAGATATGCAGAAACATTAGAATCAGAATATGTACCAGTAGGTGTGAATGATGCACCATTTGCATACATGTAGTTATCTGACCTTACACCATATGTGCTAGCTGCAAAGCGTAGATTACCGGTAAGTGTCATTACGTTGCCGGTTGTTGGCCCGACTACTGCCCAAGTACCGGTCATTGTTCCTGGTGTTGCCGCTGAGCCGGTAGTAATTGTTTGCGTATTTAGACCATTGATTGTCCCACTTGTTGCATTAATGGTAACTGTGGTAATCGTATCTGATACATCGATTAACCTGGTAGTTAATGTGTCACTAACTATATCGCCACCAACTCCCCCAGCGTCACCAACTGTAAGATTACCATTAACAGCGGCATCTCCAGTAACGTTCAGCGATCCAATTGTTACACCACCACCGCCTCCAGCAGTACTTGCTAATGTATTCCAAGAAGTTTTGCTAGTTAATCCGTCAGACGGGCAGACATTCAATGTTCCTGCACCAGTGTCATACCAAAGTTGTCCCTTAATAGGATTTGGGGGAGGATTTTCACTAGCAAAGTTCTCAACGATTCTGACAAAGTTTTGATTCAATGCCTGACCATAACCTGCTTTATTTCTCCCAGGTAATTGTAATGAGGTGCTAGTAGTATTAATAGTACCATCCTGAATTGTAGTCAGGGTTGATCCATTAGTTCTTAGTATTTGATATGCCATTCTGTTTTACTCCGCAATATTGTAGTATTTATCTTTAAACCGTGATTAAGTTGGTCAAACTTTGAATTCGGATTGTATAGTCAATCTGAATTTGCCTATTTAAACTCTTTTGAACCGGGTGAAATATAACATGGGTAAGTAATTTTGTAAGTTCATTACCGTTAGCATCACTTCCGTAGTCTGCAATTAGACCAATTTCATCAAACACGTATGCTGACTGATTTCTCGTACCATTGTCAAATGCTAACTGCCCTGCTGGCTCCCCGTAATCCAAAATACATTCTATAATAATATCAGAATATACTTTACCAGTAGGGTGACTAACTGTCATCTTATTTCTACTAGTATCTGTGTTAAGCACACTAGTGTCATCTATGATTTTTACATATGTTTGACTATATAAAGAAGCATTCTGTCCTGTAGTATTGGTTGGTAAATATGTGATAACTCCGGTCTCATCGACACTGGCCCCACCGTTACCAAACGCCATCTTTAAAATGCTCCCATATCCTCGACTACTTAGAGTATCGGCAATAGCTACACTAATATTTTCATAGTGGATAGCATTATGACCATCATAGAAAACTTCCCCATTGTTGGGGTCGAATACTTTCAAAAAGCCCTCGATTTGAATTGGAATTGTTACTTGTGACATTAATCGTCGCCTCGCATGTGTAATAGAATCTCTTTTGTATTAGGATCGGAAATCTTAATAACTGAACTAAAAACAAACCCTCCCTGTTCATCCGGAGTCGGACCTGGGGTAGAATCTTGGTGTTTGGGTTGCTCTACATCAATGGGTTTTTCATTCATAATCATTTATTTATCTATTATTCTAGCCCAATATTTAAGAACCTAGTAGCAACAGTATCACTAAGTTGGATAGGATCACCGGATTGCTTATTATACCAAAGTTTGTTATATTGTTCGTTTACCAAGGTCGTTGCCTTAGATATAGAGAATACAATATCGTTTACTTTATGAATTAGTTTTTGTCCAGTTCCTTCAATTCCCCTAGTTAAGCCGGAAACAGTATTTGCTTCAAAATCTACTGTAGTGAAGCGTATCTTCTCCCCGTTAATTTCTAGAATTTTAGTATCTTCATATACTACATTTGAAACATTGTTCAAGTAGATTACATCGTCAGATACAAGGAAATCAGGGCTACCGCCTGCAGGTCTTACTGCTGGTACTATCCAAGTACTCTGTTTTATTTCAGATTGATTAACAGATGCTTCTTTATGCTTATTTACATTTAAAATATAAGAGTTGCTATTTGGTGTAGCTCCGGGGACCATTGTAGTCGCTATTACCACATCACCCAAGTTAACTTCAACGAGCAGATTCAATTTAGTTGCATTCTCACCTGGAATAAATCTTATTTGATCAGAAGACAGTCTATTTCCATTAACTGTCACCCATGTTCTATTTTCATCAGTAGGAACAACATAAAAATTTTCACTGGTTGAAATTAAATTAACAAAACTTACTGTTATGTCTATCAGATCACTAACTTTTGTTGCAAACCCTCTACCTACATATTTAGTTACCAACTCACTTCTGATTGCTGTCAAGAAGGTTGATTCAAAATACAAGCTAAACGGATAATAAGTTATAGTATCTTCTACAAACGGTGTTTCTGCTTTGACATAAACTTGAACATTATTGAGTTGAGTAGAACCCAAGAATCCATCTAGTACAACTAAATCGCCGGAAACAAGACCAGTAATATTTTCAAACACTATATTAACTTTATTATATGAAGTTGTATCTACATTATATACTGCATATGTTTTTATAGAAGTCGAGATATCAGTATTTAAATATTGACGTTTTGTGTCATGGTAAGAAGTGACCGCAATAATATCACCTGAGGTTGCACTAGGTATAATAACTGTACCTGCTACTGCATCAATTGTATAATCTGCAGGATTTAATCTCAATCCATTTAATTCAACGATTGCATTATTTTCATTATCAGTGGCAACAGTTGGACCGCCCAACAGTGCGCCAAGATAATACAAATCGTTAGATAACGTGAATGTAGTTGATGTTGTATATTCAAAAACTTCTGTCTCGGGTATACTATAACCAAAATGATCTTCAGTATTATAATCAGTTGTGTAAGTACTATCAGCTAATACCGCATATGAAATAAAATCAACAGTAGCATCATATTCATTTTCAAAAATTATTGCCATCAAGTTGTTTTCACTTAACTCTACTACATAGTCAGTAATATATTCCAATCTAGAACCATTGTGATATACTATTGGAGTTTCTAATAAGATATATTGACAATCTAATCTAATTTCACTCATGCCGGTAATTGAATTAGTATATATAGGAACATGATCAGTTGTGCCTCTTGCTAATTGATTTCCATTACCAATCTCATATACTTCAATCAATACTGAATTACCAGCATAAAGCAAAGAAATTTGTTTAGTAACCCAATTTACAAGGTAATCAATCCCTTCATAAAGACGAGGACCCATTAACGTAGTATTATCAATACTGAATACTGCTAATTGAGCAGGGTTCTTAACCATGTCTGCAAAACTTATGAGAGTAATTCCGCTACTATCAATTTTAGATACCATGTTGAAACCAGTATACCCGTAAATCTTTTCTTGTGATATTGTATCATTATCCCACCATCCGCCTGGTCTAGTAAGAACACGCATATACATATGGTCACTAACTACTCCAGGAACCATCTCTTCAGGACCATAACCAGTTAAGAAGTCACTACCTTTAATACTATACAACGGTTCTTCAACAGTAATATTACTAATATCTGTCCAGAATAATCCGTTAACACTACGGAACATTGCACCATTGTTTCCTACAATAAAGAAGTATGTGCCATCATAAGAAATATTCCACAAATCATTTGTGAAATGTACCGGATAATTTTGATCAGTCCAAGTATAACCATCAGTGGATCTAAGTATCACACCATTGTTACCTACAGCAATAAAAATCTCATTAGCATAGATTACATCTCGTAGTGACGTAGTTATTGGATTTCCTAGATAATTTAATGGAGAAATTTTCCCCCAGTTAGAAGCATTTAAACTATTCCAAATTTCTCCGTTATCTCCCACAACTACAATTAATACATCTGATGCAGTTATGGCATATAGTTCATAATTAGTAAAATACACAAAACTTTCGACCCATTCATTACCGGTAATACTGTACATTACTTTTCCATAACTCTCTACTACAGGAGCCGCAGTTTCATTACCGGATGTTACTCTATTTCCTATACCAACAGCGATATATCCTTCAAAGTTTTTAGATTCAATATATCGTATATCATTAAGATTTTGATATAATCTACTAGTGTTAGTGTATACGCTTTCCCATAATATACCGTCATCACTCTTAACAATTTGATACATACCGCATGCAAAAAATTTCTCACCCACAGATGTGATTGCATTTAGTGGAGTTTCTGGGCTATCAACAGCAACTGTATCGTATCCAATATCACTAAAACCACCAAAGTCATATGATATTTGTTCACCAATAGTGACCCAATTTACTTTATCAAAACTTATCAGTAATGACGTTTTGGCATTAGTTGTAGTGATAACATATACAAACCCATTAAATGCAACATCCGTTACACCAATATCTCCTACATGTAAGTTTTTAAATGACCAATCAACTAGCGTAGTTTTTCCCCATGTAAGACCATCACTACTTACCATTAATAATGATTCTTTCTCAGATTCACCAATAGAGATGTATTCAGTTCTAATCAATGTGTTTTCTTCATCATAGATTGGAATAGGTATCATTGCATGTATGTTGACTTCTCTTGGATAAAATCTATCATCTTTAACAATAACATCTAATGGTAAGACTTCATCCGGAGCAAAACTATTTCCAAGATAAGTTGGATTAGGATTAGTTACTCCAAGTAGCAATTGACCTAAATCTTTTGCTGGCATATCTATTGTTGGTTGATAATAACCCAAAATTCTATCGACCGCATTTAACTCACGATCAGAAATAACAATTTCTTGCCACTTAGCGTTATCAAAATAATCATCGCTGTTACTTTCTAAACAACGATATACTTTGTTGTTGTATGAGACTAAGGCTGTTATAGCGTACTTGTATCCACCACTAATTAGCAATGGTTCAGGTAAATATGCAAAATCATTTGTTCCATCACTTGTATAAATGAAGTTAATGAATGGTACTGGTTTTACTAAACTAACATCAGAGTATACTTTCAATTCATTAGCTGAGAATGGGAAAATGTAATAAGAAGCAATATAGCCAACAGAGAGACCGTTAATTTTTGAAACCTGTATTTCTCCAGTAACGTCATTAGCAAATACAATATCAATAACAGCATCATTAGTACCGGTAACTCCACCTAATAGGTCTCCCGGAATAATAACCGTATCCCCGTCTTTGTAAATAGAACCTGAATCAACTATTTTTAGATAGTATCTATTAATAAGAACTAGCGGATCAAAGTTTGGTCTATGAATTTCAAGAATTGCACCACCATTTGTTTGTATGCTTGTTGAAGCCGATACTGTTTGTGCTTTAGTTAATTTGTAAGAGCCCGTACCACCTACAGTACCGGTTACTGGTAAAGCTATTTTAGTTCCTGAAGTAACTCCAGTACCATATAGTGTCTGTCCTGCACTTAGTTTACCGTGCGTGACTTCAGTGACTGTCATTGTTACAGGAGTTACTGTAAATGTAACAGTAGTGACTTGTGTAATCGATGAATTTATAGTCCATGAACTATTTGTACTTGTGCTAGTACCGGTTAAGTTTCTAACAATATAGATATCAGATGCAATTGAGCCACCAGTTAAAATGTCACCTATTGAAATTCCAGTACCTACAGGACCTGTTGTTACTGTTAGTGTTGTTCCTGAAATCGTGCCTGTGAAAGTTGATGTACTACCAATTGCAACCGTTGCTTTAAAGTTTGCACCGGTATCATTATATGTATAAGGTGCTAAATTTCTATAAAAATATGCTTTTAATCCTTTAAGCTGTCCGGGTCTCAATGTGCTTGGTAGATAGTTAACTTGAATGATAGTAGTCTCATCTGAATCTGCACTGGCACTAACTATGGGTATTACTGCACCCTGTAAACTAGCGGTAAGCACAAAATCTTGAATATTTTCTTCATTTACATCAATTGTAGACGATACAAAAGGAGTACCAACAAATGATACTTTATTTATCGGACTACTAACTCCGCCGGTTGTCAATTCTGTTACAGTAATTACAATATCGTTTTCAGGAGTTTCGCCTCCTAAATTATCACCGGTAATGGTAATAGTGTCTCCGACTCTGAATGCAACACCAGGGGAAGTTATAGTCACATAATAAGTTCCATATGCTTTTTGATTGAATACACTGAATTTGAAACCCTCCCCAGTACTACTGGCAACTGAAATTGTCCCATCAAGTGTTGCTAAAGTTTGATCAAATTTATATTCTGTGCTGACACTAATTGGAACGTTTGAGCTTGCATCATTACCCAAACTATTAAAACTACTTGGCCAAAAGATTCCTGATTCCCAAGGTACAATAAATGAATTATAACTTGTTCTATCAAATCTTAATTTAGAATTAAGTTGTCGAGATTTTGAATTTTTAGTTTTAACAACCACTTTAGGTACCATAGCAAGAGTATAGCTTAGTGGTAAATTCAATTTATTAATCTTAAAGACAACTTTATATTCTCCGGAAATAGAATCCAAATATCGATAGTGCAATGAAACGACCGGTTTAGCCGCTGTCAATAATCTAGTGTTAAATCCTAACACTCTTGCATAATAATACCCGGGTTGTATTGCTTCAAATTGATTTGAATTAGATGTAATCTTGATTTGATCACCAGTTCTTAAATCATCTGATTCTATCACTAACAAATTAGACTGATAGTTTAGTTGCGTGCCGTCAAATGTAATTGAAAAGGCTGGATCAAATATTATCTCTGGGGTTACTACGTACCCATCACCCGGATCAATGATTTGAACCTCAACCACCTTATCATCAACTAGCACTGAGCGCAATACTGCTTCTTTTCTAGGTGCTGGATATTTTGAAGTATCAATATATGCTTTAACTATGGGAGGGTCAACATAACCTCTACCAGAAGAGACAACAACAACTCCAGAAGAATCAGAATAAACTATAGTCTTTGGGTAATGCTCGGTAACTATAGTGTTGTCTACTCCTCTACTCAACCCATATAAACGTTTCTGTTCTCTATCAACTTGAGTATAACGAATTAATTCATCGTTGATTTTAATTAGTCCGGTAACCGGAACTCCTCGAGCATTTTCTAAGAAAATTTCAGTTGATGTTGTTCCCAAATATTTACTAACTACACCAATTTGTTGATTTTCTTTAGACTCTAATTCTAATCCAAAATTATTATACCATAAATTATATTCAGTGTTTGTTGACCAAATAGTGTCCGTAGATACTATATCTGCTTCTGTGTTAACATTAACATATTTTAGTTTAGGTGACTCATATCTAGAAGTGAAGGAACTAAATGTTGCAGGTAAGTCAAAGTCAGTCATACTCATTTCATAAGATTCAGTTCCTGAATATGTGAAGTAGAATTCTTTTAATACGGTATGATATGGTTTTATCTCGTTAATAAACCCTTCTAACAAATTAGTATTTTCATTTTGGTATTTTTGGTATGGTTTTAATTCTCGTATTTTATAACTAACATCAGCTAAACTAGTTTTAGTTAACCAAGGTAGATAATTGTTAGAGTTAACATTTTCACTTTGAATGTATTCAAACATTAATATTAGACTTTTATTTCTATGTTCAGCAAGTTCACCTGTATAAATCTGCTCATTTAATGCTCGTATTATATTTTTTGTTTCAACTGCAGGATATGCATCAAACGATGATACATCAAAGAAATCATCTCCGTATCCAATATTATCACCGACAGGATTCCATAACTTAGATGAGAATTCAATCGTTCCATCCTCAACTCCAATACGTTCCCAAACACCTGAAGTAAATTTATAGACTTCACGTTTACCTTGACTATTTTTAGAAACACCTACGATTGTGCCCTCTTTTACCGTCTCTTTTACTAAGTCATAGTAAGCATCAACCTCAAATATAGTCTTAACATTATCTGAGTAACCGTCAGCCCACCAATATACGTAGTCCCAAAACAAAGTTGTATCATAATCTTCACCAGCTAAACTTAAAAAATTCAAGTTAGGTAGTTCACTTATTGGATAGTTTTTCAATACTCTATTAGCATACTGTAAATAATTTTTTAATGCAGTACTTCTGTCGATGAACATTGTTTGGTTAGGTCTAGATCCAATACCAATTTGTAATAATTTAGGAAGTCCTGGATTAGGAAGAACTTGTCCAAAATCATCTTGACCAGCAAAACTTTCTATAAATTTTCTATATAGGCCTTCAGGAGCCAAATAATTCCTACCATCAGGCAACCCAGGTAAGAAATCATTAGTGTAGTTAGACCTTATTAATTGGAACTCAGAATGAATAGGTATATCAACATCAGTTGAACTATATCCTATATGTAAGTTTGTGGTTTTCTCATTGATGTACTCTCGCACATTATATAAACCAAATACATTTGGCTTAAGTGCTACAAAATAGTCTATACCAGAACCATGAGGATCTTTGATGTAACTTTCAATAACAGTATCTGTCAATGTCTTTCCATGGGCACTGAATAATTTGTTAGTATTTCTAACCCAATAATAATAATGCACATTTAAGTTACCACCGGCATCATTCTCATATGACATGCTATAACTTGAATAATCGTACGGTGTGCCCGGGCCCGGGTAGTTAATAGGTATAACATTACTTTCAATCCAACTGTACACCGTAACAATGCTTCCAGGAAACACTGCTCCCCAATATTTACTATTATATTCAATATCTTCTTGATGATAATTCATGAATTTGGTGCTAGAAATATCAAACCACAATGTTCCTACTTTGTTAGCAGTCCAAACTATAGTGCCGGTGAACATTTCATTATTGTATCCTGCAGGGTCTATAGTAGTGATAAAATCTAAGTTGTCAGCAATAGTTCCTAATAATTTACCTTGCAATGGGTCAAAATAATCAAGCGAATCTAGTGTTTGATTGGTTTCATTATCATATAGTTGAACTTTTTGAATTTTAGAAACATCTGTAATACTAGTTGATTTACGTAGAACAGACCAATGCTTGTCCCCAGTTAAATTTTGATATGCGACTGCACGACCAACATTGTTACCTGTAAGATACCTATGACTTGGTGCACCAATAACAGCATGGTTGTTTCTTAATGAAACTGATTTGCCATAATATGGTTGCTTACCATAGGAAGTAGATAAGTCAGGTAATGATTGAGCATATGTATAATTACCCAATGTCAATAAAGTCTCACCTTGTGAATCTATGTATTCATATATATACGCAGTACCTGCATTTTTATAGATATCTTCCCACTGAGTAAAGTTATTATCAAACACACAATCATTATGATTATTTGTATCATCTGTAAAATCAAATGAGGTGCTAAAATATCTGTCGGTGGTCGGGGCACCAACAATGAAGCTATTCAATTCATTAAACTTAACACTATAACCAAAACTAGTTCTTGAACTTGGTCTAGGGTCTGTAATTACCTCAGTCGTAATGTATTCTGAAATACCCAGTTGAGTTAGAATAGTTGATGGTGCAGCTAGTGCTTCTGTCCATGTGATTATAATTTCACCTGCATTCCATGGTGCCTGAACAAATGTAACTACGCTACCAGTCAAAGTAAAATATATAGTAATACTATTATCATTATTTAAAACAGCATTTGGTATATTAAGACCATCAATCGTTACGGTCAACGCTGATATATTTGCTGGAGCATTTTCTAATGTAAATGCCGCAGTAACACCGTCGCCAGTGAAAGTATCTTTGTGATAATAATTAGAACCAAAAACAGTGATGTTCAACTTATTATTAACTGGACCCAAATTAAAGTCACGTAAGCGAATATGTAACCTATTATCTTCGGAAGCATATGCAAACACGTTATTTACTACTGACAAATTTATCCTATTTGCAACATAGAATGCATCTCCTGCAATCCCTTGATATGGATCAGGATCAGGTAAACTAACTCTGAATCCATTAATGAAAATATCAACCGGACATAGTAAATGACATTGTATTATACCAGTAATAACACCGGTACGTTTTCCTTCATTAGTAAATCTGAACACTGCACCTTCGTGGCCTAAACTGTCTAAGTTATTAGGACTTCCCACAATCAAGTCAGTAGCAGAAGTGTTACAATCTAATGCAAATCCAAATTTTTCAAAACTATCAAATTCGTCAATGGTTCCAGCACCTTGCAATCGTTGCATAAGCAATACATTACCGCTACTAACTGTAATGATGTCACCTGATTTTAATTCCAAGAAAGTTACTAATAGGTTGGAGATTAATACGTAATATGAAGGATTAACTCTTACTTCATTAATGTAAACTGCTGATCCATAATTTGGTGTCCAAGACAAGAAGAAAAGAGCCGCACTGTTTAATGGACTGTCTCCAACAACTTCCCATTTTTCTACTAAACGATTGAATGAGAATACAAATCCTGTATCAACTAAGCCAGCACCATAACTCCAGTCAGCCAATGGTGATCCCACAAATAATCGAGTACCATCGTGGTTTGTTGCAAGTGAATATCCAAATTTATCTTGATATCCGCCGTAACCTTCACTAGATACTGCTCCGACTAAACTATAATTTAAAACTCCTAGATACATTGTACTACCGGTACTAACCGTATAAGGAATTGTTTCGTATATATACACTGTAGTAATTAATGTGCTTGAATTGTATTTTGCAGTTACGATTGTGTAGACATCATCTCCTACACCAAAAGCAGTGAATGTAATTCTACGACCTTGTGGTGCAGTTCCAATATCACCGTAAATATCAAATTGAGTTGATCCAGGGGTAATAGCAGAACTTAGGGTATAACCAACATCATAATAAATCAATCCCTGATCCAATTGGAAAGAGAAGAATAATCCAACTGTTGGGGAACCATCAAGTATTAAATCAGTTGCACTAATATATAAATAGTTACCATCGCCGGACAATGCCAATGCTGTACCCACAGAACCCACAGTAATTCCAGTACCAAACATTGTGTTAGTAAAACTTATTATTTGTTCTTCAACTAAACAGTTAATCTTAGAGTTAGCAACCATTCTGTAAATATAAATTTTACTTAGGTCTCCAAATGGATCCGGCTGTGAGATTACTAATATTTTATCATTTGATGCAATAGCACTACCAAATCCAGAACCTTGAGATAGGGTCGCTGATAATTTCCAATCAGTAGCCGACAATGCTGAGTCAACATAATAAAATACTTTACCAGCAGAAGGATCGGCTACTAAGTAGCCCGAGTCAATTGCAGCTACGGTTGCACCAAACTCAACTGATAGGGCTGGAGTAGATGCTGTTTTGTAAGTATAAGAATTAGTTTTTTGTAAAACATTCCATTCACCATTGACATCTTTATCAACCCAAACTTTATTTTTTACATATTCTGCGTTTAGCAGTGGTAGTCCTAAAATGTCTTTAGCTCTTTCAACACGCTGATTGCTTAATTTGAATGTTATTCCTATACCGGTCAATGTTGTTGTCGATGGGTCTATATTTTTAATAACACTAATTGAGTTCAAAGACAAAACACCAATGACTGTGTAATAGCCATTGATATTTGGATTAAAATTAATCACACCAAATAACTCATTCTCTGTCAATGTATGTGGATTGTCAAATACAAACACAGCCTGAGAGTTTAAACTATTGCGAACTGTTATTAAATTGATTCCGAGTCTTATAGGAGTATACACTTTCCAGTCCCCGGCAACATCAGCTACCCAAACATAATCATTTTTATACAAATCACCAATGTTGGCACTATTTAACATTCCAGGATAGAATGCATAAGTTTGTATATCATCAATATTAACATAACCTGCTGAAGGCAATAGATTTTCTTCTGTCGCAGAAATAGATGGTAAGAAATTTACGTCCTTAGGAGGTGTGCTATAATTTTTTATGTCATAGAATTGAATCTCTTGGTGCGCTCCATCTTCAGTTATTCCTTGTGTGATTGAAACTATTGAAGGATTACCTACAAGCAGTTTTTCATCCAAAGTAACTTCAATGAAATTTTTGTTCATTTTTCCACCATACTCTGATTGCTTAATAGCCCAGTTGTCATGGAAAGTGTAGTTTAAATCAGTTTCCTGAAGAGTTGCACCCAATAAAATGTCTAAAGAGTTCTTTGTCCCTTTATTAACGATCATACTCTTGTATAAATTAACTTGAGTGGTATCATCTAAGTTTATTTCACTGAAATAATTTCTAGGTCTATATCCAATCAATGAGAAACTCAATAGGTCTGCATCTTTTTTCAGATTCGTTGTATTACTATCATAGTATAATGTTGATTCTTTTGCTCTAGTACTTGCATTTGGTAGTAATCCTTTTTGCATCAAATTGTAATCGACTGGATTCCATTCTTCTGGTTTAAAAACAGATTGCGGTTTGCTCATTGCAGGTAAATAAATCCAATAAGAATTTTTATACTTAACAATTGACCCTTTACTATATCTTACGTTTGCTTCCCAATCAAGAATATTGTCTTGGTTAATGATGAATCCAGGTGCATTCAACGTGCCATCCCATTGAGCAGTTTTGCTACCGCGCATAAACAAACGTTGTTGTCTTAATCCTGTTTTCAAATTAAACAAAATATCATTAAAGACAGTAATGTTATCAAATATAACTATGTGTTCATATGAACTTATATTAGCTTTAAAGAAACCAATAGCATCACCAGAATTCAATACTTTTACTGTAAACGTTGTACCTAATCTAGTTATTGCTAAGTCTTTTAATGAGATTGGAATTTGATTCTGATTGAATATCAAATTATTGTTTGTGTCGGTTAATGATTGAACCACACCAATTGAATTTGAAATTGTCAGAGAAGAAGCATTTGGATTCAGGTTAATCACACTACCCTCTTCCCATCCAGAATCTACCCAATATAGAACTTCAACAATCATTTGTCTCCAATTGATTTCAATTCCATTTTCTATATTTTCAAAAGTAAAACCAACAGACGCAAGATATTTACCATATCCGTTTAGAAAATTAGCTAATGTTAGCACAGAGGTAAATTCATATCCATAAGGATATATTGTAGTTGAATTAAAGAAGTGAGTAGAAAGACTAACTGTCTGGCTACCCATGCTAATATTTTCATATCTACCATCGAATCTAGGATCATTAGCTACAAAATATGATCTTTCTTTGTCATTACCATAAACTCTATATCCTTTTCTAGTTCTTTGAATAATAACACTGCTGTAAATGATATTTTTTGTTGGTTGATTATGTGTCAATAAAATATTGAAACTCTCATCCGGTATTAATAAACTGTTGTTTTTACTATTTGGACTACCTTTTTCGGCAAAGAATTTTAACAATGACTTGTCACTAAATCCTGCCATTCTATAAGCAAGTCTAACATCAATGTTTGTAATATACTCAACTAATTGAGTATGTCCGTCAATACCATATTGATTTGCATAATCGACAATCCAATTGAACAAACTATGGGTAGCAGTTCCGTCACCGTAAACAGGAATGTCACTTGTAGTTTGGCGTTTTCTGTTAAAAATTAAGTATTGATTAAATTCAGTGTTATATCTATATGCATCTAAGTTAATACCAAGGCTAAAAAACTCGGCCGGTTTAGTTAATGCAAATATGCGTAGTAAATCAAACGGCCATGTACTACTTTTTTTGTAACTATATTCCGCAGGACCTGTATCAGCTACGTTCCATGTATTTTTAAATGACAGACTATTGTAAGAGTTAACTATACTAACAAAAGGAGAGATCAATCTGCCAGCCGAGTCTACTGGTAATACTTCTAATAACCTTGATCTAATTCTTCTTTCGTTAACATAACTGTCACCGTTATTCCAAATTAAACCATTACTAATATCGGTCCATAACAATGTATTATCACTTGTATAAGGGGCCTCACCGTATCTATTATTCCACCAGCTAGGTTTATTAACTAAACCTAGCATTTCCCAAGGAGTAGTATGCGGTGTTGTAGTATCATAATACCATAGATATATACCTCTCCAGTAACCTTGATTAACGTAGGAGTTATCTAACTTATTTTTAGTCCCTTTATAATTCCATGTAAACTCATTAGTTTCAAAATATGTCTGGGCGGTGTAGTCAATGTTGTTGTTACCTGCCCAATTCAAAAATTGAGTAGCATAAATTGCATTTATTTCGTCAAATGTATAATCAGATTTTCTGAATTGTCCTGGTATTATTTCATCGTATTCTACGGGAATCTTTGCATTAACCTTTAAGTTATTGTAAACTCGTTTTTCAAATTCTAATAATGCTCTATCTCTGTTGTCTTCTAAGAAACCATTGTTGTATTCGCCAAACAACTTAGTAAGTGAGCCATCATGTCCTTTGATAAAATACGTAGGTTTACTATACGAGTCATCTAATATAACTTCAGGGATATATGAAGGATAGAAACCTAATTTAGTTGGGGTGTTCGGGACATAATTACCATATGTCTGTGAATATTCTCTGACAATAATAACGTCATTTGGTAACAAATCTGTATTAATGCGTAATAACTTTTCAGTGTTTTTTACGACATAATCAATATCTTTCATTAATTGAATGGTTCTTTTTGTACCATCTATGATTCTAGACAGGTATACTAAAATACCAAAATAGTTTGCATTTGTAAAGTCATAAAAACGTGATAGCGGAAATATTGATGCATCTACAGAACTATTGAACGTGTATGTCTTTTGAGAATGAACTCCCTTACATGGGATCATGTCACTCCAAAAGAAACTCATTGTCTCATCTCTGTTATTAGTAATTTGCTCTAATGCATCGTCTAATATAATTGAAGCCGGTTGAATTGATAGGTAGTCATTATTGTTAACCATATCTAACAATGATGTTTTAAATTTAGTGTACTGGTTACTATTAAACAACAATGCATCCAAGAAATTAAACTTTGATGCTTTTGTTAAAATTGCAGGTGTTATTAACGATGAGCTATTTTGAATAATTCGAGTACCATATGGTACTGTGTTTCCTAAATCTCTAAAATTATTAGGCCCAAACGCAGGACCCTCAATGGTTTTTAGATTGTTGCAAATACTTTTATAATGACCGCGCAGATCACCTAAATTAATAGTAGAGATTTCTTCATTAAAGGGATTATGATCAAAGTTACTTGGGATCTGATAATACCCAATCTTGGATACTTGATCACTGTGAATTAAAATCTCAACTGGTGTCCCTATCGGTGGTGGAGTTAGCAATGTTATTTTAGTTGTTGTAGCAGAGGTAGTATATTCGTAATCAGTTATTCTTTGATTATCTTCATATACCGTAATGACTGGCCACTTAGTAGATTCAGGGTCTTTGGCTGCAATATCACATATTAAAGAAGAACCAGTGTAAACTAAATTGAAAATTTGATATTGAATACTATATTCAACTGCTGTCCGCCATCCAATCAATCTAGTAAAATCAATATTAGAATCATATGAATGGACATATCCATTGTTAATGTTAGAGGTAATTGAAGTACTATCAGCTACATAATTGAATGTGTCAGAGTTTAACCTTGATTCAAATACGATATCACCGATATTTGTTATTGAACTATATTTAATTGGGAAATTTAAGATAGGGTCGGGTTGACCGGCACCCTCAGCATAACTAAATAGTTTTGTACCACTAAAGTCAGTTCCTGGGTAATATTCATCGTTCCCGTAACTAATACCATTAGAATCAAATAAATCAAACAACGGTGGTTGGTTTATTGTTTTCTTAGATTGTGCTTCATGCCAATTTGATCCATCAAAATAATAAGTAAGTCCCTTAGAATACTCACCCTTTGTTATAACTGTTTGATCATTAAACCGCACTTCTCCATTGACTACTTTGCTTAAAGTTACCTTAAACCTGAAATCACTGTTGTTATCAGCTAACGACACTATAAATATTTGTCCTTTAATTTTAGGATCATCATCATTTGCAAAGATAATTCGTGCGCCATCAAATGCAAACGAGGATGCCCCGTCAGGATGATATGTGGTTGCTAACTTACCGGATACTTGAGTAAAAGCATTAGTAGTATTCAAATCAATAAAATCAACAGGAGGTTTGCCTATTGCACCTGAATTGAATAATTTTAAGTCAGGGTAAAATTCTATTATTGGGCGTTTGGCTCTAACATCTGAGTTATTAAAAGCAGACAACACTAATGGACTATTTGAATTTTTTTCTAGTGTTAAATTTAAAGCATTTACATGAAACCATCTATTACTACGACTCCAGCCATTTTTATTTTTGCTACCTCGACCAATTGTAATGTAGTCTGGCAATGCAGGTACTAATGCACTATCACTATATGGACTAACATCGAACCCATCAGAGTCTAATGGAACTGCTTCACCTTCAGTGAATGGTTCAGGTACAAGTTGTTCTGAAACAGGTATTAATTGAATGGATGATCCAACCCCCTCAACATAGTATGCGTCCTGTAAATATTCTTCTGGAAATACATTACCAAAGAATTTAACTTTTATGCCATTAGTAAATTTTACATCATTTGGACTTATATAGTTTGGTTTGTTTAATATATCTTTAAGCACATCAATTCTTGATAGATATAAACCATCAACCAAGTTGATCTTACCAAATTGTGTTTCTGTCTTGCCGTCTTGATAATATAGAGTATCTAAGTTTGCAGTAATTACAGGAACCAATAATATCTCACCATATGTATTTCTTACAAGAACACGATTAACATATTCTTTTCCATTGGTGACTTGAATACGTTGGTCGTTGGGTATTGCACTATGTTCTTCTAGATATATTGTTGGATTGTTGATATCACCAACTAATGTAATTTTATAAAAATTATCATTTACTGTAGTTGTTTTGCCTTCTTCAAGACCGCCCACATTAACCTCTGCCAATAGTGGAGCATTTGAATCAGTTGACCCGTTTGTTAGTGCTACAACTGTTCCGTCAAACGTTGGTGCAATAGTAAACGTAGTTGAACTATTAACAGTTTTAACATAGTATACTTGACCAACTATTATCCCACCAAACGATATGCCAGAAAAAGTAATATCAGAACCAACTGCTAAATCACTAGTTGAGGTGGTATGAATTAGATTACCAATTGCTTCTGTTTGTGTAACTTCAATACTTATTTTTTCAACGTTACCAGGTGAATCACTATCAAAGTCATACTCATCAAAGAATGTACCGCGATAGCCAATATCTGCTGAAGTAGATTTGTAGAAAAGCAATGTCTTACCATTGAAGTTTACTTCTCCATCAATTTGACTAAGTTCGCTTAGTGACTTACCATGCACTTCATCAAACTTTTTATCAGAAACTAAATCAACTGATAAATTACCAGGATAGTAGTTGTCATTCTGTGAAGATGATAATGGTACTGTGAAAGTAATTGTGCCTTGAGTAGAACCATTGAAGTCAACTCCAACAACTTCTCTTGTACTAATGTTAGGACTGTCGGCTCTTACTCCGCTAGTGCCCGGTTCCGTTTGGATCCAAAATTCAGAATCTTGACTAACCGTAAAGGTATATGTTCCACCTCTAACCAAAGTTATAGTAGGATTATTTTCAGTAAAAGTCTGTAGCAATGAATTCAATGAATAAGCAGCACCAATATTAGTAACTGTGAAATCTAAATTATTGAAAAGCGTGTTAGTAGCTACAATGATATCGTCCGGTCCCTGTGGTAACCAGTAATATTGACTATAGTTAATTATCTTGTCTAGTTCAGTGAAGCTGTCCCAAGAATAGAATTCGTTATTAAAAAGTTTGTTATGGTCAAGACCCAATGCACCTTCAGTTCGTAAGCTATCAATCAATCCTGAATAAGGTATTGCATCAATTGCAACATCAGTATCTTTCTTTTTAAAAACAACAGCAGGTTCTAATTGATAATCAGTTCTTTCTTTAGTAGGCTCATTTACATAGCCATCACTAGCTGTTACTCCATAACCAAATTTACTACCTACAAATCCCTGAACTTTTACAAAGTCAGGTTGCTGAGTAATCTGATCTAATGTTGCAGCCAAAAACTGTTCATTAGATTTTGTCTTGAATATCTCAGGTAAAAAATCAATTGTTCTAACTTGTGTAGCCATATCTGGTTGCCTATATTAACCTATTTGTAATTCTGCCGGTGATAGTGAAGTGATCACCGTGATATCACTAGCTTGCGCCGCGTTGACAAAAATCTCATAAGGGGAGCTATGTATCTCATACAAATCCCCAAATTTTAATGAAGGATCGTTTGGTACTAATACTATTGAACTTACTAAATCGCCAATGGTGCTATGAGTGAATGCACTTAATTCGCTAAAATAAAATGTATCGCCAAATGTCCAATTGTCAATTGAAAAATATGAATTCATTGAGGTTAATACTGCTGACCGAACTTCACTATCGCTGGCAGTTGTTGTGCCAGATTTAATAACCTTAATAGTTGCTTGTAGTTTTGATTCTGCCTTTATACCAAACAATGGTTTAAATGTTACACAGTTTAATATCAGACTATCAGTCAACATTTTATAATCATTTACTGTTGAATAAATTAGATTCAATTCATCAAGCGTTGGTTTCTCTGGTTCTGATAATCTACCACTTGAATCCTTAATCCAATTTTGATACTGTGTATAGTAACTCTGTGTTACTAAGAACAAATCAATGATATTAGTGGTTGCTGGATCAATACGTGTAGTATTACTTGAGTTGTGTTTGTATTGGAAAGCTAAACCTTGGCGACCTATTTTTGCAATATAATTGTCAACTTGGACAACTTCAATTACATTCTTGTTACTAGTATTCTGTATTGTTTTATAAAAAGTTTTTTCTTTACCTGCAAAAAATACACTATTTGGTGGAAACTCGTATCTCACCAAAGCAATTTCTTGTCTGCTAGTGTAAGCATAGTTAATGGTGTTAGTTTCTACCATTTGATATCTAGTTAATAAGTTAGAATCAGTAATCAATTCAAAAAATACATATTTAAAAAGATTAGTTGAGCCAGTGGCATATCCTGTTAGTAGGTAGAAAAAATCAGGATTCTTGATTGCTCCGGCTGTATTTGGATCCGTGCTTGATACTTCAACACTATAATCATCCACATACCCATCTATTTCAGTTAGTTGTCCCACTATACTTAATTTAGTATCAGTAGGGAAAGGATAGTTACTATCAGGATAACTGTTTACTTTTAGAACATTGATATAGTCTTGTAATAATTTTCCTGTTGCAGGATCATATATAATTCTATTTTTATTAAAAGCAAAACGCACACTTGAAGAACTTGCAAAGTAATAAGCAATAGATTTATATGTTACTTTATATCTACCAGATCCTAAACTTTCAAATTTAACAAAATATTTGCTATCTGTAACTGTACTTAGGTACCATCGGTCTTGATTCACTAATAAGTCATTTCTAAAAACCAAACTAAAATTTTGACCTAATAGGACTTGAGTAGAAATTTCTTGTATCAATGTAGTTGGTAATGAGTTTGTAAATGACGGTAATACTTCCCGTAAAATCAATCCGGTTTGTAGTGGATTATTCAACGTTACAGGACCGTAGCCAGTAATCAGATTACCTTCGCCGTTATTAGTCCCTTCACCGATAACAGCAGAAATACTTGTCCAAAGATAAATGCTATCAGCAATGCCTGGCAAACCTTCTACTAACTTATTATTTTTATTGAAATAATATCCACTTGGAGCTTTAAATTTTAATAGAGCGCCTTCAGTAAGATATTTTACGTTACCAGTAGTAAATACCCCAATTGAAACAGGACCGGAATTGTTATAAAAATAACCAGTTGATTCTAAATCGTTAAAGGAACTTTGATGCCACATGATATCGTTGTCCCCGGAACTAGCATCAATTTTATATCTTACGAATTGTTGAGTATAGTATTGAAAAACTCGGTGATTGTTCAATGCATTGCTTAACGTATCAGTTAGAAAAACTAAAATATCATTTGTAGTATAAGCATTAAAAATTAGATTTCCATCAGTTTCTTCTATATACAATCCACCGTCATCAGCAAAGACGTTAGTACTTGAATATTTTCCTGTTGGGTCTAGTAAATCAAAATTTCTACTAACGCCAACACTACTGCGGTTCAACGCTTTACTTTTGATAATACTATTAAAAAGTGTGAAGGGAAAGTTATTATAATCTTCTCCGTTAACCATACGATTTTGGCTGTAGTATCGTTGTGGAGCACGTTGTTTAATATTAGTTAGAGATTCTCTTCCCTGTGCGTTTGAGATTGGTGTCATCAATTCTAATGATATTGATAATGTTTCGATTCTTCCGGTTCTACTGACATATGTCATAATAATAGAAGTACCTTGAAACTCATCTGAATTAATTGTATATGTCAATGCATTACTAGTTCTAACATATGCTCTAAAGTTACCGTTAGGTATTTTACCAAATACACCGTCGCCAAACGTATAACTTACTTGATCGTTGAATCTAGAAACTACACTAAAAATCTGTTTGTTATTAGAGGTTTGTGTATTTCTAGTACTATCATATATATTTTCTACTTGTGTCCAGTTTTTTTCTAAACCAGTAATAGGATCAAGTCTATACAACCAAGTATCATTATTATTAATCCCTTGAATATTAATATCGATCAACTGATTGCCAATTTGTTCTGATACATTAAAGTTATAAGGCTGCAATGAACCTTGCTTGAAGTAGATAAAGAAGCCAGTATTAATACTCCCATAACCTAGTTTGTCGTTTCTATAAAGAATATTAAAATTTGAATTTAAGTTAGGACTCATCTCATATACATTATCTGCGTTTAAACTTGTTACACTGACACACTCAAAATTCATGTTAGTGCCCTGTACTACTGCGCTAAAAGAAGCAACAGGTAATATGCCTGTTGATCGTTGAACCGTATACTCATCGGTGCGTACCCCTAAAATGTCTTTACTATTTCCAGGTCTACCAACACGCTGGGAAGTTATTAGGGCGGCATTAATAATACTATTAAATTGTTCTTGCCAGTTTGGATTTGCAGGATCATTCCATAATACTGTTAGGTTACTTAATTGCAATCCATTGACATCCCTAACCTGCTCAGTGGTTTGTATAGATGAAATCTTCAAATATCCTTGAGCGGCAATATTACGTTTTGGGTTATATCCAACTAAGTTTGCTAGTTTAATAACACTGTCGCGGCGTTCTGCGGTGTCTATAAAATTTTCACGGGCATTCAAATCATCACGGAAAGCAAGAGCCTGTCCCATATAAGCAATAACATCTAGTAATGCTACATATTCACTAGATTCAACATAATCATTGAATGTTTCTGGATAATATGTTTGTAAATAATCCACAAAGGTTTTACGAAGGGTTTCGTAATCATAACTCTGTAAATCTGCTTGTCTATATGTTTTATAGATGGATTTCCAGTCATTTACACCAAAAATAGAAGTTTGTCGTGAACTTGTGGCCATATTATATAATCTCTTTTATATATTTATCATATAAAAAATGGCTGTTTTTAAGATCCAATTGCCATTGAACTGTTCTGGTCGAATAATATTGATAGTGAAATAGGATTATTGAAGGGTAGCACATACATATCAATAGTCATTGATATTCCATTCTCCCTAGATACTACCCCAGTAATACTTACTGCTATTCTAGGGTCAAAGGAAGCAACTCTCATAATTTCTTCTTCTAAGACAACTCTTGTTTCAGTTGTGTTTGGTTCAAATACAAAACTCCACAAAGAAGTACCGTATCCTGGATTACCGGGCTTAGACCCCTGTTGTATGTTTAGTGCATTAATAAAATCTTGAATTACTAATTCCTCATCCAGCGTTCTAAATTTATTCTTAGACTTCATTGGAGAGTTTAGTGGAATGCTGCCAGCAACGCCGGTGTTGGTTGAGTCTATTGTTTGTCTCACTTCGTTGACATGTTGTGTGTTAAATCCTATGTACGTTGCCATGATAAATCCTTAAGTTATTTGTGCCGGGGGTGCAGATCCGGTTTGATTGGCATATATTTCACCTCTGATTTGTTCAATTCGTTTCAGACATGTTTGCCATTCTTCTTTAGCTGCGGTTGTTTCTGCGGCTTCTTCACCGTTCTTTTTCTTAGAATTGAAATATTTTGTTTGTAAATCCCATTTTTTATTAGTATCAAGTTCAGTTAATTCTTTTTTCAACTTGTCATAGTTTGCAGATTGGGATGCTGTTGGAACCGAAAATGATCCTGTTGGAATACCATCACCTAAATTACCAGGTGGCATTTTCAAATCACCCAACAATGCGCCAAATTGGGCAGATTGAACTGCTGTGTTTGTTGTACCCACAGCCACTGTAGGTAAAACAATACTTGATCCGCCTGTTTTCATTGAATTTAAAGATGCGCTAAGTTTTGCAGATTCTGCAGGACCTAAATTTTTGTTTGCTACATCAGTAAGTTTATTTGTTCCGGTAAGTTTAGTCTTAAGAGAAGCAATAGCACCCTTCACTTTATCTGCACCTGCTGAAATACTTGATTTGATAGATCCTAGTACGCCCGAAATTCCAGCGGTTCCGGGTAATGATGCACCACTTGTACCGGAACTAGCTGTTGCAGTTGTGCTTACTAATGGTGGTACTCCCAATCTAGAACGTATATACGGATCAGTGGGGTCAGCGTTGCCAAAAGACTTCCTTTGCTCATCTGACAATCCAGCATAAGGATTTTCTTTAGTAGGCATATTATTATCAACAATCATTGATTGCCCTTCATGATTTACTTCTACTAGATTTGATGCTGTTGCACTACCTGCTGTTAAATTAGCAGTTCCACTAGGATTAGGAGTGAAGAATGCTTTAATTTTAGAACCCACTTTTGATAATGATTCTTTTAATGTTGGTGCTTTTACTGCTGTGCTCTGGGGAGCCTGTGCTCCTGCATCCAAGGCTGCAGTTTCACCTGCATCTACGGCTGCTTTTTCTTCATCATTTTTTGCATTGATTGTTGTTAGATTTTGTGGTTTGCCTGCAGTTAATGACTTGAAGCCTTTCTTAATTTTATCAAACGCGGAAGATACCGCACCTTTTAAATTATCAAGAATTTTTGCTCCACTTAATGGTCCTGTAGCTTTTTCTTGAATGTCAGCCGCTTTGTTACCAGAACCTACTATGTCTTTTATAGAACCAGACAATTTTTCACTTATGTTAGATGGAATCTTAATTCCTAATTTAGAAGCTATTTTGGAAGCTATTGCTACTCCACCGGCAACTATTGCTGCACCTATTTTACTTGGAAGACTTGTATTTGTTCCGGCTGCGGTAGACTTAACATAATCTGCTGTTGCCTGTGTGCCATGGGTTGCGCCTGCTAATACTAATCCACTAACTTGTGATGAATCTTCTTTGCCAGTGATTACTCCTGCTGTTGTTAATGCAGTTTTTGACTTAGTTAACAAATTATTTGCAACTGTAACTTGAGCAGAAGTATTATTAACTAAGTCTTTCATTGAATTTATACCGTCTTTACCAGTAAAGATATTTGGAGGCATCGCTTGTTCGATAGTCTTACCACTAGTGGTTGCGGCAACCACAGCATCTGCTGTGCCGGGTTTAATATAACCAGCAGCCTCAAGTTGATGTGGATTCAATCCCAAAGGTCCAACAGTGGGAACTTTTGCTCCATCTGCTTCTTTTATAGCCGCTACTTGATTTACCGATAGCCCAACTTTTTGATCAGCGGTCTGTGAATTAACCGCTATCTGAGAAACTAATGCTTTGTTTTCTTCAGTGACATTATTAGGAACAGTTGATTGTACTGCTGAACTTGCAACCGGAGAAGTAGAATTTTCGTTTGCGGCAACGTTAGTTGCAGTGACGGCTGGTGAAGCGGCTTCCGGTAAATTAGCGTCAGCAGTCAAATCAATTTTTACATTTACACCTTGATTTGCTCCGGCCCAAGGGCTGTGTGCCGGAGCACGACTAACAATACTAGGCAACTTGGCCGGGGCCGCAAGATATCCTTTTTCTTTATCAAACAATGTGTCAGTGTGTGCAACTTGCGGAATAGGTTTAACTTCTTGAGGAGAGAGTGAACTTTCACCTGTGTTTAATTTTACATTTGGTCCACCTTTAATGTAATTAGTTCCTCCACTTTTTATCATACTATCGCCGGAACTTTCAAATGACATTTTACTGTCAACTTTTAAAGTATGATCTCCTTTAGTATGTTGTTGCAATGTACCGCCTGTGAATTGAGAAGTATCTTGAAAACTTTCTATCTTAATATTAGTAGCAGAAATATTCAAATCGTTTTTAGCATTGATGTTTATATTATTATCAGCATGTAGATTCAAATCACCTTGAGTTCGTATATTAACACTGTTAGTAGAATACATATCAATGGTGCCTTCTTTGCCCATCTCAATATAACTTTTACCACTTGCATGTACAATGAATAAAGTACCAATAGTATCATTCATCATAATCATGTGACCGGCAGCAGTTCGAAATCTCATTAATTGATCTTTGCCTTGTAGATCTCCATCATCCATTACAAGTGTATGTCCAGCTCTTCGACCTACTACTTTATAATTATCTTCTGGGATTGTAGCATCTTTTACTGCATCTAGTATGGTTGAATCAGAATATCCCCCTTGATAGATTGCTCTACCAGGAGTGCTTATACCAAATACTTTACTAGGACTTTCACGACTACTACTGCTACTAATTGTTCCTCGATCAGGGTCACGTATCAATCCTTGATTATTTAAACTTGCAGCCATATAACTATGCACAGGTCTTGGTTGTGAAGTTAGTTGAGTACCATATCTATTGCTGGGTCTTATATCGTTAATCTCACCTACAGGCAATAATGTAGCACCACCGTAATTTTTTGCCTCTGCTTCATTTGACACAATGGAATCTGATGATCCTATAGCAGGCACCATATGCATTAGTCCAGTTCTAGGAATACTACCTATATACCATCCAAAATCTGATACACCGTTTTCAAACAAACAAACTACTTGAATTCCCAAATCAGGAGGAGTAAACCAAAAACCATAACTTTGTGGATTGTCTTTAAAAGTACCGAATTCATTATCAGGACTACCTGTATTAGGTGTAGTACCAAAGAAGGGGCTTAGATAATCTACCGTAGTCCAATTATCAGGATTGTTTTGATCTCCTGCATCTAACCTATGAAGGTATACTTTGATTTGTCCTGATTTTTTAGGGTCTATATTATGTTTAACTGTACCGACGACGGCACTAGGAATTAAGTTGGTTCGGCCTCTATCATCTTTGTAATTTTTACTAGGTCCGTTAAAAAATCTATCCCATGCCATACATTGTTTTCCTATATTTTACTGATATCTTATACATTATTTGATATTACATTTCGTTGACCAAAAGCTACGGATTCTGTATACACAGGTTTTCTGCCGCTGATTGGCACTTTTCCTTTATTAAAAGCTACGGATTCTGTATACACAGGTTCTCTGCCGCCTTCATCTGATTGTGAATTTGTATTATTGTTGTTACTAGCAGTACTACCGCTATTATCATCATTGTCACTGGCTTGCGCTGTTTGATTTACCATCGGTGGCGAACTGATTTGATTATCAACACCGAATTGTGCAACTCTATTAGTACCTAACACCCCTGGCATGTTACCATCGACCGGTGGCGAATTGATTTGTTCACTAACACCAAATTGTTCAACTCTATTATTAGTACCTAAAGAATCATATCCTGTACTTCTACCTGGATCTGAAACTGAAGTTGAATTTAGGTTTTTTTCAGTTGCTGCTGAAAAATTAGGTAGTCCTCCGGTAAGTCGTTGTACAAATTTACCCCTACTAAAAGAACTAATAACTTTATTTACCATAAACACAAAACCTTTTGGTTTTGGATTCATACTTTTAGGATAATCCATGAATAATATTCTATCATCAGTTTTAAGCAGTCCTGTTTTTTCATCATAGTCCTCAGCTTGCTTAAAATCAATCTCAATAAAAACTTGGCCCACACCTGGATTAATTGCATAATCGTCTCCATACCATCTATTCAATTGTTTCACTATTGTTCCATTAAAGGCCGGCATTAAGTAATCAGGATCACCCAAAATTGACAAATTATATTTCACTAATTCACCCGGACTGTATAACCAAGAACGGATACTATTAACTTCTTCATTTGTCCCAATTTCTTTACCAGCGTTTCTAGCATTAGCGGCGCCAACAGTTGCTATCGGAATTTCACCTATGTTACTTGATGTTTGTGGTTTTGCAGAAGAAGAATTAGAGTTTTCTAATTGGTAGGTAAAATTATAACTCACATCAAATGATAATACTTCTGTGTTTTGGCCGGTATACCAATATTGATACCGTTTATAAGGCCCGTAATATTTTTCTAAAGCATTTGAATAAATTGTTCTAAGAAAAGGTACTTTATATAATTGAATGATGTATGTAATTTCATACGCAAAGTTATTACGTTTAATATCTTTACCTTCAGGTCCTGAACCAGTTGCTAAAAATTTAATTTTTGGAGTAATATTATACCAACGTATTAAATCACTTGATCCGTTATCAACAGGTTCAGCAGTTACTGTGTTTATTGGGTCTTCCTTTGTAACAGAACTTAATTTACTTCTAACAAAATCACTCTGAGAAATAATAGTATCAATTATATTAATTATTGGCTCACCGGCGGAATTGCTAACTATTCTTATATCATAATTAACAAGACCTTTTTCAGCATAATTCATTCGATATTCAGTTCTTGCATTTACTTGGTTTGGAGTAACAATAGTTGTTAATGGTGTTTTCTGTGCTGAAAGATCCTTCTTGTTTACCATTGGCGCATTTAATATATCATCGTCCCATATTTCTATTTTATAAACGTTTGCAACTTCAATTTCCTTATTGTCAAGGCGGCGTTTTTCGTCATTATTCAAAACATCAACTACACTCTTAACAGATGGATCAGGGTTTTCTCCTAAGAGAAGTTCACCTACTGTTTTTCCTTGAAAACTTTTATTTGAAGTGATAACACCATAGTTACCCAATGCAACTAGTTCTCCTGCAGGAACTGCGGTAATATCATATACTACTAAACCCTGTTCTAATTTATAACCAACAGTAGTAATGTATATGCAAAAAGTTCTTTCGTGTGGTGATTTTTGAGCAATTGGATGTGGTGTTCTGTCCCCGTCCAGAGCGGGGTCAGTGTATCCATAAAAACGTATTGTTAAAAAATAGTTACCTCGAATAGAATCCGGGGTGCGGCTTGCTGAATTGTTACGTAGTTCTGATAATTTATGTGGAAAACTAAAACCATATGGTTCATAAACTTTAAATTTAAACTTCATTGTATTAGTTGAAATTAGAGTTTCTTTAGAATTAGTTAAAGTTTCAAGTTCTAAATCGTCAATATAAAAATCTAACTCAAACCCATCTGCTCTTTTTTGACTTGTTCCGCCACTTCTAACAATGATAGGTGCTTCGTCAACTGCATTAATTTCTCCATTAATAAATCTATTATAGATAGTAGGAGTTACTAAACTCAATGTTAGATTATAGGTATAGCTACTGTATAGTGATAGTGGATTAAAATCTCTTGCTCCGGGAGTTTTATCAGATGCTATATCACTAATGGGAAAACCAGTAACATTTACTTTCATAGGTTCGGCTGGTTGAGCGTTAATTTCACGTGTCTGTAGCCCATAGACAGCATCTTTTTCTGTTTTTTCTTTTTTTTCTCCTTGTTCATCATCGGCTACCTCAGATGATGCTTTTGTAGAGCTTGTTGTGTTTCCATCTATTGGGGTTTTTGTAGCTTCTTCCGCAGCTTTTGCCTTTGCGGCTTCTTCTTCGGTCGCAGATTGTTTTCCGGTTAAGGCATTTAGTTTTGTTTCAAAAGCTGTTATATCGTATTTGGCATCAGCAATTAATACTTGCAGACCTGTTAGCTGTTGCCTCATTTTAGTCTGATAGTCTGATACATAATCACCTCTAGGTGACCCCGAAGTTACAGCTATTTTGTTGTATATATTAGTAATGTCAGTAATAGCTCTTTCAGATATATCTATATTAGTTTTTTGAATCTCTATCTTTTTTTGAATATATTCAGCTTCGCTAAGAGTAGATTTTGATGCGTTTATTGCATTGTTATCAGCAGAATTTTTAGTAAGCTCAACCGCAAATTCTTTATTAACTTTTTGAAGATACTCTTGCCAAGCCGCGTCGGCTATTTTGTTATTGGCTGCTCGTTCTCTTTTGAGAGCGTCAATTTCAGCTTTAGTGCCTGCCATCTTATAACCCCAACACTTGTTTCAATGTAGTAATTTTAGGTATGTATATTCCCACACCGGCAACAAAATCAAAAAGAGGATCTTTAAGTCTATTAGGATTGCGTTGTGCAAAGACCCACCATAACGTACTTTCATTGTATAAGTCATACGCTAGTAGGTCAGGTCTTAAACTATATGTTTGTGTTATTTCCCAATATTCATCTGTCTCAATCATTGGGATAGGTCTATTTACCATGACATCTAAAAATTGATTATTGAAAACTGAGGAAAGATAATATGGACTTGTTTTAGGAAAACTCATTACCAATACCCTCCTTTTTGTGCATATCCTTGCGTTGAATAGTTTTTGCTAATATTACCGCGAGTAACAATAGGTTTTAATGTCAATGAGAATGAAATTTTAGTAGGTACATAAGTAGAGTCATTGTTATTAAGATTCATACTAGTAAAAACCGGTTTTACTTTTTCGCCGCCGGGTGCTAAATTGTTATTATTCAATCTTAATGTTTTATTTAACCAATCTCTTACTGGGGATTTGGGTTTTGGCGACGCCGGAGTATTGGATTCTTGTATACCAATTGTTGTTCCGGACCAAGTCTTATCAGTATTTGTTCTGATATAATCAACATCATCGGGAAGAGTAAAAGTAAAACTAGTAAGCACTAATGGAAGATGATCAAATTGATATTTACCATATCCAGTTAAAAATAACAATGGTGGGGGAGTACCTGCAATAGGATATGTATCTTTCCCGTAAAACATCTTAGTAACTGTTTTGAAAAAATGCATTGTTGCTAACAAATAATTAGCTTCTACTGTATCTTGGGCGGTAAACACCGCAGAAATTGAAATATCATCTACATAACTATTTTTATAAAAACTCAATTTATAATTGCTATGGGTAATGTCAGTAGAATCATATTGAGCCTTATACCCCATTTGAATAGTTGGTGTGTAGGGAAATACAACCCCTTTAGTTTCTGATAAAGGTTTTAGAATTTTTGCATCGTCACTTTCAAACCAAGTTGTAGCCCAATCTGATTTGCTAGCTAGTTCAAGTTTAACTCGCCAATCAAGTGGTGGTACAGGAGTTGGTGGTTCTACGGGTTTTGCTGCAAGTAATCGTCTAGTTTCAGCGTCACTTTGATCAGGTGTTGACGAAGTAGTTGATTCGCCAGGGGCAATTCTGTCTCTTATAGCTTTCTGGGTAGCACCTAACGAATCGTCAACGGGAACTGCTTCAGGTAGTGCCCCTGTTTTTGGAATATTATTTGTCGCAGCATCGGTTTCGGGTTGTCCTTTTATGAATGTAGCTGCGCCATTCTGCCCAATAATGGGCAGAGTTTCCTGAGCCGAGACTGATCCTGTTGGTTGTACATTTGAAACTGGCTTTTCCGGTAGTGCGTCAGTTTGTTCAGGTGTAAGAGTAGCTGTCTTTTTAGCTTGTTCAGCTTGTTCTTTAGCCTCGTCGGATGCGGCTCTTTTGATTTGTGCTTCTCTCCATCTTTGAGTCCAGTCAGTAATTTTTGCCAGTAGTACTTCTTCTAGGGCATTAGTTCTTTCCAGTTCTTTCTGTATTAAGGCTATACGTTCCGGCCTTTGCGGATTCTCATCCTCAAGTTTACTGAGATAGTTTACGGCATCGTTGCGGTCTCCGTTGACTTTTTCTAACTGTAGTCTAAGCTCCTCTCCTTCAAAACCGAGTTGATAAAGTGTGGACATCTTATAATCCTAACACTTGTTTCAATGTAGTAATTTTAGGTATGTATATTCCCACACCGGCAACAAAATCAAAAAGAGGATCTTTAAGTCTAGGAGTATCTAACCCGTTGAGAGCACCTTTTGCCGCCTGCTGTTTGGCGAACTGAATAGACCGCAAGGTGTCGGCGTCATGTTGTACTTTCAACCATGCATCGGCTGCTTCGTTTGCTTTCATATATGTACCTTTACTAAATATATTTATCGCTATTAAAAAGTGGTATTTTTACCTTTTCCACTATCAAACTGTTGCATTTCTGCAACTAATGTGTTACAATTAGTACATCATAACAACGGAGAATTATGTCTATAGCTGTCAAAAAACCTGTAAATTATCTGAATAACAAGGATATTTTAAAAGAGATTCATTCAAGTAAAAACTCATATTGTACATTCTTAACCCCTGAGGATCATAGATACGATTTCATCGTTGATATGCCCTTAGAGTCTATTGAAAAAAGTTTAGAATATGCATTGAAACCAGAGAATGTTCAACTGGCCCGTGAAACTAGGGCAATACGAATAGATTTAGAACAAGAACTAGGGAAAGGTACTACTGACCCAACAAGCATTCCAATCACTGATTTAGTATATCGTGTGATGACTTGGGATCATGTTCCGGTTGCACCCAAGCAACCCAGAAAATCAGATAAGAAGAAATCAGCCAAAGACATTTTAGATTTTGAAGATGAAACCGATGAATTATTTGCCGAACTAGAAGATATAGTTACTAAAGCAGAAATTGATGATATGGTTCATGTCAAAGTTAACTTCCCTCCCTTCCAACACTTCCGCATTGACAAGACAAATACATTTCAATGTATAGGTAAGAGTCATTGGAAAGGTGATCTAGTAAACGGTGAGTTTGGTAAAGATCAAGGTAACATCACAAATAAACTCGCCCGCATGTACATTATGATGTGTGAAAAATATGCTATGAAATTCAATTGGCGTGGTTATACATACAATGATGAAATGCGTAACTCAGCCATTCTTCAACTTACATATGTTGGATTAAGATTTAATGAAGCTAAAAGTGCAAACCCATTCGCTTACTACACAGCCGCTATAACTAATAGCTTTTGTCGTGTACTGAACACCGAAAAGCGTAATCAAAACATACGGGATGACATTTTAGAAATCAATGGTCTCAATCCATCGTGGTCTAGACAAAGTTCTAGTTCCACAATGTACGAAGAATAATTTAACCGACGGTGTTGCTTTGCGGCACTAACTTCTATATAATCAACAGATGACTAACCTTTTTAAGAAAGCCGCAACCTTTACCGACATTCACTTCGGCCTAAAGAGTAATAGCTTACAACACAATCAAGACTGTGCCAATTTTGTAGATTGGTTCATTGCTGAAGCAAAGAAAGAAAACTGTGAGACTTGTTTCTTCTTGGGCGATTATAACCATCATCGTGCAAGCATTAACATTCATACACTACAGTTTGGATTGCAAGCATTAGAAAAACTCAACCAAGCATTTGACCAAGTATACTTTATACCCGGTAATCATGACTTGTATTACAGAGACAAGCGAGATATTCACAGCGTTGCATGGGCTAAACATTTACCCAACGTCACTATTGTCAATGATTGGTTTGTTAGAGATGATGTTGTTATTGCACCCTGGCTTGTACAAGATGATTACAAAAAGATTAAAAAACTAAGTGGCAAATATATGTTTGGTCATTTTGAACTGCCAAACTTCTTTATGAATGCTATGGTAGAGATGCCAGATCATGGTGAGATAAGTGCTGAACACATGACAGGGTTTGATACCGTATTCAGTGGTCACTTTCATAAACGACAAGCAAAGAAAAACGTTTGGTATACTGGAAATGCTTTCCCACATAACTACGCAGACGCAGGTGATGACGCACGTGGTATGATGATATTGGAATGGGGACAAGATCCTCAGTTTCGTAGTTGGCCGGGGCAACCCATGTATAGAGTTTACAAACTTAGTGACATACTAGAAAATCCTAAGGGGTTGCTATTACCTGACAGTCATGTTAGAGTACATCTTGACATTGATATCAGTTATGAAGAAGCAAACTTTATTCGGGAGACACTTATTCCAGAACACAAACTACGTGAAATGGCATTGATACCTATGAAGGTTGACCAAGTAGAACAACAGGCCAATGGTGGCTTGAAGTTTGAAAGTGTAGACCAAATTGTCATCGACCAGATTAACAGCATCGAATCAAATACATTTGACAAACGAATTTTGTTAGAGATTTACAATAACCTATGATTTTACTAAAGAACATTACATTACGGAACTTTCTATCAATCGGACAAGTCACACAAGCAGTTGACTTTAACCGCCAAGACTTAACACTTATTCTAGGTGAGAACTTAGACTTGGGTGGCGACGGTGCTCGTAATGGAACAGGTAAAACTAGTCTTATTCAAGGTCTAAGTTATGCATTGTTTGGTGTACCCATTAACAGTATCAGAAAAGATAATTTAGTTAATCGCACCAACGCTAAGGGCATGTTAGTTACACTTGAGTTTAGTGTAAACGGTATTGAATACAAGATTGAACGTGGTCGCAAGCCAAACTTACTGCGATTCTATGTGAACAGTGATTTACAAAAAATTAACGATGATGCACAGGGCGAAAACAAAGAAACACAAATAGCTATTGAGAAAATACTATGTATGTCTAGTAGCATGTTCCGCCATATTGTAGCATTGAATACATACAGTGAGCCGTTCTTGGCACTAAAAGCAAACGAACAACGTGAAATCATTGAACAGTTGTTGGGTATTACATTACTATCCGAAAAAGCTGAGACTATCAAAATACTATTAAAAGATACCAAAGATAGTATTCAAGGTGAAGAATTTAAAGTCAAAGCAATTGAAGAAGCTAATAAACGTGTCAAAGAACAAATCGAAAGTTTTAAACGTAGGCAAGGTCTTTGGCAAAAGAAACACGAAAGTGACTTAGCATACCTAGCAGCACAATATGATGAGTTAGCTAAGATTGACATTGAAGTTGAATTGCTTGCACACAAAGACTTAGCCATTTACAATGTCAAAAAGAAACAACAAGATGCATACAATGCATTGTTGGCTAGACAAGTTGCTTGGAAACAAAAGCAAGACAAAGACATTCTTGACCTAGAAACAAGTGGTATCAAGATGAGTCATATTGATATTGTAGAAGAAATTCTGGCACATAGAGCATTAACTGTATACAATACAAAATCAAAAGAACTTACTGACCGAGATAAAGAAGTTGCTAGGTTAACAAAAGACTTAGACAAAGAAAGAAAGTTAGTAGCTAAACTAACCACAGAGGTTGCTACGTTACACGACCATACTTGCTATGCTTGTGGACAAGATTTCCACGATGAACAACATTCTACTGTCTTAGCTGATAAAGAACAGATGTTGATTGAATCAACCGTTCATGCTAACACGTTAGAAAGACAATTAAAAGAACAAACTGATAAAGTTATTGAGTTGGGTGACAAGCCCAAGACACATTACAAGACAGAAGCAGAAGCAATTCGTCATGGCAGTGATGCAGAAAACATTCGCACAAAGATACTTGAAAAAGAAAAAGAAGTTGATCCATATGCTGAACAACTGTCAGAACTTACAGTAGTTGAGGTAGGTCCTATGCCAATCACACATTATGATACTGAGTCGCAAGCGATTGAGCATCGCAGTAAAGTAGCCGGGCTGTTGCAACAAATTGAGACAAAGGCAGTTGATACTGACCCATATGCTGAACAAGTTATTGAGATGGAATCTAATGCATTGCAATCAATTGACTTTGAAGCAATCAACAAACTAACAAAGACTATGGAACATCAGAAGTTCTTATTAGATATTCTAACTAGTAAGGATAGTTTTGTTCGTAAGAAAATCATTGACCAAAATCTGTCATACTTGAATAGTAGGTTGACGCATTACTTAGACAAGATTGGTTTACCTCATCAAGTTATCTTTCAGAATGACTTAACCGTAGAGATTACAGAGTTGGGTCGTGAACTTGACTTTGATAATCTAAGTCGTGGTGAGCGTAACCGATTGATACTAGGATTGAGTTTTGCTTTCCGTGATGTATGGGAGAACTTATATTCACCAATCAATACATTGTTCATTGATGAATTGATTGACAGTGGGCTAGACACAATGGGTGTTGAAAACGCTATTGCTATTCTTAAGGACATGTCACGTAAGCGACAAAAATCTATTTGGCTTGTTAGTCATAGAGAAGAATTAGCAGGACGAGTACCTAGTGTATTGAAAGTTGTAAAAGAAAATGGTTTTACTACATACAACACCGCAGTTGATATAGAATAATTTAGAACAAGAAATTATAGATAAGTAAATACATGTCAAGTCCACAGAAAAACAAAGGTTCAGGATACGAAAGAGAAGTTGCAAAATTTCTCTCAGAGTTATACGGAGAAAGTTTCATCCGTGCTCCTGGGTCTGGTGCATATGTGGGTGGCAAGAATCAAGCCAGAACTCAATTCTTACATGAGGGACAGATTCGTTCTTTTAAGGGCGATATTGTTCCAGGACAGAGTTTCAGCAAAATGAATGCAGAGTGTAAGTTCTATGCGGACTTCCCGTGGCATCTGTTACTCACAGGTGAATGCAAACAACTTGATTCGTGGCTAGCACAGTTACTAGATGTAGAAGACACTGACGATTTAAATATTTTGTTTATGAAGTTTAATCGTAAAGGTCAATATGTCGCTGTACAAGGGAAGCTAACATGGAAGGCAGATACTTGTCTTTTATATAGTAGCCCAACACACGGTGATTGGATCATCTTAGAGCATTCTAGCTTTTTCAAAAACAATGCAGAATTAGTAAAAATATATTCAAGCACAACAACAGACACCACGTCAAATTTAAATTTAAAAATAACAGATAATAAAGAACAATTAGTAGCCTGAGTTGTCGGGCCTCCTTGAGATTGTACAGATTGTGCTGTGCCGTTAGATTCTGGAGTATGCATGTTAGCAATAACATGGAACACCGAGAAGGCTCTCGTCAAAGCGAACCTTCAATGAGTCTATAGCTACTCCATTTTGATGCTATAGAACATGCGTTGCAGAATGAAACACTAGAGTGCGTAATTCAACTACAGACCAACAAACC